>LUMS01000367.1_pt1 | contig 28713 bp, 34 predicted proteins | sample 729711 | NCBI WGS metagenome assembly LUMS01 (sample SAMN03860298, study PRJNA289734) | marine metagenome | biome: seawater column; feature: ocean; material: water; isolation source: Red Sea water column Station 192 - depth 25m | place: Saudi Arabia: Red Sea | collected 2011-10-15 | depth 25 m | reverse complement strand
ATAATGGCATATGCTGGAAGGTACATTTTTTCTTTACCTTTTATGTTGGCCATTTTGCCATTAATAAAGACAAAGGCTGGTATTTCGTTATTTCAATTGTTTAGATTATGGGGCCTTTTAAGAGTATTGAAAAATTCTGGGAGGTTTAATTTTAACCAATTTAACCAAAACGTTTCATCTCAAGCAATGTCTATTGATGAATCTTATAGAATTTTAAATTTAGATCCCAAAAAAAAATACACAAAAGACGAAGTATTGCAATCTTACAAAAAAATAATGAAAAAAATACATCCCGATAGAAGTCCAGAATTAAATAATATTGCAACATTGGTAAATGAAGCCAAAGAGAACGTTATTAAAAATATTAGCTAATTAAGTTCTGAAATTTTTCAAAGATTTTTAACGGATTTATTCGCTCCTTACCCTCTGTTCCATGAGTAACCTTTTCTACACCATCTGGTATAAGTGGATGCATTTTGGAACTATAACTTCCATATATTTGTGGGGTATCTGACATTAAAACAATAGTTTGTTTTCCTAACCCAGCAGATAAATGGCTGAAACTTGCGTCATTACAAATAGCAATATTGCAATTTTTTATTATAGGTAAAGTTTCAGAAATACTAAGTTCATTTAATGGAGTACATAAATTCTTATGGTAACTTAAAATTTCGTTCATAATTTCAATTTCTTCACTTTTATTATCCGTAGCTAAAAAAAATCTGCATTTAAAGTTTTTTAAACATAAATTCATAAACTCTATAAATACTTTTGGTGGAATTCTTTTTGTTGGTCCCGATCCACCAATTCCTAACAATATATTTTTCACTTCATCACTAAAATTAAATTTTAACTTTATTTTTTGAACATTTTCATCTTTAATATCAATAACTGGGTCACTTTTAATTTCTAGATTAAAATTATTTTTTAATAATTTATTAGCAGCTTCAATAATATGCTGATTTTTTTTTTTAAATAATGGATATTGATAAATATCATTAATTCCTGCAAACTTACAAACTAATTTATATCTAAGTGAAGAATTAAAAATTAGTACTTTATCAAATTGACATTTTTTAATATCAGAAACTAGTCGAAAAAATCCGTTCAATCCGTCGTGAAAACCTTTCTTAGTTTGATCTCTTTTTAAAATAATAATCTCATTAATGTATTTATTATCTTTAATTAAGTGTTCAGCTTTTGAATTTTCTTTTACTAATAAAGTTACTTGACTGTTATATTTTTTTGCAACGGCTTCTATATATGGAAGAAATATTACCATATCACCGATTCCCATTCTGTTTTGAATTGCTAAGATTTTCATGTATTTTTAAAACCTTTACTATTTTATATTTTTATATAAATTTTTGGTATGGGATATTTCAATGGTATTTATGCGGCAAGCCTTTCTATACTAGATAATAATTTACAGTTAGACTGCGAAAAAACATTAAAACATGCTGAAAATCTAATTGAAAAAGGTTGCCATGGAGTAATATTTTTTGGCAGCACAGGTCAATCTCAATTAATTTCGTTAAGCGAGAAAATTAAACTCATTAATATTTTACCTAAGAGCAAACATAAAGATAAATTTATTATTGGAACTGGCTTAAATTCGTTGGGAGATAATATTAATTTGCTTAATATTTCAAAATCAATTGGCTTTGAAAATTTTGGATATAAATTTAGTATAGAATGTGTTTCAAAGTTAGCAGAAAGCTTTCCTAAGAATGTTCTCGGAGTAAAGGATAGTAGTTACAACTTGTATGAAAATTTAAAGATTGAAAATTTTTCTGTCATGCCTGGATCTGAAAGTAAGTTGTTGAAGGGCCTAGAATTAGGATGCTCAGGTATTATTACAGCAACAACAAATGTCACCTCTTATTTAGCAAGAGATGTGTATGACAAATTTAAAAATAATTTAAATCAAACATCAAACGAAAAACTTTGTATGGTTAGAAGTATATTTGACAAATATAATCTCATTTCAGGCCTGCATACATTTATGAGCACAGAAGACTCTGATTTTAAAAATTTAATTCCACCTTTAAAACTTTTATCCAAAGATGAAGAAAAATTATTTTTTTCAGAATTAGATAAATTAAATTTTAATATAAAAAACCTTAAAGCAGCTTAATGAAACTTATAAATTTTTTAAATGATTTATTTAAAGAAGATGGCTTTATATTAATAGATTATAATTCTAACAGGTATGTTATAGGAAAGCCTTTGAAAGAAATGAATTTCTTGATATAGCTTTTAAAAATATTGGAAGAGCAGATATTAATATTTATGGAAAGACATTAAATAAAATAAAGGGAACTTTAAAATATTTAACAAGTTTTAATAAAATTGTTAAATCTAAACAAAATGTTGCACACCATTATGATATTTCAGAAAAATTATATGATTTGTTTCTTGATAAAAAAAGACAATATTCATGTGCATACTTCAAAAATGAGAATGATACCTTGGAAACTGCTCAAGAAAATAAAATTGATCACATAATTAAAAAACTTCATATACAACCTAACCAAAAAGTTTTAGATATTGGATCTGGTTGGGGAACACTTGCAATTGACATTGCAAAAAAAACAAAAGCTTCGGTTACTGGAATTACACTTTCAGAAAATCAATTAAAATATAGTCAAGAAAAAGCTAAAGAATTAAATTTAGATAATCAAGTTGAATTTAAATTAATAGATTACAGACAATTGAATGAAAAATTTGATAGGATAGTTAGTGTTGGAATGTTTGAACATGTTGGAAAAAAATTCTATCAAACCTATTTTAATAGAGTGTCTCAAATGTTAAAAAAGGATGGAGTAGCTTTGATACACACAATTGGATCAAATCTACCACCTAGAGACCCACAGCCTTGGATAACAAAATATATATTTCCTGGTGGATATACCCCTAGTTTAAGCGAAATAGCGAGGCCAATAGAGGATTCTGGACTTATAGCTACAGATATAGAGATTTTAAGGATGCACTATGCTCACACATTAAGAAATTGGAAAGAAAGATTTCTATCAAAAAAAGATCAAGTTTTAGAAATGTTTGATGAAAAATTTTTAAGGATGTGGGAATTTTATCTTACAAGTTGTGAAATGGCTTTTAAATGGGGAGATCAAGTTGTATTTCAACTTCAAAAAGATCAAACCGAAGAAAAAAAATAAAAAAAGTTAAGTTAAAGACAAGTACTGAAAAGGGTATTATTTCAAGAACAGTCAGACTTGAGGAAGATTTAAAAAATAAGTTTTCTTTCAAATTTAATTTTAATTTACTGGCAATTGATAAATTTATACAAAAATTTTTTCAAACTATAGAATTAAGATTAATTCGTTTTAAAGAGATAAGAGCTGAGGAAAAAAGACAAATTAAACTAGAGAAAATTGAGCAAGCAGAAAAAGAAAAAATTGAAATTGAGAAACAAAAGAAAGCAGATGAAGTAGCTTTTTTAAAAGAAAAAGAAATCCAGTTAAAACAAGAACAAAAATTAGAAAGAGAAAGAGCAAAAGATATAAAATTATTCTTAAGAAAAGAACAGGCTATACTAAGAAAAGAGCAGGCGGAGAGACAAAAGAAATTTTTACAAGAATTAAAATTAGAAAAACAAATCGAAAAATTTAGAATAAGAGAGGTAAAAGAATTAGAACAACTAGAAAAATTAGCTTTAAGAGAAAAGAGAGAGGATTATTCAGGATTACAAGAGCGTATCGAAAAACTAAAATTAAAATATCAACAAATAAGAGATCAGAAAATAAGAGAACGAGTTGAAGCGTTAGGCGTAGAAACACAAGAAGGAGACGATAGAGCAAAATTACTTCAAAGAGAAAGGGAGTATACTTTAGCTAGGCAAAAAATTGAGTTTGCACTTGAAAGCTTTTACAGAAGTGCGAATAGTTTAGTTTTTCAACTTAATAAAAGATATATAACTAAACATATGTCTATCTTGAGATGCATAGACAGAAGATTTGAAACTGGAGAGATATTTATAAAATGGGATGAGACAATTGATGATGAGTGGTTAATACTAATTTATATTAAAAATAATTCTCCAGATGAAGGTATAGTCATTGAAGATAAAACAAATGAAGAAAAAAATATTTCACATGAATTTAAACCAAGTGAAATTTTTAAAGCCTCAGATTTAATGGTAGATTCATTAACCCAGCTGATTGCAAAAAAAAGATCTAAGAACAATTAAATTTGTTGGTCTTTGATAATTTTTTCTATTAACTTTATATTTTCTCCACTTTTGATTAATGGATAAATAGATTTTGCTTTTCTCAAGTCATCAACTGCTTTTTCATATTCCTTTAAGCTTAAGTATATTTGCGCTCGTCCTGATAATGCTCCAAAATGTCTTGGCTCTAGATCTAAAACTTTTTCAATATCATCTAACGATTTCTCATAATCCCCTAATATAAATAGTAATGTTGCTCTCTTATTCCAACCCTCCGCCCATTTTGGGTCCTCATTAATCACATCTGTAAATAGTTTTAATGCCATTCTATACTGCTGATGGTACATGGAATAAGTTCCGTTCTCTAATTTGTTCGTCAGATAATCATTGTTTGGGTGTCTTGTCCATTTATTCCAAATTTGATCCTCTAGCTTTTCTGCTTGTTGTAAATTTTTTGCGTTAAGCAATTCTTTAAACAATATATTTAAATTGTCTGAATACACATTATTTGTACTTACAAATAAAAATATAATTATAAAACTTACATATTTTTTAATCACTGACATATACAGATACTCCTCTAGAATTAATGTCTACATCAAATTTTTTATGCAATGGTGGAAAAGCTCTTTGAGAACAATCCAGTCTATCACAAGTTCTACATGAAACCCCTACAGGTATCTCTGATTTTTTATCATTCAAATCTAAGTTTTCCGTATAAACAAAATCTCTTGCATATTTGGCTTCACATCCAAGTCCAATAGATAACATACTTTTTTTTTGTCCATATCTTCCTATACCTTTTTCAACAGTTCTTGCTATACATACATACTTTTCACCATTAGTCATTTTACTTACTGCAGCCTGTATAACACCAGGTCTAGAAAAAGCCGAATATACATTCCATCGAGGACAAGCACCACCATAACGTGGTATTTCTATACCTGACAATGAAAATCTTTTTGAAATATTACCAGCTACATCAACTCTTAAAAAATGAAATGGAACCCCAGGTAATTTTGGATCATTCAAACATGTTACTCTATGTGTGACTTGTTCGAACGAAGTTGCAAAAGTATTTTGCAATAACTCTAAATCATATTTAAGTTTTTTACATTCAGAATGAAATAATTTGTAGGGCATTAAAATTGCTGCACCACAATAATTTAATAAAGCAACTTTTGTTAATTTTTTCGATTCTTCATTTGGATAATTAAAAGTATCAAGATAAGAATTTATTATGTCACTAGCCCCCTCTTGTGCAATTTGAGCTGCAGCATGTAATTTCTTTGTTTCCAAAGACAAATAATCAGACAATAGCAACTTTCTATTTTTGTTATCATAAATTTTTGAAAAGGGTTTTCCTTCCTCAGGAATTATATCTTGTACTTCAATTTTATACTCTGATTTTAAATAATCACATAAAGCAATATATCTTGTTCTATTATTTTGTTTTATTTGTTCAAAGATTTGATTTGCAAATTCCTCTAGTTTTGGAAAAAAATTTCTATTTTCTTGCAAAAAATCTGAAATTACTTCTCCAGGAAATGAGTTTTTTCTATTATCTACAATTTTTCCTGAAAGTTTTTCAATTTTGTTAACCAATTCATGATCTTTTTTTTTCAAAATGTCTCCTAATCTTATTAGAGCTTTACCAATTTTTGGATTACTATTTGCAAGATCTTTAACTTCTGGACCAACTATATCCAAATCTTCAAAAAGTTGATCATCAAGCAATTCTGAAATTGTGTTGACCATATTGATATCTGATTTATTTGTTAGATCGCTAATGTTGATGCTTAACTCCTCACAAATTTTTAAAAGTAATTCCCCGTCAATTTTTCTTTTACCTCCCTCGATTAAAGCTAAATAACTTGGTGAAATGTTAAGTTGCGAGGCTAGTTTGTTTGCCTGCATACCTAGCTGTCTTCTAAAAGCTTTTATTTTTGGACCAATCTTTAATTCTAATTGACTCATTTACTATTTGTAAACTTTGTAAATTATTATTTACAAAAAATTTATTGTATTTACTAGACTTTTAACATTTTTTGTAGATTTTGTAAATATTGTAAATTATAAAGTTTACATGGACAAAAATACTATAAAAAACATTGAAACTAGTTCTCAAACTACAAATCACCAAGAGCACCAAGAGCATAGAAGCAGAGGGGTTTATTTAAGAGATGACCACTGCGATTGGGGATCAAGTGGAATGAATGAGTTTACAGAAGAATATAACGAAAAGTAAAAAGAATTAGTTTTAAAGGAGGAATAATGTCAGCCGAGAAAATCTCGTACGAGTTGAAAAGATTTGCAGGAATACAAAGGGATTATAAGCCAGAAGAAGTAGAAAGGTTAAGAGGATCCATTAAAATTGAGTATTCAATGTGTAAACAGCAATCTCAAAAGCTCTGGAGATTGTTAAATACAGAGCCATATGTAAACACACTTGGGTCTTTGTCGGGAAATCAAGCCGTTCAACATGCAAAAGCAGGTTTAAAAGCGATCTATTTAAGTGGTTGGCAAGTTGCAGCAGACGCAAACAGTGCTGGTGAAATGTATCCTGATCAATCTTTATATCCTTACGACAGCGCACCTAAATTAGTTGAGTCTATGAATAATTCTTTAATTAGAGCTGATCAAATTCAGCATATGGAAATAGCAGATGGAGATATGAAAAGCAGCGAAAGAACTGATTACATGTTGCCAATTATTGCAGATGGCGAAGCAGGATTTGGTGGGCCGTTAAATGTATTTGAGCTAACAAAAAAATTTATAAAAGCTGGCGCAGCCGGAGTTCATTTTGAAGACCAACTAGCTAGTGAAAAAAAATGTGGACATATGGGTGGTAAGGTACTTGTTCCTACTGGAACCATGGTCCGAAATCTAAAAGCAGCAAGATTGGCAGCTGATATTGCCGACGTTCCTCTCATTATTCTTGCAAGAACAGATGCCAACGCTGCGAAACTAATAACAAACGATTTTGATGAAAATGACAAACCGTTTTTAACAGGAGAAAGATCACCTGAAGGCTTTTATTATGTAAAAGATGGTATTGATCAAGCAATCTCAAGAGGGTTAGCTTATGCACCTTACGCAGATTTAATATGGTGTGAAACTGCAACACCTAATTTAGAAGAAGCAAAAAAGTTTGCTGATGCAATACATGCAAAATTTCCTGGCAAGATGTTAGCTTATAATTGTTCTCCATCATTTAATTGGAAGAAACATTTATCTGATGATGAGATTGCAACATTTCAAACTAAAATTGGAATGATGGGGTATAAATTTCAATTTATAACTTTAGCAGGTTTCCATACACAAAATATTGCTATTTTCGAGCTAGCAGAAAAATATAAAAAGGAAGGTATGACTGCTTACTCTAGAATACAACAAAATGAATTTGCTAGAGAAAAAGATGGATATACCAGTGTTAAACACCAACGAGAAGTTGGTACTTCTTATTTTGATGCAGTTTCCAATACAATAAGTTCTGGAAAGAGCTCCACAACAGCAATGGAAGGCTCAACAGAATCTGAGCAATTTTAATTACTCTTTAGCTTTTGAATTTGATCCCAGGCTGAATTAATAGCTCTCATTTTCTTTTTACTTTCCTCAATAACTTCCTGAGGAACTCCTTTACTTAGAAGTAAGTCAGGATGATGTTCTTTACTTAATTTTAAATATCTTTTTCTAATATCTGTAAGATTATCATCAGGTTTGCTCTCTAATACCACATATGGATTGAGTTTATCTGATGATTTCCTACCCTCAACTATTCCATTGAACTGGGCATCACTAAGACCAAATAATTGAGAAACATGTTGTATCATTCTAAATTCTTGATCACTTATATTTCCATCAGCTTCTGCAATATAAAATAATATATTAATGACTTCTTCCAACACATTTATATTTCCTTGATAGATCTGAGCTATTTGTTTTGCATATGGTTCGTAACCAGTGCTTTCTTCTTTAGCTTTATTAAAAATTTTTCCAACTTGATCTAATTCATGTTCTGGAATTTTGAGTTTATCTTTTACCGCTATTAATTCCTCTCTACTAACCTGACCGTCTGCTTTACTCAGTTTAGCTGATAAAACTATAAGAGCTAATGCAAAAACTTGTTGAGGTTGTGCAAAAGATTTAAATGATGATCTTGATCTTGATACTTTTCCACCAATTAAGGAACCTAATAGCATCCCAAACGGTCCTCCTAAAGAAAAACCGATCATCCCACCAATTAAACTTCCCCAGATAGACATATAAAAAAAATTTAATATAATTTAATATATTTATGTTCTCAACTTTTTTAGCTTTAACATTTTTATTTTTAATGTTTATGTGGTCATTGGCTTGGGTAAATTATTACAATAAACTAGATAAAAGATTTGGTTCGTCTTTATGGAGATGGAGTTATGATTATCCAGTGCCAGGTGATAGAGACATTTCTTTTCTTGATGATAAAAAATTTGTTATTTTAAGAAGAAAGAGAAATAGAGCAGTTACAGTTATGTATTTTATTTTATTTTTCTCTTTTTTTATATTTTTATCTTTTGTAACCCAGATTTTATACGCTATTCAACATTAGTTTAGTTGGTGTTTATTTTTTAAATACAAAAAGAACGCTATAATTTCATATCCGACATAAAATAATTGGTAAATGACTGGGAGTTTAAAAAATTTATAAAGAAACTTGTATTTTGGAATATTTTTCCAAATAAGTAAAAAAGCATCAATACCCACATAGATTTTTCCATCTTGTTCTACATGAAGTCTTCTTAGAAGCTCTTTATCAGTTTTTTTTGTTTCTAATTCAGCATTTTTATTTTTAGTTATGTCTATCCAATTCAAATTTTCTATGTTTTCTTTTTTATAAATATTAATTTCTGCTCTGCAGATTTTGCATGAATTGTTAAAAAAAACCTTCATAATCAAACTATATTTGAATATTTTATTTTTACAAATGTGCCAAATAAGCAGTTGATATATTAATAATCACTACTACATTCTTCAAATGTCAAATTTCTTCAAAGAAACAGATATAGATACATCACAAGCTGAAGCAATTGTTACTGAAACCTTAAAAAATTGTGATGACGGAGAATTATATTTAGAAAATCATAAATCTGAGTCTATTGTTTTAGATGATAATAAAATAAAGAGTTCAACTTATAATTCTGATCAAGGATATGGTTTCAGAGCTGTGACAGGAGAGGTTGTTGCTTACTCTCATTCTAATGATATTTCAAAAGAGTCACTAAGAAAATCAAGCGAGAATTTAAAAGATACGTTAAAGTCAAAAAAAGGAACCTATAATCATGAAATTCCTAAAACAAATAGCAAATATTACGAAAACATTAATCCTATTGAAAGCAAGACTTTCGACTCAAAGATAGATTTGCTGAACAGTGTTAATAACTATTTAAGATCAAAAGGCTCAATTGTAAATCAAGTAACTGCAAATTTTTTAGGTGAACATAAATCAATAGAAATTATTAGGTCTGATAATCAAGTTTTGAAAGATGATAGACCATTAGTCAGATTCAACGTTTCTGTCGTATTAGAGAAAGATGGAAAAAAAGAAACAGGTGTTTATGGAGTTGGAGGAAGACAAAGTTATGATGATTATCTAAAAGATGGAAGCTGGAAAGATGTTTGTGATGAAGCTTTTAGAATCGCAAATGTGAATTTAGAAAGCAAACCAGCGCCAGCAGGAGAAATGAAAGTTGTTTTAGGTCCTGGATGGCCGGCAATTTTAATTCATGAAGCAATCGGACATGGTCTTGAGGGAGATTTTAATAGAAAAAAAACTTCAGCTTTTCATAATTTAATGGGGCAGCAAGTAGCTAGCGAAGGAGTTACGATTGTAGATGACGGCACCTTACATCAAAGAAGAGGAAGTTTAACGATAGATGATGAAGGAACGCCTACTGAAAATACAGTTTTAATAGAAAATGGAATTTTAAAAAACTATATGCAAGACCGTTTAAACGCTCGTTTGATGGGAACTAAGTCAACAGGTAGCGGAAGAAGAGAAAGTTATAAACATGTGGTTTTACCAAGAATGAGAAATACAATGATGTTGTCAGGTAAATATTCGCAAGATGAAATGATAAGTTCAGTTGATAAAGGTATTTTCGCTGTAAGTTTTGGGGGAGGACAAGTAGACATAACATCAGGAAAATTTGTCTTTAACTGCACAGAAGCATATGAAATCAATAATGGTAAAATAGGATCACCAATCAAAGGTGCTACATTAATTGGAGATGGACCATCAATTTTAAAAGAAGTTTCACTAGTCGGTAATGACATGAAATTAGATCCAGGTATTGGAACATGCGGGAAAGCTGGACAAGGTGTTCCAGTAGGAGTAGCTCAGCCATCAATTCTTATAAATAAGATGACTGTTGGTGGAACAAAACTTTAATCTAAATGATAAAGGATCAGGAATTTTTAAAAAATATAGCGTCTTTTTGTATTGAAAACTCTAAAAAACTAGGAGCAACAGATGTGGGTGTAAAAGTAATTCACTCTGTCTCAGAAAATGTTAGTTTTAGAAACAAAAAATTAGACGAGTCAAATAGAGCAGATAGTTTTGCTGTCAATTTAACTACTTATATAGAGAAAAAAAAATCAAGCATTAATTCATCAGATTTATCTAAATCAAACTTAGAAAAACTAATAGAACGTTGTATTGATGCTACAAAAATTACCCCATCAGATGAAAATAATTCGTTACCAGATAAAGATTTAATGTCTAAAGAGATAAGAGACCTTAATCTCTATGATGAAACACATTATCCAAATGATAAAAAGATTGAATTTTTAAAAAAAGTTGAAGAGACAGCATCAACGGACGAAAAAATAGTTAATACTGAAGCTGGTTTTACCGAAAATAAAAATAATTTTATACTCGCAAACAGTAATGGTTTTTTAGGTGGATACAAAACATCAAATTTTTCATCTTCATGTGTAGCTGTATCAAGAATTAATGGTGCAATGGAAAGAGATTATGAGTTTGGTAGCACAAGATTCTTGCAAGATATGATGAAACCAGAAGAAATTGGAAAAATAGCTGCCAACAAAGCAATAAAAAAGTTAGGTCCAAAAAAAATTAAGAGTGAAAAAATTGGAGTAATATTCGATAAAAGAATTTCCAAAGGTATATTAAGTACACTAGCAAGTGCAATTAGTGCGAGTGCTATTGCAAGAGGAACTTCTTCCTTAAGTTTTAAGGATTTGCTAAATTCAGAAAAGAAGTTTCTATACATAACAGAGACTATAGGCCATGGAGGTAATATTATTACAGGAGATTACTCAGTTGGAGCGTCAGGATTTATGGTTGAGGATGGAGAATTAACTTACCCAGTAAGTGAAATAACTATAGCTGGAAATTTTAAGGAAATGTTTAAGAATATTACTTTGGCAAATGATTTAGAGATGAAGTACTCAACAAATGCTCCTACTTTGTTGATTAATCAAATGACAGTAGCGGGAAAATAATTATTGAATTTTTTTTAGTCTATATTCCCATAGACCCATTCTTTTATAAGCCACTTTTATAATCAATGCTTTTTTTTTATCGTACCATATTTCAAAATTTAATTTTTTATCATCAGGTAGATTTGGGTCAGTAGAAAATAGTCTAAAGTGTTCTACATCATATTCTTTATTATAAAGTTTAATTTTTTCTTTTCCTAAAAATTCTATGTTTTGTTTTTTTACACTTCCAGATAATGGACTTATTTGTGTTTCAGTTTGCAAAATTCTATGATTCCACCAATGACCGATTATATTTTCTCTATCCGCCTCACCCTTATATGATGATCCATCAATTATAAACTTCTCTTTTTTTTCATCAAAAATTAAATTTACATATTTTCTCTTATTGTTTTGAAATGTTTCTGAGTTAAATGAAATTAATTGGTCTCCAATATATTCTTCAGTACCTCTACTATTTATAGAGAATACTGTAACACCCAATAATTTCACTTCAAAATTGGTTGTATTTTTTACAATAAATTTATTTTCTTCTTTTTTAAATGTGAAAATACTTTCTCCAATTTTTTCATCATCTTTAAATATCTCCATTTCTATGTTTGAATAATTTTTATAGTGATCAGTATGTGCTTGTAAAAAAAGAGGAGATAAAACTAATAATATTACTAAGAATTTTCTCATTATTTCATATTATTTTAACTAACTTGTCAGAACTTTATATAGAATTTTTATGTTTAAAAGATAAATAGTCTAAAGAATTATGTTTTTAACCATTAAAAATATCCCCTCAAAATCTTGGAGCTCAGAAAAACCTTTAAATTTAAAACCTAAATTTACAACTTTTTTACTTTTATGTGTTGGTTTATCTTTGTTTGGGTTGGGAGAGGGTCTTTTATTAGTTTCTACTACTGGTAATTCTCCATGGTCTGTTCTTGCAGAAGGGTTATCAAACATATTAAATATTTCGATCGGATTATCTACATTCATAATAAGTATTATTGTTTTAGGGTTTTGGTTTCCACTAAAACAAAAACCAGGAATTGGTACAATTCTAAATATTTTAATTATAGCAGCGATAATCGATTTGACACTTTTTCTTTTTGATCCTCCTTTAGCTACTTTTTCAAAATATATTCTTGCTGTATTTTCTGTTTTGCTTGTCGGTCTAGGAAGTGGGATATATTTAATTGCAAATTTAGGTCCTGGTCCAAGAGATGGATTGATGACAGGTCTAACAAAAAAAACTCAACTTCCTATTGCTTTAATTCGAGCTACTTTGGAAATTTCAGCTGTTATATCTGGTTGGTATTTGGGAGGAACTGTTGGTTTGGGCACTATAATATTTGCATTTGGGATAGGCCCTGCTGTAGCTTTAGGAATTTATATTGTGGATAAAGTTACGAAGTAAATGTTTTTAGTGGACAATTAGTCGATTGTTAATACTGAATAAAAATTGTAAATATAAATCATGTCTATAAAAAATTGGATGAAAGAATCAGCGAATATACTATTTGACGATAGTAAAAATGATTTAAGAGCACTTCCCAAAACTGTGAGACTACAAATATTATTAGTTTTGAGTTTTATATGGACAACAGTATTTAGTTTATACGTATTTTCATATGCCACTTTTGCATTTGGTTGGGCAGGGACATATGTTGCTCATATAGGTTTAATATTTGCTGTTTATTATACGTTTAAACAATTTCATAGAGCTGAAGCAAAAGCTGTTAGTGTTTTTAAGACAAAAAATTTTGATCCATTTAAAGTTATGACAATCGTTTTTGTCATAGTTTTTATTTTTGTTTTCTCTAAAGGAATTGAAGTATTGACAAGAACAAACTCTTACTCAATTCCATATGACGGACCTAGTAAATCAGCGTTTGAAAAGTGGCTGCCTTTTACCAAAAATAAATCTGAATAATAATTTTTTAAGAAGCTTCTGATAATTTAGAGAGCTTTTTTCTCTCGTGAGGATCAAGCACAGCTTTCCTTAATCTGCATGAATTTGGTGTAATTTCTAGTGCTTCATCAGAATTTAACATGCTCAATTGTTCAGCGATAGACATCTTTCTTACAGGAGTTAAAACAACATTTTCATCTGTTCCTTGTGTCCTCATATTTGTAAGTTTTTTACCTTTCATGACATTTATAATCATATCACCAGGTTTGGGTGACAAACCTACAATCATACCAGAATAAACTGGATCGTTATGAGTAACAAACATTTCTCCTCTTGCCTGTAGATTATAAATTGCAAATGCTACTGCTTTTCCTTGTTCCATAGAAATTAATGCACCATTTCTTCTGCCTTCCATATCTCCCTCAAATTTTCCATAAGAATGGAATATTCTGTTTATTACTCCTGTTCCTTTAGTTAGAGTAAGAAATCTACTGGTGTATCCCATTAAACCTCTAGTTGGTGCATGAAAGATTAATCGTTTTTTATTTTTTCCAGTATCTTTAAGATCTATTAACTTTCCTTTTCTTTTATTCATGGAGTCTATAACTTTTGAAGAAAACTCTTCGTCAAGATCCATAGTAATTTCTTCAATGGGTTCTAATTTTTCACCATTTTCATTTTTTTGAAATAAAACTCTAGGAGGGCTTACTGTCATTTCAAATCCTTCACGTCTCATTTGTGTTAATAATATTTCTAACATCAATTCACCTCTTCCACTTATTTCAAATGAATCTTTGTTTTCATTTTCTGAAAATGAAATCCCGACATTATTTTGAGCTTCTTGAACTAATCTCTCTCTAATTTGAGTACTTGTAAGTTTTTTTCCTTCAGTTCCAGCTAATGGTGAGTCATTAACCATAATGTTTATTGACATAGTAGGAGGATCTATTGGTGTTGATTTTATTGGTGTTTCTATATCAGTTGAACAAATGGTGTCTGATACTGATGTGATTGACAAACCTGCTATGCAAACTATATCTCCAGTGTTAACTGAGTTAACAGTTATTTTTTTAGTTCCCTCAAATTTTAAAAGTTTAGTAAGTCTTCCAGTTTCAATGATTTTACCTGATAAGTTTAAAGCATGAACGCTGTCGTTTATTTTTGCAGATCCCTGCTCTACTCTTCCAATTAGACATCTTCCTAAGTATGGATCATAGTCTAAAAGTGTTGATAACATTGCAAAAGGTCTAGTATTATCAACATCTGGTGATGGTACATGACTAATAATTTTATTTAACAGAGGTGTTAGGCTGGATCTATCATCTGACAAATCATTAACACACCATCCACTTCTACCTGATGCGTATAAAACTGGAAAGTCTAATTGTTGAGTATTTGCATCAAGAGAGACAAATAAATGCATTGGACCTTCTGAAGAGTCAATAAGCAAGATAACACCATCAACCATTGATAAGACACGTTCTACTTCACCACCAAAATCAGCATGTCCAGGTGTATCGATTATATTTATTCTAGTATTTTGAAAAATTATAGAAGTAGGTTTTGCTAAAATGGTTATGCCTCTCTCTTTTTCTAAGTCATTAGAGTCCATAATTCTTTCTGATATTTCTTGATTATCTCTAAAAATTCCACATTGCTTCAATAAATTGTCAATAAGAGTGGTTTTCCCATGATCCACATGAGCAATGATTGCAAGATTCTTAATATCGTTCATTGAGATAGGTGTCTTATAGATTAAAATTAACTATTTAAAAGCTTATTTTTTGCTTCAGTTATTAAATTAGATAAATAGTTATTACCATCTTTATCAGGATGGAACTTCTTCATTAAGTCATAATATGATTTTTTAATATCATCATCAGAAGCACCTTTTTTAAGACCTAAAACTGATATTGCTTCCTCCTCTGTCATTTGTGACTTGTCTGAGGAAGATGTAGATTGTTTATTTTGACTAATAATTACATTTAAAATATTAAATCCACGAGGATCATTTATTTTTAGTTCCTCTAAGAGCTTCGATACCTCATTTTGAGATAGGGAGGAAAAAGAACGGCCTTTAAAGACTCCCTCTCTAATATTAATTGTAGCTTGACGTGATTGTAAAACAATTTCAATTTGTAAATACTTCGTATTAATTTTTGGTTTGAACTTACTGCCAAAAGAAGATCGCGAAAACAAGTTTAATATAGTTAATAATGATGAGATCCTTCGAAAAAAAAGCAAAGCAGGAGCTAAGGCAACAGGTAGAAAATTTAATTTTCCTGAAAAAATTAAAAAACATCCTAGAATTATTATTAATGAAATAATTAAATATTTTTTATAACGAGATGATAATTGATTACCAAAGAAAACAAAGATACATATAGCTACAATTGAAAATAATAATAAGAGTTTAATCATCCCAAATTAATTTTTAATTGTTTAATCCTCTGCTCTCTTCCGCAATTGTACTTGTAATATGTATATCTTATTGGATTTTTTTTGTAATAATCCTGATGATACTCTTCTGCAACATAAAAATTTTTAAAAGGTAAGATCATTGTTTCAACCTTCTGTTTGTGATTTTCCTGAATTTTATCTATGTAAAAGTTAAATCTATCTATAACAATTTGGTCATTGCTGAAAAGAGCACTTTTATAAGAATAACCTTTATCACAAAATTGACCAACACTATCAAAAGGATCAATATTGACAAAAAAAACCCTAATGATCTTATCTAAACTAACAATATCTGAGTCAAAAATAATTTCAGCCACTTCTATATGGCCTGTATCACCCTTGACAACTTCTTGATAAGTTGGATTTTCTACATGACCTCCTGAATAGCCAGATCGAACGTCAATTACACCTTTTAATTTTTCATAAACCTCTTCAACACACCAGAAACACCCACCAGCTAAGTAAATTGTATTAATTTTTGCGTAAGCTGTAATAGGTAACAAAAATAAGAAAAGAAAAAGTCTAAAGATCATATTGCGTTGATAAATAAATTACGAAACTTCAATGTATTTAGACCGGGCTTACCGTTTGAAATAGTAAATTTATCAACTTTAACTATGGGCATTACAAAATTAGTAGCACTTGTCATGAATGCTTCATCTGCATCAAGAAGAGATTTAATAGAAAATTTTTTTTCCTCAAATTTAAATTTATTTTTTTTTAAAATTGATATTAATTTATGCCTTGTACATCCCTTTAAAATTCTAAAGTTAAGTGGGTGCGTAATACATTTATTTTTTTTTATAATCCAAATACTTGAGGAATTACCCTCAGTTATCATATTTCTATTATCAAATAATACTGCTTCATGTGATTTATTCTCTTTTGCATGATTTGCAGCTAGAACATTACCTAATAGAGAAATACTTTTAATATCTGACCTATGCCACCTTATATCTGGATAAAGAGATGTTTTTACACCTTTTAGTGCTAACTTATTCAAATATTCAAAGTTTTTATTAATTGAGTATATAATAATATTAGGCTTAAGTTTATCAGGGTATTTATGTTCCCTTGGGTTTTGATCCCCTCTTGTAATTTGAATATATATTATACCCATTTTTAAATTATTTAATTTTTTGATTTTATTGGTGATACTAATAATTTGATTTCTATTGAGTTTAATTTTCATATTCATTTTTTTTAATGAAACAAACAATCTGTTTAAATGAAGATTTAAATCTACTAATTCACCTTTGAATACAGCAATGACCTCATAAACCCCATCAGAGAATTGAAAACCTCTATCTGTTACACTGACATACGATTGATTTAGAGGTTTATATTTTCCATTAATATAACAGGTTGTCATAAGAATATCTTTTTGATTATATTAATACCATGAATCTTAAAAGACGAGATTTTATTAAAAAATTATCATGTGCGTGTTGTGCACCTTTATTTTTACCTTCTTGTACTGAGGTAGCTATTACAAATCGTAAACAACTCTCTATTATTTCAGATGAAAGTATCAACAAACAAGCTCTTCAGTAAGAGAGGTAGGTCTCAGAGTTACAGAGTCAGTAGAAGAGTATTTTTTAAAAATGGGTCAATCAGAGTCTATAAAAAATTATAATTGGGAATTTATCTTAATTGATGACAAGGACACACTTAATGCTTGGTGTATGCCTGGTGGTAAAATAGCTTTTTACACAGGGATCTTAGATGTTGCTGCAAATAATGATGGTTTGGCCTCAATAATGGGACATGAAATTGCTCATGCGGTTGCTCGCCATAGTGTTGAAAGGGCCAGTCAAGCATTAGCAATAAATGTTGGCACTACTATCTTGGATATTGCCTTAGAGGGTGCCCTTTCGAGTACCTCAGCTGATGATTATTTAGTTAATTTAGGTCTATCTTTACCTTTTAACAGATTACAAGAATCGGAGGCTGATTATTTAGGCTTGGCCTTTATGACTATGGCCAAATACGACAATCATGAGTCATATAAAGTCTGGCAGCGAATGGCTGAGGCTCAAAAAGGAAACGCACCACCAGAGTTTCTATCTACGCACCCTTCCCCCAAAAATCGTATTGAAAAGCTTAAAAACTGGATACCTGAAGTTGATTTAAGATTTACCTAAAGCGTTGTTTTGTCATACTTCAAACAAATCAGAAATTTAATATATTTTATGTATGAACAAAGTTATTAAGTTAAAAAAGCAGTCTAAATCAAGCGACTCCGATAGCATAAAACAGCTAAACAGTAAGCTAAACAAACTTGATAAGAAAATCGATAACCTCTATGAAAGACTAGACGGTCATATCAACAAAATAGATAAAGTTTATTCTAGACTAGAGGAACATTTTTCTGGTATCGAAAAGCTTTTATCTTTCTTTAAATTTAGAAAATAACTATTTCGATAACTCATAATTTATGACATCTGAAGATCTTAGTAGTTCTTCATAACTGTCCGAAAACCATTTTCTTACATTATTTTTATTAATAATGACTGGATTTCTATTGTGAATAAATTCTATATTTTCCAAAGAGGATTTAGTTAAAATTGAATAATAAACAGTATCTTCTATTAGTTTATATACACCTGCAAAAAAACTGACAGGAGTTTTGGTAAATAGTTTATATTTTTCTTTCAATTCTTGGGTTTTCAACCATTCAAAATAACTACTAAAAGGTACCAAACAGCGATTATTTGCAATGAGGCTATTACTAAAAGATTTCTCGTGTACTGTCTCTGATCGAATATTGAAAAGTGTTTTTCCTTTCGGAAGCCAATCAAATGACAAACCCCAACTTGATTGTTTAAATACAAATTTAGAGTTTAGATTAAAGACAATAGGCGCTTTATTGGTAGGGCAAATATCTTCATTTTTATAATCAAATATTGATTTGAAGTTATTTATAGTTTCCTTCTTAAAAGAGGAGTGATTATCTTTAAGATTTAGCGAATATCTTCCGCACACTATTAAATTTTTCTAAAATTCAAGTAGTTAGAAATATCAAAGTCCTTATATGAAGTTCTTAAACCTAAAAATTGAAAATAATCATCCCTAATTTTTTTCCCAAGAGAGGTATCAGTATAATTATCTAAAACACCATTGATATTTTTTTTGGCTTCAATGACAATATCGTTAGGTAGTTGCCTGAATTCTACACCAAGTGACCTCAATTTTTCTATAGCCACAACCTCTTTATACATGAAATCAGACAACATTTCTTGATTTTCTGACTGACAAGCATACTCGATGATGCTCTTAGCTTCATTATCAAAAGAGTTCCATTTATCTAAATTCATTCCTAATGAAATAGAAACTGTAGGTTTTTTAAAATCTGGATAATAACAGTAATTTGTTACTTTATAAAAACCAAAAGCTAAATCCATAACTGGATTTGACCAATCTGCAGCGTCTATAGCCCCACTTGCTAAAGACTGAAGAATTTCACCTCCTGGTATATTTATAGAAGTTGCCCCCATAGTCTTTAATAGATCTCCTCCCATACCAGGGCTTCTTATTTTAAGTTTAGAAACATCCTCGAGACTATTTAATTCGTTTTTGAACCAACCAAATAATGTAGATCCAGTATTACCAACTAAAAAATGTTTAATGTTAAAATTAGAACCTAATTCATCCCATAATGATTGACCATTGCCAGAATATATCCATGAATTAAATTCCTCGGCAGTCATTCCAAAAGGAACAGCAGCAAAAAAAGGATAGGCTTTGTTCTTTCCTCCCCAATAAAACTCTGCTGAGTGATATAAATCAGCTGTTCCAGATGACACGGCATCAAACACTCCAAACGGTGGGACTAGTTCACCAGCTGAGTAAACATTAACTTTTATTCTTTTATTAGATAAGTTCTCAATTCGCTGAGCCAACCTGTTTGCACCTAAACCTATACCAGGAAAATTCTCTGGCCATGATGTAACCATATTCAACTCTGTTATGGTGCTTGCGTGTACATTAAAACTAGAGAGTGCAGCTGCACCGAGTACAGGAATTGAGGCTTTTTTAATAAAATTTCTTCTGTTAATTTTCTTTTTCATATTTTTATATAAATAAGATAACACTTTATAAATAAAAATGAAATTAGAAGCAAAAAGTTTATTAGCCGCACTTAATGAACAAAAAGTTGAATATAAACTTTTTGAACACGAGGCTTTTTTTACTGTCGAGGAGTCTAGCAAATTAAAATCAGATTTGAATATGCAAGGTGCGCATACAAAAAATCTTTTTTTAAGGGACAAAAAGAGAAATTTTTACTTACTCTCATGCTTAGATAGCACTGAAGTAGACCTAAAAATTATTAAAAACACTATACAGTGCCAAGGAAATCTCTCTTTTGGAAGTGCAGAATATTTATATGATAAACTTGGAGTCAAACCAGGCTCTGTTAGTCCCTACTCTTTAATCAATAATGTAGATAAGGATGTAAGTTTTTACTTAGATAAAAAAATCAATGACTATGAATTATGCAATTTTCACCCACTAGACAACACTAAAACAATTCAAGTAAAAACAGAGGATTGTATTAAATTTCTAAAAACAATTACGACTGTGCGATTAATTGATTTTACGACTATGGAAGTAATTAATCTCTGAAATTTTGAAACTGTAAAGGAATTTTAATATCACTTGATTTTAATAATTCGATCATTGATTGTAGATCGTCTCTTTTCTTTCCAGTTATTCTTACTTCATCTCCATTAATTGAAGCTTGAACCTTTGCTTTCGATGATTTAACAAGATTTGTTATTTTTTTTGAGTCCTCTTTTGATATTCCATTCAAAATATCAATAAATTGTCTTACTCTATTTCCGGAAGCTGTTTCAGTTGATTTTAGGTGAATAAATTTTGGATCTATTTTTCTTCTTACAATATTATTTTTTAAAATATCATTAAATTGAGTTAATTTAGTATTGTCGGTTGTCTCTATTGTAATAGAAAAATCGTTTCGTTCGATTGTTGAATTAGTGTTCTTAAAGTCAAATCTATTATCAACTTCTCTTTTTGTATTATTGATGGCATTATCAATTTCTTGAATATCTGGTGACGAGACAACATCAAAAGAAGGCATAATTGAACAATACAATATTTTTATTTATTTCAACACTAATAGTTTGGGGACCAACCTGGTATATAATTAAATTTCAACTAGGCATTGTCGATCCAATGACATCGGTTTTTTATCGCTTTTTCTTATCTTCGATCATTATTTTAGTATTTTGTGTATTAAAAAAAATAAATCTGAGATTTTCATTAAAAGAGCATTTCTTTATAGCTGCTCTAGGAGTCTCTTTATTCAATATAAATTATGTACTGTTTTATCTATCTACAGTTCATTTAATAAGTGGATTTGTTGCTTTATGTTTTTCTTCAATATTATTTTTAAATGTAATTAATAATATTATTTTTAAAGGTAAATTTCCAAAAATTATGACTTTGGTTGGTGGTTTTATTGGAACGTTAGGATTACTTTTCATATTTTATGATGAAATAATCAATTTTGAATTTTCAAAAGGAACTAGTATTGGAATTTTACTTGGTGTATTGGCTACATATTTTGCATCTATTGGTAACTTAATTTCAGAGTATACCTCTAAAATTAAATTAAATGTTATTGCTGTTACAGGATATGGGATGTTGTATGGCTCAATAACACTGTTAATTTATCTTTTAGTAACTGGTATTGAACTTAATTTTGATTTCAGTTACAGATACGTCTTTTCATTATTGTATTTGGCTATTTTTGGGAGTGTATTTGGTTTCATTCTTTATTTATCAGTAATTAAAAATATTGGCGCAAATGATGCCGCATACATTGCTATAATTATGCCTCTTATTGCTCTAATTATTTCTACGATATTTGAAGGTTTGGAGTGGGACTTAAATTTGTATGTCGGTGCAATTCTTGTATTGTTTGGAAATATATTAATATTAAAAAGAAATTAATTCTTAAACAACTTTTGTTGAGAAGTTACTATTATGCTCGATATTATAAAAAGTATTAACATCGGAATATAGACGAATTCAATACCGAAGATATCAGCAACATAACCTAAAGCTGGTGGTGCAATCATAAAGACCCCGTAAACACCTATTGTAATTATAGTTATCCCTACCGTAGCATTAACATTTTTAATAGAAGACCCAAAGGTATAACAAATAGGAATAATTGAAGAAACACTAAAACCAGCAATAATAAAACCAATTATTGCTAATGATAGAGAACTACTTAAAACTATAATTAATGAACCCAGTAATGAACCTATCACTGAGTAAACAAGAAAATTATAAATACCAAATATTTCTTTTAACTTATCTCCAATTAATCTACCAATAACCATACTCCCATTAAATGCTATGGCAGCAAGTCCAATATTAAAACCATCTGCATTAATATAATCTCTCATATATAAAGAACCCCAAGAGTCAGTACCACCCTCCAAAAATACTGCTGTAATTGATAAAATAAATAAGATTACAAGAAATAAGGGCCAATTGAAAAATATAGACAAAATAGATAAAGAGTCTGATTTATTTTGTTTTATAGTTAAACTACCTAGAAATATTAATGGTGATAAGATTATTACAAATATAATTGAATTTATTATAAAGCTTATTTTAAATTCCAGAAATAAACTAGTTAACAAAGATCCAGATAATAATCCAATACTCCAAAAGGCATGAAATCCTGACATCATAGGTTTTTTAAATCTTTTTTCTAAAGAAGTAGCTTGAACATTAAGAATTACCTCAAATAGTCCGTAACAAATACCGAAAATAAAACTCAATATTGCCATAATTATAAAAGATTGAGCAAATGGAATTAAAAGCCAAAGAATGCTTATAGCAAGACCTGATAACAGTGAGATTTGTTTTGAGGGATATATTTGTGTTATTTTTGGTGTAACTATCATAGTTAAAACAGAGCCAATTGAAAAAATTACAAACAAATATCCCATACCTGTATAATCGACATTAATTTGATCTTTTATATCTGGTATTCTTACTGCCCAAAGTCCAACAAAAAAAGAAATTGAGAAAAATAATGCTTTGCACGCATTAGCCTCTGAAAAATTACTCTTTAATTTCAAAATCGATTAATTAAATAGCTACCAACCCCCATCATCATCTGCTTTTTTGTCTTTAACAGATTTAATAGATGAAGTTTTAACTAATTTCCATATACCACTTCCAGAAACAATAATTTCATTTTTTGAAAAGACTTTACAATTAACAAAACATAGTGTTTTAGTCATTCTCTCTATAGTTGGTAAGCCTATTAGTTCATCTCCTTTTTGAGCTGAAAATGTAAAGTGAGTGTTCATGGATATAGTAACACAAGGTTTATTCCCAAAAGACTTATAAGCAGCATTGCCCATAACATTATCTAAAAAAGACATTAAGAAACCTCCATGTGCAAATTTTCCTGAGTTAAGATGTTTTTCAGTAACAAACATTCGATATTTATCCTGATTATTTTCTGATTTTGTCTCTAATTCACCAAGTAATTGTGTATATGAAGATTTTGATATTAACTTCCAGGTCATATATAACTTTATAATGCAATCTTTAAAAAAAGAAATATTTTATGAAATTTCATAAACTATTTAACTTAGTTATTAATACTAAACTTTATGCGTAATGAATAGATCTTATAGAATTGAAGATAATAACTCTAATAGTTTTATACCTAGTTACTCTGGTACTAATGGTGCAGTAGCAACACATTCAAATTTATCCTCAATGACAGCCTATAATATTTTAAATCAAGACAGAGGTAATGCATTTGATGCTGCTGCTGGAGCAATGTTAGTTGAAGGTCTTGTAAATCCTCAAATGTTTGGAATGGGTGGTGAAGGTGTGATGATATTAAAACCCAAAAACCAAAACCCTGTTGTCTTAAATGGAAATACTTTATCGCCAAGAAAATTTAATTTTTTAAATTTAGTTACCAGGGGTTTTACAGAAGTTCCAGATGAAGGAGTATTATGTGCCGGAGTTCCAGCAGCATTTTCTAGTATTTTTAGAATGTTACAATTATATGGAACATTAGATTTTAGGACTATTTCTAAATATGCAAAAGAATACGCAAACTTAATAGATTATCTTGGTAATTATGAGAAAAAGATTACAGGATCTCGAAATAATAAATTTAATAAATTGCATGATGCTTTTTATAAAGGTGATGTTGCAAACTCAATTTTAAAATATTCGCAAAAAAATGAAGGGCTACTTTCAAAAGAAGATTTTGAAAATTTTAATGTGAAATTTGAAAAAACAATTTCAGAAAAATATGGTGATTACCAAGTTCATAAAACTAATTTCTGGGGACAAGGATTAACTAGTTTAATGATGTTGAAAATGCTTAACAAACAAAAAATTAAATCACTTAATTCAGCTGGTGATATTCATAAATTTACAGAAATTTTAAAATTAACTTTTGCTGACAGAGAGATGTATTTTACTGGGAAGTACAATTCAAAAGTCAAAGCAAATCACCTATTAGATGACTCTTACCTAAATAAAAGAATGCAATTAATTAAAGATAAGGCAATTGACTCTATAATTCCAGGGAACCCCCTATCCAAGAAATCATTACTCCCAATTGAAAATGATATTAAACCATGGGGCGCTGGCACAGTTCATATAAGTATTATAGATAAAGATAATAATGCTATTTCGTGCACACCAAGTGGTGGATGGATCAGATCTAATGAAGTAATCAATGAATTAGGATTTCCCCTAGGTAATAGATTAATGACGTTTTATTTATCAAAACCAGGTCACGTAAATTTTATAGCACCTGTACAACAACCAAGGACAACATTGAGCCCTACTTTGATTATCAATCAAAAAAAGAGAGAAATTTTAAGTTGTGGGACTATGGGCGGTGACGCTCAAGATCAATGGCAAGCACAATTTTTAATGAATTATATATTTTCAAATATGCCTATTGACCAAGCTTTAAATGAACCCAGAGTTTCATCAGAGCATTTACCTGCTTTTTTTCACCCTCATGATCCAAATTTGAAACAATTATTATTAGAAGAGCGACTTTCGCCCTTTATTTCTCAATTAAATAAAAAAGGACATAAATGCCTTAAAACTACAGACTGGAGCGAAGGTTTTATTTTATGCGCTAGAAAACAAGATAAAATTTATGATGCATATGCAGATATTAGAAGTTATAAGAGTCAAATATTTCAAGCACAGGCATTAGCATGGTAAAAAAAAAGAACAAATTAAATGATTTAATTGATGTAGTTAAGAGACTAAGAAATCCAAAAAATGGATGTCCATGGGATATACAACAAACTTCCAAATCATTAGCAAAGTATACTTTAGAGGAAGCTTATGAGGTTATCGAAGCAATTGAGTCAAATAATAATAAAGAGCTAGAAGGAGAACTTGGCGATTTATTACTACAAGTTATTTATCACTCAGTTATTGCTGCTGAAAAAAAGAAATTTTCTATTGATGATGTCATTGATACAAGTGTAAAAAAAATGAAATCTCGTCATCCTCATATTTTTATGCGTGATGAGTCAATCAAAACTGTTCAAGATGTTAATGATTTTTGGGAAACACAAAAAAAATTTGAAAGAAAAAAGAAAGGTGCTAAGTCTGTTTTAGATGGTGTAAGTGTAAACCTGCCTGCTGTTACTCGTTCACTTAAACTTCAAAAAAGAGCCGCAAAAGAGGGATTTGATTGGAAAAATGCAAATGGAACGTTAAAGAAGGTGAAAGAGGAATTAAATGAACTTTCAAATGAAATGAAAATAAATAATAAGAGAAAAATTAAAGAGGAATTAGGAGATTTATTATTTTCATGTATTAATTTATCTAGAAAATTAGGCCTAGATACTGAAACAGTAATTAGGGACTCTAATAGGAAATTTGAGAAAAGATTTAAAAAAATGGAAAAAACAATGAATAAAAAAAAATTGAAATGGAATTTGAATAATTTGGAGAGAGAATGGCAAAAATCAAAATAATTTTTTTAAGTACATTCTTTTTATTTTTTTCAAAAGGTATCTTATCCTATGAAATCACTGATTTAATAAAAATTCTTGTCGAAAAAAATGAAACAAACTCTCAATTTAAGTATGATAATCTAATTGATGAAAAAAATTTAGAATTAGCTGATACACTCTACATACCAGAAATTGATTATTCATTTAATGTTTCTAACAGTACTACTAGTACTAATACTACTTCTACGCTTAACTCAAATACTCATACATTAAGCGCCACAGTCAACCTCTATAACGGTGGGTTTAGCCAGTTAAATTTAATTACTACGCAAACTAGAAATCAAGCGTTTGACTATCTTAGAGAGTATCAAAAAGAGTTATTAATCAAAGAACTCCTAAATGGTTATAGTAATTTACAGACATTGATCTTTAAAAAGAAAAATCAACAACTGAATTTAGAATTTTATAGAAAAAAAGTCTTAGAAGCTGAAATATTATTTAAGGCAAACAGAGTTACAAAAACAGAAGTATTAGATTTAGAAAATGAGCTATTAGAGGCACAATCTGTGTCTTTAGATTATGATAGAAAAATAGATAATTTAATGCTTCAAGTTAGTAAGTTACTTGATCTAGAAATTTATGATGAGGATGTAAATTTTGATTATGTGATAGACGTATCTAATTCACAAATTACTAAGAAATTATTTTCAGAATTGATGAATTCCTCTTATGGCCAATATCTCTCTTTTATTGAAAACACATATTTAACTGAACTAGAAATGAGCAAAAAAGATTTGAGACCTTCTGTTGATCTAACTTATTCCCTAAGTGAGAGTGATAATTATTCTGCAGCAATTGATCATAGAAGATCCTCATCCTTGTCACTATCTCTAAGCATTCCTATTTATGATGGGTTTAAAGATGAAAATAATTTTGATATTGAGGAATATAATTATCAAAAAAAATTATTAGAGCATAAAGACTTAAAGAGAGACTTACTTAATACTTACTTAGAGTCTTGGAACAATTATGATTTTTATTTAAATAAAATAAATAACCAAGAAAAAATAATTGATAGCTTAGAATTAAAATTACAAGGAAACGAAATATTATACAAAGCTCAAAAAAATATTATTTAATAGACATTCTGATATTAAACGGGGATTTGAATACAATTATTAATGGATTGGGATAGACTTAAAACATTTTATCACGTAGCTACAGCTGGTAGCATCTCCAGAGCTATGGATACTATTCACCTTAGTCAATCTGCTATTACTAGACAAATTCAATCTCTTGAGCATAGTTTAAAAACCAAACTATTTAAAAGGCAAACAAAAGGTATAACGCTCACAGAGCAAGGTTCTTATCTTTTTGAAGAAACTGAAAAAATTTTTGCTGATTTAAATTCAATAGAAAAAAAGATAGTTGAGTATAAGTCAGTTCCCACTGGCAACCTTTCCATAAATACCACAGTTGCTTTTGGATCGATGTGGCTTAGCCCAAGAATTAATGAGTTTATTCATGAATATCCAGAAATTAATCTTAAACTAAACTACTCTGAAGATGAGCAAGATATGCTTCGCCAAGATTATGATATTGGTTTATGGATGCGAAAACCAAGACATTTAGATTTAGTTTCAAAGCACATAGCAACAATTAAATACCATATTTACGGATCAGCGAATTACATAAATGAAATGGGTATGCCTTTGAGAAGATCAGAACTTAATAGTCATAGATTAATTACATATGGCATTGGAAAACCATCCCCCCTTTCTGACACCAATTGGATACTGAAAACTGGTGTTAAAAAAAACCAAAAAAATAGAAGACCTCATATTACAATTAATAATCTATATGGTTTATTAGTAGCTGTTGAAACTGGTGCAGGATTAGCTGCATTACCTGATTATATGGCTCAACATAAAGCCCATCTTGTTAAAGTATTACCAGATATAGAAGGACCAAGTTACGATGTTCATATGGTTTATCATGAAAATCTAAAAGGAAGTTTAAAATTAATAGCTTTTAGAGATTTTCTTATGAATAAAATAAGCCAGTGGAGATTTTGACTATCAAAATTTTCTTTTTTTATTAAAAATATAAATAAAAAAACATGAATAACTTATTAAAAACATACAAGTTTAGTAATTTTAGAGTAGTAAAGGGTAATGGATGTTATTTATACACCTCTGATAAAAGAAAATTATTAGATTTTTCTGCAGGGGTTGCTGTCAATTCTCTTGGATATAATCATCCAGTAATTAAAAAAAGCCTTAAAGCTCAACTTAAAACAGGAATTACTCATCTTTCAGGATCACAAATACATGAATTTAAAACTAAATTATCTAAGTTACTATCTGATAATTCCAATAAAGGAGATGTATTTTTTTCAAATTCTGGTGCTGAGAGTATTGAGGCAGCACTTAAAATTGCAAGAAATTATGGTAGTAAAAAGGGTAAAGATGAAATCATCGCAATGACCTCCTCTTTTCATGGGAGAACAATTGGGGCTTTATCCGTCGGTAGTAATAAAAAATATAAATCGAATATTGGTCCTGTGCCTGGAAAAGTTAAGTTTTGCAAGTTTAATGATGTCTCTCATCTCAAAAAATTAGTAAATAAAAAAACGGTAGCAATCATAATTGAAT
>LUMS01000267.1_pt1 | contig 29503 bp, 33 predicted proteins | sample 729711 | NCBI WGS metagenome assembly LUMS01 (sample SAMN03860298, study PRJNA289734) | marine metagenome | biome: seawater column; feature: ocean; material: water; isolation source: Red Sea water column Station 192 - depth 25m | place: Saudi Arabia: Red Sea | collected 2011-10-15 | depth 25 m | reverse complement strand
TGCCGTGCTCGGTCGATCGAGAAGTTCTCGAACTCCGGCATGGTCTTGGCGACTCGTTTGCGGACTACGGAGGGAACTTGGGAGCGCTTCTTGAGGTTCGGACGGACCAGATAAGCCGCACCCGAGTTCTTCTGAGCCAACAACCACTCCGCAGCGAACCCGAACCCTGGCACCATCCGGAGAACACCATCGCGGTCGGGGACCGTCATCCAAACCCGGTTTTCCTGAACGCAGATCCGGTCCGCCGTCGCTCCGGCGACCTCCCCCGGCCGCAGCCCCAACATGCCGGCCAAGACGATCATCGCCGTCGCGTCTGCAGAGATGCCTGAGCGCGCGAACCGGTCGTAAACTCTCCATTCCGAAGCCTCGTACGGCTCGCTCGGTGCGATGCGGGGCGTGTGGATCTCCGGTCGTCGGCCCAGGCGCAGGATGTTGAGCTTGGACTTGTAGTTCGCGGTCGTGCGCTTGTCGTCACTCACGGAGTTGAGCCACTTCGCGATGTGAGGGCTTGTGAGGTGACGATCCGGAACGAACTCTCCGTGAACCGTGATGCAGTACAGGCCGTACCGACAACCGACGCTCATCAACTTGCGGTCGGTCTCGAGCGACGAGAAGGGCACTCTCAAGGTCAGGTCGCAGACCTGACGAACGACGCTGTACTGATCTGGATGATCAGTGCGGGGCTTGTACAGCATCAGCAGGCGTGTCCGATCCGGCTGAGTGCGTCGAAGTTCCGCCGCACCCGCCGTACGGCTTGGCGGACTGGCGGTGTTGCCGAAGTCCTCGTGTAGCCGGATCGCTTCTGCTTCGGAAGAGCGTGTCTTGATGGCCTTGCGGGTCATCGCGCCCGCTCCCACTCGGCGGAGGCGTTGGTGGACTTGGTTGGAAGGTTCGCTGCCCAGAACGCCTGGGCCAGCCACGTCACTGCCGCGACGAGGACCGGGGCGTCCTCGGGCGGGAGGGACCGTTCGAACTGCCGCGGTGCAGGCAGGGTGAGGTCCCTGGACGGGTCGAAGGATCCTTGCGAGCGTGCGCAGAACCTTCCGAACGAGCGCCCAGCCCACGTGAGCGTCTGCACCGGCAGGAGACAGTCCACGTAGGTGGTGGCGAAAGCCACGAGATCGGCCACTACGACTTCCACGGGAGTGCAGCATTCCTGCGGGCGAGGTGAGTGGTCTTCCTCAGGAGTACGAGAGCGGTCCGCGGTGTCTTGGAGGTCCGGAGCGACCGGTTGACTGGACGGTCGGTGCTCTCGTTGTGCAGAAGCGGGCGTTTTCACGGGTAGGGCGGTGCAGGGTGGAGGCGCCGCCGTCCGGGGGGCGGCTCCTTGAGCGACGTCCGCGACCGTCCGCCGCAGCTTGACCCTGTCAGGGCAGGGTGTAACGATTTTGTGCATCAGGACTTCTCCGATTGGCTAGATCTGGGTTTCTTGAGCGGCGTTGTGAGACGCCTATGGAGGGAGGGCGACCTGGCCGGGTCGCTCTCCTTCTTGTTTCCTAACGGCGTGTTGGCGGCCTCCTTCTCTCCCCTCGTGCTAAGCGAATACGCTTAGCGTGGACGCGGGGCGCGGCGCCGTCAAGACCGGCGTGACGCAGCGGCATCGAGCCAAACCGACGCAATGTTCCGCTGACCTTGAGCAGAGATGGGCCTTCGGTCCGTCGGTTCGCGAGGTCGTAGCGCTCCGTCACGGCTCGTGGAGACGGCCGGCTGCCGCCGAGGAGCTCATGCCACTGCGGCTTGAGGAGTTGGGCAAGCGTGCCGATACCTCTATTCGGACGCAGATCGTCGGAGTGGCAGGCCTGGCCGGGCTTGCCCTCGACCTGGCTGGCTAGAGCCAGGGATGGTCTGGGAGCCTGATCAACTCCATCGGGGGTGGGCCGCAAGGACTCGGCTCGCCCCCGGTCGTCTCGTTCGGCTCGGCCGCACTTGGGTGTGTGAGGCGATGGACCGCGGCCCACCCAATCCTTGCGCCGTGCGCATCGTTGTAGATCGACACGGCTGGCCGGCCTGTGCCTGCGTGGCGGTGCGTAGGGCCGGGACTGACTGCTCATGTTGGTGATCTCGGTCGACCCAGGCGCTCCGAAACGCTTTGTCTATCGCTATCGATACGTATAGCGTTTGTGAAGCAAGGTTTGAGCTGTGAGATCAGCTCAGACGAATCCTGAACTCAGCGACGGGCCCGGCCAATGACGCCCCGAAAACCGAAGGACCCTGCCGCCCCCATATGGCAAGTCGAGCCTCCTCCCACCCGGCGGACGGCGCCGGACGGGGCTCGCTGGTGCGCCACCTGCGACACGCGACTCGGCCGACACCTCCACCACCGGCAAGACTTCTGTCCTCAGTGCAGTGCACGAAGAGTCCAACTCTCCAACTCCCGCAAGAGACTTCGGGCCACCGATGCTGGTCGCCGTTTCGATCGCCAAGAGATGGAAGCCCTGGACGCCATGGTCGCCCATGCCATCGAACAACTGATCGCGCTCTGGAAGGACAATCGGCCCCCCAACGAACTCCCAACGACACCCGTGCAAGCACTTCGAATCGAGATGCAAGAAGGCCTGGCGAACGCCCTCGAACCTCTCATCGAAGCAAGGCGCCTCGTGTGGTTGGACGCGATCGAGCAACACCATCGCTCAGACTTGAGAACCCTTCAAGACGCGGTGGAGGCCGCCCACAAGCGCGAGCGCGACCGCGATAGTTCTCGGCTCTGACGAGATCAGAACCCACCGTCAGGCCACAGGCGCTGCTCGACGTCATCTCCCCGCCTGTCGACGCCTCCTGATGTAGTCGGAGGCTCTCTCGCGCCTCTGCTCCGTACTCAACGCGGTTGAAGTTCTGAAGTGGACGGGGATCGGGCGGATGCCATTCGTGAGGGGCGGGGCGATCCAGCGGCCGGCCCTATCCGCCGAGGTCAGATCTCGTCCCAAGGGATCTGGTCGTAGATCGAGCGGAGCTTGGCGATGGTGTGGGTGGGATCGCCCATAGGCACGGTTCCGATCTCGCCGATGGGTGCCACCCCCATCGAGTTGGTGAGAAAGGCGGCGGCGAAACTGCCGAGGTCCCGAACGTCGACCGGCTCCCTCACCGAAGGTGTCCCGTTGGTACTCAGAGCCGTCTCGAGAAGATGCCAGGTCACGCCGGGGAGCGAGGGCTGCGTGGGCCACACCACCTGGGTGCCGTCGTAGAAGCCGATGTTCGCGCCTGTGGTCTCGGAGACGAAGCCATCGACGCTGATGTGGAGTGCGTCGTCGTAGCCTGCGCGTTCGGCCTGGACGGAGTGGAAGATCTTGCAGAAAGTCCCGACGTGCTTGATGTGCGCGACAGGGCGCTGGTACTCGACCGGTAGCAGAGAGACCGGTTCAGTGTTGGCGGCAACCGGCGGTCGTTGAGCTGTCATGACGGAGAGTCGACCGGGGTGCTGCTCGAAGAACATCGCGCGTAGGTAGGAGTCAGGCATTTCTTCTACGGCGAAGCGCATCAGGTCGCGAGCGTGGTCCAGGTCGATCCCGTGGCCGAACAACTCCCGGTGCGACCTCTGGATGCGCTCGAGATGCAGGTGGAGGCCGCGAACTCTGCCTGAGCGAACCTGCATCGAGGTGAAGTGCCCGTAGTTGATCAGGGCCGGGTGCTGGAGGTCGTCGCCCGTAGGCGTGTGACCGTTCAGCAGGATGCGGAGTGGACCTTCACTGCTGAGCTGGCTGCTTGCTTGCGACTTCATGATGGCTCCGGTTCGCACGGTCACGGGCATGTCGAGGGTTGGCGGTGAGGGCTCGATAGCGGTCCGCCCCGCACTTGGTACGAGGTGCGTGGCCGCCTGCGAATACGGCGACCACGCACCCCCGTCTGGCTACTTTCGACTTGGCAGTGCCAGTCCGGCCACAAATGCGGAGATCACGGCCCCGGCCGCAGCGACGCCGAATGCGGACGCGAAGCCGGATCCGGTCTCGCCGGTGAGGCTGGCTGCCGCGACGCTCGACACCACGGCAGCGCCGAGTGATGCGCCGAACTCGTGGAAGGTCGAGATGATGCCAGAGGCGATCCCGGCCTCGTGCGGCTCGATCATCCCCAGAGCAGTCGCGGATGCCACCACGAACAACGTGCCGATGCCCGCTGCGCCCAGACTGATACCGAGAACGACCCCGACGGTCGTTTCGAAGACCGCGGGGATGGCCCGCCTGTGCGGCCGATGACTCGTCCGCCGACCTGCGCACCGGCCATCGTGGCCAGAGCTACGGGGAGGAAGAGCAGGCCTGTCGCCAGCGGTCCGAGATCGGCGCGGTCCTGCAGGTAGAACGAGCCCAGGAAGAACACGGCCACCATGAGCGCCGTGGCGATGGCGATCACGAAGGTGCCAGAGCCCACCGGACGTCGCGTGAGTAGACCAAGATCCATCAGCGGCGAACGGGCGACGCGCTGCCAGGCGCCGAATGCCGCGTAGAGGACGATGGACACGGCGAAGAGTGAGAGAGTCCGCGGCTGCAGCCATCCGGCCTCGCCCGCGTCGATCGTCGCGTAGATCAGCGTTCCGGTAGCACCCGTGACGAGCAACGCACCCAGGACGTCGGGACGAGCACTCGCACCGGGTGTCCTGACCGGCGGCATGTCCGGCAGGGCCCGCAGCAGGATCGCAAAAACGAGCACGCCGGCAGGGACGTTCACGAAGAACACCCAGGGCCATCCCGGCCCCGCGGAGAGCACTCCGCCGACGAGGACGCCGACGGCTGCACCGGCGCCGCCCAGCGCGGACCAGATACCTAGGGCGCGGTTGCGCTCCTCGCCTTCGAACAGTCGCACGACGACGGAGAGTGCGGCAGGCGACAGGAGCGCTGCGCCGATTCCCTGGCCGACTCGACTGCTGAGCATCATGGCGCCGTCCTGCGCCACGCCAGCGGACAGCGAGGCCAGCGTAAAGATGGTCAGTCCGGTGTAGACGAGAGTGCGCGGGCCGATGATGTCAGCGAGACGTCCGCCAAGAAGCATGAGTCCGCCGAAGGTCAGCGTATAGATGCTGACGACCCAGGTGACCGCCTCGCGGCTCATGTCGAGATCTGCGCCCATCAAGGGCAACGCGATCGCGACGACAGTCACGTCAAGGATGAGCATGAACTGGGCGAGCCCCAGCATGCCGAGGGCCAGCCATCGTCGTGGATGTGGCTGGTTCCCTGCGACATCGCCCGCAGGGGTGGTGTTGGACGCGGTCGTCATGACCGCACCTCCTTAAGTTGGACTTCGGTGTACGAGATCGCTCAACCGATACACTAACTCAGACATTCCCGTCCACGTTAAGAGTTCTCAAGATGCCTCCAGTGCAACCACAGCGGCAGACAGTTCAGGGCGTAGTGCGTAACAAGGGCGCGCGCCGCGGACCGCGATCAGACGCCATCCGCAACCGGTCGACCATCGTGGATGCCGCCGTCCAGACGTTCCGCCTGCGGCCGGAGGCGTCCATGAACGATGTCGCTACTGCGGCCGGAGTTGGCCGGGCCACGGTCTACGGGCACTTCACGTCACGCGCTGAACTCGTCGATGCGGCACTCTCGGACGTGCTCCGTCGCGGCAACGACGTGCTGGCCGCACTCGATCTCGACGGCGACGTGGTGACGGCCTTCGCCAGTCTGGTCTCCGCGAGCCCAATTGGCAAGTCGCCGCCATGCACGCCTTGCTCCAAGCGGCAGCCGCGGAGATCGCGGCGCAGCGGCTGTCTTCCGCGGAAGCGCCAAGAGTCTTGAACGCCACCCTTCTGGCCTCGCTCACACGCTAAGCGACTGCTGCAGCACAGGTGAAGTCATCATGCTTCTGATACCCCTGGGGGGTACCTGTACAGTGGCCTATACCCCCCAGGGGTACCACGCGAGCGGAGGAACTGGATATGCAGCACCACGAACATCACCATCACGAAACACAGGACCCGAGTGCCGGGCAGCATGCCCACGGAGATGACCACGGCTACCACGGCCACCATGGACACGGCGGGCACGAGGGGCACGTTGCGATGTTCCGGCGACTGTTCTCGTGGTCGCTGCTGCTTGCAGTTCCGACCGTCCTGCTCTCTTCGATGTTTGCGGACCTGGTCGGCTACTCGCTTCCGGATATCCCGGGTCTCGAGTGGATCTCGCCGATCCTCGGAACGGCGCTCTACGCATGGGCAGGCCGACCGTTCCTGATTGGCGGATGGCAAGAAGCGAAGAGCCGCCAACCCGGCATGATGTTGCTGGTTGCCCTCGCGCTCACGGTTGCCTTCGTGGCTTCCTGGGGATCGACCCTGGGCCTCCTTCCGCACCACCTGGACTTCTGGTGGGAGCTCGCGCTCCTGGTCTCGATCATGCTTCTTGGCCACTGGATCGAGATGCGTTCACTCGCCCAGACGAGCTCAGCGCTCGACTCGCTGGCGGCACTTCTGCCGGATGAGGCGGAACGTGTCGAGAAGGACGGATCGGTCTCGGTTGTCGCGCCCAGTTCTCTCGCAGTAGGCGACGTCGTGATCGTCCGACCGGGCGGCCGCGTGTCGGCTGACGGCAGGATCGTCGATGGCTCTGCCTCGATGGACGAATCAATGATCACGGGCGAGTCTCGACCCGTTCGCCGGGAGGTCGGCGAGCAGGTCGTTGCCGGCACTGTGGCAACCGACTCGGGACTGCGTATCGAAGTGACGGCGACGGGCGACGAAACCACGCTCGCGGGAATTCAGAAGTTGGTGGCTGACGCTCAGGCATCTGCGTCGCGCACGCAGCGACTCGCTGACCGCGCCGCTGGCTGGCTGTTCTGGTACGCCCTCGGTGCAGCCATCATCACGGCAGTGGTCTGGTCGATCTTCGGCCTGCCCGAAGACGCGGTCATCCGCACCATCACGGTCTTGGTCATCGCGTGTCCGCACGCACTCGGATTGGCGATCCCGCTGGTCATCTCCATCTCGACTGAGCGAGCCGCCCGCGCGGGAGTCCTTGTGAAGGACCGCGTGGCCATGGAGCAGATGCGACGGGTCGACACTGTGCTCTTCGACAAGACGGGCACACTCACGAAGGGCAAGCCGACGGTGACTGCTATCGAGCCTGCGCCCTCCGGCGGCATCTCGGCCGACGACGTGCTTGCGCTCGCGGCAGCAGCCGAAACCGACTCCGAGCATCCGTTGGCTCGCGCCATCGTGCGTTCCGCCAAGGAGCGCGGCGTGCCGGTGCCTGCGGCCACGGACTTCTCTTCTCATCCTGCGGTTGGTGTGAGTGCGCTCATCGACGGGCGCCGCGTACAGGTGGGTGGGCCAGCGCTTCTCCAGCAAGCCGGTGGCAGTGAGCTCGAGGTCGCGGACGAATGGCGGCGGGATGGATCGATCATCTTGCACGTGCTCCGCGACGGTGAGGTCATTGGTGCCGTTAGCCTGGCTGACGAGATCCGCGCCGAATCGCGGATTGCCATCGATCAGCTCCACGAGCGTGGTGTTCAGGTCGTCATGATCACCGGAGACGCCGAAGCTGTAGCGCACTCCGTAGGAACCGCTCTGGGCATTGACCGTGTCTTTGCCGGTGTACGGCCGGAGGACAAGGCCAGCAAGGTCGCGGAACTGCAGGAGGAGGGTCGGCTCGTCGCCATGGTTGGCGACGGTGTCAACGACGCTCCCGCGTTGGCTCAGGCGAATGTCGGGGTTGCCATCGGCGCGGGCACCGACGTCGCGATTGCCTCTGCCGGGATCATCCTGGCTTCGGACGACCCTCGCTCGGTGCTCTCGATCATCGACCTGTCCCGTGCGACCTACCGAAAGAGCATGCAGAACCTGGCGTGGGGCGCGGGCTACAACTTGGCAGCCGTTCCCCTGGCCGCTGGTGTCCTTGCCCCGATTGGTTTCATCCTCCCGATGTCGGTGGGAGCGATCCTGATGTCGGCTTCGACCATCGTGGTGGCGCTCAACGCGCAGCTGCTGCGCCGGCTCGATCTGCGCCCAAGGGAGATCAGTCAGGAAGACCTGGCGCACACCGATGATCGAGAAAGGAAGTCGGTATGACCGTGAACGATCACGCTCAGGATGGAGCGCCCGACTCTGCTCCGGGGTATCTCCATCGAAAAAGACAGCCATCTGCGCCGACTCCGCAGGATCGAAGGCCAGGTGAAGGGCATCAGCCGGATGATGGACGAAGACACCTACTGCGTCGACGTACTCACTCAAGTGTCTGCCGCGACCAAAGCGTGGCAAGCCGTTGCGCTGGAGCTACTCGACGAGCACATGGCGCACTGCGTCGCTGATGCAGCACGTGGTGGCGGCTCCGACATGAAGGCGAAGCTCAAGGAAGTCAACGACGCCATGGCCCGCCTCCTGCGGTCCGCTTGAGCGACAGCCCCGACAACCAGACTCGAATCAATCAACGAAGGTGGACTGATGTGCACATCATGCAACTGCGGTGACTCAAGGAGTGACGTCGTTCTCGGCGTCGAGTCTTTGACGACCCGCGCGCCGGAGGTCTTCGAGGTCGAAGGCATGACCTGCGGCCACTGCGTGGGCTCGGTGAGTGACAGCGTCGGACAGGTGGACGGGGTCCGAGAGGTCTCGGTTGATCTTGCAACCGGTCGCCTCGAGGTGCAGATGGATAAGGGCACCTCGCGACAAAGCATCGAAACAGCGGTCCGGGCTGCGGGCTACACGTTGCGATGATTATCTGACCGCCTGGAATCGCCTGACCATCGACCCTGTGGGCCAATGACAGAATGCATATTCATCGGAACTGGGAATTATGAGATAATAGAAGTAGTGGATTTCCGTTTCAAAAGATCATCGACACTGTCTCCTGGGAACTCGCGTGGCGTGCCCATCGTTGTCATGGAGGCACACCAGTCTGGCCGCGAGATCGGAGGAGCGTCGTCATGAGACCTGTCTCGACGTCGGTGGTCTCTCGTGCTGCTCTCGCTGCACGGCGTGGGCTGGTCGTCCTGGTGGTCGCTTTCGGCCTCGTCGTCATGCACGGAGGAGTCGGGCAGACGCAAGCGTGTGTTGGCGCGATGTCGGGGATGCCGACCCCGACGTCACCCACGCTGATGTCGGAGCACAGTCATGACGACACTGCGGTCGATGTCGAGGATCCGAGCGGCAAGCCGACAAAATCCCCTGCAAGCGCGCACTCCAGTGACCTGTGCTCGAGCACGCCAGCCGCCTCTGGTGGCGCGGGTCCCGACACTGCGCCTGCGCTGACCGCGTCATCATTCGTCTTGGTGCCCTGCATCGACCTGGAGCCTGGTGCAGTCAGCGATGTGACAGGTCGTCATCCGCCACCCCCAGATCTCGTCACGGAACTCTGTGTGAATCGCCGGTGAGAAGTTGAGGTTTGCTCAACTTCTATTACCAGATTAATCACAAGGAGTTTCAAGAATTATGAAGACCATCAGTACCAAGGGCGCCATTGTCGCGTTCGCGATCGTTGTCGTCGTCGCAGTTGGCGCCTACCTCGCCATCAACAATACGTCCGGTCATGACGGGCATTCGGCGAACTCGAACTCGTCCGACACGTCAAGCGCGAGCAGCACCTCCGCGAAGTTCAACGACACGGATGTCATGTTCGCGCAGATGATGATCCCGCATCACGAGCAGGCAGTTGAAATGTCCAAGCTCGCGGCAACGCGCGCTGGATCGTCGGAGGTGAAGGCCCTGGCCTCCAAGATCGAAGCAGCCCAGGGACCAGAGATCGCCACCATGCAGGGTTGGCTGAAGGATTGGAATGCCTCGTCCGATGGATCCTCGATGGGCGGGATGGACCACAGCGGTCACGACATGGAGGGGATGATGTCCGACTCCGAGATGGCGGACCTTGAGTCGAAGTCAGGTGACGCGTTCGACCAGGCGTTCCTCTCGATGATGATCGAGCACCACTCAGGTGCGCTGGGCATGGCGAAGACTGAGATTGCCGACGGAGAGAACCCGGACGCCATCGCTCTGGCCAAGACCATCGAGTCGACGCAGCAGGCCGAGATCAAGCAGATGGAAGCGCTCCTCAAGTAGTTGCGGGAGTCGGCGCCCCCGCTTCTCGATGGGCGGGGGCGCCAACGCACCGCGCTGATGCAGCGCGGTGCTTGTCCATCTGCTTGTCCTTCATCACGTGGAAGAAGTCGCTCATGAACCTTCGCTCCTCAACGATCGTCACGCTCGCTGCAATTGCGGGCCTAACTGGTTGCGCCACCGACCAGGGACAGGCACCGTCGGACGCACGCAATGTCGTCGTCTTGCCAACACCAGACGCCACGTCGAAGCCGCCTTGGCAAACCCCGGCTGATGTCCTGGCTCACGCGAAAGCTGCTGGCCTTGATCTAGGACCCATGGGCACGGCCGAGCACTATCACCCGAGCCTGCGCATCATCATCGACGGCGAAGAAGTCTCGGTCTCGCCGAACATCGGCGTCGACCCCGCAACCGGTGCAATGTCTGCTCTTCACACGCATGACGGCGACGGCACCATCCACATCGAAGCCGATTCGGTTGGCGAACAGTTCACTCTCGGACAACTCTTCACCCAATGGGGAGTGGCGCTGTCGCCTGAGCAGATCGGTGGCGTCGAAGCAGAGCCGGGCAGCAAGGTCGACGTCACCAGTAACGGGGCGAAGTTTGATGGCGACCCTGCCGACCTCAGTTTGGAGCCGGATCAGGAGATCGTGCTTTCCTTGAACTAACAACGAGGGCGCGATCGTGAAGGGCAGGCGGCTGCAAATTCCCCGGTCAGGTCAAGCGCCGTCCCTCTCGCCCCGCGTCACGCAGTATCCGCAGCACAGTGCTCTTGCCAACGCCAAGTGTCCAGCAGCTTCGAGTGGGCTGGAGGTACCCAGTCAGGGTGCTCCACCATCTGAGACCGCTGGAGGGATTAAAGCGCGGACAGCCGACCGGAGAAGGCTTCGCGGGACATCGGTTGAAGGGGTCTTAGGGGCCGTGCGGAGCCGTGTGAGCGCTCGATCCAAGATTCAGAGGCGCCCACCGTCTACCGAGTCTTGTCCGCCTCTTCAGGCGGGGCCGCCGGGTGGCGCAGTAGTCGACCGTCCGGCGTGGCCTCCGAGTACACCTCGCCGCGAGCAGCAAACAGTTCTTCGTAGTTGAGCGAAGCGCGGGTTCTGGCGATCTCAGTGTTCCATTGCGCACGCGTCACGGCCTGTTGCTCCGGGGTCTGGTCGTCGTAAGGGACGCTGCTCGTCTCCACCGTCCGCTCCTGACTCGTAGGGCGCGATCGCAACAAAGAACTTGATCCGACAGTACCCGGCCAGAGGCGCCGCGTCCGGTGCACCTCACGAACTCAAGCGGGGTTTGCTCAGACTCAGGTCGCCACCTGCCTCGCATGCGCTGGCGGAAGGGGGCCCTCCTCGCTATGTCTTGAAGGACTCGATCGCATGGGTGAGAAGTCGCTCCCCAGCCCTCACTGAACGAGCATCACCCTCGTCGCACAAGTCCGCAGCCGCGATCAGCGGCGGGACAGGTGCTCCCGCTTGGAGGTGCACGCCAGCAGGCAGACATCGCACAGCGAGATTCGGACTTGAGGATCGAAGTGGGCCGTAGGTCAGGACGAGGTCGTCAAGCACGTCGCTGGCGCACCACAGAAGCGAAGTCCCGCCGACGACGTTGAGGTGTGAAGGGATCCTCCCACCGAGCGCAGTCTCGTGGACACGGCTGTCTTCCAGCAGACCTGCCAGATTCGTGGGATGGATCTTGAATCGCTGTATGGAGGCCGCACGGTGACCGAGGCGCGCCCGCCACACGTCGGTGGGCGACTCGCCGCGGAGTCGACTCCGAACGCGCGACCGTTCAGAACTCGAGACCCACGGGCTGATCGCGCCCGCCGCCTCTTGCGCGGTCGCCCAAGCGATCCGTCCTGAGAACGGCCGGTGGGTGGCCGGTCGCGGCCGAGCGGCCAACTCCGCAAGGCTTCGCTCCTCAATGAGCCAGTCCCGCCCGAGGCGCACTGCTTCGAGGTGCCCCGAGTGGATGAGTGCCCGGACGCGAGCGGGACTGACCGTCAGGCGGCGGGCTGCGTCGACGGTCGTATGCATACACTCATGTTACGTATGAAGCCCATGAGTGTGTAAGCGCGGTTGAGGGCAGGCCGCGTCGGCGGAGACGTCGGGTCGGGTTCAATCCGTTAGACAAGGTGAGCCTGGCGGTCGGGTACCCCCACCCGAACCGCGTCGTCTAGATGGCGATCTGGTCGAGCGTTGATGCGCCGATAAGGCGCTGCATGGAACCCAAGAAGAACAGGCTCACCCCGCGGCACCAAGTCTTGACGGGGTCGTGCATCGAGATCATGAAGACCTTCGGTACCGAAACGATCGACGCGGTTGTCACGGATCCCCCGTACGCCATCGACCGAGGAAGTGCAGATCAGTCGATGCTCGGCATGCAGTCGCAGAACTGGAACGAGAAGGCGACCCACTCGCGCGGTTACGCAGACAACGACCCCGTCGCCTTCCAGGCATGGTGCGCAGTGTGGCTGGCTGAGGCTTTCCGTGCCCTCCGCCCGGGAGGGCACTTGATTGCGTTCGGAGGCACGAGGACCTGGCATCGGCTGACCGTTGCAGCGGAGGACGTGGGCTTCGAAGTGCGCGATACGATCGCTTGGATCCACGGATCTGGACGGCCCAAGACGGGCGACCTCGGCCGAGTCGCGAAGGATCTGGGCCCGTCAGTCGTGGACCAGGTCCGAGGAAAGAGCACCACGCTAACGCCCGTGTACGAACCCGCCATCCTCGTGCGGAAACCGATCATCGGCACAGTGCTGGCTAACGTCCTTGAGCACGGCACAGGCGCGCTCGACATCGACGGAACGCGCGTGCCGGACGGGACCAGGGCGGGGCGGTGGCCGTCGAACGCCATCGTCGAGGATCTGCTCTTGCATGAGCTTGACGCGCGATCGTCGCGGTCCCTCTATCCCGCCTTGCGCGTGGCCAAGCCGAACCAGAGCGAACGAGTGAAGGTCGACGGAGTGGCCCACCCAACCGTGAAGCCGCTCGACCTGATGCGCTTCCTCATCCGCCTCGTAACTCCAGAGAATGGCATCGTGCTGGACCCGTTCGCGGGATCGGGTACTACCGCTGAGGCGGCGCTCCTCGAAAAGCGGCGAAGCATCAGCATCGAGCGTGAAACGTCGTACCTTCCTCTGATCGAAGCGCGCCTCGCGCGGAGAGATCGCCCTCTTGAGGTATCCGAAACTCAGGACGTGCTGCCCTTCGGCGTCTAGTGTCGCGCGTCATTAATTCGTTGACAGTATGGGATGATGGCGTATGCCGTCATCTGTACTGGAGATCAGCGCTGAGGATCGTGCGACCCTGACCTCGTGGACACGGTCGCGCACGTTGCCGGCGGGACGTGCGCAGCGGGCGCGGATCGTGCTGGCCGTCGCGGCGGGGGCGGGCACCTCTACGGTGGCTCGGCAGGTCGGGGTTTCGCGTCCGACGGTGATCAAGTGGCGTGACCGGTTCGCCGTCGACGGGCTCGCTGGCCTGGAGGACGAGGAGCGTTCGGGCCGACCGAAGCGCGTCGATGATGTCGGGATCATCGCCACCACGCTTGAGCCGCCACCGGCCAGGCTCGGGGTGACGCATTGGTCCTCGCGGCTACTGGGCCAGCACCTGGGGATCGGGGATGCCACTGTGGCCCGCGCCTGGCGCAAGTACGGGGTCAAGCCGTGGCGGCGGGAGACGTTCAAGTTCTCCGCCGACCCGGAGCTGGAGGCCAAGGTCCGCGACGTGGTCGGGCTGTACCTGAACCCGCCGGAGAAGGCGGTCGTGCTGTGCGTGGATGAGAAGTCCCAGATCCAGGCCTTGAACCGGACCGCCCCGCTCTTGCCGCTGCGACCGGGCTTGCCGGAGAAGGGGACCCACGACTACAAGCGCAATGGCACCACCACGCTGTTCGCCGCTCTTGAGGTGGCCACCGGTGCGGTAACCGATCAGTGCTATGACCGGCACGGCAAGGCCGAGTTCCTCGACTTCCTCAAGAAGGTCGCCAGGGCCTACCCGCGCCGGGAACTGCACGTGGTCCTGGACAATTACCACACGCACAAGCACGAGGACATCAAGCAGTGGCTGGCCAAGCACCCGCGGATCACGCTGCACTTCACCCCGACCAGCGGGTCCTGGCTCAACCTCGTCGAGGTCTTCTTCGGGATCATCACCCGACAGGCCATCCGCCGCGGCTCCTTCGACAGCGTCAAGCAACTCGTCGCAGCGATCAGCACCTTCATCGACGGTTGGAACGAGCGCTGCCACCCATTCATCTGGACCAAGACCGCCGAGGAGATCCTGCCCCACGCCACACGGCGAACCAGTTCAGGCGCGCGACACTAGAGGCCGAACGCGCCGCCACCGACGAGGATCGCGACGCCCAATCCGATCAGGACGATGGGGAAGAGGATGTGCTCCCACCGTTCGAGGACCTCGGCGATGGGTCGACGCGTGGCGATGAACTGGGCCATGGCCACCAGCACCGCCACGAGCACGAGGAACACGATGCAGAAGGTGATGACAGCGGGAGTGCTGATGTTGAGGAACACCGGGACGTAGACGCCGATGTTGTCCCCACCGTTGGCGAAGGTGACGCCGGCGACGGTCGCCACTGCAACGCTCTTGCCGGACACGGCGGCATCATCGTCGTCGTCCTCGCCGCGGTAGGCCTGCCACGCGGCCCAGAGGCCCAGCGCGAGGGGGACGAGCCCGAAGTAGGGGATGGCCTCCTCTGGCAGCGCCCACCCCGCCCCCACGGTCACCAGCAGTGCGGCGGCGAGGATCCCGACGAAACCGAGGTACTGCCCGGCCAGGATCTTCGCCGTCGTCCCCGGACGTCCAGCTCCGCGGGCGAAGAAGAGCGAGAGCACGATGATGTCGTCGGTGTTGGTCGCGACGAAGAGCCCGATCGCTTGGAGCAGTGCCGTGACCGTCATGCCCTAGAGCTCTCTTCATGGCAGCCGGGCACCTCGCAGGTGACGTCGAGGCAGGGAGCGTCCTCGTCGACGGCCAACTTGACCTCGACCAGCTCGGTGAGAGCACGCGAAAGGTGGGGGTCAGCGATCTCGTAGAGGGCCTGACGGCCTTCGTGGGTGGCGACCACGATCCCGCAGTCCCGCAGGCACCCCAGGTGGTTGGACACGTTCGAGCGCGTCAGGTCCAGAGCGTTGGCGAGTTCTGCCGGGTGCGCTGGGCACGCCAGCAGCGACAGGAGTATCCGAGAGCGAGTGGGGTCGGCCATCGCCCGGCCCAGGCGCTGCATGGCATCCAAGCGGGAGGCAAGAGTCAGCATGCACTGAACAATACAGTGCATGCTGAACTAAACTTCATCCTGCCCACGTTGCCCGCTGCACGCAAGCTCCCGGTCAGAAGGCTGGATGGCTGTCACCCAAGCGGCCGGGAGCAAGACCGCCGACCCCCGCTCGACCCGTCAAACAACTTCAGACGCGCGACACTAGAACGCNNACACTAGAACGCAGCCAACCCGCCATCTGGGACTCGACCCTGAGCGACCTGCGTACCCAAGCGCGCAAGAGTAGGACGCTTTGATGTCGTAACGAGAAGAGATGATGGGGCCATGGCGCTTCGAAACCCGACGTACCTCGACACAGATGCCCTTCTTGCGTACGCGGAGTACCACGATCTCGCAGTGCCGCGACAGTCCGACATCGTAGAAACGGCTTCGACGCGCCGCACCGCGGGCGGTTCCGTCGGCCTTTCGGGCTTAGGCCTCTCCGGAGATCGGGGAACGACGGTGGAGTACCAGTCGAGTTATCGGTTGGAGCCGACCGCTCGTTCGACGGCCAGTCGCATCATCGACGCGTTGACACACGAGGGCATCCTGATGGTCGAGCCCAAGGAAGAGCAGCCACTAAGCATCAACGATCTCGTGGAACTCGAGGGATTGACGACCCTGACGACGGCCAGCATGGCGGGGAAGGTCTTCTACCTTCTTCGGAGAGTCATGGAGGCATCCGACCTGGATCTGACCGACCTCGGGGACGTCGATATTGACTCCGATCCTGAGTTCGCCTCGCAGCTCAAGCAGGTGTACCTGAGCAACGAGTTGCTTCCCATCCCATTGCTCCTGGAGATGAAGGACTCCAGCCTTGCCCAACGCGTGTACCTCCACTTCGACCCCGATAACTTTGTCGGTGGTGCCTCAGTCGCTCGAATCGAAGGACGAGTGCGTGTCCTCGGTACAGTGCGTCAGTTGATCGACGGAGGCGGCGAGGGGTTCCTCAGCAGCGAGGAATGGCTGTTGCACGATTGGGAGCACCTGATGAAGCGGATGCTGATGACTCGCATCTCGCAGGAGATTCAGAACTTGGTCAATGCCTTCGAACTCGAACTACCCGCCGACGACGTGAAGGCGTGGCTGGAGGGGCCGGCGATCCTCGTGGACGTCGTCGCCGTGTACTGATTCGGCCCAACCGTGTCAGACGGCGCTTCGCGCCAAGAGAACGAGGCCCCTCAGACGTCCCCGTCGAACAGCGCCGGCTGGTCGACGCTGGGCTTCGGAGCGGGCCTTTCTGGCAAGGACCGTTCGCTTTCCCTGACGAGTACGTACTCCACGAACGCTCCACGTCGCGGAGCGTCGGGTGCGAAGTCGATGACGCCGCGCCGGCGCAGACGAGTCAGTCTGTTCCGGGCTGTCTCAACGTCGCAGTCGAGATAGTTTCGAACATCCTCGTTGGTGATACGTCCATGCCGCTTGAGATGGCGCAATAGTTTTTGATCATCGTGATCGACGGTCGAAGTGCGGTAAGTGATGGCCGACCGCATCGCTGCGACCGTCGTTGGTGTCAATGTGTAGTTGGGGTGGGCTCGTCGTGCGGTCCCTCTCGTGGGATGGACGAGAGAAGCGCTTTGCATCCGTTCGAGAACTCGTTGCGCATCGCCGACGTTGCGTTGCAGGCGAGGCGAGAGGGTTGTCGCGTTCACCGATCGTGAGTTCCTCAAGGCAGTGAGAGCCATGAGCACGTCGACGTCCTCTGCCAAAGTGTCACTGATCGCCTCGCTTCGGAGAAACCGTGCGAAGGCTTCATCGCCGGCACCTCCAGGCAGTACGACGCGGAATCGGGGACCGTCTTCGAGTACAGGCGGCTCCTTGCCGAGCTTGCCGATCTCGCGGAAGATTCGGTCAAATCCGAGTCCGCTCATCTCGGCCAGCCGCAGTCGCGCCATGTGCGCGGCGAGCACGCGGTTTCGCGGACTGGCGGTGTCGTGAAGGAGTCGATCCAGGCGAAGGTTGGGAAGCAATCCGCCGGGGCTCGAAACGGCTAGTTCGGCCGGGCTGTGGATGATCTCGACAAGCCCAGATGCTTCCCAGTCTCGGTGCGCGAAGGCATTGGCGAAGATCTCGCGCAGCACATCGTCCGGATAGTCCACCAGTTCGATCTGCTCGGCGCCCACTCGGATGATCTGGGTTTGTGCGATCGCGCCGACGATCGTGATGAGTTGATCGATCAATAGAACCAGAGGGAGTGAGGTGTCTCCGCGCCTCAGCAGCACGCGTCCATCGCCGCCCGGGGAATTCCGCGTCTGGACGTTGACGCCCCACTCCGGGACCTGTTGGAGCGCGTGAGATGTTCCGTAGAGCAGAATCGCCGCCCGTGTCGGGTCGCCATCCTTGGTGGCAATACCAGAAGCCCGGCCGAAAGCCGCGGGATTCTCGAGCGCCATGGCTGCAAGCTCGTCGCTACCTTGGCGTCGGAGTAATCGGGCCCCGTGTTCGAGTGCTGCTGTCGACAGGTCCTTCCACGAGGCTCCCGACGACTCGGCCGACCAGTCTCGCCCCTGCCGGACAGCTCGAAGGCCGCGAAGTTGTTCCCCTTCTAGTGGCATGCACTTGTCTTCGATCCGGATCTTGTAGACGCCCTCGGTGGTGCTGTAGACGTCCATTCCCGGAGGCACGCCGAGAGCGTAGAACGTCTTGCCCTCGATCGTGAGCGCGTGCGCGCGCACGGTGATGGACGGACTGGTGCGTGTGAAGAGGTTGGCAACCAGTTCAGACAGGGGCCATCGAACCGGGTCGACACCGACTAATGCCTGGGCTCGAGTCGGCGCCTTGTCGGCAACGCCGACGATCAACACCCCACCGTTGCCGTTGGCGAAACACACGACGGACTCGGCGAGGTCCTTGAGGAACTTCTCGGGAGCTCGGCGATCACCGGAGGGAGGGAACCGCTTGAAGTCGAGCGCCTCGTCCTCTACATCGCCCGCGATCCAGCCGTCGCCGATCTGCGCGATCGCGCGCTCTGCCGTTCCTGCGACATCCATACCTTATGGTATCGCGTATGATCTGACGCAACAAGTGTACGTGTATCATACGTTGTCCAAACGATGGCCACGTCACCCGTCCTGTTCGCGGTGCGCGCACCACTAGCCGTAATCCGCCGCCGGTGCGCCGCTGCTCCGTCACCGTAGACGCCGCCCAAACTTCCGACCTGTGTCGAGACCGTATGCGCGGCGGCTCCTGAGGCATAGAGCGACCGTCTTGTGGCTAGGCGATCACCCTGTTTCTGCAACCGGTCGAAGGTTCGAGATTCGAGTCCGCCAGTCTGCGCCTCCCGCCGCGGGCGGCGACTTGCATTCGTGTGAGGACGTAGCTCAGCCCAGGTTCCTGGAGATGCCGACCAGCCATGGCCAGTTCGGTAACCCCACCACGCGACGGTTGATCGAAGAGCAACAGCGATGTCTCCGCCTGCTGGTAATTTCGTGACCTACAGCGAAGAGGCGGCATGGCTGAGAATCTGGACGCGGCGATCGTGGATCTTGAACGACAGATCAAGGAAGTACGCGCGCGTCGGCTGACTATCCAGAGATCTGCGGCGCAGGAGAGCAGTGTGCGACTCGCACTCACACCCGTGCAGCGCGACCGGTCTGTGAGCACGTCCCCCAAGGTTGATGAACTCATCGATCGAGTGCAGACGCTCCACGACGAGCTCGCCAGTCTGTGGGACGACGATGAACGTATCCGCCTGATGCTGGAGAAGGTGCGAAAGTCCGGCTACAGCCCAGATATCGGAGACCTTGCTCGCCTACTAGAACGCTCCGCCGCCGAGCGCGACGCGTTTCTGGATGCCGAAGCAGTTGGTCGCTCCTAATGGCCAGAGGAAAGCACGGCCACGCATCCTCGCGGCGACGCGCATCACTCGCACAGGCGCGACTCGAAGCACTCCGAGGTGAACTCGAGGGCGAGCAAGCCGCGCTTGCGGAGGCCGAGTTCGCGACCCGAGCGGTAGACGGACTACGTGAACAGGCTCGGACCGAGTCAATCGAGCGGGACAGATCTGTCGGCGCGCAGGTTGAACGCCTTGAGAACGAAGCGGACGCTTTGAATCAGGCCGTCAAGCAGGCGCGCGCCACATCACTGCAAGTCCAGCAAGCCTGGGAGAAGGCGTCCGACGCTGTGATCGACGCGCTCGGTGGTGGCCGAGATGGCATCGAGCGGTTCATGAGCATCGTCGGGCAAGGCGGATACATCAGCGACAACCCCGCCGAGCGTCGGCTCGACCACGAGGCCATCATCAGGCTCCAGTATCTACGGGGGGCCCGCAAACGCGGACCGACCGAAGCCGACGGAGAGAAACGCTGGGGACTCGCTGCGCATGCCGGCATGTTTGCTCGGCAACGGCGCCTCAGGCTTGCCTCAAAGGACACGTGCCCAACTCCAGACATGACAGCCGAACAAGTCGCTGCGCTTGAGGAACTCATCTCGGTGACCGGCCCACTCTTGAAGACGCACCCGACCACGCTCCAAGCCGACGCACTCTACGCATGGCATCCGCTTCCCTGGGTGCAAGGTGTCCAAGCCGCCGAACAGGACGTCGTCTTCAAGGACCTGGGTTTCGCCGCAGGCACGGGGGAGATTAGTGCGCCGGTCCTAGGTGATGACTGGCCGGCGCCATCTGCCGCGCTCGCCGCCACCATCCGGGAACGCCTCTCCCACCGCGACGTCGACGAACTTGTTGAGGAGTGGCGAGACCGACTGATCCTCGGTGAGGCGTTGGTCAGCAGCCTGGGCGATGCGCATTCCGACTTCTCGGTTGGCCCACAGCACCCCCGGCCTGGACGCGCGGCGACTTTGCGTCACCTGTACGCCAAGTCCTCCATCGGGACCTGGTCGCGCGCTCTTGAGACCGGAAGTGACGGGGCGTGGGCGGGCAACCTCGCGGTCGCTATGACTACTGCAACGGCCTTCTGGCTTCCGGCCGGCCAGACGTTCTCGTTCGCGGACTCTGAGCCACTAACCGAAGAGGATGCCGACTCTCTGCGATTGCCCTTCCCGCAAGTTTTCCTGGCCTTTGCCGAGCCTCTTTCGATACAAGCAGTACGAGCACCGAGCGAAGACGAGGTCCGCGCGCTTGAGGTCCTCGATCTCGCGGCTCGGCGGATGTTCTTGAAGTCGTCCACAGACCTCGGAGCACTCTTCAGCGAAGCTGTGGATGCGCTGGGAGCACTCGATCTAGAACAGGTCCTGCAGGTCCGCGGTGGCCGCGTCGAGGGCGTATTACTCCTGGCGGACTCGCTTGGGCGGTTGACCGACAACTTCGCTTGGTGCGTGCGCCTCCCCTCCGGGGCTACGAAGACCTTGGGCAGGCACGTAATTCCGGCACGAGTGTCGAAGACACGACATGCGGCCTTGCTTCGGAATCTCATCGCAGTCACGGCATGGGCGGATTGGCACGAACCCGATGTCGCCGCAGCCGTGCCGAGCGGCACGAGCGTGCGCGATGCCATCGAACTGCTCGGCACCGATTCGATGGTGCGCGATATCAATCGCACTGGTGGAGGTTCCGTCCGCGTTCTGAACGTGAGATCCACCGTCGGCTCGTCTGGGCACGCTGAGCCGACTGGTCGAATTATGGCGCCACATGTCCGCAGGGGGCACTGGCGTCGACAGCGTCACGGTCCCGGCCGGCTCGAGATCAAACGGATCAGGATTGCGCCCGTTGCAGTCAACGCGGGCCGCGGAGACGCCCTGCCTCGGGTCTATGTTTTGCCCCGGCCCGGTGGCGGGCAGGTCGGGTAGGCCGGCGCTGATGCGGCCGCCTCGGACCTATGATCTCGATCAACGTCCAGTGCGTGCGCGAGCTTCCAGACGACCGCCACCGAGACGTTCTGTGTGCCTCGCTCAAGCCGACTGATCGTGATGAAGTGCACGGCGGAGCGTTCGGCAAGTTCGACCTGAGTGAAGCCGGCGGACCGTCGCAGTTCTGCTACGCGGTGGCCTAGTTCGCGCAGGCGGCAGGCCATGCGATCGTCCTGTAGGGGCTGTGCGGGACGGTCGCCGCCGTCGACCTTTTCGCTGCTCAAGTGACCGCCTCCACGCGTCCCGTCCGGATCTGGAGTCTAGACGGGCGATCTGACGGAACCTTTGACGTTTCCGCAGGTCAGAGGCCCTTTGAATTGCCTCAAACGAACTGTTGGAATTGTCTCAACTACCCGAGGTGGTCAGGAGCGGGGTCGAACCGCTGACCTTCCGCTTTTCAGGCGGACGCTCTACCAACTGAGCTACCTGACCGTCGCCCGTCGTCGTGCCGGGCGACGATCACCTTATCGCACGTCCTCGGAGGGACGCGCAGGCGGTGACCGTCGCCCGCGACGAGCGGGCTCAGACGACGGTGACGGCGTCGTCGAAGGAGATGCGCGGCAGCCGGTCGCCCCACGCGTCGGGGCCGGGGTGACCGATGTTGATGACGTACTCGGAGCGCCACGACGTGCCCGCGAGGAACTCGGCGTCGACGCCGGCGCGGTCGAAGCCGGCCATCGGTCCTGCGGCCAGACCTGCCGCGCGGATGGCGAGGATGAGGTAGCCCGTCTGGAGCGCGGTGTTGAGACGTGCGTTGTCGACGCGCAGCTCGGCGTCGTCGTCGAACATCGTGCGCACACCGGGCGCGTGGGGGAAGTGCTCGGCGAGTCGCTCCTGGAACGCCTCGTCGGCCGCGACGATGACGACGGCCGGCGCCGACGCGGTCTTCGCCTTGTTGCTGCCGCCCATGTGCTGGACGAGGCGCTCGCGGGCCTCGGGGCTCTGCACCACGACGAGGCGCAGCGGCTGGTTGTTCATCGCCGTCGGGCCGAAACGGAACAGGTCGTGGATCGCGCGGATGTCCTCGACCGTCACCGGCTCGTCGGTGAACGTGTTCGCGGTACGCGCCTCACGGAACAGCGTGTCGAGGGCCGCGTCGTCGAGGACGTACGGCGTCGTGCTCGTGGAAGTCATGGAATGTTCAACGAAGGGCGGTGAGGGCCGATTCCCGGTGTGACGCAGGCCATCTGGGGTCGGCGGTTTACCACGGTCCCGTGGTAAACGTCGTCGTCCCGAGGCAAGGATCCCGCGGGACGACGACCTTTGCCGTGGGAAGTCGGGACTGCGGGAGGGGCGACGGCTGCCGGCTCCCGAGTCGGCGGGGGGACGACGAAGGGCCCATGCCTGCTGGCATGGGCCCTTCCTCGTGCTTCTCTGCGACCCCGACGGGACTCGAACCCGCGACCTCCGCCGTGACAGGGCGGCGCGCTAACCAACTGCGCCACGGGGCCTTGCAGTGCGGCTCAACCGCGGACGCAACTGTATCCCATGCCCGCGACCACCCACACCAGGGCCCCCTCCCGGACGACTCGGCGGGGGGCGCGGCGGCGCGGACCTATCACGACCGATCCCTCGCCAGCACCGCTCCCGCATCGTGGGACGTCGCCCGAGCGGACGTCCGGGACGGTTCGATCACCCCCATGAGCCCACGACGTCGCCGCCACGCCCTGCCCCTCGCGCAGCTCGTGGAGCAGGCGACCTGTGTGGCCGAGCAGGTGCGGGCCGAGCTCCACTCCGTGCACGCCGACCCCGACGAGCGGTGGCGGGTCCAGCGGCGCGTTCACCGTCGTCGCCGGCGAGCTCGACGAGCTCGTGTGGGACCCGGGCGCGCGCGAGCTCGAGGAGAGCACCCGCACGCGCGGCGACGTGGTGGCGTTCGGTCCCGGCTACGTGCACGACGTGCGCAACACGCGGGAGGCCACCGCCGTGAGCGTCCACGTGTACTCGCCCCCGCTCGAGCGGATGGACTTCTTCGACGTCGAGCGTGGCCCGGACGGCTCCGACCGGTTGGTGCGCCTCGCGCACGTCTGGAGCGACGACCCCGAGATCGCCGCCCCCGAGAGCGTCCGCGGACCCGCGGCAGGACGGGTCGCGTCGTGAGCGCGCTGCCCGTCGAGCCGACCCGACGACGCGCCCGCTTCGCCTCCGTCGACGCGCTGCTCGCCGACGCCCGACGCCACCTCGTGCGCGTCACGCCCCACCAGGCCGCGCACCGTGTCCGAGCCGGCGCCGTCCTCGTCGACATCCGACCGCAGTGGCAGCGCGAGGCCGACGGGGTGGTGCCGGGTGCGCTGCACGTCGACCGCAACCACCTCGAGTGGCGTCTGCACCCCGAGTCGGGGGCGAGCCTGCCGCAGGCGGCGTGGGACGCCGAGTGGATCGTCCTGTGCACCGAGGGCTACACGTCGTCGCTCGCCGCCGCTGCGTTGCGCTCGCTCGGCCTCGACGCCACCGACGTCGTCGGGGGGATCCACGCCTGGCGTGCGGCCGGACTCCCGGTCTCGACCGTTCCGATTGCCGATGTCAGTGGGGCCGGGGAGACTGTCGTCCCATGATCGAGTACCGGTCCGTCGGGAAGACGTTCCCGGACGGGACCCAGGCCGTCGCCTCCTTCGACCTCACCATCCCCTCGCGCACCACCACCGTGTTCGTCGGTTCCTCCGGCTGTGGCAAGACGACGCTGCTGCGGATGGTCAACCGCATGGTCGACCCGACCGCCGGCCAGGTGCTCATCGACGACGTCGACGTCGCCACGCAGAACCCTGTCGCCCTGCGACGCAGCATCGGGTACGTCATGCAGCACGCCGGCCTGCTGCCGCACCGCAAGGTCGTCGACAACGTCGCCACGGTGCTCCGGCTCAACGGCTCCGACAAGAAGTCGGCCCGGGAGCGGTCGCTGGAGGTGCTGCACACGGTCGGGCTCGACGAGACCCAGGCGCGCAAGTACCCGGGCCAGCTGTCCGGCGGGCAGCAGCAGCGCGTCGGTGTGGCCCGCGGTCTCGCCGCCGACCCCAACATCCTGCTCATGGACGAGCCGTTCGGTGCCGTCGACCCGATCGTCCGGCTCGAGCTGCAGGCCGAGCTGCGTCGGCTCCAGACCCAGCTCGACAAGACGATCGTGTTCGTCACCCACGACATCGACGAGGCGTTCGCGCTCGGCGACCAGGTCGTCATCCTCAAGAAGGGCGGCGAGGTGGCCCAGGTCGGTGCCCCGGCCGACATCCTCGCCCGGCCGGCCGACGACTTCGTCGCCAGCTTCGTCGGTCTCGACAAGGGCGGCCGCTCGCTGCACGTGGAGGATCGCGAGGGCCGCAAGGTCGTCGTCGACGCGTCGGGGCGTCCCGCCGGCGTGCTGGAGGGCTGACCCGTGGAGTGGGCGTGGCGCAACCGTGACCAGGTGCTCGAGCTGTTCTGGCAGCACACCTGGCTGAGCGTCGTGCCCCTCGTGATCGGGTTCGCCGTCGCCGTGCCGGTCGGCTGGTACGCGAGCCGGCACCCGCGGCTGCGCGGCACGCTGCTCGGCGCGGGCAGCGTGCTGTACACGATCCCGTCGCTGGCGCTGTTCGTCACGCTGCCCGGCATCATCGGGACGGGCTTCCTCGACCCCCTCAACGTGGTCGTGGCCCTCAGCATCTACGCCGTCGCGATCATGGTGCGCACGGCTGCCGACGCGTTCACGTCGGTCTCGCCGGCCGTCCCTCCCGCCAGCGCGGGTTCGGCGTCGAGCTGCCGCTGGCCGGACCGGTCCTGCTGGCCGGCATCCGCGTGGTCAGCGTCTCGACCGTCAGCCTGGTCAGCGTCGGTGCCCTGATCGGCGTCTCCAGCCTCGGGTCGCTGTTCACGAACGGCTACCGACGCGACTTCCTCACCGAGATCGTCGTCGGCCTCGTGGGTATCGTCGTCCTGGCACTCGTCCTCGACGCCCTCCTGGTGCTCGCCGGTCGGCTGCTCATGCCGTGGGATCGCCCCAGCCGGCGCGCCAAGGGTCCGTTCTGGCGTCGGCTCGCGGGCGGTCGGACCGTCGAGAGCGGCATGTCGCTGGGGGGTCAGGCATGAGCGTCGTCTCCGACGCCGTCGACTGGCTCACCGACGGCGCGCACTGGACCGGCGACGCCGGCATCCCGAACCGCGTGCTCGAGCACCTCGGCTACACCGGACTCACCCTCGTCGTGGCCTCGGCGATCGCCGTGCCGCTCGGGCTCTACATCGGCCACACCGGACGCTTCCGCGGCCTGGCGATCGGGGTCACCGGCGCGCTGCGCGCGCTGCCCACGCTCGGGGTGCTGACGCTCCTCACGCTGCTGCTCGGCCTCGGTCTCGAGGCGCCGATCCTCGCACTCACGGTGCTGGCGGTGCCGCCGTTGCTCGCCGGTGTGTACGCGGGCGTGGAGTCCGTCGACCCCCAGACCGTCGACGCCGCCCGCGCGCAGGGCATGACCGAGTGGCAGGTGCTCACCCGCGTCGAGGTGCCGCTGGGCCTGCCCCTCGTCGTCGGCGGCTTCCGCGCCGCGACGCTGCAGGTCGTCGCGACCGCGACCGTCGCGGCCTACGTGTCCCTCGGCGGCCTCGGGCGCTACATCTTCGACGGCCAGGCCGTGCGCGACTACCCGCAGATGGTCGGCGGGTCGGTCCCCGCCCCTCCCGACCGGCCACCAGCGCTTCCTCCAGCACCGATCCGACCCCCACCAGCCAGAGCACGACCACCCCCTAGGAGAGACATGTCCGTGCACAAGATCGGGCTCGGCGCCGCGCTCGCGGCTGCTGCCCTGACGTTGACCGCCTGCGGCGGCGACCCCACCGAGTCGGGCGCCTCCAGCTCCGACTCCGACACGATCGTCATCGGTTCCGCCGACTTCGGCGAGTCCGAGATCATCGCCGAGATCTACGCCCAGGCGCTCGAGGCCAAGGACGTCAAGGTCGAGAAGAAGCTGCGCATCGGCGCGCGCGAGGCCTACATCCCGGCGCTGGAGAACGGCGAGATCGACCTGATCCCCGAGTACACCGGCAACCTCCTGCTCTACTTCGACAAGAACGCCACGGCCACCGAGTCCGGCGCCGTCGACGACGCGCTCGAGGACGCGCTGCCCGAGAAGCTCGAGACCTTCGAGCCGGCCGCCGCCGAGGACAAGGACTCCTACAACGTCACGTCGGAGCTGTCGGAGAAGGAGGGCATCACCTCCATCGGCGACCTCAAGAAGCTCGGCACCGTCAAGGTCGGCGGCAACCCCGAGTTCGAGACCCGCTCCTACGGCGTGCCTGGCCTGAAGAAGGTCTACGGCGTCGAGGACGTCGACTTCACGGCGATCAGCGACTCCGGTGGACCGGCGACGGTCAAGGCGCTGAAGGACGGCGACGTCGACGTCGCGAACATCTACTCCACGACCCCCTCCATCGCCGCCAACGACCTGGTGACGCTCGAGGACCCGGAGAACCTCATCGCGGCGCAGAACATCGTCCCGCTGATCAACGAGGCGAAGGCCAGCGACACGGTCGAGGACACGCTCGACGCGGTGTCGGAGCAGCTCACCACCGAGGACCTCATCGAGCTGAACGGTCGCGTCGACGGTGACGAGAAGGCTGATCCGGCCACGGTCGCCAAGGAGTGGCTGCAGGAGAAGAACCTCATCTGAGGTCGTCCGCACCCACCCGACGCCCCCTCCTCACGGCCTCTCCCGAGGCGCGGGGAGGGGGCGTCGTCGCGTGCGAGCACGCCGCCTCGACCTGTGGCACCCTGTGACTCGTGCCACACGCAGACCTGCGGGGGATCTCCTTCCACCACACCGACACTGGCGAGCCCTGGCCGGGTGCGCCGACCCTCGTGATGGGTCATGGTCTCCTGTTCAGCGGGTGGATGTTCCACCCGCAGGTGGCTGCGCTGCGCGACCGGTACCGGTGCATCACCGTCGACTGGCGCGGGCAGGGCGACACGCCGGCGGCCGAGGACGGGACCGCCGACATGGACTCCCTGACCGACGACCTGGTGGCCCTGCTGGACCACCTGGGTCTCGGAGCCGTGCACTACGCCGGTCTGTCGATGGGCGGCTTCGTCGGCATGCGCCTCGCCGCCCGGCACCCGGAGCGGGTGCGCTCGCTCGTGCTGCTGGACACCAGTGCCGGTCCCGAGGACCCGGACAAGGTGGCGCAGTACCGGCTGCTGGCCCGGGTCTACCGCTGGCTCGGCATCGGACCGGTGCGCGGCAAGGTCGAGCCGCTGATGTTCGGGCCGCACCTGCTCGCGTCACCACGGCGCGCGGAGGTCGTCGACCCGTGGGTGGCGAAGCTGCGCACGGTCGACCGGCGCGGCATGCGCGCCGCCATCCTCGGGGTCACCGACCGGCAGCCGGTGGTCGACGAGCTGCCCCTGATCACCGCTCCCACGCTCGTCGTGGTCGGGGCCGACGACGTCGCGACGCCCGTGGCCAAGGCGGAGGCGATCGCGGCCGCCATCCCCGGCGCACGGCTCGAGGTCGTGCCGGATGCCGGGCACTCCAGCACCGTCGAGCAGCCGGAGGCGGTCACGCGACTCATGGAGTCGTTCCTCGCCGAGCACTGACGGCCCGGACCACGCTGCTCGTCGCCCGCTCAGCCGAGGACGGTCCACGGCCGACGTGGCACCGTCGCAGGTCACCGCGCCGTCGCGCTTCGCGAGGCGGCGGCCGTCGACGTTGACCGCCAGCGGCACGTGCGCGTACGTGGGCTGGGGCAGGTCGAGCAGCGACGCGAGGTAGGCCTGGCGGGCTGCCGAGGTGAGGAGGTCGTCGGCCCGGACCACCTGGTCGACGTCCTGCGCGGCGTCGTCGACGACCACGGCGAGGTTGTAGGCGGGGGTGCCGTCGTTGCGGCGCAGCACGACGTCGTCCACGACGCCCTCGACGTCACCGTGCAGGACGTCGTGCACCGTCCAGGAGGTCACGGCGGCGCGCAGCCGCAGGGCGGCAGGCCGCGCCGTCGCCCGGGCCTCCCGCTGCGCGTCGGTCAGGTCGCGGCAGGTTCCCGGGTAGGCGCCCGGCGGCAGGTGCGGCGCGGAGGGCGCCTCCTGGACCTCGCGACGGGTGCAGAAGCAGGGGTAGACGAGGTCGGCGTCCGCGAGCGCCTGGACGGCCGCGTCGTACGCCGCGAGGCGCTCGGTCTGGCGGACCACCGGTCCGTCCCAGTCGAGCCCGAGTGCGGCGAGGTCGTCGAGCTGTCGCTGTTCCGCGCCCGGACGGACGCGGTCGAGGTCCTCCACGCGCAGGACGAAGTCCCGCCCGGTCGAGCGCGCGAACAGCCAGGCGAGCAGCGCCGTGCGGAGGTTACCGACGTGCAGGTCGCCGGACGGCGAGGGAGCGAAGCGTCCGGCGGGCATCTTCGGAGTATGTCGGATGGGTCTCGACGTAGCGGACGACCATCGTGACGAGGCGGTGGGCCCCGAGCAGGAAGATGGCGCCGACGAAGAGCGTCAGGACGAGGCTGAGGAAGGTGAGGAAGACGACGACCATGACGCCACTGTAGGTCGCGAACTACACCGTTCCAACTTGGATCTGCGCAGGTCAGACGGGATCTCTGGAGATTCGCCCATGATGTGACGAAGATCACTCCGAGGGTTCCCGTGGCGTGCTCGGGCGGGTGGACGTGCGGCCGGACGGGACGCACGACCGATGGTGGCGGGTCCGGGGGCGCGGGTGCCCGCTCCCGTAGGATCGGCTCTCGTCGGGCAGTGCGCCCGAGACCCTGAGGAGGCGTGGTGGTGGCGGAGTCGAACGCGTCGACGATGCGCTCGCTCGACCGTGCCATCGACGTGCTCGAGGTCCTGGAGGCCGCGCCGCACGGGCTGCGGCTGAGCGAGATCGCCCGCCGCTCGGGTCTGCACGTGGCCACCGCCCAGCGGATCCTGGGAGCGCTCGAGGCCCGTGGTCGGGTCGAGCGCGAGGACAACCGGTACCGCGCCGGGGTCGGCCTGCTCTTCGGGGCGCACGCCTTCCTGACCGGCAGTCCGCTAGTGCTGAACGCCCGTCCCGTGCTGCAGGACCTCGCCGCCGAGACCGGGCTCGCCTCGTCGGTCTTCGTGCGCACCGGCACCAGTCGCGCCGTCATCGCCCGTGTCGAGGGCTCCAACCCGCTGCGCTACGAGCTGCCCGTCGGGGAGCGGCTGCCGCTGCACCTGGGAGCGGGCAAGGTGCTCGCCGCCTACCTGCCGGAGTCGTTGCAGCAGCGGGTGGTCGACGAGGCGGTGCCGTTCGTCACCGCCAGCGGCGTCGAGATCGACGTCGAGGCGTGGCGCGAGGCTCTGGTGACGATCCGAGCGCGCGGCTACGTGGTCTCCGAGGGAGAGCGCGTCATCGGTGCCCGCTCCGTCGCGGCCGCCGTGCGCCTGGGCGACGACGTCGTGGCCGCCCTCCAGGTGGCGGGCACGACCGAGACGTTCCCGGAGTCGCGGATCGAGGCGTGGTCGGCAGCCGTGCGCAACGCCGCCTCGGC
>LUMS01000150.1_pt1 | contig 30686 bp, 35 predicted proteins | sample 729711 | NCBI WGS metagenome assembly LUMS01 (sample SAMN03860298, study PRJNA289734) | marine metagenome | biome: seawater column; feature: ocean; material: water; isolation source: Red Sea water column Station 192 - depth 25m | place: Saudi Arabia: Red Sea | collected 2011-10-15 | depth 25 m | reverse complement strand
GTGGTGAACCGGCTGTTGGGGTGGGCCCACGGGGAGTCGTCGCCGTTCTCCCGGTCGGCGATCCGCTCGCCCTTCCAGTCCAGCCAGCCGTCGAGGTCGGCGGGCGGGTTCTTGGTCTTGCCCTCCCACCACACCTCCTGCGTCAGCTCGTTGTAGGCGACGTTGGTGAAGATCGCGCCACTGCCGGGCTGGATGGAGTCCAGCGCGGTGGGGTTGGTGGCCTCGTTGGTGTCCTTGGCGACGCCGAAGACGCCGAACTCGGGGTTCATGGCGTAGACCCGGCCGTCGTCGCCGACCCACAGCCAGGCGATGTCGTCGCCGTAGAAGTCGACGCGGTAGCGCGAGCCCAGGGCGTCGGGCGCCAGGGTCATCGCGAGGTTGGTCTTGCCCGAGGCGCTGGGGAAGCCGCCGGCGATGTGCCAGCGCTTGCCGGTCTCGAGGTCGGAGATGCCCAGCAGCATGAACTGCTCGGCCAGGAAGCGGCCCGAGGCGCGGCCGTCGTAACAGGCCTGGCGCAGGCCGTGGGCGATCTTGCCGAGCAGCGCGTTGCCGCCGTAGGAGGAGCCGAAGTGCAGGATCGTGCGCTGGTCGGCGACGGTCACGAAGTAGCGCTGGTCCTCGGGGGTGCCCTGGCCGAGGTTCTCCAGGTCACCGGTCACGTGGACGGCACGGACGAAGTGGGCGGGGTCCTCGAGCTGGTCGAGGTAGGAGACGCCGACGCGCGCCATCCGGATCATGTGCAGCACGACCGGGCGGTTGTCGGTGAGCTCCACGCCGGCGGCGTACGGCTCGAGCGGCGAGCCCTGCGGGGCCATCAGGTAGGGGACGACGTACATCGTCTTGCCGGCCGACTGGCCGCGCATCCGGCCCAGCTGGGCCTCGGACATCTCCTGGCCGTCGCGCCAGTTGTTGTAGACGCCCTTGTCCTGCGGATTCGACGTCGCGACGATCGTGCGCTCCTCCGAGCGCGCGGTGTCCTTGAAGTAGGACCGCGAGTAGTAGAGACCCTCGCCGGCGGGCTGCAGCTCACCGGCCTCCAGCGACTCCGCCACCAGGCGGGCGTCGTCGGAGGCGTTGACCACCTCGACGCGGGCCGGGCCGGTGATGCCGGCCCAGTAGGTGACGTACTCCCGGACGTGCGGGTTGGAGACCCCCGCCTCGTCGAGGACCTTCTCCACGTCGCTGCTCGTCACTGCGGTGCTGTCGACCATCGCCTACGCCTTCCGGGATCCGCCAGGTGGCGGCCACGCTAGTCGCGCCTGGAGGCATCCCCGGGACCGGGTTCGTTTGATCGTTCAAGTCCGAGACGGCTCAGACCGCGCGCTCCCGCAGTCTCAAGACGTCGAGCAGGTAGCCGACCGCGTCGCCGCCCGTGTCGAGCGCGACCTCGACCGCGGCGGGCACGTCGAGCCCGGCGAGCAGCGCGGCGAGCACGCTCGCGCGGCCCTGGGGGTCCTCGGTGCGACCGCTCGGCGGGCCCGCCGCCTCGTGCAGCCGGTCCAGCAGGCCGCCCGCCTCGACGAAGACCGCGTCCTCGCACTCCCACGGCTCACCCACCGGCCGGTGCAGCAGCCCGAGCCGCACCACGGGGCCCGGGAACCGTTCCAGCAGGTCGGAGACGAGCACCAGGTTGCCGGTCGACTTGGCCATCTTCTCCCCGCCGAGACGGACCTCGCCGACGTGCATCGTGGCGCGGGCGAAGGGCGCGACGCCGGTGGCCGCCTCCACCATCGCGGCCTGGTAGGCATGGTGCGGGAACGCGAGGTCGACACCTCCGACGAGCACGTCGATGGCATGACCGAGGCTGGCGGCGGCCATCGCGGCACACTCGGCGTGCCAGCCCGGGCGCCCCCAGCCCCACGGGCTCGGCCAGGCCGGCTGGTCCTCGCCGGAGGGACGCCACACGGCCACGTCGAAGGGCGAGCGGCGGCCGGGGACCGAGTCCTGGTCGCCGTACTCACGAGACAGGCGCAGGGCGGTCTCCTCGTCGAGCCCGGGGGCGACCGGCACCGAGGACCCGTCGAAGTAGACGTGACCCTCGTGCTCGTAGGCCGCCCCGGCGTCGAGGAGCGCCGCGGCGAGGCGGACCACGGCCGGCACGTGGCCGCGTGCGTGCGGGGATTGGGCCGGACGGGCCACCGAGAGCGCGGTCATGTCGCGGTCGAACTGGAACTCCTGGACCACCGCGAGCTCGTCGTAGGGCTCGCCGGCGCGCGCGGCCGCGGCGGTGAGGACGTCGTCGACGTCGGTCACGTTGCGCGCGAGCACCGGCTGCGCACCGGCGGCGCGGGCCACCGAGGCCAGCACGTCGGCCCACACGAACGTCGCGGCGTGGCCGACGTGGGTGACGGCGTACGGCGTGATCCCGCAGGTGTACACGCGCAGCGGTGCGACCGGCAGCAGCCTCGCCCCGCCCAGCACGAGGGGGGATGCGACCGGGTGGGTCACGGGGTAGCGGGTCGTCTCTGGAGGCACGCCACGATCCTGCCCCATCGGGTCGCGTCGCGTGGGCCGCCGGGTCGAGTGGGGGGTGGGGGGAGCCGTGGCTCAGGCGGGACGCACCCGCGAGCGGCGGGCGGTCTCCTCGGCGCGGGCGCGGGCCCTCTGGTCGCGCATGCCGTCCAACATCCGGTGCACGTCGGGCACCCGGACGAACGGGCGCGCCATCCGACGACTCTCGTAGGCACCGACCTCGACCGCGCGCTCGAGGGGCATCGGGTGACCGAGCTGCATCTCGTAGACCGTGTCGGTCTCGGTGAAGCGCAGCCGGTCGACGGCGGCCCACCGGTGGCGACCGTCGAGGTCTCGCAGCACGACGACCTGGCCGACCTCGAGCGGCCGCGGGGCGGCGATCAGGCGGTGCGGTACGTCGAGGTGCTCGTGCTCATCGAGCTGACGCGTGCTGGCTGGTACATCGACGAGATCCATCTCGTCCCTCCCCCTGGGACTGACCGGCCGGCGCCCACCCCCATGGAACCGGCCGTGCACTAGTCAATACCCCCGCAGGTACGGCGCTCAACCATGGGAGGGGTCGCGGTCTGGACCGGGGGGCTGGACAGGAGCAAGGTGAGGCGATGCTAATTTAGGTTTGCCTTACCTACTCATAGGAGAATCCAGCCATGCGTCCCTCACGCCTGCTCACCACGGCCGTCGTCGCGGCCTCCGCCCTCGTCCTGGCCGCCTGCGGCGCCGATGACACCTCGTCGGACACGGGGGCCGACGCGACCGCGAGCACCGACGCCGCGTTCCCGGTCACCATCGAGCACGTCTTCGGCGAGACCGTGATCGAGGAGAAGCCCGAGCGGGTCGCCTCGGTGGCGTGGATGAACCACGAGGTGCCCCTCGCGCTGGGCGTCGTGCCGGTCGGCATGAGCAAGGCGACCTGGGGCGACGACGACGGTGACGGCGTCCTGCCCTGGGTGGAGGAGCAGTTGGAGGAGCTGGACGCGGAGACGCCGGTGCTCTTCGACGAGACCGAGGGCATCGACTTCGAGGCCGTCGCCGACACCGCTCCCGACGTCATCCTCGCCTCCTACTCCGGGCTGACCCAGGAGGAGTACGACACGCTGTCCAAGATCGCCCCCGTCGTGGCCTACCCCGAGGTCGCGTGGGGCACCTCGTACCAGGACATGATCCTGATGAACTCCGCCGCGCTCGGCCTGGCCGACGAGGGCGAGCAGCTCGTCGAGGATCTCGACGACACCGTCACCCAGGCCTTCGCCGAGCACGAGGAGCTGGCCGGCAAGAACGTCGTCTTCAGCTACCTCGACCCCAACGACCTGAGCCAGATCGGCTTCTACACCACCCTGGACACCCGTCCCGGCTTCCTGGCGGAGTACGGCATGGGCACGCCCGAGGTCGTCGCCGAGATGTCCGAGGGGACCGACGAGTTCTACACGACCGTCAGCGCCGAGGAGGCCGACACCTTCGACGACGTCGACCTCTTCGTGACCTACGGCGACGAGAGCCTCGCCGAGGCCGCCGAGGAGGACCCCCTGCTCTCGCAGATCCCGGCGGTCGAGGAGGGCGCCATCGCGATGCTGCCGGACGCCACCCCGCTCGCGGCCGCGGCCAACCCGACGCCGCTGTCGATCACCTACAACCTCGACGAGTACCTCGACCTGCTCGCCGCGGCGCTGGCCTGATCCGGCACCGGGGAGCCGACCGACCATGACGACCCTCTCGGTCGACCACGCGTCGACGCCGACCGCCACCTCCCGGCGGTCGGCGTCGACCCGTGCCACGTGGGTCCTCGGCGGGCTGGTGCTGCTCGTGCTGGCCGGGGTCGCGTCGGTCGCCTTCGGCGGGCGGTCGGTCGGCCTCGACGAGATCGTCGGCGGCGTGCTCGGCAGCACCGACACGATCGGGGAGGCGGCGGTCGCCAAGCGGGTGCCGCGCACGGCGCTGGCGATGATCGTCGGAGCGGCGCTCGCCGTCTCAGGCGCGGTCATGCAGGGCGTCACGCGCAACCCGCTGGCCGATCCCGGGATCCTGGGCGTCACGACCGGGGCCGCGCTGTTCGTGGTGGCAGGCATCGCGTTCTTCGGGCTGGCCAGCCCGACGTCGTACATCTGGGTCGCGATCGCGGGCGCCGCGCTCGCCGCCTCCTTCGTGTACGCCGTCGGCTCACTGGGCCGGGGCGGCGCGACGCCACTGAAGCTGGCCCTGGCGGGGGCGGCCTCCTCGGCCGCGTTCACCTCGCTGATCAGTGCCATCCTGCTGCCCCGTATCGACGTGATGGACTCCTTCCGGTTCTGGCAGATCGGCGGGGTCGGCGGCGCGCAGACCGAGAAGACCCTGCAGGTGCTGCCGTTCCTCGCCGTGGGTGCCCTGCTGTCCCTGGCGACCGCCCGCGGCCTGAACTCGCTGGCCCTCGGTGACGACCTGGCCCGTGGGCTCGGCGAGCACGTGGGCCGGACCCGCCTGCTGGCCGCGGTCGGGGCCGTCACGCTGGCCGGCGCGGCGACCGCCGTCGCCGGCCCGATCGGCTTCGTCGGGCTCGCGGTGCCGCACCTGTGCCGGCTGCTGGTGGGCGTGGACCACCGCTGGCTGCTGCCGTTCTCGGCCGTGCTGGGCGCGGCGTTGCTGACGACCGCCGACGTGGTGGGCCGCCTGGTGGCGCGCCCCGCCGAGGTCGACGTGGGCATCGTGACCGCGCTGCTCGGCGCCCCGGTCTTCATCGCGATCGTGCGACGGCAGAAGGTGCGTGCCCTGTGACCGCTCTCGCCCCCGAGATCCACCGCCTCACCGGCCACGACGTGGCGCGTGCCCGGCGCGAGCGGCGCCGCCGTCGCGCGCTGGTGACCGGCATGCTCGGCGTCCTGGTGATCGTGGTCTTCGCGACCAGCCTGATGGTCGGCCAGACGTTCTACGGCCCCGGGGAGGTCTGGGCGGTGCTGCGCGGGGAGACCGTGCCGGGCGCGTCCTTCACCGTGGGCGAGCTGCGGCTGCCGCGCGCGAGCATGGCGGTGCTCACGGGCGCCGCGTTCGGCCTGGCGGGCGTGACCTTCCAGACCATGCTGCGCAACCCCCTGGCCTCGCCCGACGTGATCGGCATCAGCTCGGGCGCGAGCGCCGCCGCGGTCGTCGCGCTGGTGGTGCTCGAGCTCTCGGCCACCGCCACCTCGGTGGTCGCCATCCTCGCCGCGCTCGCGACGGCCCTGATGATCTACGCCCTCGCCTTCAAGGACGGCGTCGTCGGTTCGCGGCTGATCCTCATCGGCATCGGGGTGGCCGCGATGCTCGACAGCGTCGTCGCCTACGTCATCGTCCGCGCGGCGCAGTGGGACCTCCAGGTGGCGATGCGCTGGTTGACCGGGTCGCTCAACAACGCCGCCTGGGAGGAGGTCGCCCCGTTGGCGGTCGCGGTCGCGGTCGCCGTGCCCGTCCTCCTCTCCCAGGCACGCGCGCTGGAGCTGCTGCAGCACGGTGACGACTCGGCTGCCTCGCTGGGCGTGCCGGTCGAGCGCACCCGGCTGCTGTGCATCTGCACCGCGGTGGTGCTCATCGCCTTCGCCACCGCCGCGTCGGGTCCGATCGCCTTCGTCGCCTTCCTCGCCGGCCCGATCGCCGCCCGCATCGTCGGGCCGGGCGGCTCGCTGATGGTCCCCGCCGCCCTGGTGGGAGCGCTGCTCGTCCTCACGGCGGACCTGGCCGGCCAGTTCGCCTTCGACGCCCGCTACCCGGTGGGCGTCGTCACCGGCGTCCTCGGCGCCCCCTACCTCGTCTACCTGCTCGTCCGCACGCACCGCTCCGGAGGCTCGTTGTGACCGACACCCACTCCCTGGAGGTCCGGGGCGTGACCCTGGGCTACGGCGACCGCACCGTGGTCGAGGACCTGGACCTGGCCCTGGCTCCGGGCCGGATCACCTGCATCGTCGGCGCCAACGCCTGCGGCAAGTCGACGGTGCTGCGCTCGATGGCCCGCCTGCTCAGGCCGCGCGGCGGCCAGGTCGTGCTCGACGGTCGCGACCTGCACTCGATGCCGACCAAGCAGGTGGCCCGGACGCTCGGGCTGCTGCCCCAGTCCCCGGTCGCCCCCGAGGGAATCGTGGTGGCCGACCTGGTCGCCCGCGGACGCCACCCGCACCAGGGGGCGCTGGCCCGTTGGACCCGCGAGGACGACGAGGCCGTCGCGGAGGCCCTCGAGCTGACGGGCACCGCCGAGCTCGCCGAGCGGTCCGTCGACGAGCTGTCGGGCGGTCAGCGGCAGCGGGTCTGGATCGCGATGGTGCTGGCCCAGCAGACCGACCTGCTGCTGCTCGACGAGCCCACGACCTTCCTCGACGTCGCCCACCAGGTCGAGGTGCTCGACCTGCTCACCGACCTCAACCGCGCCCGCGGCACGACCATCGCGATGGTCCTGCACGCGCTGCGCGCGGGCCGCCTCCACGCGGCCGGTGACCCGGCCGACGTGCTGACCGCCGACGTCGTGCGCGAGGTGTTCGGGATGGAGTCCCAGGTCGTGCCCGACCCGGTGTCGGGACGCCCGATCGTGCTGCCCATCGGGCGTCACCACGTCCGTCCCACCGTGGTCTCCGGCACCGCCGCCGGGGTCAGCGCCGCAACAGCTGCTGGGTCCTGAACCGCACCTGCGACTCCTCCAGCACCGCGGCGTCCACCGTGGCGGTGTCGGCCAGGTGCTCCTCCAGGCGCGGAGTGGACCCACCGCGCAGGAAGGACCGGCGGTCGCGGGAGAGGAACGGCAGCCGGATCGAGGCCTCCTCGACCTCCACCGTGCTGCCGGTCGGCAGGTGCACCCACCAGTCGGCGTCGGCACCGGTGACCAGGACCCCGAGGCGGTGGCCCTTCGCCAGGCGCCAGTCCTGGCCGTAGAGCGGCAGCGAGTAGTCCGTGGTGCCGGTGCTGCGCACCAGCTGCGTGCCGCGGCTGATGACGGTGGCGGTGCCGTCCGGAGCGATGTCGTAGACCAGCCCGACCAGGTTGGCTCGCGGGACCGAGGTCGTCACCGAGACGTCGAGGACGGGCTCCCCGGAGATCCAGGCCGGTCGGCGCAGCGGGGCGGAGACCGACCAGACACCCTGCCCCGCGTCCGGGCCGGTCGCGGTGTTGGAGCCGTCGTCGGCGTACGACCCGGTCCGCAGCGTCGTACGACGCATCCGGACGTCGGCAGAGGGCCAGGCCCTCTCCCGGCGCCAGCGACCGAGGTTGTCCTGGACCTGCACGCCCGGCCTGGCGGCGCGGACCGAGCGACCGCGCTCCCCCATCAGGTGCTTGGCGAGGAAGGCCTCGACCTGGGCGACGAAGGCCTGCGGGTCGCGGCCGGTCTCGGAGCGGCCGCCGGCGTCGGTCTCCCAGCCGCGGACGTGGTCGAACTGGCCGAACCACCCGATGTTGTGCCGACCCTTCAGGGCCGACCAGTAGTCGAAGGCGCGGTCGGGCTTGGTGTTGGTCTCCAGGAAGCCCTGGGTGAGCAGCACCGGCAGGCGGGAGCCCTTGGACGTGGGCACCAGGTCGCGCTCGGCCCAGAAGGCGGAGCCCTCGGTGTCGTCCTGCTGCTGCACGATGTTGAGCGCGTGGCACGGGGTCAGCGGGAGGCCGGTGAGGTGGTAGGCCGGGTCGTCCTGCAGGGAGCCCGGGAACAGGTCGTTGGCCTGGAAGATGACCGGCGTGCCGACGGAGTTCGCGAAGCGCACGCCGCGGTTGTAGAGGTAGCTGTAGCCGCTGAACACCGGCTCCATGGAGACCACGGCGGCCAGTCCCTCCGGCCGTCGCGAGACGCCCATCAGGCCGGTCCAGCCGTCGTAGGACTTGCCGAGCAGCGCCACCTTGCCGGTCGACCAGGACTGGTCGGCCGCCCACTCGACGGCGGCCTCGACCGCGCCCTGCTCGGCCGGGCCGCCCCAGTCGTTGCAGCCACCCGAGCCGCCGGTGCCGGGCAGGTCGACCATCACGTAGGTGTAGCCGTCGTCGAGCGCGCCGGTCAGGTCGAGGAAGTCGTAGAACCGCTCGCTGGGCGGGGCGCCGGTCGGGTCCGGGGCCGAGGCGCCCCCGGAGTGGCTGGTGTAGGGGCTCACCGTGAGCACGACGGGGGTGCGGGTGCTCTCGGGCATCCCGGCCGGTCGCAGCACGTCGGCGTGCAGCGTGGTGCCGTCCGCGGTCTCGAAGTAGACCTCGGTCCAGTCGGCGTCCTCGCGCTCGCCGGCGGCGGCCGGGGCGGAGCCCAGGAACGGCGCGACGAGCCCGGGGGCGAGCAGGGCCAGGGCGACGGCGGTGATCGACGTACGACGCATGCCGGACCAACGAGGAGCCACCCTCTTGGACACGTGCCGGTCGCTGTGGCGCTGGCTACGGTGGCGCCATGAGCGACGTCGACACCAGCCATGCCCCCGACCGCAGCCGCTTCGAGGCCCACCTCGACGGCGACCTCGCCGGCTTCGCCGAGTACCAGCTCGCCGAGGGCCTGATCGTCTTCACCCACACCGAGGTCGACGAGTCCTTCGAGGGCAGGGGCGTGGGGTCCGCCCTCGCCCGCGCGGCCCTGGACGCCGTGCGCGCGGGCGAGGAACCGCTCGGCCCCCGCCGGGTCATCGCCACCTGCCCGTTCATCAAGGGGTGGATCGACAAGCACCCCGACTACGCCGACCTGCTCTATGGCTCCCGGGACTGATCGGTCGCCGTGGCGGTCGTCGCGACCGGCTCCCCCTGGGGGCATCTGGTAGGACGGGGGCGTCGACCGACCCCGATGGAAGGACCGTGATGACCTACCCCGGAGGATCCGGCTTCGCCGACCTCGGAGCCTGGCTGATCGTGCTGGGTGTGCTGCTGCTCGTGCTGCTGCTCGTGCTGCTGCTCAGCTGGAACGGCCGACGACGCAGCCGGTCGCGGCGAGGCCCTCGATGAGGGAGCCACGAGTGCTCGCCGGGCGGACGGGGCTGACGGTCTCGGTCCTGGCGGTCCCGGGGCTGGTGCTGTCGGGGTGCGGTGGGGGCTATGCCCTGCCCGGGGAGCCGATGGACGTCTCGCACGTGCACGCGATCGCCGTGGACCCCGAGGACCCCGAGCGCGTCTACCTCGCCACCCATGAGGGCCTCGGTGCATGGACGACCGAGGGGGTGGAGCGGGTGAGCGCCACCTCCGGCGACTTCATGGGCTTCGCGATCGGCCCGGGGGGCGTCCTGTACGGCTCGGGCCATCCCGGCCGCGGCGAGGACGCCCCGTTCGCCCTCGGCCTGATCTCCTCCGACGACGGCGGCCGCAGCTGGGAGCCGGTCTCCCTGTCGGGAGAGGCCGACTTCCACGCGTTGACCGCGGACGCAGACGGCGTGCTCGGGTACGACGCGAGCAACGGCCTGCTGCGGACCAGCCCCGACGGGCAGGACTGGGAGGACCACGAGGCGGCGAGCGGTTTCCTCGACCTGGCCGCCGACCCCGCGTCCGAGCGCTTCCTCGGCACGACCGGCGAGGGCGTGCTGGTCGTCAGCGACGACCGCGGCGTGACCTTCGAGCCGGTGCCCGACGCACCCGACCTGCTGCTCGTCGAGGTGTTCGCCGACGGCTCCCTGATCGGAGTGGCACCCGACGGCGCCCTCCTCCTCGGCGGTGCGGACGGAGCCTGGGAGCCGACCGGCGCCCGTGCGAGCGAGGGCCTCCAGGGGCTCGCGGTCGGCCCGGACGACGCGGTCTGGTTGCTGGACGGCGAGGGTCTGGCCCGTAGCACGGACCGGGGGACGACCCTGGAACGAGTGCCCGGCTGGTAGTGCGCCAGGTGGCCCGACCGGGCGGGTCCGAAGGGGTGTGGTTCCCCGGGGTGGACACCGGCACGGTGGAGGGACATCGCACGCCGGACGGGAGGAGTGGAACCATGGTCGCGCTGGCGACGCTCCTGGTCATGACCGGGGCAGGCCTGGCGACGCTGGGGGCCCTGCACCGCGCGGCGACCCCGGACCCGAGTGTCCCGACGGTGCTGCCGCACGCCTCCGGGCGAGTACCCCCGCAGCACGCCCTGTCTCGCTACCACGTGCGCTGGTACACCGCGAGCGTCGTCTTCCTCGCCTTCGACGTGGAGATGCTCTTCATGTACCCCTGGGCCGTCGTGGTCGCCGACCTGGGCGCGGGTGCGGTCGTGGAGATGTTCGTGTTCCTGGCCGTGCTGTTGGCCGCGGTCGCCTGGGCGCGTCGCGAAGGGGCGTTCGGTTGGGCCTGAACCGATTCCTGGCGAGCGCAGCCACCGCCCGGCCGCGAGTGCACCTGGTCGAGGCGCCCGGCGGCGCCCCGGTGCGCTGGGCCGTCGAGGACGCCCTGGAGGCACTCGGCTGGCGGCGTACGGCGTCGCCGGCCGCCGCCGACGCGCTCGTGGTCGCGGGGCGACTGCCCGACGACCTGCGCACCGCCGCGGAGCTGCTCTGGTCACAGCTGCCCGGCCCGCGGGTGCGGCGGCACGTCGAGGACGTCGGCGAGGTGGCCGAGGCCCTGGAGACCCTGCCCGCTGCCCTGCGTGAGCACGCCACCCACCGCGTCGACGCGCGTGACCGGGGCTCGGACGAGGTGTCCCGGTTCCTTCCAGACGATGCCGAGGACGGGCACATGACGCCGGCCGGTATCGCCCTGGCCGAGGGCGCCGAGGACCGAGACGGGCTAGAGATGGACCACCTCGTCCACCCGCTGGGACCGCTGCTGGACCGATGGCCCGGCGGCCTGGAGCTGCGGCTGACCATCCACGGCGACGTCGTGGCGGACGTCGCGGTGCAGCGGGCGCCGGTGACACCCGTAGCAGGGCCTGCTGCGGCCTGGGACGCCGTCTCCACGACCCTGGCGCTCGTCGGCGACGATCGCGGTGCCAGCGTGGCCCGACGCCTGCGCCGACAGGACTCAGACGACCGTCCCACCGACAGGGCACGGCTGCGGCAGCGCCTGCGACGATGGGGCCGCGTCGGCATCCTCCCCGCGGCCGCCGCCGAGGCCCTGCTGGCCGCCACCGACACGTCGAGTACCAGTGTCCCTCCCACCGACCTGCCGGCCCTGCTGCGGGGGCAGGACCTGTACGACGTCCGCCTCCTGGTCGCCGCGCACGCCCCCGTGCTGCTCCTGGGGGAGGTCGCCCGTGCCTGAGGCTTCCGTCCTCCTCGGCGCCACCGGGGTCCTCGCCGCGGTGCTCACCCTCACCTGGGTGACCGCCACCGGCACAGCGATGGGCGCCGGACGCGGGCTCGCACTCGCCGCGACCGGCCCCTGGTTCGAGACTGCGCGGCTGCTGCGTCAGCGGCGTCGGACGACCCTGCGCGCCGACGTGCTGCTGTGGCGACTGTCCGGGTGGTCGCTGCTGCCGCTCGCCGTCCTGCTGGTCGCCCTCGTGCCGTGGGGGCCGCACGTACTGGTCCCGACCGAGCTCGGTGTCGTGTGGGCCAACGCCCTCGACGTCGTCGTGTGGGCCGCCGTCTGGCTGCTCGGGTGGGGCGCCAACGCGGTGGCCGGCCTGGTCGGTGGTTACCGCTTCCTCGCGCTGGCGCTCGGCTACGAGCTCCCCCTGATGTTCGCGCTCGTCGCGCCCGCGATGGCCGCGTCGAGCCTCGACCTCGCGGTGATCGCCGACGCGCAGAGTGACCTGTGGTTCGTGGTCTGGATGCCCGTCGCGTTCCTCGCCTACCTGGTCGGCGTGCTCGGGTTCGCGCTGCACGGGCCGCTGGCCGCACCCGTCGGCGACGAGATGGCGGGCGGCGTGCTGGCCGAGCTCTCAGGCCCCGACCTGCTGGTCGCCCGCGCCGGGAGGCACGCTCTGCTGGGCGCTGGGGCGGCCGTCGCCGTGCCTCTCTTCCTCGGCGGCGGATCCGGCCCCTGGCTCCCCGACCCGGTGTGGGTCGCGGTGAAGGCGATCGTCCTCACCGCCCTCCTCTCGTACGCCGCCGGCCGGTTGCCCCGGCTGCGCGTGCCGCTCCTGCTCGGACCCGCCTGGGTGGTCCTGCTCCCGCTCGTCGTGCTCCAGGACCTGGTCGTGGGGGTGGTGCTGCTGTGACGCCCACCGACCTCGCCTTCTGGCTCTGCGCCGTGCTCGCGGTCGCCTCCGGGGTGGCCGTCTTCGTCGTCGACTCGATGGCCCGCGCGACCTACGCCCTCGCAACCTCCTTCGTCGCCACCGGTCTCGCGGTGCTGCTGCTCCAGCAGTCCTACCTCGGGGCCGTCATCGTGCTGATGATGGTGATGGAGATGGCGGTGATGGCCGTCTACATGGTGATGTTCATGGGGATGAACCCGGCGCTGATGCCGATGAGCATGGTTCACTCCCACCGCTGGGCGATCGGGGTCTCGGTCGCCACGTTCGTCACCCTCGGGGGCGGCGCACTCCTGGTGCCGTGGCCCACCCGGCGGGGGTCGCCGCCACCGGACGTCACCGCCGCGCTGGGCCGAGCGCTGATGGAGAGCCACATGCTGGTGATGATGACCGTCGGCGCGGTCATGGTCGCCACGATCGTGGTCGGCGTCGTGCTGTCCTCCCATCGGACCCGCTACGACCGGTTCGGCGACGACCTGAGTCACCGCGATCGGGTCGACCGGGGGGCGCGATGACGCTCGAGACCGTGCTGCTGGTCGCCTCGGCCCTGCTGTCGGTGGGCCTCTACGGCGCCCTGTCCCAGCAGGTCGTGGTGATGGTGATGATGGGCCTGGAGCTGATGGTGGCCGGGGTCCTGCTCGCCCTCGGCGGCCTGTGGTGGTTCCTCGCGCCCGACCCCTCCGGTCAGGTGCTGATGATCGTCGTCCTGGCCGCGATGACCGTCGAGATGGCCACCGGGTTCGCGGTCGCGACGGTGCTGCACCGTCGTGCCGGCGGCGACATGACCGACATGGTGGCGGAGCTGCACGAATGATCGGCACCGACGCTCGACGACTCGCCGGGTGGTCCGGCGCCGGGGTGCTCGCGGTGGCCACCGCGGTGTCGGTGCTGACGGTGCGCTGGGGCGGTGGGGGGAGCATCCCGTTCGCCGCCGGAGGGGACCTCGGGCTCACGACCCGAGGCCCTGCGTCGGTGCTGCTGCCGGTGGTGCTCGGCGTCGCGACCCTCGTGCTGGTCGTGGCGACCGCGACCCGCGAGACGTCCGAGCCGCGATTCGTCCTGCTGATGCTGGGGTTCACCGCGGCCGCCGCCCTGACCGTGCTCGCCTCGACGCTCCCCGCTCTCCTGCTGGGGTGGGAGCTGATGGGTGCGGCGTCCTACGCCCTCATCGGATACCGCTGGACCGACCCCCACCGGGTCGCGTCCGGACTGACCGCCTTCCTCACCACCCGGTTCGCCGACCTCGGCCTGTACGCCGCCACCGCGGCGGCGCTCGCGGGGCGCACCGACCTCTCCCTCGACGCGCTCACCACCCTGGACGGCGTCCCCGGCCAGGTCGCAGCGGCCGGGGTGCTGGTCGCGGCGCTCGGCAAGGCCGCGCAGCTGCCCTTCTCGTTCTGGCTGGCCCGCGCCATGGACGGCCCGGCTCCGGTCTCGGCGTTGCTGCACTCAGCGGCGATGGTGGCTCTCGGCGGCTACCTCCTGGTCCGGCTCTCCCCGCTCCTCGCCGCCTCGGGGTGGGCCGATGACGCGGCCGCGTGGATCGGGGCGACGACCGCGGTCGTCCTGGGCGCGGTGGCCGTCGTCCAGGCCGACCTCAAGCTGCTCCTGGCGGCGTCCACCTCGGCCCAGCTGGGGTTCGTGGTGATGGCCGCCGGGGTCGGGGCCACGGCCGCAGGCACGGCCCACCTGGTGGCGCACGCGAGCGTCAAGGCGTTGCTGTTCCTCGCCGCCGGTGCCTGGTTGCAGGCCACCGGGAGCAAGCAGCTGGGCGATCTGGTCGGCGCGGCGAGACGCTGGCCGGCGCTCGGAGCCGTCTCGGTGGCGGCACTGCTGGCGCTCGCCGGGGTGCCGCCTCTGTCCTTGTGGGCCACGAAGGACGCGGTCCTCGCTGCGGCCGGCCACCGCTCGCTCGCCCTGGAGGCCGTCGGGCTGGTCGGTGCTGCCCTGGCCGCGGCGTACGCCATCACCGCGCTGGTGGTGCTCCTGCGTCCGGTACAGGACGACGCCTCCTCCGGGGATCGCGTCCCGCCGCGGGTGCCACTGGCCCTGGCGCCGCTCGCGGTCGGCGCCCTCGGCCTGGGCGCGCTGGCGCTGCCTGCCGTGTCGTCCCGGTTGCCCGGCGAGGTCCCGGCGGAGCCGAGTCCGGCGGGGGTGGCCCTCTCGACCGCGCTGGTCCTGGCGGTCGGTGCGGTGACTGCGGTGCTGCGGCCGTGGGCAAGAGCGAGCGGCGACTGTCCGCGGCGGTCCGAGACCTCGGCGGCGCCGGGCTCCGCGGCGCCGGTCTCGTGGCCCGGGCCGAACGGCTGCTCGCCGCACTGGTCGACGGCGTCGGCCGAGGCGCCGGGGCAGGCAGCGAGACCGTGCGTCGATCATCGGGCACCGGCCTGCTCCACCACTACTACCTCCAGGTGGCCGGCGCCCTCCTGCTGGTCGTCGGCGTTCCCCTGCTCGTCCTACTGCTCACGAACCCGAGGTGACCCCGCCCGTGCTCTCCGTCCTCGTCCTGCTCCCGGCCGCGTGCGCGGCGCTCCTGCTGCTCCCGGTGCCCGACCGCGCCGCCCGCGTGGCATTCGTGGCCGTCACCGCGGCCGAGCTGGCGCTGGTGATCGGGATGTGGGCGGCGTACGACTCCCCCGGCCCCGGCGCGCTCGCCTTCGAGCAGCAGCTGAGCTGGCTGCCGCAGGTCGGCGCGAGCTACCACGTGGGACTGGACGGATTGTCCCTGCCGCTGGTGGCGATGACCACGCTGGTGTTCCTGGCCTGCGCGGTGTTCGTGCTCGCCGAGGACGACCGCCCACGGCTCCAGGCAGCGCTCTTCCTGGCCCTGGAGACCACGTGCCTCGGCGTCTTCGCCGCCGCCGACCTGGTGCTGTTCTTCCTGTTCTTCGACCTCTCGATCGTGGGGATGTACCTCTCCATCCACGGCTGGGGTCACGGCGAGCGGCGCCGCTCGGCGCTGCTGTTCTTCCTCTACACGTTCCTGGGGTCGCTGGCGCTGCTGCTCGGCTTCATCGGGTTGTACGTCGCCTCCGATCCGCACACCTTCGACATGGTCGCGCTCGCCGCCGACCCCCCGCTCCAGGGCAGTGGGGCGACCGGGGTGCTGGTGCTCGGGGCCGTGCTGCTCGGCCTGGCCGTGAAGACGCCGGTGGTGCCGTTCCACACCTGGCTGCCGCCGGCGCACACCGACGCCCCCGCGATCGGCTCGGCCGTGCTGGCCGCCGTCCTGCTCAAGCTCGGCACCTACGGGCTGGTGCGGATCGCGATGCCGATGTTCCCCGACGCCCTGCGCAGCTGGGCCGTGGCGCTGGTCGTGATCGGCGTGGTCTCCGCGCTGTGGGGGGCCCTGGCGGCCCTCGCGCAGACAGACCTGAAGCGGATGGTGGCCTACAGCTCGGTCAACCACATGGGCTACGTCGTGCTGGCCGTGGGCGCCGCCGGACTCGTGGGCGCCGGATCGGACAGCGGCGCCGCGGCGCGCGCGACGGCGGTGTCGGGTGCCGTCACGCAGATGGTCAGCCACGGCCTGCTCACCGGTGCCCTGTTCCTGCTGGCCGGCGTGGTGTGGCGGCGCACCCGCGACTACGACCTGGACGCCTACGGCGGGCTCGCGGGGCTCGCTCCTCGGTTCTCGGCGCTCCTGGTGGTGGCCGCACTCGGCTCGCTCGGGCTGCCCGGACTGTCCGGGTTCGTGGCCGAGCTGCAGATCTTCGCGGGTGGGCTGGCCACCGCACCCTGGGCCGCGATCGCGCTGCTCGGCATCCTCCTGATGACCGCGACCATGCTGCGCGCGGTGCAGCGATTGTTGACTGGGGACGTCGGCCGACTCTCCGTGGGCTTCGCCGACGTGACCCCCCGCGAGTGGGTGTCGGTCGGGCTGCTGCTGGCGCCCGCGGTGTGGTGGGGGTTGGCTCCGCGACCGCTGCTCGACGTCCTCGAGCCGGCCGCCTCGGTCGTGGCGGACCTGGTGGCGCGGTGAGGGTCGGTCCGCGTCGATCCCCGTCGAGGCAGGTGAGCGCGTGAGCGACCTGCGCACGCTGCTCCCCGAGGTCCTGCTGCTCGGTGGTGCCGTCGGGTGCCTGCTGCTCGGCTCGTGGACGCCCCGGCAAAGGCAGGGGCGAGTGGTCCTGCTGGCGGGCCTCGTCGTCCTCGCCGCGGGGGCGGTCTCGGCCCACGCCCTGGGCCAGGCGGCCACGTCGGCCTACGCCGGCACCGTCACCGTCGACGCCCTGACCGGCATCCTGCGACTGAGCGTGCTCGTCTCGCTGCTGGTCGTGCTGATGCTGGTCCGCCACGAGCTCGCCGACTCCCCGCGTGAGAGCGAGGTCGTGGTGCTGCTGCTCCTCGGCGGACTCGGGGTGCTGGTGCTCGGGGCGAGCACCGACCTGGCCGTGCTGACGGTCGCGTTCCTGCTGGCCAGCATCCCGTTGTACGGGTTGATCGGTCTCTCCCCGGGGACCGCCGCCCCCGAGGCGGTGATGAAGACCTACCTGCTCGGGGCGCTGCACTTCTGGGTGCCCGACGCGGTCGAGGGCGCCAGCACGACAGCCGCGGCGTTCCTCACCACCGTTCCCAAACTCGGCGCCGTCGTCGGCGCGGCACGACTGCTCGAGGCGCTCCCGGCGCAGGAACGGTGGGGGCTGCTGGTGGCCGGGCTCGCTGCCGCGGGGATGGTCGTCGGCAACCTCGCCGCCCTGACCCAGAGCCGCGTGCGACGCCTGCTGGGATGGTCGGCCGTGGGTCAGGTCGGGTTCCTGCTCGCCGTGGTGGCCACGGTGCCCCGCGTCGCGGAGGCCGCCGCGGTGCTGGGGCTGTTCGTAGCGGGCTACGCCGCGGCCAACCTCGCCTGTTTCGCGGCGCTGGCCGCCGAGCCGGAGCGGCGCACGATCGCGGACTGGCGGGGCACCGGACGCGCCCGGCCAGGACTGGTGACGGCGCTGGGCGTGGGGCTGCTCGCCCTGGTGGGTACGCCGCCCACGGGAGTGTTCGTGGCCAAGCTGCTCACGTTCGACGTCCTCGTCGAGGCGGGGTCGACCTGGCTGGCCGTCGTGGTCGCGCTGAGCACGCTGGTCGGGCTGGCCTACTACCTGCGCTGGCTGGCGGCCTGCCTGACGGCACCGGACGAGTCCGGCACGCAGGACGACGCGGCGCAGGCGACAGGGCCTCCGCCTGCCGGAGGACCCGGGCGGCGACTGGCCGTCGGGGTTGCTGGTGGGTGCGCCACGGTCGCGGTCCTGCTCGGCCTCATGGCGCAGGTCGTGCTCGGGACCATGGGTTGAGCTGCCGCGAGTGCCGCGCGCGTCGCGTCCCCTCAGCGGGGACCACCGGCCCTGCCGAGCCTGGATCCGGGTGACTAGCATCGGTGGGGTGCAGGCACGGCATGCGGCGAAGCTGCTTCTGGGGGCGTCAGCGCTCCTCGGGCTGCTCCTCATGCACGGCTTCGGCGGTCACGCGGCCCACGCCGCCGCCCCCGCCTCGCACGCGTCCCCCACGGCCACCGTGTCCGACGCGACCGCCGTGGACCGCACCCCGCTCGTCGCGTCGGCAGATCACCCGTGCTCCCAGGGGTGCGCGGACGTCTCGGCCGCACCGGCGCCGGGCCAGCCCACCCCGGGCGGCGGCCTGGTCGCGCTCTGCGCGACCGTGCTGCTCGCGCTCACGGCGCTGCTGCTGCTCGGCACCGCCGGTCAGCGGCGTCCGGCTCTTCTGCAGCCCCATCGTTCCAGCGGGTCCGGTCCGCCACCGCGTGCCCGCGCCGGCACCCCCGCACCCCGCCCGCTCCACCCTCCGCCCCCGTCTCGCCGCAGCCGTCCTGGCCCTGCTCGGCAGCACCGCGCTCGTCGCCTGCGGCGACGACTCCGAACCGGGCGCCGCCGTGCCCGAGGGAGCCGATCACAACGCCGCCGACGTCCGTTTCGTCACCGAGATGATCCCCCACCACGCCCAGGCGCTGCGCATGGTCGACATGGCCGAGGGGCGCGACCTGACGCCGGAGGCCGAGCAGCTGATGGCCGACATCGAGGCGGCCCAGACCCCCGAGATCGAGCAGATGAGCCGCTGGCTCGAGGAGTGGGACCAGCCCGTGCCCGACACCTCGGACGGCATGGGGATGATGGGCGGCGACGGGATGGACATGGACGACATGGAGCACATGGGCGACATGCTCGGCGCCATGAGCGAGGAAGCGCTCGCCGAGCTGGACGGAGCCGAGGGCACGGTCTTCGAGCGGATGTGGCTGCAGATGATGATCGAGCACCACGAGGGCGCGATCGAGATGTCGGAGACCGAGCTGGACGAGGGCGAGCACCAGGGGACCCTCGACCTCGCCGCGTCGATCATCGAGAGCCAGCGCGCCGAGATCGACCTGATGGAGTCGATGCTCGAGCGCTGACAAGGCGCCCCGGACCGGGCGCCCCGGACCGGGGGGCCGGGTGGTGGCCCGCGCTCAGGCGCCGGTCACCACCTGGCCGTCGGTGTCGGTGTCCCACGAGGACGTGGTGAGCGGTGCCCACACCTCGAGGGGCCGGCTCTTGCCCTTGACGGTGACCTCGCCACGCGACACGAGCTCGTGCGAGCGGGTCAGCAGGGCTCGGGTATCGGCGGTGACGAGCACGTCGTCGCCCGTCTCTCGGGTGGCAGCCTCGACCCGGGCGGCGACGTTGACCACGTCGCCGATCACCGAGAAGTTCAGCCGCCCGGCGCCGCCGATCGGACCGGCGACGACCCGGCCCGAGTTGATGCCGGCCGCGACGCGCAGGCCCGTGCTCCCGAGGTGGACGGCGTCGACGATCATCCGGGCGGCCTCCAGCGCCCGGTCGGCGTGGTCGACCTGGGTCTCGGGGGCGCCGAAGACGGCCATCAGGCCGTCGCCGATGAACTTGTCCACGTGACCGCCGAAGGCCTCGACGACCGGCACCATCTCGGCGAAGAGACCGTTGAGCGTCTCGACCACCTGCGGCGCGGGGACGGACTCGGCGTACCTCGTGAACCCGCGGACGTCGACGAAGAGCACCGACACCTCGACCTCGAAGCCCTCCTGCGGCACCTGGCCGGCGAGGATCAGGCGGACGATCTCGCGGTCGACGTAGGTGCCGAAGTGCTCGCGCAGCTCCTCGCGCTCGGCCAGGCCGCGCGCCATCGTGTTGAAGTCACGGGCCAGCTCGCCGAGCTCGTCGCTGCTCACCACCGGCGCCCGGGCGGTGAGGTCGCCGTCGCGCACCCGGGCCAGCTGCTCGCGAACGTCCAGCAGCGGCCGGGTGATGCTGCCCGACAGCAGCCCGGTGAGCTCCAGCGACATGAAGAGCCCGATGCCCAGCGAGAGCACCACGGTCAGCAGCAGCCGCGAGGACGGCGAGCCCTCGCCGACCCCCAGCCCCACGAGACCGCCCACGAGCACCGCCGAGGTGGTGGTGTACGCCGGGACCGCGAGCATCAGCCGCTTGCGCAGCGGCAGCCCGCGCGCCTCGAAGGAGAAGTCGTCGGGCAGCTCGGAGGCGACGTGCTCGACGACCGGCCGCAGCAGCCGCTCGCCGAGGGAGTAGGACAGGACCGTGGCGTACAGCCCCGGGATCACCCCGGCCAGCGTCACCGCCAGCAGCCCGGTCCACCCGATGTCCCAGAGCAGCGCGGCGGCCACGGCTGTGGGCACGATCGAGACGGCCATGACCACGGGCGAGGAGCGGCGGTACTGCTCGAGGGTCAGGGTCGTGGCGATGTCCCAGGCCTCCACCGACTCGCGGGGCGTGGGGCGGGAGAGCCGCATCCAGTCCCCGAGCCGGCAGCGCTCGTCGCGGGCCCGCCAGGCCGCGAGCGACACGGATGTCGCGGTCAGGAGGGCGGCGAGCCCGGCCACGGCCAGCACCGCACCGAGGTCGGGCCGGAAGAAGAGCCCCAGGACGAGCACCGACACGACGGCCACGAAGACCGTCTCCACGACCCCGACGCCGACCACGGCCACGGGGTAGCGCGAGCCCAGCGAGGCGTAGGCGCGTCGGGAGAGTCGGTCCAGCACCGGACCAGTGTGGCGGAGCGGGACGGTCCAGCGGGAGCACCAACCTGTTGGCAGGGTGCCAACAACGGCGTACGATGCTGCGCATGAGCACGTTGGAGACCGTCGCCGCGTCCGGCGCCCCCGCCGGGACCAGCCCCGACCACAGCCCCGCCACCACGCCCGGTGGCGCGCGCGTCGCCCGGGACGTCCCCGTCCCCGCCGGCTTCGACATGCGCCGCCACCTCTCGGGCATCGGCAGCCGGATGGCCGGGCCCGCCAACGTGATCCTGCAGCTCAGCTGGCCTGGCGTGGGGTACGGCGTGATGAACTCCCGCGTCCACGACGGCTCGGCGATGCTGCACCCGATCAAGCGCGCGCGGACCACCTTCACCTACCTCGCGGTCTCCATGCTCGGCACCGACGAGGACCGCACGGCCTTCCGCAAGGCGGTCAACGGCCAGCACGCGCAGGTCGTCTCCACCCCCGACGAGCCCGTGCAGTACCGCGCGATGGACCCGCGGCTGCAGCTGTGGGTCGCCGCCTGCCTCTACTACGGCACCGTCGACATGATCGAGAAGATGCACGGCCCGCTCGACGAGCAGACCGCCGACGCGCTCTACGCGCACTGCGCCCGCTTCGGCACCTCGCTGCAGGTGCCAGCGGAGATGTGGCCCCAGGACCGGGCCGCGTTCGCGGAGTACTGGGAGGAGGGCCTGAAGGAGGTGCACATCGACCCCGACGTGCGCGACTTCCTGCTGCGCCTGACCACCCTGCAGAACTTCCCGCGCCGGATGCGCCGCCGCCTCGCGCCGTTCAACGTCTTCGTCACCACCGGCTTCCTGCCGCAGGAGTTCCGCGAGCAGCTGGGCCTGCCATGGAACGACGAGATGCAGGCCCGCTTCGACAGGCTGATGCGCCGCCTCGGTCGGATCGAGCGCGCACTGCCCACGCAGGCGCGGATCTTCCCGTTCAACGTGCTGCTGATGGACATGCGTCGGCGACTCCGCACCGGCAAGGCGCTGGTCTGACGACCCCGCCGGCCTCCGCCTCGTGTGACTGAGCGCGGTCCATCGACCGCACTGGACCACACGAGGCGGGCGCGCGACCGCTGCTCTGCCAGGATCGGGGCATGCCTCACTCGCCGACCGCGGCGCAGACCCCGACGTCCGCACCTGCCCGGCGGCGCGGCCGTCCCGGCCACGACCGGGAGGCGGTGCTGCGGGCGGCGATCGAGCTCTTCATCGCGCAGGGGTACGACGCCACGTCGATCAGCGACCTGGCCGGCTCGCTCGGCGTCACCAAGTCGGCGGTCTACCACCACTTCCCGAGCAAGGAGTCGCTGCTCGGTGCGGCGCTCGACGAGGCCCTCGCGGGGCTCGACTCCGCCGTGGGCGAGGCCGCCCGGGCCGACGACGGACGATCGGCGCACGACCGGCTGCGTGACACGGTCGTCGCTGCGGTCCGCATCCTCGCCGCCCACCGCCCGGCCGTGACGCTGCTGCTGCGCGTGCGCGGCAACAGCGAGCTCGAAGTCGCCGCGCTCGCCCGGCGGCGCCGCATCGACGACGACCTGGCCCGCCTGGTCGCGGACGCGGTGGCCGAAGGCAGCCTCCGCTCCGACCTGCCGCCGGGGGTCGTGAGCCGGCTGGTGTTCGGCACCGTCAACTCGCTGGTCGACTGGTACTCCCCCGACGGCTCGCTGGACCCCGACACGCTCGCAGAGGGCGTCGCCGACCTGCTGTTCCGCGGTCTGGAGGCCTGAACGTCAGTCGGCGTCGGCTCCGATCCGGCGCAGGTAGGCGCCGCGCACGGCGGGGTCGACCCGGGTGATGGCCGCGTCGTCGTGGACCGCGCGCCGCACCAGGCCCATCAGCCGCTGACACGCCGGCTCGGCGCGATCGGACCGGGTCAGGGGCGGATCTTGCTGCTGACCTTCTTGACCAGCCCGGCGCCGGCGCCTGCGACGCGGGGCACGAGGTGGTGCGGCTTGCCGTTGGCCAGGTCGATCAGCGAGTCGGCGATGCCCCAGGTGAGCTTGCCCTCCGACATCTCGACCAGCGTCTCCAGCGGGAGCCCGAGGGTCAGCTCCTCGAGCTCCTTGCGCTCCTTCTCGGTGCTGGTCGGCGGGAGCTGGCGCAGGATCATCGCCTTGAACGCCTTGCCCGGCACCGTGGCCGCGAGCTCGTTGACGGTGGACTGGCGGGTGTAGGTGGGCATGGCGACTCCTGTCAGGGGATGAGTGCGGGCAACGTACCGCCGTCTCCCCTCCCGCGGGCGGGCGTCCGCGGGATCACTCCACCAGGACGACGTGCAGCGTCCGTGGGCCGTGGACGCCCTCGACGCGGGTGAGCTCGATGTCGCTGGTGGCGCTGGGCCCGGAGATCCAGGTCAGCGGGCGGCCCGCGGCGATCGACCCGCCGAGCGGAGCCATCGCGTCCGGCACGTCGGGCACCACCTGGTCGGCGCGCACCACGCACACGTGCCGGTCGGGCACCAGCGTCAGCGCGCGGCGCCCCTGGCCGGGGCCGTGGTCGAGCACGATGGTGCCGGTCTCGGCGATCCCGACGGTCGCGGTGGTGAGCACCGCGTCGGTGGCGTCGAGGTCGGCTGCGGTGAGGCCGCTGCCGGTGGGATGGGCGTCGGCGACCGGGGTGGGGACGGCGGCGAGGAGGTCGCCGTCCAGGCCCGGGGGTACGACGACACGCTCGGTCGGCGCGAACAGTCCCGCCAGGTGCCCCGGCAGGTCCGCCGCGGCCACCCGGTCCACCACGGCCCGGTAGTCGGCGACCCGCTCCGCGAACAGGTCGACGACCTGCTCGTGGGTGGGCATCGGGTCGTGGACCGCGCTCGGAGCCAGCACCGGCTCGTGGGTCGGCTCGACTCCGGCCAGCGCCGACCGCACCCGCCCCAGGATCTCGTCGCGGGCTGGCGTCCGGCCGCTCATGGCTGTCTCCTGTCTGCGGGGAGCGGTGCGTGGTCAACCGAACCGCGGCCCGGGAACGTTGAGGACTCACCGCCCCCGGGCGCGACCGCGGCCCGGCGGTGGATGGTCAACCGAGGAGTGCGGAAGAAGGGTTGAGGACTCACCGCTCCCCCTCGGCCCGGCCGCCGTCAGTGCGGTCCCACCAGCCCCGGAAGGACTCCGCGGGCGGGGCGGGGAGGTCGCGCGCACCGGTCCACGCCGCGGCCGGCCCCGGGAGGCGACCGGCGGCCGGGCGACCCCCGGGCAGCGTCGTACGCGACAGGCGGGCGAGCACGCGGCCCGAGAGTCCGGACGCCTTCTCGACCAGTCCCAGACGCGAGGCGTCGGCGAACGCCCAGCCGGCCGCCCTCATCGCGACCGTCTCCGCCTTCGGGGGGCGGTCGCCGCGGTGGCCGTCGACGACCTTCGAGCGCAGGTGCACCAGCACCTCGGGGATGTCGATGCGCACCGGGCAGGCCTCGAAGCAGGCACCGCACAACGTGGAGGCGTAGGGCAGCGAGTCGGTCTGCTCGTCCACTCCGGTGCCGGTGAGCAGCGGGTTGAGGATCGCACCGATCGGGCCGGGGTAGACCGAGCCGTACGCGTGGCCACCGGTGCGCTCGTAGACCGGGCACACGTTGAGGCACGCCGAGCAGCGGATGCACCGCAGCGCCTGCCGGCCGGTGTCGTCAGCCAGCGCGCGGGTGCGGCCGTTGTCGAGGAGCACCACGTGCACCTCCTGCGGACCGTCGGCCGTGCCGTCGGGCGCGGCGGGCCCGGTCCACATCGAGGTGTAGGGGTTCATCCGCTCGCCGGTCGAGGAGCGCGGCAGCAGCCGCAGCAGCGGGTCGAGCTCGGCGAAGGTCGGCACGACCTTCTCGATGCCGACGACGCTGACCAGCACCTCGGGCAGGGTCAGGCACATCCGGCCGTTGCCCTCGGACTCGACGACGACCAGCGTGCCGGTCTCGGCGACGGCGAAGTTGGCGCCCGAGACACCGACCTTGGCCCGCAGGAACTTCTCCCGCAGGTGCTCGCGCGCCGCGGCGGCCAGCACCTCCGGCTCGTCGGTCAGGTCCACCGGCGCCGGACGTCCCACCGCCGCCATCCGGCGCAGGAAGATCTCGCGGATCTCCGCGCGGTTGCGGTGGATCGCGGGCACCAGGATGTGGGAGGGCAGGTCCTCGCCGAGCTGGACGATCAGCTCGGCCAGGTCGGTCTCCCAGGCGGCGATGCCGTCGGCCTCCAGGTGCTCGTTGAGCTCGATCTCGGCGGTCGCCATCGACTTGACCTTCACGACCTCGTCGACGCCGTGCGAGCGCGCCACCGACGCCACGACCCGGCAGGCCTCCTCGGCGTCGCGCGCCCAGTGCACCGTGGCGCCGGCCGCGGTCAGCGAGGCCTCCAGCTGCTCGAGGTGGGTGGCCAGGTCGTCCAACGCCCGCTGCTTGACCGCGGCACCGGCCAGGCGCAGCGGCTCCCACAGGTCGCCCTGCTCCTCGACCAGCCGAGCCCGCTTGTCACGGATCACCCCGGTCGCGTGCGCGAGGTTGTGGCGCAGCTGGGTGTCCCCCAGCGCCTCCCGTGCAGCCGACGGGAACGGTGGCATCCCCACGAACGTGCGGCTCATCAGTCATCCTCCGTCGCGGCCAGGACCTCGGCCAGGTGCACGGTCCGGACGCCGGAGCGCTGTCGCGACAGCACGCCGCCGACGTGCATCAGGCACGAGGAGTCGCCCGCGACCAGCACCTCGGCGCCGGTCGAGCGGACGTGCCTGGCCTTGTCGGCGCCCATCGCCACGGAGGTGTCGGAGTTCTTGACCGCGAACGTGCCGCCGAAGCCGCAGCACTGGTCGGCCGCGGGCAGCTCACGCAGCCGCAGCCCGCGCACCTCGCGCAGCAGCCGCAGCGGCCGGTCGCCCACCCCGAGCATCCGCAGGCTGTGGCAGGTCGGGTGGTAGGTCACGGTGTGCGGGAAGTACGCACCGACATCGGTCACGCCCAGCACGTCGACGAGGAACTCGGTCAGCTCGTACGTCGGAGCAGCGGCGGCCACGGCCGAGGCGAGCCCCGGGTCCGACCCGGTCTCGCCCGCGCGGCGGCCCACGATCGCGTGCTGGTGCCGCGCGGACCCGGCGCACGACCCCGAGGGCGTCACCACGGCGTCGTACCCCGCGAACGCGTCGACGTAGGTGCGCACCGCGCCGACCGCCTCGTCGAGGTAGCCGGTGTTGACCATCGGCTGCCCGCAGCAGGTCTGGGCGCGCGGGAAGTCGACCTCGCAGCCGAGCCGGCGCAGCAGCCGCACGACCGCCTTCCCCACGTCGGGGAACATCGCGTCGTTGACGCAGGTGACCGAGAGCGCGACCTTCACCTGGCCAGTCTCCCCTCCGCCGCGTCCCAGTCGGCGCCGCCACGCGCGGCGGGCGTGGGCTCGAAGCGGTGCAGCTCGTGGGTACGCCGGATCAGCGACCGCATCGCGGCCAGGTCGGCCAGCTCGGTGCTGCCCAGGTCGGTGCTGCCCTGCTCCTTCAGCAGCGCGCGGGCCTGGACCAGCACGTTGCCCAGGGCGGCGGCCTCCGAGGGCCCGGCGAGCACGGGGAGACCGGTGGCGTCGGCGGTGAGCTGGCACAGCAGGTGGTTCTGCGACCCGCCACCCACGACGTGCACGACGTCGACCTCGCGGCCGGCGGGCTCCAGCGCGGTGCGCAGGAGCCGTCGGTAGGCCAGAGCCAGGGAGTCCAGCACGCAGCGGGTGACCTCCATGGGCTTGGCCGGCACCGGCTCGCCGGCCTCGACGGCCAGCTCGCGGATGCGCGAGGCACCTGGTGGGCCTGGTCGGCCTTGGCCGCGCCGTACGCGACGTTGTTGGGCCGGCACCAGTCGGACGCTGGCCTACGTGATGCTCGACGCGGGCAACCCGTTCTTCACCGACGTCGCACTCGGCGTCGAGTCGGCCGCCGAGGAGCAGGTCCTCACGGTGATGCTGTGCAACTCCGCCAACCGCGAGTCGCGCGAGCGGGCGCACGTCGAGCTGCTGGAGCAGCAGCGGGTGCAGGGGGTCCTGGTCACCCCGGTCGACCCGCACGCCGCGTTCCTCGATCACCTCGCCGCGCGCGGCACCCCGGTCGTCATCGTGGACCGCACCCGCGACGACGAGGCCTTCTGCTCGGTCGCGGTCGACGACGTCCTCGGAGGACGCCTGGCGGTCGAGCACCTGCTCGACCTGGGGCACGAGCGGTTGGCGTTCGTGGGTGGCCCGGTCTCGATCGGCCAGGTGCGCGACCGGCTCCGCGGCGCGCGCGAGGCGTGGGTCGACGCGGGCCGGCCCGAGGAGGACCTCCCCTCACCTCGGTGCGCCAGCCGCGCCACCTGCTCGGCCGCACCGCCGCCGAGCTGGTCCTCTCCGAGGCCTCCGACGCCGACCACCGGCACCAGCAGGTGCTGTTCACGCCCGAGCTGGTGGCGCGGGCCTCGACCGCGGGTCGCTGACGGCGGGCGCTGACCGGCGGGTGGTCTTGACCACCGGCCGTGCACGGGTAACAAGCCACCCACAGTTCCGGCGAACCCCTCAGGTCGGGCGCCCGCCTTCCTATGGTTCTCACATGTCCAGTCGCTGCGAGCTCTTCGACGCCTTCGGCTCCCGCTGCCGGGGTACGACGGTGGGCCGGTGCGCCGAGGACCGGATGTCCTTCTGCGCGGCCCACCGCGGCTTCCGGCGCGGCGTGCCCACGACCGACTGGTGCGCGACACCGACCCGACCCACGAGGTCGGCCTGGGCCTGACCACCCACGGGGAGTGGGTGCGCCACGTGCGCCCCGCCGGGTCCGGCCTGCCGCCGACGCTGGAGCACGGCATCCTCCCGACCACCAGCGGCGCCCGCCAACTCGTGGGCTGGCTGCACCGGCACAACGTCGATCTGCCCGGCTGAGGCCCGCTCCCGACTGACCCCGGCTCAGGCCGGCCGGTCCCGCACCTGCTCGGCCAGGCGCGTGGCGACGGCCACGACCGGGACGGCGACCACGGCGCCGATGACACCCGCCGCACTGGCTCCGAGCGCGACGGCGACGACGACGGCCGCCGGGTGCAGGTGCAGGGCGCGTCCCATCACCAGCGGCTGGAGCAGGTTGCCCTCGACCTGCTGCACCGCGATGACCGCCAGCACCACCAGCAGCGCCACCAGCGGCCCCTGGGAGACGAGCGCGACGGCGACGGCGAGCGTGCCGGCGACCGTCGACCCGACGATGGGCACGAAGGCCCCGAGGAAGACCAGGCAGGCCAGCGAGGTCACCATCGGCACGCCGAGGACCAGCAGCGCCACCGCGACGCCGACCGCGTCGATGGTGGCGACCACGACCGTGCCGCGGACGTAGCGGGTGAGCACGTCCCAGGCCGCGTCGCCGCCCTCGGCGACCGCCTCGCGGCGCCGGGACGGGACCCAGCGCATCGCCCACTGCCACCATCGCGGCCCGTCACGCAGCAGGAAGAACCAGACAAAGAGGGCCAGCGCGATGCCACCGAGCACCTGGACGGCCCCGGTGGCGGCGGCCGCCGGCCCCGGGAGCAGCGACGGCAACCCCTCACGGGCCCGGTCCTCGAGGTCGGTCAGCTGCCCTTCCGTGACCGGCAGCGAGGAGCGGACCAGCGCCTGCTCCACGTCGGCGAGGGCCTGGGACGCCGCCTTCTGCAGGTCCTCGGTCTGCGCCAGCGCCCGGTCGACGACGAGTGCGAGGATGCCGACGATCACGGCGACGCCGGTGACCAGCGTGGTGAGCGCGGCCAGCCAGGTCGGCAACCGGCGGCTGAGCCAGACGGTCATCGGGCGGGTGAGCGCGGTGAGCAGGAGTGCGGCGAGCAGCGCCGCCGTCACCGAGGGCACCGCCATCAGGACCCTGCCCAGCAGCCAGGTCCCCACCGCCAGCACCAGCAGGCACAGGACGACCAACGTCGCTGACGCCAGGCGGCGGGGCACCAGGGGCGCCGTCTCCGTGCGGCTCATCGGGCCTCGACCCCGCCCGGCCCGAGCCTCGCGAGCGTTGCCGCCAGGGCGACGAAGGAGCCGTCCGGGACGTGCGCGGCCAGTCGGTCCGGCTGCCGGCTCAGCCCTGCGGCCGCGGCGGCGTCGGCCGCCCGGCCGTCCAGGTAGGGCTCGAGGTCCCGCCACATGGCTTGGACCTCGCGCACGAAGATGCCTGCTCCCACCGGCCCCAGGCGAGGCACCGCCTGCACCTCCTCCGCCACCTCCTCGGAGCCGGCGCATCGCTCCCGCACGGTGCGGACGTCGTCGTCCCACCGGTCGCGCACGACCTCGGCTCCCTCGGCCAGGGCCGTGGCGGTGCTCTCGTCGTAGCGTCGGTAGCCGCCACGCCCGAGCGCGTCGACCCGCTGCTGCCATGTGGAGTCCCGCATCCGCTGCGGGGTCGTGAAGCCGGCCGCCCAGAGCTCGCGCGCCGCAGCGGCCGCGACCTCGGCCCGAATGCGGGTCGAGGCCAAGGTGGCCAGCACGAGCAGGCGGTACAGCGGGGCAGGCTCGTCGCGCAGCCCCACCTCGCCCTCCTCGGCGTAGGTGCGGCCGTCGCGCTCGAGCAGCTCCCGGCACGTCCGGGAGGGGTCTGGATCAGCCATGGGGTGCGGGTACCCGGTGCGTGCCGGCCGACACCCGCCCGGCCGGGTGGGCAGGGGCAGCGGCGGAGTGCGCCACAGATTCAGGACCCGGCCCGCTCCTCCAGCACCTGCTGGAGCCGGGCCGGGTCCTGCACCGTCAGGGTCGCGCCGGGGTGCCGGAGGCGTCCGGTGGGGTCGAGGGTCCTGACGGGCTCGTGGAACAGCACGCAGACCCCGCCGGCACCGTTGGTCGCGAAGCTGACGCCCTTGTCGGCCAGCGACAGGTGCGGCGGCCCCGCGGTGCGGTACCAGCGGAACGGCCCGGGCGAGAGCTGCGCGGAGGAGACGTTGTCCAGCGGCGTACGCAACCGCCAGGGGCCGTAGCGCACGCGCAGCTCGGTCTCGTCGACCTCCACCCACGCGGTGCGCGGGGTGATGCCGAGGGCCAGGGCGGGCAGCCGGTACGCCGGGGCGAACTCGAAGTCGAAGCGGGTCACCTCGACCAGGGTGCCCGGCCGAGCCGGGCCCACGCTCGCCCGACCGGGTGCCCCCGCCGGGCGCGGGGGGACGTCAGACCGACTGACGCAGGCGGCGCTCGGCATCGGCGGTCCCGATCTCGGAGCGCCGCGCCGGGTCGGCGGCCCAGTCCCGGAGCACCGACAGCAACCACGGTGAGTGCGGCTCCACGGCGCGCGAGTCGACCTCGAGGCGACCGGGCACCAGGCGGGCGCCCCGCGGCCAGGCGTGCGGCAACCGACGCCCGGTCCAGCTCGTCGTCGCCGTGTAGCCGGTGACCGCCAGGACGGCCCTGCCCCCGGTCACGTCAGGACCCACGCGCTCGACGTCGTCCCAGGCGAGCGAGGTCTCGGTGTTCCACGACCGCACCGTCAGGCGCTCCCGGTCGGCGACCACCTCGGCGCCCCGCGACAGCGCGAGGACCGAGTCGATCAGCACGAGACCGAAGAGCACGACGAACGGCAGCCCGAGCACCAGCGCGAGGCCGACGCTCCCGGCGGCCACGCCGAGCACGGTGCCGAGCGCCGCGACCAGGGTGGTCCAGCCGGCACCCCAGGCGGCGGCGTACGCCGGCACCCGGTCGTAGGCGATGACAGTCGTGCTCCCGCGGGTGGTCACGCGGTCGCCCCACCGCGCGGAGCCCGACCACTCCCGGGCGGCGAGGAGGGCGTTGCCGAGCAGGCCGACCCCGACGATCGCCACGCACACCCGGGCCTGCCAGGGCCAGGGGGCGAGGACTCCGGCCGCGAGCACGCCGAGGCCGACGAGGACGTTGACGGCCGTCAGGGTCCGCACGAGGCCGCGACGCCTCGCCCCGGTGGCCCGACGAGGGGGCCGGGTCGGGTGGCCGCTCATCCGAACACCGAGTTCCACGCGTCGCTGATCCCGTCGCCGACGGCGTCGACGGCGTCGCCGCCGAGGTCACCGATCGCCTCGCCGGTGTCGACCAGCTCGTCCCAGCCGTCGCCGATCGCCTCGCCCACGTCGCCGAGGTCCTCCACGCCGTTCTCCCACATCGAGTCGATGGCACCCGAGGTCACGATGCCCACGCCGGCGCCCACGACGGTGCCGACCACCGCTCCGACGGCGGTGCCGGCTCCGGGC
>LUMS01000286.1_pt1 | contig 31922 bp, 42 predicted proteins | sample 729711 | NCBI WGS metagenome assembly LUMS01 (sample SAMN03860298, study PRJNA289734) | marine metagenome | biome: seawater column; feature: ocean; material: water; isolation source: Red Sea water column Station 192 - depth 25m | place: Saudi Arabia: Red Sea | collected 2011-10-15 | depth 25 m | reverse complement strand
GCCAAGTCTTTTGGCCGCTTCACGCCTTGCTGATTTATCTTGATAGAGCACGTAGTTAGATATCCTAGCACTGCGTCCGGGCCACTTCTTGAAGATCCTCTGCATGACTTCATCCTGTCTGTGATGGGGGAAATCTATATCGACATCAGGTAGGTCGTCTCTGTTTGGATTGAGGAATCTTGCCACGGGTATGTCCCACTCCACTGGGTCCACATCTGTTATGCCAAGTAGATAGCAGACAAGTGATGAGCCAGCACTACCACGTGTCATGTGTGGTATGTCCCGGGTCATTGCTATGATGTCACATATTTGTATGAAGTAGTCTACGAAACGTAGTTTAAGGATGATTTGAGTTTCCTCGGCGAGCCTTTGCGTGTATTCTTCTGTGCCTGGACATTGCCTAATGAATCTATCGTACAGCCTTGTTATGTCGTTTAGTTCTTTATCTTTCATTTGCCTATGCTTTTATTCTTGCCTGTTATTGCCTTGAGCAGTTTTATTTATCTGCGTATATTATTATGTGTTGAGATTTTGGCGAAGTTTACTTTTTGGAATGTTGATATCTCTTTTGTCACAGGCGGCACTAATCACACAAGGATCGCACACCGGTGATCTAGATTTACAAACTTTTTTTGCATGAGTAATCAACCACATGTGTGCACCATATTTGTATTTGCTTGGCGTTGTATTGTTGACTGTAATAGATGCCTTGCCTTCGTCTAAACTATCCACCCAACCTAATCTCCATAACATCCTAAACACGTGTGTGTCCACTGCTATGTGTGGTTCACCAAATACGAATCTCATCACTATGTCTGAACTTTTTCTACCAACTCCGGGCAGTGTCATTAATTCTTTCTGTGTCCTAGGGACCTGCCCGTTGAACTTCTCTAACAACATTTTACTTGTGGCAAGAATGTTTTTGCTTTTTGCATTGAACAATCCTGCAGGTTTGATTGCTTCTATTATATCCTCCTGTGACAGTTTTATCATCTCCTCGGGCGTGTCGGCTAAAGCGAACAGTTGCCTACAAGCAACCGCAGTCCTTTTATCTTGACTTTGTGCAGACAGCATTACGCCAATTAAACTGGTATATGCTTTCGAATATATTTTTGCTTTTGGTTTTCTGTTTGAGTAGTGTGGATATAGAGAACTTAACTTCTCGTATATGTAATCGATGTCATTACTGTTCTTCATCTGAGTGCAGTTCGTTTAGAAGTTGTCTCAGTTTGCCACCTTCCACGTTGGCCTTTACTTTGCCTATCGTGTCACCCTTACGAGGATCCGGCACTTTTGGTTGTGCATCCGTTGGCGTTCCGTCTGCTGTTGAAACTTTAGATGTTTGTTTCAATGAGTCATATATTGTGCTTCTCTGTTTGTCAAACTGTTTGTATTCCGGATCATCTGCTAGGTCTCTGATTCTTAAGCTATCAACGTCAAACTCCAAGTCTACTTTTTGCCCAACACCGCTAGATGATCTAGTCTTCATGAATTGTATTTGATACCTGCCACGTTCTTTCATAGCCCTGCTTGTGAATATACCTATCACGTTGTCTGCTGTCTGTATCTTTGAAAGTCCACCTGATATGTGAGAGTGATCAAACTCTATCTCTTCGACACTGGCTCTGTTTAACTGTGATGCTGTTGCCAGTATGCATTGTTTCTCAACAACCAAGTTTCTAAGTTCTTCCGATACATACTTGTCTTTTATAAACAAGTCTGCCGGACTTATTCTTTTGCTCTTTGGCATCATTAAATCCAAGTAATCTATCAATATGCAATCAATTTTTTTCTTGTTTTTTAATTCTAATTCTTTAAGATAGGTTCTTATATCTAACACAGTGCTACCACTTGGCAAGTATTTGATCTGTAAGTTTCCTGATTTCTTTGCCATCATCTTGACCTTCATTTCAACATTTTCTATTTCAGGAAATACTTTACGTGTTGGAATGTTAGTCATCATAGCATCTAATCTCATAGCAGTGAGCTGTTCGCTTAATTCAAAAGATATGTAACAAACGTTCAGACCAGCAGTGGCCCAGTTTACTGCAAGATTCTGTAAGAACAAACTCTTACCTGCGCCTGATCCACCTGCAAAGATGTTTAGTTCTCCTCGGTTGAATCCACCGAATAGTTTCTTGTCAATGTTCTGCCAGCCAGTGCTGACCTGCCCGTTGTTTGCCTTGAGTGCCTCTAGTCTTCCTTTAGGATCCTCAAAGTAGTCTGTACCAAGATCACGTGTTAGTCCCACATTGACTGCGTCCTTGACCATGTCTTCTACTGGAGCATAGTCACCCTTCTCCAGCAAGTCTGCTGATTGAAGTATTGCATGTTCTAGTGCCTTGTGTCTTGAAAAAGTTTCAAATTCATCTAACAGCCAATTGAAGTGGCTCGGATCTAAGTCTTTTGCCGATTTTAATTTAATATCATGTTTGGCATTAACCTGTTCCACGTCCGGCATCACTTTGTACTCGTCCATGTAGTCCTTAACAAATTTTGCGATTGGTTGTAGTTTACGATCAAACGATTCCGGTTTGAATATATTCTGTGCTCTTGCAAACGATTCGGCATCTGCCAAAAGCATCTCTATATAAAGTTTTTGTACATCAAATGTGTATTCAGCCATACATCTTTCTCTTTAGATCAATTTTTAGTTTACTTGACTCTGTTGTTTTCAGTATTGATTGTATAGTAAACAGCCTACCATATTTTAACACAGCATCCGCCACATCGCCAACCGTTTTATCCCATTCTGGAAAAGCAACACTCCATCCAAATTCTATCGCTTGGTTAATAAGTTTCTCTCCTGGTGCATCTCTGTCTGGCACAACAATTACCTGTCTGCCCAAAGCATCTATCAACTCTCTTTGTGTATCATTTATCTCTGAACCAAGTATGCTCACACCAGAAACGGTAATTGCATCAAAAGGTCCTTCTGTTACAATAACAAATTTTCTTGTCCAATCCTGTGCATCCATATTAAACACGTATCCTGGCTGTACATCTGTGTAGTATTTTACTTTGTCTGATTGCTCGAACATTCTTCCTGTGAATCCAACAATATCTCCTCGCCAATAGAATGGAATTAATAGTCTTTTGTCGACGTCCCAGTGCGTGTCAGATGAATACATGAAGTCATACCAGTCTGCGCCGATACCCCTTCCTGATAGATAGTTTAACAGATTATCAATTTTAAGTTGTTGATCTTTTTGCATTGTTCCTACTGTGTATTCTTCTAGCCATTTGTCTAGCGTCCTTGTGTGCTTTGGCAGTGTTTTTTTCTTGAATGTAACAAATTTTTTCTTTTCGTATTTAGAATCACTTTCTTCTTCACGCATGGCCTCTATTGCCAATTTACGTATTGTGTCGTCTGGTATGCCAATGTAACCCATGAACTGTCTCATCTTGTACGTTAGTTTCCGTCCAATTACATAACTTGCTTTGAATCCACAGTTGAAACAGTGATAACTTACTGTGCCGTCAGCACTGGTCATTATACCTCCGCGTTTTTTCTTGTCTTGGGTCTCTCCGTTGTGAACACAACAAGGAGCATTAAAGGCTATCCATCCGCTGGGTGTTTTTTTCCTACCCACAGGCAGGCTCGTCAGAATTGTATTCTGGATCAGGTTCATAAACTATATTTTACTGTCTATATAGGATTTTGTCAACTATACCAGTGTTGTCGGGATCATTATCCCAGGTAAATCTAATATTTTGGTATACGCCGAAGAAGTTGAACATGGTAACAGTGCTAGAACTTGAAAAAGTATTTGTGGCACTTGCCGCACCATCCATGGTAATATCAAAAAAGTCATCAGCCGATGTAGGACTTGTTGCCATCGTGCCCTGTACCTTAAGTGAACCTGTGAAGTCTTTTGTGTAAACTGCTATTGTGTGTAATGCTTTGTTATTGTTAATGCCTGGCCTTGCATCTACTGTGCTTGAGACCCTCTCCAATGATTTAGCATCAGTTGTTGCTGTGAATCCTGTTATCGAAGTGCTTGGCACGAAATCTGGATAAGCACCATCGAGAAGTTCGATTGTGCCAGCGGCCGCGTAGCCGGTGTCTGCGTATGTGACCTCTCTACTGCCGTCAGATTTAACTTCACGCACTGCAAAGTTGTAGAATCCTGAGTCAAGTGGTAATAGATCACCTTCTGTGATGGTAGTACTAGCGTCACCTCTTGTGCTTACAGTTGATCCATCATCTAGTATGGTTAGAGTCTTGGTGATAACGGACTTTTTGGATGTGGTATCAATTACATTCAGCTCGTATGTCTTTGATGTAATATCTTGAGCTTTTTGATCCTCGTTCTTGAACGTGAACGTTATTGGGTTCGATACGCCCCTATGGAGTGTTAAACGTCTATCGTACACCTGTGAATTTCTCCCGTGATAACCACTTATAAAGGCGATTACCAAGTTGTCTATTAAATACCTTGATACTGTTTGCATAGTACATATTTAACAGTATTTATAGATAGAGCATGAACGAAATTTTTAACACACTGAGGGACAAATTTCCCTTTTTGAGCCTTATACGAAAGGGAGACCTTGAATATGTAGGCATAGTACAAAACGAAGACGCAAATGTTATAAGTTTCTATGATTACGGAAGATTGTATTCTCCACAGGACAAGATGAAATTTTTAAAATTTGGAGAAACTTGGTGGCACGAGTCCAACAGGAAAATACCTATCAACATATTTCTAAAAGGGGATTTCCGTTACTTTCGTACAACACTAGTTACATTAAACTCTAAGGATATCGAGATAGTACATGGACCAACTGTTAGGCTTTCTGATATATCGAAGAAAAGGGTAAAGAGACGTACTATCCAATTAGTTAGAAAACCTGTCTAGTCTTCTTGCTTCTCAATATATTTTTTGTAATATATCGTTAAAGGATTATTTGGCTGATAGCCGAATAGTTCCTGTTGTGATGAAGTGGATTTTTTGGAGCGTCTTTTTGTTATTCTTCTTTTACTTTTTTGATGTTGCATCAAAACTATATTTAGCTCTGCTGATCAAATTCATCTGTACTACAATCGCCTGAGCGTATGCAACTGCGTGTGACTTCTTGAAGAAATAACTGCCATCGGCTGGCTTTACCCAAACCTCTTTCATTATATTGGTCCAATCCTTTTGCATGAGATATCTCTTGGCAGGACGTATGATAGCCAATACAGCCGCAAGTTGTTCTATTGTTTTTGGTTGTAACTTAGACACTATGCTGTAATGACCATTAAGGTGGAAAAGGTTCTCAACCACTTTTGGATCTTTCAACATATCCCAATCCGGTTCCTGTATCATTAGTTCGACAAGTTCTTGTTCGGATTTTACGTCTTTGTATATGTTTACATTAAGGCAGTCTATCTTGAAGTATCCTCTATCTTCTGCTTTCTTGTAATCCAACGTAGCGTGTCCTGTGACAGGATGTTCTGGCACTGCATGGAAGTAGACTCCTGTCTTGTGTTTCTCTGTCTTGTCTTCCTTGATTATAGAAGCAGGTGTGTGCTTAAATAATTTTAGTGTGCCGTCTCTATCAAAAAAATCTATGTCTACGTCAGGCATTAGTGTATGCTTCCTTTGTCTTTCTCGTTATATTTTATAAACTCTTCTTTTGCTCCAGGTTGCAATAAATCTATCACATCCAGTAATGCTCTGTACCCTGCACTGTTTAACATGTCTCTGTCCATCTTTGGTACCATAATTTTCCTAATGTCTCCATCACTGGTTATTATGACACAACAGTCCCCATCTTGGAAATCTAATTCATTCGAATGCTCTACATCTATCTTACCCAATTTTAGCCTCCTTTGCTGTGTCCTGCACCAACACATGGTCTGCTGGATAACTTCTAAACTTATTTGCCCAATATTCCGGATTTATAAATCTTTGCGTCATTTGTAATTGTTCGTCGCTAAAAGATTTTAGCATCTTTTTACCTGCGTTGCAACCTAGTAACAACCATGGACTTATTTTGCCCTGTTGTATGTGTTGCACTGCTCTGTTTGTATTGACTAGTCGGAAATAGTCCGACCATTGTGCATTCTGTTCCACTGCCCAGTCCATCATTGTTGTAATCGTTCTTTGCAAGGCCGCCTCCACTGGTTCTCTTTTAATTGCATCTATAAGATATGCTTCATAAAGATCATCCCTTGCCCAATGATCCAATTTGATCTTGGAGTGCAACACGTAGTCAATATATCTTTCTGGATATAGTGGGTTGATGTGCATAATGTACCTTCCAAATTTCACAAATGCGTTGTAGTATGCACTCTTGACAAATTCGTCATATGTTTTTGGCTTTGTGTTTCGCACATATGAACCTGCAGTGTGCGTTCTTTTGTAAATTCTTTTCCGCAGTATGGACACTTAAATTTATTCGATCCCATGGTTATTCAATAGTTCCTCAAGTTCTCTGTCAGTTATCAATTTGTCGAGCGTTTCGAGATCTGATTCTTTATATGTTGGATATAATTTTTGTAACTGTTTTAAACTTTTGTTAGGCACACGTTTCATTGGCTTTATCCACGGATGAAACTGTTGTTTCAATGCCCCGCACATGGCAGTCAGTATCCAACATAACTTCTTGTGCTTTGAGCTGAGAGTAAACAAATGTTTGTTGACACACTCGTTGACCATCTCTACATAGTGTTCCACGTAGAAAGGGTCTTTTGATGATACGCTCGAAACATATCTCATCAGCATGTAAGGTGAATACAATGACCTCTCGTGGTCATCGATCCTGTCAAAGTAGTCTTTGTTTCTAAAGTCTACTGCTTTTAATCCGTTACGTAGTTCAAAGAACTTTCTTTTACTTTTTTCTGCTGGCATATTTTAGTCCAAACATTGTGCATTCTTTTGCATTTATAAATGTTAATTTTAGTTTATTATGCATATGTGTCATACCTGTAATTTTGAAATTATTTTTTTTAAGCCAAGCAAAGAAATCTCTGACCCAACGCTCGTCCATCCATACTGCTTTTCTTTGCACCATCATGACAGGAGCGTCTATCTTAATGCTTTTTTTACCAGACATCACCATAATCCACCTGTTCGCATTGTCTCGAAATATCTTTTACAAAATAAGCACAGACAGGCCTTGGTCCATTGCTTAATGGTACTGCCAACATCTGTCCAGACTTAATTTTTGGAAAGTACCATTTAACCTCTGTGTAGATATCAACCACATCTATTGGATAAAAATCCGGCTTTGAACTAGATAATGGATTGAAAGTAAATGCATCAAAGCCTCTATCGTTCAAACTTGTTATTGGTAGAACATGCATTTCTGGTTGTCCCTGCTCACCTATCAGCATCTTCCAGTCTAACGGCATTTTAATTTTGTAGTCACCAATCTCCAGGACGGCCGCCGGCGCATTGAAACTTTCAAGAAATATTAATGGTATATAGAAGAAATCAGGATTGCCTGGATCTGAATTGTCAAGCACTGCAAAACGCAATTTTTCATCTACCCATTCCGGTATTTTTTCTAGCTTAAACGGTCTATTTTCAAGTGTAAGGATTTTCATAATTTACTTTCTCTATATTATAAGGATAATTTGCCTCTTTGTAAAACTTTTTCCTTGCACCCAAATGTCTTTTTGCAAATTTGCAACTGCTGGTAATATCCCATATTTGCACATTCTCTTTGTCCTCTGCCTTACGTATGCCTCTTCCTATACTCTGTATCACACGGACAAATGACTTGCCAGGCTCTATGAGAACAAGATTAAAAATACGAGGAATATTAATACCAACACTGGCAACTCCATATGTGGCGATAATAACTTTATTTGTTGCAGTAGATACTTCATCATATTGCTCCTTTCTGTCTACGTTTTTTGTTGATCCTGATACAAACACAGAATCTTTTATTTTTTTCTCAAGCATTTGACCTGCTGATATTCTGTCGACTAATATCAGTGTGTTACCTGACGTTGCTATGTCTTTTATTGTATTAGCAATCCATGTCATTCTAGTTGTGTCTGTCGTAAGCCATTTTAGTTCTTCTGCATATGTTTTGAACTGTGGATGGTCTTGTGTTTGCAAAACATTTACATGACAGTTTGCAAGTACACCTTTATCTTGCAGTTCACTTGCCTGGATCCTGTTTGCAACTTCTCCTATACTACATTTAATACCCATGAACTCGTAGTCTGCTTTGGGCACTGTGCCTGTAAGTCCCCAACGGATGCCACAGTGTGCGAAAGGTCCTGTAAGCAATCTTTTAAGTACATCTGCTTTTGCCATGTGTACCTCATCGATGATTACTGTATTGATACCTTCGCAAAATTCTTTGAACTCTGTGCTGTGTTCATTCTTTGCTTTTTTTTCAAGCACATTTAAACTTTGCCAAGTCGCGATTGTATTGTATCTTCCTACTTCTTTCCGATCACCATAGTAGACACCAACATCTAAATTACAAGCGACAAAGTCTTCTTCTGTCTGTGTAACTAAACTTTTATTTGGTACTATTGTTATTGTGCGTCCATAAGGTTCCACTAGTTGGCATAGTGCCGCTGTAATAATTGTTTTACCTGCCCCTGTGGCAATTTCTTGTATGCATTGAGGATTTTTTATAAACTTGTTTATAGTTTCTATTTGATAATCTCTTAATTCAATTGGCTGTCCTGCCATTGGATGCGTACTAGGCCATTTTATGTGACTTAGATAATTTTTGTCCACTGCCTTAAATTCGAAGTCGTGTTTCTCTCTGTGGTCTTCAAAATCCACATACACACCGCCCTCTTCTAGTATAGGAAGTATTTGGTCAACAAGGTTTAGATATGTTGTGCCTCCTAAACCAAAAAATGATATCTTACCGTCCCATCTGCCTAGCTTCACGGCTGGAAGATGTCTTGCATATGGTATTTCGTATTTGAATTTATTAGATAGTCTCTTCCTCCATTCGAGTGATAAGTTCTCGAACTTCACATTTACTTCGTCTTTTATTACTAATTTACAACTGCTCATTCTAAAGTTTTACTATAATTCGATCATGCCAATCCCAACTACTGGGTTGATGATTATTATAATACAACTTTTTTGGAAGATTTTCAAGAAGTCTTTTTAGGTTATCTGTGCCTGAAGCGTAATAACCACCACCTAATGTTATTAATGAAGCTTTTATTTTAATTTTACTTTTAATCAGTGCTCTCGGGATCCTATTTCTTACAAATAAAATTTTTGTTTCTTCATTTATGTATTTGAACTGTTTACTCATTTGATGTAATTCGTAAAGGTTCTCAAAAAATTCTTTTGGTTTATGACTATCTATCAAATAGATTCTTTCGTTGAATTGGTCAATATCTTTTTTGTAAATAGGTTCTTTAAGATCAAACCCCCACGAACATTGGTTAAGAATATCTATACCGTGAGCTTCTAACACCTTCAACCACTCCCAAAATTCTTTTACTTCTTCTTCTGTATTAACATCACCATTGACAGGTACAAGTAAAGGAAATATATCTAATTCTACCAATGCCTTAACTACTTCGTTCTTACTGTATGTGTTCTTGTCTATCCATAGCATGTGGTTATTGTTGTGTGCTATCTTGTAGCCTAAAGTTGTTTCTGCAGGAACATGGATACCGTTTGTGTTTATTTCGAAATTTTTTAATGAATCAACCTGCACTAATTGTTTCTTATCTCGCAAATTTTTATTCCAATATTCTTGCAAACTATCCGATACATTACCTAACACAATTTCGCCTGCTATAAGTTTCGCAGTTGGTTGTCTATAATTAATTATTTCTTTTTTGATTTGATCATAATCATCTAGCAAAGATTCGTCTACAAATTTAAAATCATATCTCACCGCAATTAACGTAAGATAATATGTTGTAACATCTGTTTGTAGAAATGTCCATTTTTTTGATTCTCCATCATACTGATAATATCCTGCAGGTAGGTTTCTTTGATCTTTTAATATTCTAATCAAAGATATAATTTTTTTGTGATAAGGAAAACGTAATTCAATTTTTGATACTCCATCCTCATCTGTGTATTTTTCAATTACTTTCTCAAAGTTTATTACACGAAAAGGATTGTCATACACTGGGTCGTCTAGTAATTTTTTTATGTCCATGCCGTATGCTTGAAACTTTGTTAGGTATCTTTTTAGAATTACTAACGCCAATCTCGCCTGTTTTTCAGTCCAGGTATATTGAGATTCCGCCAGCGATGTTACAGTTGCTTTGTCCTTTGGATGTGGCTTAATATGGTTCTTTTGGGAATCTGCCCAAAAATAATCGTTATATGCTAGTATTTTGAGTGCTTCGTTAATTGTTTTTGGTAAATCTGTGTGCATATTCTCCATGGTATTTTAGATAATTATTAGTATATTATAGCATAATTGGTAATATAGTCAACCATGAAAAGAATAAAAAATAAAAGCGTTAACGTAAGAAAACAACTTAAGATTAAGTTGCAGAATACTTTGGTAAGATACAAAAATAAAGTGGGATTCAAACCCACTGAGCATCAGGCTTATCATTGGTTTAGAATTATAAACAGAGGACTGTTCAACAATAGGTTGCCTATGGTCCCTATTAGAATTAAAAAATTGCATCATGACTGGGGAAGGTGTGTGGCAGACTGGGATAACAGGAAATGTAGAAAAGGAACATACAACCAAAAAATTATTCCATATAACAAAACAAACGTCGTGCATTACATTGAATTGCATTGTAAGTTTCCAACATGGAAAGAGTTTATTGAAACTTTATCACACGAAATGGTACATCTCTATCAAATGGCCTGGTTGAAGGATCCTTATTCTAATCACAATGCAAACTTCTTTGCGTGGAAAAACAAATTTAGACTTGCTGGCCTTAATCTATCAAGGTGTTAGAACCTTTTCAAACTCATTATAACTGATTAACTTGCTATTGCCTAGATCTGTACCGGTCTGAAAATAATTCATGTACTCCGGTGGATTATCATGCACCACAGTGTAGTTAACGTCTGGCCGCATCTTTAACATATCTCTAAACTGTTTTAGCCAACCGTCGTACACCACTTCGTTGTGCCGCGGCCCGTAGTTTTTTGTATCTTGGTAGATGTTGTTTAACTGATCTTTTCCATACTCTTTGAAATCATATCCTATCAAGTAAATGTTTTTGTGACCGTGGACTCCTGCTGTCCAAAAAGCCTGGTTCCCACATATCCAATGTGGATTGTTTGGAATCAAGTGGAGATACGATGGACCACCTTTTGGATATCGATTGACTTCTAATGATGTGGAGTAGTGAAAACACTTCTCATAAACTTTGGCCTCCACCATTTCTAGTGTGATAGGAGAGTCAACAGAAAAAATATAATCTGGTATAAAATCTCTGTACAATGCATTACAGCCATAGGTCTGCCCTGTTGATTCCAATCTGTTAAGATCAAAATTTTTACGTGAAGGTCCATTGCCTATACAGTATGCGTTGCCCCGAGGCACTGCTTTTACCCTGTCTTCGAAGAAAGCAGTTTCCTGTATCTTCTTGCCTTGCCTTATTATGAGATGTGTGTTAACTGTCTCTCCTTCATAAGGTTTCCATTCTATTGGTTGTATTTTTGGTGCCCCACCTATTCTCATTTGATATATTTTTCCTCTAGTCTCTTTTTAATTCTTTTCCATGGTACACCTTGTTCTATCTCGTCAGTCCACCATTCAGTATATGCTAACTTATTTGCCCAGTTTTGTCTATCCGGCATGTCAGGTTTTAGAATTTTCTGAAATGTTTTATTACCAACATCATAACTTAAACTGGCCTCCGAAACGAAAACAGGTATGCCAGAAAACACTGCCGTCATGGCAGGATTGCTTGAATGGCTTACCACCGCCCACGCTGACTTCAATCTTTCTGCAAGGTCTGTATCATCATATGTGTTTCTATCTTTATTAGGCCTAACCATCTTTACATCTTTGTATTTTTTTGTGTCTATGATGACATGATTCCTAGGGTGTGGTCTGACTACTATAGGCTTGTTGGTGTGTTTTCTTATCTCCGTGATCTGTTGGTCAAACCATTTTGCCATTGGTGGATTATTTCTCCATTGGTGACTGTTAGTGTGTTGTCCACAAATTATAATATCGTTGCCAGTTTGTTTCCAAGGTTTCAGTTCTATGTTAAACTTTTTCCAACGTGCTGTATCCACATCATCATTCACAAAATCTGCTTCTCGATTAATACCATTGATCCCTATCTTCCATGTCTCGTTTCTTTTTATTCCTCCTACTTCTACAACAACCACGGGCTTGTTTTTATTTCTGTAAGTGTCCCATATGTTCCGATACTTGGCCATTCTACCTTGCCATAGCACTGACCATATGACTGCAACATCACATTGACCATCATCCTGATTTACAAGGACAGTATCACCGGCCGCCCTCATACTTTTGATAAAGGCATCAAATACTTTTTTTGAATTTAGTGGTCCGTAATTTGTAAAACAACTAATTTTCATTTGTTTTTCCAGTAATCAATTTTTTTCATTTCTGGTGTTTTCCTAATGTCTTCGGCTTTAGAACTTTTAGCATCTTTCCTATCCCCTTTGAAGTGATCTATATACTGTCCTAGCTCACTGTTTACGAATACGTGATGGCCCCTAACACCTTTTGAATATCCTATATCGTGTACTTTTACTGAATGCTTCTGTTTGTATTCTTTGGTGAGATGCCAGAAAACATAAGAGTCGTGCCATTCTAGTAGTTGGAATATATCTGCAGATGTATACAGTTTTTCCCAGTCATTTACAAAATTTTGTATCAAGCTATGTTTAATATTGTAACAAACCAGTCCACATTCAGGATATTTGTTACTACCACGATCATTTTCTCTATCAAGATATGTAACCATTGTATCACTTGGACAGATGCCATTAACGAATTTCATTGGCATGTCTCTAAATGTGTATGTGTCATCATCAAGCCATATCACATAGTCATAATCCTTGTAAGTTTTGACTGCATGGGTAATACAAGAAACTTTGTAGCTAAATTTAACAGCGTTCCAAAGATAGGATTCTTTTTTAGCGTCAAGTCCGCCCTCTGTGGCCAACTTTGGTGAACGCCTTACACCGCCAGGTATTTCATTTAGTTTGCCCATCGCCACAGGATCATTTTTATATTGCTCTCTGAATTTATGTAATGCAGGATTTGCTTTGTCTATATCAATCCAATCAACTGCCTTTTCCAAAGATGTAGGTTTTTCTCCTTGATAGTAAACGGTGACATCAGCATTAGGCCATCTGTTTAGGACAGATTCCACCATTCTTTTTGCATATCTATCCCAGTCACCTGGTTTGAATGTTGTTATTACTTTGTATATCATAGTTCAATTTTATATTTTTTGATCCAGTCGTTTATAATCCAGGATGGTATCAAAGCCTTTCCTGCCTTTTGACTTGCACTGATTATATCTAGTCCACTTTTTTCTTTTAAGGCTTTTTTGTATTTTTTTTGTAACCTGTCACTAGTGCCATTTGCTAACCAGTAGCCTAGTGGCACAGTCCATCCTGTCTTAAGTTTCGTGATAATATTCGATGGTAAAATATCTTTGTACGCTTGTTTAGTGGGCAATTTGGTGCTACCTTTTAATCTGCCTATCTTCTGTGAACTTGGTATGCTCATGCAGTATTTCATAAACATTTTTGTGGCAAGTGGGAATCTTCCCTCCATTCCGTATGCCATACCGTATTTGTCGTTCCTACTAAAAAATTCTTCAGGTACCTGGGTAACACAATCCAACGCCATATATGATGCAACTGGATCTTTTGGATTCCATAAGTCATCTGGATAACAAATTTTTAACTCTTGCAGTACTTCTTCCCTTGTTAGTGTTCCGCCCATCACCAGTCCTGCCAATGGACGTTTTATTCTTTGCATCCATAGTTTCAAAACATCATCCCAATTTTCGATATGTCTTTTTCCAATTTGTTTGTCTAAGTATTTAGGTTTTGTCATTTTCCAATACTTTGGATAACCACCTAATATTTCGTCTCCCATGTCGCCTGCCATTGTGACCACAATGTTGTGTGCTCGTAGCACTTTGTTAGTGTAGCAGTACATGGCAATAGATTGATTATACATTGGCTGTTCCATGTAGTAGATGGAGTCGTCCCAACTGTCAAGTATCTTGTCAGGGGTAATTGTAACTTCTGTATGTCTGTATTTCTCTTCCATTGCAAGTCTTCTTGCCTCCTGGGCATCACTATTGAAATCCTCAGATACAACTACATTTGGTTCCATTTTATTTGTAAAAGTACGGGCGGGTGCTTTTAATTTATTCAGTTCGTGTGCTATAAGGCTAGAGTCTAGTCCGCCGCTCAAGAATACTCCAATTGGTCTTTGTCCTATACTACACATTTTTACTGTTGCGGATGCCATCTGTCTGAATTCGAAACGATTAAAACGATGATCGCTTGTTGGTTTAATGAATATCCTTTTTGTTGCAACAAATTTTTTACTTGCTATGTCATATACTTTTGTTTCGCCCGCTAATAATTTTTTTATATTACTGAACACTGTATTTCGTGTTGCATTTATTCCAGTCCATGCAAGGCAACTCATTGCCAACTTGTCTACGTGTCGTGATCCAGGCACTACGTCTAACATACCTTTTATTTCCGAGCCAAACACCAGTCCTCGGTCTATTTCTGCATAGTATACAGGTTTGATGCCTGCGTGATCTCTGCTGATTGTTATCTGTTTTTTATTTGGTTCGTAGTAGGCAAAGCCATGCATTGAATCTATCTCATCAAGGAAATCTATTCCGAATTCGTCAAGTCCCCATGCCAATAACTCTGTATCACATCCTGTGATACCTGTAAATCCTTTGCCTTTGTATTTGGCCTTTAGTTCATAGTAATTGAAGATCTCTCCATTGTAAACAAGTATGTTTCCGTTTGGTGTCTTCCATGGTTGGATTGACAACTGCGGTTGTGCCATTATGCTCAACAGGTTATGCCCCAGTGTAACTTGATGGTCAGGATCCCACCATATCTTGTGTCCGTCGGGTCCACGATGTTCACACTTACGTATAAAATTTTGTATGAACTCAGGATCGTGAGCAGTAATTCCGTATATACCACACATTGTAGAATCCTAACTTTTGTTTGAAACGTTTGAACACGGTGCCGTTTTTAATTTCCGCTTCAGTCCACTGTTTGTATCCTAGGTCATAGACCCATTGATCCCTGTCAGGATATTCTGGATTTTCAATTTTTGACAAGTCTTTGTTTGCTACAGGCCAAGCCAGTGCAAGATCAGATGTAACAAAGGTAGGGACTCCACGAACGCAAGAGTCGATACAGGCAGTAGAATTGTGAGTAACAACAGCATGACAATTATTTAAGGCGTCCTGATAGTTGAATCTATAATGCTTTTTTTCATCACCTTTGAAAAACTTTTGTCCTATTACGACCTGCACATCTTTGGGAAATTCGTTCATCCTGTTCTCCATCGCGGCAACATGATTTGGGTGTGGTCTCACAATAAATTTTCTTTTGGTTATAGGCCTTAGTTTTTCATAAACGTCCTTGAACCATTTTATAGGGTCAAGTTCATTCATCGACCAGTTGTCCTGAGGCTGTAAGACAAACAGTCTTTGCACGTTCTACTAGATCTCTTCTACGTCCTTTTGTATGATGCATTTGATTTGTGCCACCGTATCCGAACATACAACCTATTGGTGCGGTTGGCTCCATCTCGTCCTTGTCCCATGGTCCTACTTTGTGTTCATTAACTATGATAGGTTCATCACCACATGCCCTTATACCAGTTGCCATGTGTTGCAACAGGTCCCAACTGGCACCTCTACGCCTGTCCTTTACTGTCCTTCGAAATATCTCAACTTTCATCTAGTATCTCCATGTAGTATCCGTTACGAAATTCTTCCTGTGTGAATTGATTGTATGCTAGACTGTATAAAACCGGTCTTGGATCTTCATACCTAGGTTTTTCTATTTTAGAAAAATCTTGTTCACATACAGGCATACACGGGTTGTCAAAGTTTGCAAATGCAGGCACGCCGTTAGTGAGTGCTTTGATCGATATAGAACTGTTAAATGTGACGACAGCATGTACCTTTTCCCATTCGAAAGGTTTAGCTGGTTTATTGTTTGCACTCTTTCCCGGCATCATCTTGCCCTCACCATCTATGACTGCTTCAGGATTGTAAGGCTTTTCACGTACAACAATTTCTCTATCTGTGTTTTCTTTTAAAATTTTCATTGTGTTATCTAGCCAATCTTTTCCATTAAACATTTCTGCCATAGCATGACTAGGTGGAACAACCAGCACATACGACCCGTTCTTGTGGAAGGGCTTTATCTCATCTTTGTATTGCTTCTTGAATCTGTCATCTGGTCTGTGATCTACAAATGTTTTAACATGTTGATTCTTAACACATCTCATCCAGTATGGTGTGGCCCTGCTTTCTCCCCAGTAAGGCCTGTCGATGTAATAAAAATCTTTTTTGTTCTTCTGTGCATGTTTGTAGACAAGATGTGTGCCTCGTAACACGCCCATGAATACGACTTTGTCAAAGTCGGTTGTGCTTAAAACTGTTTCATAATTTGTTAGCTTACAGTTTGGCATTCCCCTTGCCGCACTTTCAACATATTTTTCAGTTTTTGCACGTTCGGTCCTAACCGCGTAATTCATTACCTGACCTCTTCAACATTATACATTTTTGCGTAACCTCTCTTAAACTCCCCGATAATGTTTACACTTCTTCTATACTTTGTTGCATTTTCACGTAAAGAAACGCCATGCACGTTGTTTGGAGAGTTGTTAGCAAACATCACAAATGTGTTTCGCTTGTAGGGTACCGTCTTCGTTATTTTGCCTAAATCATTTTCGTAAATTTGTCTTCCGCTTTTCATATCAACTTTTTTTACTTTTGATTGTGTTTCGTAGATTTGGAACTCTCCGCCCGAGCTGTCGTCATCTCTGTAAGGCATGTATAATAATCCTGCCCACATCTCCATTGGATTGTCTATGTGTGGAGTTCTAGATGTTTTTTCAACTATTGGTTTATGCATCACTACTTGGCAATCTGTCCAAATATTTTTATTTTTGTCAGCCCAGCCCCTTGCACCTAGATCATTTTCTGTAAATTTTTTCTGTAACACATTTGGCATGAAAGGTTTAAACAGTCCGTTGACTTCATTAAACCATTCGGCTGAAGTGTGATACTGTGTAAACTTTTTCCAAACTTCTGGAATGTCCTCATCTGGATGTAGTAATCTATTAGCTTTCATCCTATAACATATGCCATTATCAAATGGCTCCGTGTTCAACACCTGTGACTCAGGAAAATTGTTTTCAAGTTCCTCATAAAGGTCCCATGGTAATGCATCTTCAATTACTATGTGTGGATAAGGATCAACCTGGACTGTTGGCTTTTTTTGTAACAATGAATACATGGTTATATTATAGTTTCAATTAGTCTAAATGTCTAATTAATTTAGGTATATCAACATCAAAATTAATTAAGTCATTAAGTCTTTTCACTCCTTTTGGTTTTTTACCATCTGTTTCTATCGGCGTTGTCTTTGCAACAAAAACTTCGTGCTTTAGTTTCAAACTGTTTGACAATAACGGGTATACTTTTTTGTGTAACATATTCCCGTCTTGAATTTCTATCACCTTAGTTCCCTCTTTGCACCAAAGTGCATTGACCATTCCTGCCCCGTGTGTTGCTAGAACATGTGATGCCTCCGCAAACACTTTGACTTGTTCCTTTATAGGTAAGTCCTCTAGTGTAACAGACTCCCATCCTTTCAGTGCCATTAACACTTCACTAGCATTGTTTAATTTTCTAGTGTGTGCTTTGTCACGCGATACAAATATTTTCCTAAATGGTTTGATATTCTCTGGTATTCCAAACGATCCTTTGAAATGTCTTAACCATGGCGGCAAGTGTGGTGTGACAACACCGTCATTGCAGTTGCTCATCGATGGTGCTAGTAAATGTTGGAACCGCCATGTCTCTCCTTCAGGCATGACATAGTACTTCAATTCCGGAAACAACTCCTTTGCCACTTTGTCAAAGTATGAACTGGGGTTAGCAAGTATGTAGATGTATTTGGCAAAATTTGTTGACCATCTCTTCTCTATCAATCTAAACTTGCTGATCACGTCTATCCATATGTGCCATGGATTGCCTGTACTGTGTTTGTCAATTGGCAACCAGACATACTTGTATGAGCCATCGAACTGCTTGGTTATAGGAGGCATTTTAATGTTGATCTCCTCACCCCAAAGGTCCCACAGTCCGTGATGCTTGTTTGGTTTATTCTTGTAACGATCAAGCATCGGCCACAGATGCTCTGTTATCATATGTCTATCTTCAGTAATCAAAACTGGCAAACTGTTCACAGAACAGTTATTGAATTCAGCTACAAATGTTGGATTACTTGTAAACTTACTTGGCACTTTTGGATGATAATTCATGTTAATGTCATAAGAATTATCAATGATATTGTGTTTGTCTAAGAAGTATCTTATGCTGGTAATATTTTTAACAAGTTGTGCCATGGGTCAGTATACTGTATAATTAATTATTATATTATGCAACCTACTCATATTTTTAGCAACGGCTGTTCATTCCTCTCACAGAGATCCAGGCTAGGCGTGTACACTCATGCGGGAATAGAACTTGGCAAATTATTAAGACTTAAGGAAGCAAGGCATTTGGGTGCAGGTGGCAGGGGCAATAAAAGATTAAGCATATCTACAAAAGTTTGGTGTGAGAGGTATCCTGAAATCGCAGACAAATGTTTCTTTGTTATAGGTATAACCGCGGGACTGCGGGCAGACTTCCCAGTGACGGAATCATACAAGGCGCATAAGTTTCCTGAACTACATTCATTTTGGAAGACATACAAGCCATGGGAAAATAAAGAGACAGAAGCGTTTTTCAAACACCTGGATAAATCAGCCAATCTAGATATTGAACAAATGGCACACTTTGAATCGTTGGAAGCTACGCTTAATTTACAAAATTATTTTAAAATAAAAAATTATCCATACGTGATGTATAAAACCTTGCCAGATCCAAATTTAATAATGGACAAAAGGGATATTAAAAACAAGGATGTCTACACGTTGAATAGACTCATAGACAAAAAGAGATACTTCAGGCCTGACTACTCACACTTAGAATACACAGAAGAGAATAAACAGCACTGTGCACCAGGCGATCATCATCCGTCAGCAGATGGACACAGAGACTGGGCACAACAACTTAAGGAGTTCATTGATGCTAACAATCTACTCACCATTTAACAACAAGAAAAGTAAAGCATGGGAAGTTTTCAATGGCATCCAAAAGTCATGGCCGGAACAAACACAAATTTTAGATAACAACACTGAGTCAGATCCGTTACCTAATTCAATACTCCCTACTTTGGAAGATTTGATAATAACAATTTGCAACCAGATAATCATTATTGGCGTATTTGTAAAAATAATATTCATGCATCGTATATTAAGATGTGCAAATCTGATAGATTTGATAAATTTGGAATCAAAATAAAGGCACCGGATTTCAAAGGATCATATGTTTTAGTTTGTCCAAGTTCAGACAGCATTCACAATTATATTGACCAACCAAACTGGACAGAAGACACTGTTGCACAAATTAAAAGGTACACAGATAGACCAATAAAGATTCGACATAAGCCTAGAGGCAGGGGAACATCTGGACCAAGTGAAGCAACCGTCCCTTTATCTGAGGATCTAAAAGATGCTTGGGTATGTGTAACAAGTTGTTCGATAGCGGCCATAGAAGCACAGTGTATGGGCATTCCTGTCATTTGTGATGAAAAAAGTTTTGCTAAAGAAGTTGGCGGACAAGAACTGGCAGACATTGAGAACCCTTATTTTGTTGGTTGTGAAGATTGGCTGTACAGCTTGGCTTATCAACAGTTCACTCCAGAAGAAATTGCTAACGGAAAAGCGGTGGAGATACTAATGGACAAAGGAATATTGTAATGCAAATTGATCCGTGGTCTAAAATGCTATATGTACACATACCTAGGACCGGCGGTTCTTGGTTCACATATAGCTGGAGGATGAATTATGATAAGTCGGGACCTGTGTTGTGGCACGAGAGCAAAGTGCTTATGGACAGGAAACATAACAAAGTCGCTATGGGCAGACACGGTAAACTTTCTGGTATTAAAACAAAACTGAAACAACTTAAACTAGAAGTAAGCGACTATAAGATAATAACATTAGTGAGAGATCCCATTGATAGAATTTTTAGTTCATGGAAATGGTTCTCCATAGTCAAGGACACTGCAAAAAAACACGGTTGGACCAGCATAGATGACATGCTAGATGAATACCAATCGGGTGAAAGGCGTGTGAATTACTTGCCACAAACATATTGGTTATGTGAACAGGACGCCAAATTTGATCATATATTTAAATTTGAGGACTTACTTAAAGGACCTAAACAAGTGCAAAAGATATTTCCTGAATACAATCCAAAAGGAAAACTGAGAAGGACTGCTGATGTGCAAAACATCACGAATAAAAACATAAAAAGGATAAAAGAAATATACAAGGAAGACATAAGATATCTTAGAAAGTATTATGACTATTGAAAAAATAAATGGTTTTTGGGTACCATCAAACGACGTACACATTGAGGATTGGAAAAAGAATAAGGATTTTACACAAAGTAGATGTTTGGACAAATTTATCGACCATTGTGAAAATAAAAATGTAAAATTTAATCATGTGTTAGACATAGGCGCATGGGTTGGCACTTGGACAATGAAAATAAACCCTTTCTGTGGCAGGGTTATGGCCTTTGAACCTGATCCGTTGCACTACGAGTGCCTTGTAAAGAATGTGCCAGAAGATGTTGAAACACATCAACTAGCGGTTGGCAATGATAGTAAAATGATATCATTATCTGAAGATGATTTCACACAGGCGAAGCGAGTGCTTGGTGATGGCACTATACCAATGATAAGAATAGACAGCCTTGGCCTCGATGATGTTGATCTTATAAAGATTGATGTAGAAGGGTATGAGATGGAGGTGTTGAAAGGTGCTGAAAAAACCTTAGATAATGTTTCCTATTTAATGATAGAACTAAACAACAATAGTAAAAAATATGGTAGTAGTAATCTTAAAATTGAAAACTATCTTTATAAAAAAGGATTTACCACAATGATAAAGGCCTGGCCGGATGTGGTATGGCGTAAGAAAGGCAAACGTAAATAGACATATGAAAATTTTCATTACAGGTGTGGCAGGATTCTTAGGTTCACACCTAGCAGATTTGATGCTATCGCAAGGACACAAAGTTGCAGGTAATGATAACATGATTGGTGGGTACACTGATAACGTGCCACAGGATGTTGAGTTTCACCAGGTTGATTGTTGTGACCTAGAAAATTTAACTAAAGCAATGGATGGTTGTGACATTGTATACCACACTGCCGCAACAGCGTATGAGGGACTGTCAGTTTTTTCTCCTGTGCTTGTTACTAGAAACATATTTGAAGCATCGGTAACAACGATTACAGCGGCAATAAGAAACAAAGTAAAACGTATTGTTTATTGTTCAAGCATGGCAAGGTATGGTCATCATGATCAAGTGCCATACAAAGAGACTTACGAATGTCGTCCACAAGATCCCTATGGCATAGCTAAAAAGGCTGGAGAGGATGTCCTGAGAAACTTATGTGATACTCATGGTGTAGAATATGTCATCGCTGTTCCGCATAACATTGTAGGCCCAAGGCAGAAGTATGATGACCCTTTTAGAAACGTTATGTCCATCATGTTGAACAGGATGTTACAGGGTAAACAGCCTATAATATACGGCGACGGTGAACAACAAAGATGCTTCAGCTACATTGATGATTGTTTGTATTGTTTGAATGCACTTGCGTTCCAAGACAACGTTGTTGGAGAAGTAATCAACATAGGGCCAGACGAAGAGCCTATCACAATAAACCAACTAGCAGAAGCGTGTGCAAATGAAACAGGACTTAACTTAGACCCGATACATCACAAAGATAGGCCGAAAGAAGTTAAACTTGCAGTGTGTTCATCTGACAAAGCAAGAGATTTATTAGGTTACAAAACTGCCACAAACATGAGACAGTCAGTTAAAAAGACGGCAGAATATATTAGAACAAGAGGGACTAAGAAGTTCCAATATCATTTGCCATTAGAAATTATAAATGAATATACCCCTGATACTTGGAAGAAAAAATTAATATGATTTCTTTTTGTTGTCCATCAAGAGGCAGACCCGAACTAGCAAAGAGACTAGTGGATACTACAACAGCAAAACAAAAACACAACACTGAATTTTTATTTTATCTTAACGAAGATGATGAAAAATTAGAAGAGTATAAAGATTTATTAGAAGAAAAAAACTATACAGTTGGACCAAATCAGTCCACTTGTTACAGTTGGAACCAGATGGCTGAAAAAGCTAAACATGACATTGTTATGCTTATGGGTGATGATGTACAGGTGCAAACACAAGATTGGGACAGCATAATAGTCAACGAATTCAATAGGTTCCAAGACAGGATACTAATGGTTGTACCCAGTGATGGTCGTAGGAAAGGCACATTAAGATACACCGCAAACCATTTTTTTGGCACTGGCACGTTGATACATACACACAGAAATTGGCATGAAAAATTAATAGATGTCTCTATCTACCAAACGTAATTTTTAAAGCTAAAAAAATGTTTGATGACACTGGCAAACAAGTTCGTTCAAATTTAAATATTAATAATCGTGATAATTTTGTTTGGAGTAAAGTGCGAGATAGGCATCTACAGACTGACTTGAGAGCTCTAGAGGATTTTATCAAAGATCAGTCATCTCAATAAAACATTTATTTTTTCTTGTCTTTTGGATGAAAAGGTTGAAAGTAATTCTATTGGTGTCTTGATTACTTTCGTACGAATGCCAAGTGTGTCCTTCCTTCCCACAAAAAATAAACGTTGAATTCGGCACCCATGGGGCTTCCTTGACAAATGCACTTTCGGTCTGAGCAGTGTACATCTTTGTGCCAACGTTCTTTTCGGGCGTAATGTAAGTAACAGAACTCCAAATTTTTTCCAGGCCTTCTTGATGTATATGGAACTTGTAAGGTAATGGCGGAGTTATTGAAATGTGAGCGTTGATACCTAAGTTAGGATAAGTCCTGTGACTTGGATATTTCTCACATAATTTTTTATAATTTCCAAGTAAAGTTTTACATATATCCACTGTTTCATCGTAAAAGTCTAGGTTGTATTCCTCGTAATTTCTTGGAAATATATGGTGTAGTTCTTTCGTAGGAAAGTTGAATTTATCAACACATTGTTGTTGAAGTTTTTTGAACAAATCATCGTTCAAAGTGTCTTGCAATATTTGATGTGGCCACGGTTCAGCTATCACCTCTGTTGCCAAACACTTATCTAAAAATCTATTACCATCACTCATTTATGTTCAAATCCTTCTTTGTATTTAGGTAAATCTCCTTACTAATATATATTTGCACACTGTGCCATCAAATCGTGTTTGGTTTTCGTATAAATCATCATATTCCGCAACTTTTATTATTTGTCCAGCTAGTTTAATATCGTTGCCAGCATCTCTGTCAGTGCGTTCTCTAAAGAACCACAAGCACATAATATCTACAGCACGATCTATATCTCTAAGGTCTTCGTGAAATACACATTTCAAGTTTTGTTTTTCTTTAAAATTTTTCCAAACTGTGCCATCAAATCGTGTTTGGTTTTCGTATAAATCATCATATTCCGCAACTTTTATTATTTGTGGACCAATTATATGTTCAACGGGATCTGTATGGTAGTATTGTTTCTTTAGTCTTTCAAAGAAATTCATTATGCACTAAACAGATTGATTACTTCCTTCTTCCAATCATCGGAATATTCGCAATCTCTGTATCCATCAAACCATGGACCACCCTCTGTGTAGTGTAATATCTTAGGCTTGCCGTCCTCCGGTTCTTTGTACCAACCAACTAGCCAGTTGTAGTTGTGTGGCAAGGATCCGATTTCAGAATCATCTAACCAAGTGAATCTATGTAGGAATTTTGGAGTTTGTTGGTTTAAAAATTCTGGGGTCAGGATCTTATTTTTTGGATGCTCACAGTTCCATAGCACCATGCTTGACCAATTTTTTCTTGGATAAACTGTTTGCACCTGTCCATCCATCTTAGTTGTCTCTTTTGGTTTGTAATCATGTTGCACACATACCACCGCTTTTGTTGGGTCGCAATATTGTTCAAGCTCGTAACTTGGTATCTTCCAAACAAAATCACAGTCACAGAACACTGCCCAACCTTTGTAATTGTTTAGGTGAGGCACAAAAAATCTTGTAAAAGTAAATTGTGTTGTTGCAAGTTTATCTGCTTCACGAGTGTAAATGCCTTGCTGACGCATTTCGTTTTGTTTCAGTGGATAAACTTCTGCTTGAGGATCTCTACGTTTGATAGAGTGTTCGCACACTTGATATGCTATGTCTTCCCTGGAGTCCCAACCTACGTAAATTTTCATGTGCGTCCTGATAATAATTTGTGTATGTCTTGCCAATTATTTACTCTGCTAATCTCAGGATGGTCAAAGTCTCGGTTGTATGGATGGTCAATTAAAATAGGTTTTAATCCGTAATTGAGCCCTGCTAGTGCGTTCTTTGGCTTGTCTTCAACCCAATGCAGTCCGGTGTTATGGAATTCTGCTAACGCTGAATCTTTGTCTGCCCCTGTGTCTAGAATATGGTAATTTGTAAAGATATGATCCCCGAATAATTCTCCTAATCTCTTTTTACGTAGAAGTTGTGCTGGAATGTCTGACGTTTGTGATGTGATTGGAATAAATGTCCATCCCTCTGCGGCCAGCAGTTTTACCCATGTTTGAGAATTTGGCATCGGTGCCTGATTGCCCATCCATGCACTTTTGTTGAACTCTCTGATTTCTTTCCTGATCTGTGGTATACTCAATCCGAATCTTTCTGCCATTTCGTAGGTGTTTTCTTTATTGGGTAGCAATTTGTATGGATAAACTCTTTCGTTATTGTCATTGTAGTAAGAACGATGTAACATCCATTCTGTGAAATGCTTTTCCCATTCCAACAAAACGCCATCTACGTCTGTTAGTATTATTCTATTATTTGATGTCGGCATCTTCCATTCCTGCTACTCTCAGTTTTACAATGTTTGTTATCTGCCACTGTTTCTGATCAAGACCTTTGGTGATGCCTAACCATTGATTCCTTATCAATGCAAAGTCATTTATTATCTTGTCCATGTCGACGACATCATCTTCACCGTCCACATACTTCTCCGCATCTCTGCTTGATAATGCTCTATTGTAGTTCTCTAAATATTTTCTAAAGGTCTTAGATCTTAATCTTCTCAATTCTATGTTTAGGTATTCTAGTATTGCTTCTAGTTGTTGTAGTTGACTAAATCTTTCTTCCACTATACCTGGTAAGGCGGCACTTGCTTTTTCAAGATTGCCGTATATTTTGCACTGTTTTTTTGCTTCGAGTAGTTCTTTTTCAAAGTACGCTATACAGTCTGGAATTTTGTCTAGGTTTCTGCTAACTTCGTTATACCAATTAATCATCTTCGCCGTATCCGTCTAACTCTTCGTCCTCTTCAAATACAGTGTTGATTGCTTCTTCTAGTTTGGCATCGTATTCTGCAGAGGCTTTTATTTCATCATGTTCAACACCGATGTCTTCTAGACTTTTTATGAAGTCTATGGCCATGTCTAGTTTTTGTCTCTCCGGTACATAATGCACAATTGAACCCCACAGTCTTTCAATGTCTTCGTGTGTAAAATCAATCATTAAAATTCTCCATATATGTATGAATCACAATTGCCTGTTTACTAGTGATTCCGTGTGCAGTGTAGTTATTACTACAATGCAATGATGCTTGATCCCAATACAAAGCATTGCCTCTTACCCATACCAGCACTGCTTTGGTTGTTAATTTTTTTAGATCCTCTATGTCACAGTGAGACAATTCGGTGCTATGTAGGTCTGAACTGTTATTATCTAGGACATCAGTATGTAGTTTTCTAAAATTATTATCATAAGATTTCTTTGTATGGACATCGTTGTCAAGTCCTGTATCAAGTTGGTTAAAAATAATTGTTTTAGCTAAACTTATTTTATTAACTGCACCATTGACACCAAGCGGAATTAGGAAAGTAATAAAAGGTTCTCCTATTCTTTTATGAAAATAATCACTGTGTATATCAAAAGGATCCTCTTCATTGAGATAAGTTGCAAATAACATTTTACATTTAGTGCCAAAAAATTTTTGTACTTTTGCCATCACTAATTTTTCAAACCAATTTTTTAAAGGATGTCCTTGTCCGATACTTTTATAGTATGAGGCAGTGTTACTTTTGTCTGTATTTTCTCCTTTAGGTAATTTTGACATTACCTTAACAACACTCTCTATTTCTTGTTCTGAAATGAAATTTTTTATCTCGCCAGGGATGATCATTTAGTTTCTTCTTGAGGTGATTCAGCAGATACTTCTTCTTTAAACTCTGCCATTATCATATCTAATTTATCACCCACCCATGCTTTTCTGAACTCTATGTGTTCTTGACCTTTTGAATCAACATATTTTAATCTGTTACCTTGTTGTACAAGCAGGCCTTTTTTTTCAAACAAGTCTACAAGTCCACTGTATGGATCCATGCCTGTATCGTAAGGAATTTTTACTTGCACACCCTCAAAAGGTTTAGCATATCTTGTTTTCATAACTTTACAAGCGGCTCGGATACCCCTTACATCACTCACTTTGTTGCCTTTTTCATCTTCTTTCAATTTTAATTTTTTCATTGCAACAACAATACTTGACGCATAGATAAAACCTTGTCCGCCTGATATCTTGTCATCCGGGTCAAACATATCTTGTGATGCGTATGTGTGGTTGGTTGCTATGAGTCCCACGTTCCAACTACCAAACATATTAACGCAGTTTCTTACAAGTGCTGTTAGTGCCTTAGGTTTTCTACCCAAGTCACCTTTCATCTCACCTGCTTCAAACTGATTTACGTCTGTTGGTGTCAGCAACATACCCAGACTGTCTATAACAAATAAAACTTTAGGTGCTCCTTCCTTGTTGTCGGCGTGTTGGTCTTTGTAGCCTTTCATGAACTCTGAAACAGTCTTTGCAACGTCATCGACCATTGACATACTTAATTTCATCAATTTGTCTTCTGATGTGTCCACGTTTAGTGCCTGTAGCCATTGTTCGTCTAACGCATTCTCTGTGTCAATCAGTATTACAAAAATACCTTGATCCTGTGCGTTTTTAATAATGTTGCCTGATGCTATGTAAGATTTACCCGCACCAGACTCACCGGCAAGTACTGTTACCTTGCCTAGGGGAATTCCTTTGTTGAAGTCACTAGTCATCAAATAGTTCAATGCATAGTTTCCTGTTGATATCCAATCTGTTGGATCACTGAATCCTATACCTAGTCCTTGAATGGATTTGGTTATACTTTTTCTAAATTTTGTTGCGTCGAATACTTTTGTCATAATTGTCCCTTTATTATATTACACAAGGCCTCAATAGTCAATACGCCGCTGGTTGTGGTGCTGGTGCAGATTCAGTTACAGGTGCCGCAGTTGGTGCCGCCTCTGTCACTGGTGTTGCTGTTGGAACAGCTACTTGAGGTTTTGCTTGGTAAGCCATACCAGCAGGTCTGAAGTATTGTCCATACTGCTCTAGATCATAAGCCTCACCTTCAACAGATTTTTCAAATAATTCTTTGATTATTTTAACTTCTGCTTCAGTTGGCTCTTTTGGTCTGAAGTCGTTGAGATTGAATAAACCATTCTTCTCTATCGCGGCTCTTTCTGCCTCGTCTAGAGCTCTTTCTCTTCTTGACCATTTCGATGTTGAGTAGTCAGCATAACCACCTTTTGTTGTTTTAGTAATTCTAAAATCAACACCTTTCATATAATCAGTAGGCATTTCCTCCATCTCTGGATCGAGTAATGCACTCCTAATGATATTAAAGATCTGAGGTCCAATTATAAATCTTCTGATCGGATTCTCAGGAGTTGTGTCTTCTGCTAGTGGATTCGTTGTAACAAACCCTTGGAAAATGTAACTTTTCTTTTTCCAATATTTCCTGCCCATGTCTTCCATGCTCTTGTCTTTGAACCATGGTCTAACTTCTGTTAGCACTGGGCAAGTCTTGCCATACATCTCCATGCACGGTACTTGTACCTGCACTGGTCTGGAATCAGTCTGACCCTTGATACCTGCGAAAGGTAGTTTGATCATGTTTCTTTCAGTCCAGAAAAATGTATTTGTTGTATCCTTATCGGGTAAGAATCTGATTACTGCTTCTGATCCTTCTGCTATATTCCAATGTGGATAAATGGCGTTGTCTCCGCCTGTTGATGAAGTGGAGCGATTCACTTCTTGAGATTTTAACTTCGCTCTTATTTCAGCCAATGATGCCATAATGTAAGCCTCCTATTTTGCCTATGTTTGTTTGTGCCTAAATGTATATTAGACATATAGTACGTAATATACAACTATATTTATCTAATGTCTACTACTATTATTGGTAAAATGCTAGGTTTTTGATACGATCAATCTGGTTGTCGTATGCGATCTCTTCTTCTGAGAAGAATTCTTCTAATTGTAGGCCTGCAAGTTCGATGGCATCTTTTAAAGTGTATTCTTGGTCACCAACTTTGAATTTGTCGCCTGCTTTCATGCCCGCCGCTTTGGCTTTACGTACTGCCAATGCAAACTCGTTGCCTTCTTTTTTCATGTCTTCTTTTTCTTTCTTCTCATCAGAACTGTGTCCGATGTGTTTGTGTACTACCTTGTCCAGTTCTGTGTGAAACTTGTCTACTTCCTTGTCAGTCATTTCTTCTTTTTTAGTTTTGTCTACATATCTCGGATCACCAGACTGCATTCTTTTGAATGCTGGAGTGCCCATTTCTTTGTCCATTTGTGTGACTGCGAGTTTAGTTGCGTTCTCTTTGTCCTTCTTTGCTATCTCAGGATCTCTTGGAAATTTTCCCATCTTTGCATATTCTCTTAACTTGTCGTAATTTTTTGAAAGGTATTCTCTTGCCGCATCATAGTCACCTGACTTAAACGCTGAATTGCTGTCTTTGTCTAAGACATCATAGATCATCTTTCCGTCATCACCTCTGTACATTGACACGTAAGGTTTGATTGTTGCTTCTCCAATGCTGTCCACCCAACCTTCGAATGCTTCAGTCTCGCTGTGTACACCACCGCTTCTTTTCTTCTTGGGATTGAATTCTGCTGGATCCATCCTTACTTCTTTTCCATATTCCGGATCAGATTGCATTTTCTTGTAATCATCGATGTATCTCTTGGCCAACTGCACTGCGATTTTTTTGTTCTTGTTGTAGTCAGGTCCAGGTTTGAATGATGTGGATCCTTCTTGGTCTATGCCATCTGCTACCCTACTTGCAAAATTAGCCACCCTGTCTTCTTCACCTGTCTTTGTTAGCATTCTTGATGCTATGTCTGAAAGTATTGCACCAAGCATTGTGCTTTTGTCTTTGAATTTCGTTGCTTTCAACATCTTGTCTGCGGATGGATCTTTCCGTAAAACTAGTTTAGCTTCAGGATCAGTTAAGAAACTTTGCACCACTGCGCCATGATCTACTTGTGGCTCAGGATCTGCTTTGATAGGTTCAACATCTTTTCCTATAACAGTTGGTTGTGTGTCTTTGATTTTTGGTCCTTCTGTGTCGTCTAGTTCGTTCACTTGATCTTCTTTTTTGCCTTTCAGTTGATCTATCATGTCATCGAACGTCATGTCGTCTTTGTTGTTCTTTATTACGTCATCAACTATTACTGATGTACGTTTTGCCACTTCATCTCTCTCCTTAGTGTCACTGACTCCCATTTCGTCCCAAGTCCACTCATAAATCTCATGCATCACTTCGTCATCAGTCTTGCCCATTCCCTGTGTATGTTCTTTCCAGAATTCTGTGACTTTTATTAATTTCTTTTCCCAGTCTTCGTCATCACCAATTCCCCCGTCACCTATCAAATTAGTCAATTTATCTATTTGCTCTCTACTTAATTTGTTACCGGTTTGGTCGTTATAATTGTATAATATTTTTGCAGAATCTTCCTCCTGTTTATATGCATCTGGCTCGTATTTGTCTATGATTACATCTAAAAAATCTCTCATGCCTTGGCTTTTAATTTTTGGTGAAATACGTTCGTCATGTGTCAGAGGACTAGCAAAAGGTTTGTCTTTTTCTTGAACAACTTCTTCTTTAGGTGCTTCTAGTTCACTCATTATTCTATTGATAAGTGGTAGTGCGTCTTCAACTCTGTTGTCTAGATTTTTCATAGTAAACTTCTCTCTTAATTTTGCAACTGTCTCATCGTCAAGTATTTGGTCTTCTGCTTTCCTAAAGGATTTGCAGTGTGCTTCGTAGTGTTTCTGTTTTGAAAGATTTCTCATGTATTCTCTTAAATTTTCCAGTTTCAATTTAGTTTGCTCTATGATGTCACCTGCGTTGTCATTCAACTGGTCCTTGTTTGAAACGTATCTCGAGAATGAATTAAGTTTAGCAATGTCTTCTGATGTTTTTACAATGTGTTCACCGAATTCGTCATGTGGTCTGCCACCATTTGCCACGTGCCTCTGCATAGCTCTCGCACCTGCTAGGTGTGTGATTGGATACTTGAATCTTTCACCGTCTTCGTTTTCGATGTATAAGGATTGTATCTGTCTTGATCTAGCACCCGGCACAGTTTCATCAACTTTGCCTGAGTGTCTGATTATTAATCTTGTTTTATCTAAATTTTCGTATGATCTTTTTGCTGTTCCTGTTAAACTTTCTTTAACTTCAATACCAGCTAATTTTGTAATTCTTTTTAGTTCTTCCGACATCTCGTCAGTATTTACCGTTTTGTTCGTATCTGCAAGATTTTGATAATCCTGCTTCGTTAGGTTCGATTTAGTGATGTCTCTCACGTCAAATCTCAGTTGATGTTCAACTGCAAAGTCCTTCAACTCTTTGAGGAATGCATACCATTCGTCCCTGCTGTCCTCATCAATTTTTTCCACAAGATCCCTGTTGTAGAAAACTTTCATGTTCTCGCCGTCCGCTAAACTGATGCTTACAGAGCCAAAAGTGTCTGCATCTTCTCTGAATTCAAACTCAAAAAACACAGCATCTTGCGGATCTGCTGTTGCGGCACCATCTGCATCACCTAGTCTGATGTTTGAGAACTGTGATCTAATCTTGTTGAATAGGTCTTGCGAGTTTTTTTGGTTCATATAACGTTATTTAGTTGGCACCTACCCATAGAAAGAGCCAAACACAGGCATTGGTTTAAGCTCTGAAGTCCTGTCTGTCCACTTCTCGAATATTTTAGGGTCAAAATCAGCCAACACTTTCATCATACGGGTCATTAACAAACAAGCACTTACTAGATCGTCGTGTTGTCCAGCCTTCGCCTTGTAGCTCATTCCTGACGCAACAAAGTCTTTAAGCTCAGATATAAGCAGTTGAGAATTGATTTTCATTTTTCCATTTTCAACTAATTCTTTGAATTTTGTACAGGCGTCTATTTTGTGCTTGGCAGTGGTGTTGAATCCTCTTCTAAACTTACGTCTGTGGCCTTTTCTTATTGGTTCAGAGAGGAACATTCCTTGAATATTCTCTTCACCTATGTCCATAACTCTCAGCAGTGCGGCCTCTCCTATTGTGTTGTTTTCCATCGAATAGAATATTTGAGGCGACGCTGTTGTATCTTTTTCCATTATTGCATCGTGTATGTGTTTGTTAATCTGTTGTAAAATTCTAACTTGCTGATTCATGGGTGTTGTGTTGTGATGCCATTCTGCCACCTGCTCAAAGCTAGGAAG
>LUMS01000116.1_pt1 | contig 32166 bp, 55 predicted proteins | sample 729711 | NCBI WGS metagenome assembly LUMS01 (sample SAMN03860298, study PRJNA289734) | marine metagenome | biome: seawater column; feature: ocean; material: water; isolation source: Red Sea water column Station 192 - depth 25m | place: Saudi Arabia: Red Sea | collected 2011-10-15 | depth 25 m | reverse complement strand
TTCATTTTTTTCTCCATTTTGTGGGGGCTTTTCAGCCCCCGTTTATTTAATGTAAATTACCTCTATTTAAGAGTGTAATAGCCCTGTCGCAAATCTTGTTATGCAACTCAGCTTTTGCTATATGCCACCTTTTAAGTCTGTTTTGGTAAAACATATCATACTTGTTTTCCTTAACAGGCTTTTTAGCTTTTAGCTCTTTCATCTCTTTATTCATTTTTCTCATAAGAGAGTCTTTAATCATCGTAATACCTCTTTTATTAATTAACATAAATAAATCTGTGAATAATCTACAGCAATGGCAACAAATTTAGCCCAGCTTTGTTTATGTGTATTTTTATGCTTATGCATATGTTTATGTTTATGTTTATTGGGATCTAAACAATTTTATTATAGCTTAATTTTTTTTTAATTGATAAAAATAATATTTATTGATAAAAATTATTGTTTCATATAGCTTTTATTTGCAACTTTCATTAATGAATATTCAACAAAATGGAGATCTCATGGAAAAAAAATATAATGGATATACTAATTATGAAACTTGGAATGTGGTATTATGGTTAAATAATGACGAACTATTACATTCTACTGTCAAAAATGTTTGGGCTAATAATTTTACCCAATCTGTCAATACTTATGAAAAATGGCTCTTAGAGTTTGAAATGCACGAAAGAAAAACACCTGACGGGGTTGCTTGGTCGAGCAAAAAAATAAACTATCAAGAGATTAATGAACATATTAATGAGATGTTTAGAAATCATGAGTAAGCCAACTATAAATATTATGGGTATGCCAGTCGCTTTATTAGACGATATAATACTTTATTTAGAAAGCGGACAGGGTGATCCAGAATATATTGAAGCAATAGCAAAAGACTTGAGAAATGTTAGACAACAATATCAAGATAAGATAAACAAAGAAAAAGAGCTGATTTCTAGTAAGCCGAAAGAAGAAGAAAGAATTACTTCGGCTAATCCAGTTTCAGCTGAACATGTAGAATAGGAGCATAAAATGAATGATGCATTTGTAGAAAAATATGGTTTAGTTAAAGATGTTGATACTTGGGTTAAAGCGGGGCAACATATTATAACAATGACTGGTATTTATAAAATAATAAGTTATCATGATATAAATTTTGAGTGGACTGATAATTTAGAAACTAGAGATAATGAGGGTGTTGCAATTCGCATAACAGCCGAAATGCAAACAGACTTTGGGCTGAAGCAAGAAACTATGTACGGCGAAGCTAATGCCAAAAATTGTAATTATCCTTATTATTGGGCTGGGGCTTTAAACAGAGGTAAAGCAAGATCAACATTAATGCTTATTGGTGCATATGGTAAAAAAGGTTATTATATGGACGAAGAAGCACAAGCATTTGAAAATCAAAAGCCAACATTGAAAGCAATAGGCGAATATACAAAAATGCTTAAAGAACTGACTGAAGCCGATGCATTGACTGACGAATATAAAGATTATATCAGAAGTCAAGATACTGAAATAAGAAATAATAAAATGTTGTATGACAATGTAATGAAAGAATTACGAGAAATGCACGATAACTTGGAGGAATAAATGGCAATTAACATAGACAAAGATAATAGCGGAGTTGCTTTTTTAAATAAATATGCAACTACTGAATCACACCCGAAATATAAAGGTGCAGTAAAAGTCAATGGTGTTCAAATGGAAGTAGCAGTTTGGGGAAAGAGATCAAAAAAAGATGACAAGCCGTTTTTGTCTTTACAATTTCAAACTGAAGAAGAAGCATCTAAATATAAAAAAGATGACGAAGACGCAGAAGTACACCCTGATGACTTGCCGTTTTAATGGGCATAAAAACTACAACTTCAGATAAGCTTTGGTCGCAATATATTCGCACAAGAGATAATTGGACTTGTCAAAGGTGTCAAAAAAAATATGTACCCCCAACAAATGCTCTTCATTGTTCGCATTTTTTCAGCCGTGGAAAATGGGGTGTCAGATTTGATGAGGAAAATTGCGAAGCACTTTGTTATGGCTGTCATAGTCATTTGGGGGGAAACCCAGTAGATCATATGATGCACAAACAATATATGTTGGGATCAAAGCGATTTGAAAAATTAAGACAAAGAGCTAATAAGCCGTTAAAGTCTGGAGAAAAGAAATATTTTTTATCAAAAGAATTTAGAACTAAAATTAGAGAAAAAATTAAATCATTGGAGGAATGAATGTCAAAAAGACAAATTGAAAACACAATATGGGAAGAAGTTTGGTTTATGGATTTATCATTGGAATATAAAATGTTAGTATTATATTTTTTTACGACTTCAAATCATGCGGGGCTTGGTAATTTAAATTTTAAAATCATTAATACAATTTTGGGTTATGAATATGACAAAGATGAAGTATTAGACAATTTAAAAGAACATTTGGTAGAATATAAAGAGGGCAAATATCAATTAATTAAATTTATGAAATTTCATTACACTGAGGGTAATAATAGCAATCAACATAAGAACGCAATCAAGCTGTTAAGGTCTGAGGGGCTTTACAAAACTGAAAATGAAATAGAATATGAAAAGTTTAAAGAAAATGGCATTGTATCAAAAAGCTTTCTTAAAGGTATAGAATAATGATAAATAAAGGTCTATTTACTTCCAATAAAGATGATTGGCGAACACCAAAGTGGCTTTTCAATGTTTTAAACGATCATTTTAGATTTCATTTAGATGTTTGCTCAGATGATGATAATGCTTTATGCAAGTTTAATTATACACTTGAAAAGTCTTGCTTAGAATATGATTGGCTAGAGTCTAATTATATGAATTGTCCATACGGAAAAAAGATTAGTCTTTTTGTTGCAAGAGCACATCAGCAATGGAGAGAGAACGATTGCACAACTGTCGCATTATTACCAGCAAGAACAGATACAAAATGGTTTCATAATTTTATATATGATGATTGCACCATTGCTTTTATTAAAGGTAGAATTAAATTTGAAGGCGGGGAAAAATTAGCACCTGCACCATTTCCAAGCATGGTTGTTGTTTGGTGGGGATCATACAGGCTGAATGAAAAAGACTTTGTAAGTGGTAAAAAATTGTCAAATATGATTGAGGAAGCGAGGAAAAATGAAACATAAGCAGCTGAAAGATTTTGTAAAAAATGCACTAGAAATAAATGTGTATTTAAGAGATTCAGATCACAAGCTTGTTGCTTGGGTTTGGGAATCTGAATTGAAAGATGAATGGGATACAGACATTCTACACTTATTAAATACAAACAGACTTACCAATTGGGAATCTATTGCCCGTTGTCGTAGATCACTTCAAGCTGAATACGAAGAATTAAGAGGTGCAAATTGGGATAAAAGACACGACAAAGCAGTAGAAGTTGGTATGGAAATGACACAATATACACCTGAACTTTGAAAGGCAAACAAAATGAATGAAGAAAAAGAAATAAAAGAATCAAGAAAAGCAATGCGATATCACAAAACAATTAAAAGACTTGGCTGTTTTTTTCCAAAAGTCAAAGCAAAGTATGTGAAAAAGCTTAAAGAACTAGGATATGAATATATGGAATATAATAATATTTCATCAATTAGAAAGGCAAGAAAATGAGTTTAAGTAAAAGAGAACAAGCTTGGCTAAACAGAAAAGCCAATTCACACCCAACATACGATCAATGGGGAAAAAAAGCAGGAACATTAGAAGAAAGAATGAAAAAAAATAAAGTTCCTAAACCCTTTACACCTGAAGCAGAAGCTTGGGATAAAGAGTGGCACGAAAGATACGGGAGAACTTGGTATGCTTTTGACTTCTACAAAAGTTCGACATCTCAAGCAAACTCTTGGATTGAACAATTTAAAGTAAATGAAAGGCGATAAAATGATACAAGACACAGATAGTAAAGTTTATATAAGCTTACTTCATAAATGCATTAATGATTCACTGGGAGCTATTTCAGAAATTAATATTGAAAAGCTAAACGGAGATCAAGAGGAATTTTCCAAAATTGTCAGCTGGATATATTTCGATCATTATGAAAAGTTTATGAAAAATGTTGAACAGGTTTTTGGCGAAGATAAAGAAATGCTTGCTGATTTAGTAAAAGATTTGACAAATTCAGCTGAAAATGTTAAAGCTTAACGGAGAACAAAATGGATAAAAAATTCCCAATACATGAAACATTGGATAATTATAAATACAGATTAAAAAGAAATGAGGTTTTGAGAAACCCTGACAAAATGACTTTTGATCCTGAATTTGCAGCTATTCAATATGAGCATAAAATGGTTATTGCAAACACAAGTCTAAGACAATATTTTAAATATAACACTGATGTTAAATTTAATTTATTGTTGAGTGTTTATATACTTGTAGTTGCAATTTGTTTATTTTTGCTTTATCTTGTAGAAAATGCAACAATCATTTGAATATTATATTGATGATATACACGCAAATTCAGAAAATAGTATTCTTTATGGTAAAGCAATAATGGTTGCAATGTCTAAGGATCACAAGCAATCTTGGACAAAAAAACAAAAAGAAGTATATTTCTACCACGATACAATGACATATGCAAAAATTGGTAAAAAATACGGAATTACAGCTCAATCTGTCAGCAGGATATATAAAAGAGCTGTTAAAAAATTGAATATAATAACACAGAATCTTCTCGCTGATCGTTGTTGTTATAATACCAAAGCCATATAGGGCTGAGCGGGGCGGGTTTTCTCAATATTCATTTTACCGCCCCAAATTTTAGGGTTATAATCTAAAAAAATTATATTCAGCAATATCAACACTTACAGCAATGTAATCTTCAAAATATCATCATTTAGGGTTTAAAATTTACATATATGTAGATGACGGACTCAAAAATTGACAAAATACTTAATCAAATTGATCAAGAAGTAGAAAACAGTAATGTTGGACATGAAGCATACAATAAAACAAAAAATATGCGAAAGTTCAGTCAAGGTAATATAGAAAACATAGTTTTAGCAGACCCACACGGCGACGAGGATCATACACCGCACGAAGAATGGGACGCACATTCTACTTTTGATGAAGAAAATTACAGCATAGGATATGATGAAGATAATTGAAAAACACCCGAACGAATTAATAGAAGCTGATTACAATCCAAGACAATTGTCAGAAAAAGCTTACGAAGAATTAAAAGAATCATTAGAAAATTTTGGCTTTGTAGATCCTGTTTTAATAAACAAAAACAAAGACAGAAAAAACATTATTATTGGCGGACACCAAAGAGTGAAAGTTGCTAAAATGTTAAACATTAAGAAAGTACCATGCCTCGAATTAGATCTTTCCGAGGAAGAAGAAAGAGAACTTAATATCAGATTAAATAAAAATACTGGAGATTGGGACTGGGACATGCTAGCAAATAATTTTGGCACAGAACAGCTTTTAGATTGGGGTTTTGCAGAGCAAGAACTAGGTGTTGAGTCAAAACTTACATTTGAAGTTTCTAACAACTACAATGAAACTATAGAATACCCAGAGGAAGCTGAATCAAGTCATGTACGCATGATACAATTGTTTTTAAATGACGATACAGAGCCTGTTTTCAAAAAAATGGAGTTGCAACTTAGAGAAGAATTTGGAACAGATAATTTGACTGATACAATATTCAAAGCATTAGAGAAATTGACAAATGGCTAGAGAAATATATTTAAAACCTGAATTAACAGATAAAGAAGCTAGTGAACTAGCTGGGGCATTGCTGAATGACACAAGCTATAAAATTCTTATTGATTATGACGCAGATGTATATGACGAAGTTTCAGGTAATTGTATTGCAAAATTTAGAAAAAATGTTATACCAGCAAATATAGCAAAAACAGCATACCAAAATTTAAAATCAGCAGCTGGAGCAACAAATAATAGAAATAAAGCTTCAGGCAAACAGGGCAGAAAAAGACTTAAAACTGACGGCACAATATCAAATACTAATCACGGGGATCAGGTTAATAGCGGTATTATTGGCTATTTTGATAGAAATGTTAGATTCCCATATTGCAGACAAACAGCTTTTAATCAAAAAGAGTTTGATAAATTTAAAAAAGCTTATGGGATTATAAAGTTTGTCGATAATAAATATTCTGAATTAATGCCTGAACATTATGCTTTACAAAGAGAAGTTGCTGACAATACAGCTCAAGATTTTGTTATAAAAGACACCGCTTTCACAACAATTACTGTAAATAAAAATTGGCAGACAGCAGTGCACACAGATAAAGGGGACTTTGAAAAAGGTTTTGGAAATTTAGTTGTATTAAGAGAGGGCTTGTATAAGGGCGGATATTTTGTTATTCCGCAATGGGCAGTCGCTTTTGATATGCAAAATTGTGATTTATTGTTGTGTGATGTTCATCAATGGCACGGAAATACACCAATAACAAAAGTAGATGAAAAAGCTACAAGAATATCACTAGTAATGTATTACAGACATAATATGCAAAAATGTGGAACAGCTGTTGAAGAACAAGAGTTTGCAAAACAAAGACAAATTAGATCGGGGGAAAGTCTTTATTGATGTGCGGAATTGTAGGTTATAGCTGTGAAAACCCTAAACAAAATCATATACAGATTTTACAGGATATCATAGCAGAAAGCTCAATCAGGGGCATACATAGTTTTGGGTATAGCTTTGTTAAAGATAAAAAATTAATAACAAGAAAATACCACGATCTTAAAGAGGTTAAATTGCCTTTAACTAATAAGATTATTTATCATAATAGGTACTCTACTTCTGGCGATTTTAAAAATCATAAAAATAATCAGCCAATACATATAGACAATATGTCTTTGGTTTTCAATGGTGTTATTGACATGCGTACCAAAAAACAAATGGAAAATGCATACAATATTTTTATGGAAACCGATAATGACGGAGAAATATTAATTCAAAGATGCGGTAATGATAAAAAGCTTATTGAAAGATTTGTAAATGATATTAGGGGAAGTTTTGCAGGTATTATTCTTGATGAAAAAGAAAACTTATTTGTAATTAGAAATAAAAAAAGACCTTGCTGGATATTAGAGTATGATAATGCAAAGTTTGTAGCTTCAACAAGAGATATTTTTAAAAGAGTTGATAATACTTTTATGCCCAAGCCGTTAGAAGCTAATAAGATATATGAAATTTAAATATAAATTAAGACATGCTACACGAGCAGACGAAGACTTATTAAAACAACTTTACAAACAAGACAAAGAACACATAGGATCTTTTAATTTATATCAAGTATGGGATAAGTATTTGACTTCAAGTACAAACTACAAGTATTTGATTTGTGAAGATAAGGGCTTTGTCAGATATGGTTTTAGTAAAAAATACAGCAGCTGGATAATTCATGAGATAGCTGTATTAGATGATTTTAAAAGACACGGCATAGCTAGATATATTGTAGAAAATTTACCTAGACCGCTTATGTTAAAATGTAATTGTGATAATGAGATTGGCAATAGGTTTTATGAAAAGATCGGTATGACAAAAGTAGGAAAAACAAAAACCCGTAAAGGTGTTGAACAGAATATTTGGCAATGGTAAATGAATATATTGATTACCACATAAGATCCTCAGAAGCGAAAGACATTGATCCAGCTAATGATTGTCTGAAATATATCAGCAATAGATTTGAGCTAAACATTGAACAAAGATATTGGTTAGCTTTTTTATATGCTTGTTGTTATTCAGGAAGCACAGTGTATTACATATACAATGAGTTTCCAGATTTTGAAAATGTTGATGAGGACAGGTTAAGTAGGTGGTGGGATAGCAACAAGCACAAAACTATCTTTCAAACAGATCGTCTGAAAGTAAAAAGCTTTAATGAGTTTGTAAATATATTTAAATCATATAAAAGCTTGTTAAACGGCTTAACACAAGAGGAATATTTTAATTCTTTAAAACAGCCAAACAGACAGATGACATATGATAATTGTTATCAGGATCTAATGAAAATACACTACTTTGGCAGATTTACTATGTTCATTTATTTAGAAATGGTAAATGTTTTAACAGATTTTGATTTAGAGCCAACATATTTAGACCTGAAAAATGCCGAAAGCTGTAGAAATGGTTTAGTTTACAGCATTGAAAGATTTGATTTAGATACGCACGGCAAGAAAAAAAGATTAAATAAAAATGAATTAGGGTATTTACAATACCAATTCGAGCTTGTTAAAGAAGAAATAGAGCAGCTTGATATACAACATACAAACATTTGGAACATAGAAACTACACTTTGTGCTTTTAAAAAGTTCAAAAAGGGCAAAAGATATGTAGGTTATTACATAGATCGTCAGCGAAAAGAAATAGAAAAAATGCAAGATCTAGTTTCAGACGGGGTTAATTGGAATGTTTTATGGGATTTCAGGAACGAAACATATGATAAACAATGGTTAAAAGAGTTGTAGCAATAGGCGGTGTGCCATGCTCTGGAAAAACAACACTTGTAAGAGAAATATTAAACAAAGTGGAGGATGAGCCGAAATTTTTTAAATATGGGCTTCTCAGGGGCTATATATCAGGCGACACAGCAATACTTGGCATTTACCAGCAAAATGATACTTTTGGCGGGACTGACAAGCTTTCTATGGCAGTGCAAAAAGATTATGAGAAGTTTTTACAGATTACAGACTATAATGTTCTATTTGAGGGCGATAGGCTGTTTACTAGAAAGAATTTATTACACTTACAGGACAAATATGAGCAGAAGTTCATTGTTTTAGATCTTGATAAGAAAACATTAGAAAAAAGACATGAGGAAAGAAATGATACTCAGTCAGAAAAGTTTAAAAAGTCTAGGCAGACAAAGATAAATAATATACTCAGTGATGAGTGTTTGAAACCCGATTTGGAAGTAATTCAAATAACGGATAAACAGAAAGCAGGGGAAATAGCTGATAAAGTTATAAAATTCCTGTTTTAACAGGGAATTAACAGGTATGGCGAAGTTTAAAAAAGGACAGTCAGGTAATCCAAAAGGGCGACCAAAAGGCACAACAACATTAAATAGTTTGTTAAAAAAAATAGGATCTGAAGAAGTCAAAGGAACTGATGCTGATAAATTAGAGTTTATTATGCGTAAAGTATTTGATTTTGCAGTCAAGGGCGAAAGCTGGGCTGTTCATTTCATAGCAGACAGGCTTGAGGGTAAACCAAAACAGACTGTCGGTATTCACGAGGTAAATGAAGATCCAATAAAAGTGTTTGATATTGATGAAGTGGAAGATTGATGACACAAGAAAGTCTATATTGCACGATAAATCAAGATACAAAATTTTGGTTTGTGGTCGCAGGTGGGGCAAAACTTTCTTTTCGTTGATATGGCTTTTACATACTGAATTAAAACCAAATGAAAGACGCTGGATAATTTATCCAAGTTATAGACAAGCTAAAATGGTAGCTTGGGCTTTGGTTAAAAGAATTTTTGCAGGAAAAGATGTTAAGGTAAATGAGTCTGAATTGTCAATAACTCTTAATAATGGGGCTAAAATAGAATTAAAGGGAGCTGACAAAGAGGACAACATTAGAGGTGTCAGTCTTAATCGAGTAGTATTAGATGAATATGCTTATATGAAACCAAATGTATGGGGAGAGATCGTTCAGCCCATGTTAGCAGAAACTAAGGGACAAGCATTGTTTGTCGGTACACCAACAGGAATACAAAATCATTTTTACGATATGTATGTTAAAGGACAAAGCGATAACGCAGACTATAAGAGTTGGCAATTTACTACAATTGACGGCGGGTTTATTTCCGCAGAAGAAATAGACAGTGCTAAAAAAAACTTGGACCCGAAAACCTTTAGACAGGAATATGAAGCAAGTTTTGAAACAGCAGCGAATAGATGTGCATACAACTTTGACAGAAATATACATGTGAAAGAAATGGATAAAACACCTAGACTTTTTTGGGGTATAGACTTTGGTGTATCAAGCTACATGACGGCAATATTAATGTGTGAAAATACAAAAGGCGAAGTTTATGTATTTGATGAGATTGGCTTACAAAACTCAAATACTTTTGAATTAGCTTTAATGATGAAAAAAGTTGCACCTAATGTGCCAGTGTACCCAGATCCAGCAGGGAAAGCAAGAACAAGCAATAGCACAAAGTCTGATCATAGTATATTGCGTGAAGCAGGATTTACAGTGATTAGTAGAAAAGCAAACCCGACACAGAAAGACAGATTAAATGCATTAAACAGAATGCTGGGAGATGCAAGAGGTAAAACAAAGCTTTTTATAGATCCTAAATGTAAAAACACAATTAGAGATCTTGAATTAACAACATTAGAAAATGGACATATTTTGAAAACAGAAACTTTATCACACTTTCTTGACGGAATTATGTACCCCATTGAATACAGGTATGGTTTCAAAGGCAAAGCAAACACAATAGAGTGGTAAAAGGACAACAAATGATAATTACAAATTTGACAGAAAAAATGTTATACAATTTGCTTATGGAAACCATAAAAGACGGGTACGATAAGCAAATGGAAGAAAGAGAAAGACTTCTTGATTATTATGAGGGCATAAATCTTGAACACGATTTAAAACAATATTTTGACAGTGAATCACTTTCACAGATCCCGCCAATGTATATTAACTTGGTAAGAAATATAATCAACAGACGAGCATTGGTATATCAACAAGCCCCAGTAAGATATAATGATAAATATAATGAAGTTTTAGGGGACTTTGATTCCTTTATGAAACAATTTGAGCAACTGACATACTTGTTAGGTACGGAAGCTTTATATACGCACTGGGACGATGCCCAGCAAAAATTAAAATATAGACCTATTCACTTCTTTGTGCCGTTCTTTAAACCAAATGAAGATGAGCCGTTTGCAGTAATGTATCAAGCCGAATCACAGCTTATGGCAAGAACAGAGGACGCACAATATATGTTTTGGAGTAAAGACACAGAAGATATGGAAGGAAAGTATTTTATGATTTCTTCAAAGGGTAAAATCACTTCTATTGTAGAGGGAGATAAAAACCCGTATGGAGATATTATACCATTTAATATTTCACACAGACACCCGTACACTAGGGACTTTTTTAGAGAGGGTGCAAGCGATCTTGTTGACGGAATGCGATCTATTAATATTATGCTTACTGAATTAGCATTACACGGCAGATTCCAATTGGGACAGCCTTTGTTTACAGGATTAGACACAGAACAAATAATCAGAATGGGACAAGATAAAGCTATTGTATTACCTGAGGGGGCAAACTTTTCTTATGCTTCGCCAAACGCAGATATAAATGGTATGATAGAGTCAACAAAGTATATGGTTGACAGCATTGCACAAGCGAATAATGTAAGAATTAATTGGACTGATAAAGCAGCTGAAAGTGGACTTTCCAAAAAAATGAGTGAACTAGATCTTATGGACGCATTGAGAAGTGATGTTGAACAGATTTATAGACCATTTGAAAAAGAACAATTTAGAATAGCACAAAGAATATGTGAAGTATCAGGTGGCATACAACTTGGAGATCAATTCAGTATTGACTTTGCTGAGAGAGAAATACCTATGTCGCAAGACGAGGAAATATCATATTACACTTGGGCTTTTGCTAACGATCTTGAAACAAGACAAAGCTATTTGAGAAAGAAAAACCCAGATTTACAAGAAGAAGAAATTACAGAAATGGTTGAACAGCTGGACGCAGAAAGCCCACAGCAACAAGAAGCTAATCAAACACAGTCAATATTAGACAGAATAGGCGAACGAGTTGGCTAAGTTAGACTTTTACAATAAAGAGATCGCTAACATACAAGATCAACTTATCAAAAAGCTTGATAAGATTGTTATTGGTTTGACAACACTCAACGATACTGAGCTTGTTCAATTAGCAAGACAAATAGACTTTTTTGACGAGATGAACAGACTGGGATATGCTTCGCTTATTGAGAGAACAAGAAATGTATATGCTGAAGAAATAGCATTGATATTTAGTCAATTAAGTCAAAGACAATTATCGCAAGTGGCTATTGCAAGCATAGAAGCTGTTAATGATTTAATTGCATTTGAGTTAACATACTTAACAAACAATACAAGATCTTACGCAGATCAATTAAAGAATGCTATGATAAGAGGTGTTATTACAGGCGAATCAAATGCTCAAATAATACAAAACTTATCAAACGGCTTTGGTGTAGGAAAGTTTATCAGCAGTAGTGAATCATCATTTCTAATTAATGATGCTTTCGCAACTTTTTCAAATGCTACTAGGGCAAAAGCTTTTGAGGACTTTCCTGAGCAAAAATTTAGATATGTAGGTGTGAATGATGACAAAACTAGACCAGCTTGTAAAAAGGTATTGGAAATAGTTAAAGAAAGAGGTCCATTGACACGCAAACAGATTGCTAATCTTAATGTTAAAGATTTCGAGGGATTTAGCAGACGAGGTGGATACAATTGCAGACACGACTGGGTGGCAGTATGAGAATATTTGACATTCCAAAAGTCAGCAACAGGTTTATGAAGTCTGTGGCACAAAGGGGCATAGATCTTATTATTCAAGACGCAAGCAAAGGGATCTTTCAAAAAGATAGCACACAATACAAAAAATTTCCATATAGTTCGGGCTATAAAAAATATAAAGCGAACAGTATGAACAGATTTTCAGACGGGGCTAAGCTTAAAGGGTTTGCTAATCAGTCAACTGATACAACCACAAGCTATAAAAATATGCGACTGACTGGAAGAACATTAAGAGGTATGAGAGCAGGATCAAGAAAAAATACTGGAATTATTACTTATGATAGAGGGGAAATAGTTTTAGGCAATCGAGAAACTGACATATACAACTTGAGGACTATCAACAGAAACAAAATTATGAATAAGGTTGAAAGATTGTATGCTCAAAAGATTAGAAAGTATGCAAGAAAAACCATAACTATAAAATAAGGGGACAGTATGTCAGAAGATGTAAAAGCGGTTGAACAAGAAGCAGTAGTAGAAAGTCAGCCAAAGGAAGAAACTAACAATGAAGTCGGTGGCTTAATTGCAGAAAGTAAAAAGTACCGAACAAGAGCTCAAACAGCAGAAGCTGAGTTAAAGCAACTCAAAGAGGATCTTAAACTTCAAGAACAAAAACAACTTGAGGAAAAAGAGGAATTCAAATCTTTGTATGAAAATGTAAAAGCAGAAAATGAACAATTGAAACCAGTTGTTGAAAAGTTTGAAATACAAGAAAAACAAAGACGAGAACATTTGCTGTCTCAACTTTCAGATGAAGAACAGGAAATTTATGTAGATCTCCCAACGATGAAGTTGGAAAAGCACATTGAAAGATTGAGTAAAAAGAAAGTGCAAGTATCAGATGCCAAAGAAGTTGTATCAAGTGGCAAGTTTGCTACGAATGCAAAGTTTGCTGATATAACTGAAGAAGATCGTAAAAAAATGAAAAGAGATCCGAAGCTTTGGAATCAGATATTAGAGGGCTATAGTAAAAACTAATATAACATATAAAGGGGCTTAAAAATGGCTAATGTGACGACTACAAAAGTCGATGTTTTTCTTGGGGAAATGTGGTCTGATGCAGTTTTAGAATTTGCTCAAAAAAGAATGCAATTGAGAAATCAAATTACAGACTTTTCAGCACTTGCTACTGGTGTAGACAGAATCAATATTCCACAAGTAAAAGAAGACACTAAAAGAGATAAGAGTGCAGACTCAGCTGTCACCTATGACGCAAATACTGACACTTCAAGAACAATTCCACTAGATCAACATATCTACGAAGCAAAAAGAATTGAGGACATTGCCAATGTGCAATCAAATCAGTCTTTATTCGAAGTTTATGCTAGTTCTATGGGTTATTCTTTAGCAAAAGGTGTAGAAGCATATATTGCTGGTAAACTTCAAGGACACACACAAAACTTAATTACACTTGCAACTGATGATATCATCTTGCCAGCTGAATTAAGAAGCGGACTTGAACTATTACTAGATCAAAACTATGACTACACAGACGGAGATACTTTCTTCTATGCAAATCCAAAAGCTTACATGGGCTTAATGGGACAGGGCGATTTTACTGAATCACAAAAAAGAGGTGATGCTGTAAACCCAATCGTCTCAGGAAATGTAATGGAAATATATGGTATGCCTGTATATCCTTCAACAGACTGGTCTGAGGGCGGAGTAAATATATCAGGTACTGTATTCAAGAGAGAATCTGTTTACTATGCTGAGCAATTTGGCGTAAGAAGTCAAAGTGCATATGACATTGATCATCTAGCAACTTCTGTTGTGGTTGATATGTTGTTTGGTGCAACATTATCACACCCAGAGGAAAATGCATTAGGTGGGATCGTCAACTTCAAGAATGCTTCATAAGCATAATTGAAAATCGACTAAATATGGGGCTATTTTCGGATAGCCCTATATTATCATTAAAAAAGAATTTGAAAGGGATCTAAATGCCAATATACGAATATAAATGCGAATGTGGTAAAGAGTTTGAAACACATCAGCCAATTAAAGACGAAAAGTTTAAAGATTGTTCAGAAATTGGATACTTTGAATGCGATAAACCTAATAAACTACAAAGATTAGTCAGCAAACCAACTCTTTTAAAATTAGGACATTTATCTGATAAAAAACTCAGAGAAGAGCTTGGAGATAATATTGATTCATGAGTAGTAATACTAACATAGGAAATACAGCCGTAAATCAGGGCTTTGTTCAGCTTATACACACTGGAGAAACAGGTGGTATAGATACTACTTTGAGAACTTTATTTGACGGGGACGGAACAGCTTCCGACTTGCAGATTGCAAGCAATAAAGTAAAAATATCTACTGAATTATTTATCGGGGCTAAAACTCTTACTGAGTTTATTCAAGATACAGTGGGGACAATGTTTACAACAGGTAATTCATTGACAAATATTTCTGTGTCTTATGATGATGCTAATAACAATATTGATTTATCAGCTACTGGAGAGATTACTTTAACAGGATCTCAAACATTGACAAACAAAACACTTACAAGCCCTGTGATAAATACAAGTGTAAGTGGGACAGCTATACTTGACGAGGACAATATGGCTTCTGATAGTGATAGTAAATTAGCAACACAACAAAGTATCAAAGCTTATGTAGATTCAGAGGTATCTGGCTTGGTTGACAGTGCACCAGGTGCATTAGATACTTTAAATGAATTAGCATCAGCTTTGGGAGATGACGCAAATTTTTCTACGACAGTATCAACAAGCTTAGGAGAAAAGCTAGTAAAAGCTTCAAATTTGTCGGATCTTACAAACACAACAACAGCAAGATCTAATCTTGGCTTAGGAAGTATAGCACAATTAAATAGTATTGCTGTAAGTAATTTAACAGCTAGTGCAATTCAAACAAGTGGAGAAACATTTTCGGACAATGATACTTCATTGATGACTTCAGCAGCGATACAAGATAAAATACAAAGCTTTGGTTTCACGACAAACACAGGCGATATAACTTCTGTTGAAATAACAGCTGGGACAGGTTTATCAGGTGGAGGAACAGGTTCAAGTGGAGCAGTCAGTTTAAATTTAGATATTGATTTATCTGAATTAACAGACATGACACAATCAGTGAATAGTGCACAAGACGAGTTAATAATTTTAGATAATGGTGCAGATCGTAGAAAACTAATATCAGAAATACCATTATCAGCTTTTAATAATGATTCAGGCTTTTTATCAAGTGTATCATTTAGCGATATATCAGGAAGTGCAATACAAACTTCCGCAGAAATAGGATCATCTTTTTCAGATAATGATACTTCTTTTTTAACAGCAGCAGCTGTAAATGATAGAATTGAATCTTTTGGCTATACTACAAATACTGGAGATATGACAGGTGTAAGTATCACAGCTAACGATCCTTTGGACATATCACAAAGCAATACTACAAGTGGTAATTATTCAGCTACAATAAGCTTAGATGCTACTGAGTTCGGATCTTATTTAACCGATATGACAGAATCAGTTATTGCTGGTACTGATGAATCAGTTATTGCTGGTACTGATGAAGTAGCAGTTTTAGACGACGGAACACTTAAAAGAAAACAATTTAATGAGATAGGTCTAAGCTCATTTAACAATGATTCAGGTTTTCTTACTAGTGCACCCGTGACAGCACTTAACAATGCTACTGCAAATGAACTTGTAACAGTAGGATCTACCACAACAGAATTAGATGCAGAATCTAATCTTACTTTTAATGGAACAAGTTTTGAAGTAGAAAATAGTTCAAATGGTAGAGGTGTACAATTAAACACAAATTCAGAAATAAAATCATTAGATGGTGCATCATGGTTACATCTTCAAAGATATGTAGATGGTAATGTAGCTATTGGTAATAATTCAAATGCAAATTTATATGTTGCTAATAAAATAGGTATAGGCACTTCATCACCAAGTGCTAAACTTCATATAGCAGAAGGATTTGCTTATATTTATCAAACAGATGGTGTAGGAAAATTAGAATTAAGAGATAGTAGAGCATCTTATGATGCAGAAATATCACAAAGAAGTGATGGTAGAATATCTTTAGCAACAAGAGCAGGAACTTATGGAAGTAATGGCTCAATAGAAATTTTAGATTCAGGATCTGTCGGTATAGGCACTACATCACCTGGAGAAAAATTAGATTTAAGAGGTGGTAATTTTAGAGTAGGTGGATTTAATACTGGAAGTGATTATGGTGCAATATTTACACCTGCTGATTCAGCATCTTATTGGCACATATACAATGATACTAATGGAGAATTAGCATTTGGTAGAAGTGCAACAATAGGTAGTTCAGAAAAGATGAGAATAGACTCATCAGGAAATGTCGGTATAGGACAAACATCACCAAGTGCAAGATTAGATGTAGTAGCAAGTGGAAATACAGGAATAGAAGTAACTGGTGGAGATGGATATTTAGCAGGTTATTTTGCAACAAGTTTTGATTATGTTTCAAAATTTGTAAGCACCGATGCAAGTGCTGCTATTGTAATAGAAGATAGTAATTCAACTTCAAATGCTAATAGAGTTCAAGTGGTAGGCGATGTAATGGAACTTGTTGCATCTAATTCAAAAAGAATTGAATTATCATCAGGGTCTGTTGTAATCAATCAAGATAGTGATAATGTTAATTTTAGAGTTGAATCTAATGGTAATCAAAATATGTTATTCGTAGATGGTGGTAATGATAGAGTAGGAATAGGAACTAACTCACCTGCAGGTACACTTCATGTAGAAGATTCAGATGGTAGTAATTTAGCAAGATTTAAAGATTCAGATAGTTCTTATGCAGGTATTATTATAGCAGGAGATACAAATGGTGGGCATATAGGTAATAGTGGTGGATATGCAGGAGAGGGTATTTACTTTCAAGATAGTGCAGAAGTAATGAGATTTTATGCAGCAGGTAGTGAACAAATGCGACTTACTGGAACAGGACGATTAGGCATAGGAACTTCATCACCTGATAGAAAATTACATGTACAAGGTAGTGCTATTGTTTCTTCAGTATTTAAAGGAACAAGTGCAACAGGACATTTAATAGATTTAGTTTCCGATAATGCAACTGATGGATATAATGGTATTAGATTTTATGAAACTACAAATCATAGAATGTCTTTATCACATATCCAAACAGGAACAAGAGGATATATGCAAATTGGAAACTCTTGGGCAAGTGGTAGTGAAATATTAGTAGTAGATGGAGATAATCAAAGAGTCGGTATAGGAACTACATCACCAGGTGCTAAGTTAGATGTAGATGTAGCAGGAAGTAATGGTGGAATGAGAGTTATAAGTTCTTCTGATAGTAAGATTGCACATTTTAGATTAGCAGGTGGAAGTAGAGAATTATTACAAATCGGTGGAGAAAGTGATAGTGTTAGTAAAGTTCAAATAGGAACAAGTGCAACATCTGCCCCTGCAATAGAAATTGATAGTTCAGATGATGTAAAAATAACTGAATCTCTTGGTATTGGAGTTGCTGCAAGTAGCACAACAGGTAGATTAGATTGTAGTAATGATGTAGTAGCATTCTCAACTTCTGATAAACGACTAAAAGAAAACATTAAACCATTAGATAGTGCATTAGATAAAGTATTACAGATTAGTGGTGTAGAGTTTGACTGGAAAGAATTAACTGAAGAAGAAAAGAAAACTATACATGGAAACGAAGGACATGATGTTGGTGTAATAGCACAAGAAATAGAAGAAGTCCTACCTGAAGTAGTTACTACAAGAGATAGTGGATATAAAGCAGTTAAATATGAAAAGATTGTGCCTTTGTTAATAGAGGCAATAAAAGAACAACAACAACAAATAGAGGAATTGAAAAATGGCTAAAGTAATCGCAGAAAAAGTACAAGAACAAGTACAAGTTGATTCACCTAAAATGGTAGAAATCAAGCATACAAGATCAATGAAAGATGCTTCAGGTAATGATGTAGAAGTAGTAGATTATACTGATGTAAAACCAGTAGACGAAGCTATATCACAATGTGAAGCACATAAAGCTAATTTAGAAACACAACTTACTGAATGTGAAGCAGAATTAGCAGACTATATAGCAATAAGAGATGCTGAATAATGGCAGGACCAGCAGTTGGAACAAGCAATGTAGGTTTATTTGCAATAGGTAGTGCATTAGGCGAAGCTACAAATGTAAATGAAACTTCTAACATAAGCTTAGCGAGTCTTTGTGGCGGTACAGACGGATCTATCACAAACACTTTTCCAAGCAACGATGATAGTGGACCAGCAGACACTTTTAACAGAGTCGGTGGAACTAACAATCCATTACAAAGTACTTCATTAGATAATCCAGATGCCACTATTTTAAATAATATTGGATCAGCCCCGTATCACATGAGCCATACTTTCGGTGGGCAACATGCTGACTTAGGTGGGGGCGGAGGTCCAGGCAGGTAAAATTTCAATGTAAACAACATAAGGGGTTTGAAATGAGTGAAAAAACAGTGAACATAAATGACAAAGACTATAACTTTGATGAACTATCAAAAGAACAACAAATATTAGTTGAGCATGTAGAAACTTGTCGCAGGAATAAAAATCAGTTGTTATTCCAAATAGATCGTGAAAATGTAGCAGAGGGTGCATTTGCAAAAATGCTTACTGAATCATTTGAAGAAAAAAAGGAAGAAAAAGATGCCTAAATTAAATGTAGTTGCAGGTATTATTGACAAAGTTGCTGACAGAATTGACGACTTTACATTAGATAAAGCAGAAAAAGCAACACTAATACAAGAGATAAATAAAGCTCAACTTGAAGTCAATAAAGTTGAAGCAGGACAGTCAGGGCTTTTGAGTAGGTGGAGAGCTTTTTTGGGCTGGACGATAAGTGTAGCATTCGGCTATCACTATATCATACAGCCATTTTTGCTTTTCATATTATCGGCTTTTGGTTTAGTAGTGATTTTACCAGAGTTCGATATGAGCACAATGACAACAATTCTTTTGGGTATGTTAGGTCTTGGGGGCATGAAGTCGTTCGACCGCATGAACAGAAAGTGATGTTTGAAAAAATTGTAAAAGAAGTCATTGAACATGAAGGTGGATATGTAAACGATCCTGATGACAGAGGTGGAGAAACTAAATATGGAATTAGTAAAAAATGGTATCCTGAAGTTGATATTAAGCATCTCACAATGGACGATGCTATTAATATCTATTACAATGACTATTGGATACCTAGTAAAGCAGAAAGTTTACCAAAAGAAATAAGAAGCACTTATTTTGATATGTGTGTAAACATGGGGCAAGGGCAAGCAGTAAAAATCTTGCAAGAAGCCATAAACAGCAAAAAAACAGCCAAAATAGAAGAAGACGGGGTAATTGGTAGCATAACTATTAAAAATGCCGTCAGAGTATCAAAAAAGCGATTACAAGCATATAGGGTGTTGTTTTATGCTAGATTAGTTGGCATAAGACCAAGCCAAGAGAAATTCTATTACGGCTGGTACAAAAGGGCTATTGGAGTATGAAAAAAATAAAAAGCAGGGGGGTAATATTCGGTGATATGCACTTCCCATTGCATGACGAGGGGGCTTTCAGTTGTGCATTAAAGGTTATTGAAACAGTGAAGCCAAATGTCTTTATAAACTTGGGAGATTTTGCTGAGGGCGAAATGGTATCTCATTGGAGGTGGAGTAGAAGAAAGCGACCGCCATTGGAGTATCAACTTCCATTAATTGATAAAGAAGCTGATGAAGTGAATATGCATATGGATCGTATTGACTATGTATTAGATCAAGTAGGCTGTAAAAAAAGATACTTGGCAATGGGTAATCATGACAATTGGTATAATGCTTTTGTAGAGGAAAACCCGTATTTAGAACAATACAAACCTGAAAACCTATTTAAGATTAAAGAAAGAGGCTATAAATGGTATCCATACGGAGAAATATTTAAAGTTGAAGGAACTAAGCTGTATGCTTATCATGGTGGGCATTACAATAGCATAAATCACAGCAGAACGACAGTGCAAAATCTTGGCTGTAATATTATTTACGGACATACGCACGATTGTCAAAGAAGTGTTGTTCAACATATTTCAGGTGTTCATGTAGCACAAAGTATGGGGTGTCTGTGTAAGATCAAGAAAGATTTTTTAAAAGGCAGAAAAGTTAATTGGACTCACAATGTTGGAGTAGTTGATTTTTTTGATGACGGGTGGTTTAATTTAATCACTCTTGATATACATGACGGAATGACGACATGGAACAATGAAATAATAAAGGGGGAACAATGGGCTTAGCAGAATCAATAATTAGATTAAAAGAGGTAAGCAAAAAGCTTAGAGATTTTAATTTGACTAATGATGAAATAGTAAAGTATTCTACCGAACTACATAAAATAATAGATGAATTAGAAGTTCCCGAGATGATTAATATAAAAGATTTAATTGGAGAATCAAATGAGTACATATCTTGAAAATTATTGCACAATAGAAGATATACAATTGGTAGCCCCATTTGTATTTGACTATGACAGGAAAAGAGTAATATCAAACTGGGTAAGCCACAGCGGAAGTGGTGCAACTACTATTTACAAAGCAGGTAGTGTTGGCAAACTTTCTATGCTTTATTCAAATGACATTGAATTAACAAGTGTCAGCGACATAGCTAGTGTTGATGCAGACGGCAAATTCTTTTTTGATGAAGATGCTGATGTTGTTTATTACAGGCCAACAAGCACAAATGATCCCAACTTTGACGAAAGTGTGGCAGCTGGACGGGATAATAAAACTCTCTTTACCGAGTTTATATCAAGAAGTTCCGACTTTGTTAGATCTTATATTAATAAACCAATATATAAGAACAAAGGTGTAGGAACGGGGGATAGTTTGGGTAGAGATTTTCCTGAGGTTATAGTAAGATCAACTGCACTTTTGTCAGCTTCACTTGCGATTATGGCATATGATAGAGAAAAAGGCGAAGAATTGCAGAATTTGGCATATAACCCAAATGACAATAACGGGCTACTAGATTTAATTAGACGAGGTGTTATTTCGTTAGATCAAGATGAGGACGGCAGAGATAAGATAGTTAAAGAAGTTGCTATTAACACTTCTTCAACAGGAACTATTGTAGATACTTTTGGACACCCGACAGTATCATATGATAGAATCAAAGTAATCATAGCAAGTGGTGGCACATTTTCAGCTGGCAGTACTTCTACTATCACATATAATACTTTTGTCGGCAATGATAATGGTTTAAAGATAGATCAAGTAGCAATCTCAGAAGTTATAGACGGATCGTTTCAATCTATTGGACATGGGATATATGTAAGATTTTCTACAGGTGTTTATACAACAGGCGATGAATGGGAAGTTGAAGTGTCGGGCTTAGACCACACAAGCGGTGGTGGAATTAACACTATACAATTAAAGAGGAATTAATATGCCGTATCATAAAAAGAAGAAGAAAAAAAAGAAAATGAAAAAAGGTAGAAGAAAGTAATGGCAAAAAATCTTAAAGGAATAAGTTTGAAAGGGCTTAGTGCAACTCAAAAAAGACAAATGAGTAGGCATAAAACTCATCACACCAAAGCACATTTAAGATCAATGGCTTCAGCGATGCGTAAAGGTAAAACTTTTAAACAATCACACACAGAAGCTATGAGAAAAGTTGGTAAATAATGCATTCAAAAAGACAAAAAGCATTATTGAAGAAATACGGGTTAAAGGGTGTCAATAAACCAAAAATGACACCCAAACACCCAAAGAAAAAAGCTATGGTGTTGGCAAAAGTAGGACCGCATAAGCTAAAATTAATCAGATTTGGTGCACAGGGTATGGGGCATAATTATAGTGCAGCAGCTAGAAAAAGCTTTAAAGCAAGACACGCAAGAAATATTAAAAAAGGTCCAACTTCAGCAGCTTATTGGGCTAATAGGTTTTTATGGAGTGGTCCAAAAGGTAAAAAGAAAAACCCGCCAAAATCACAAAAGAGAGTTTTTAGTTGAGAAAGTCTAATGTCCAATTTGTTAGAAGAAATGGTAAAAAGAAAACTAGACAGGGACAAAGCAAAAGAACAAAGTATGGGACTAAGATTAGCAAAAAGTATTATAAGAAAAAATATAGGGGACAGGGATAATGGCAATAACATTTGAAAACATTTATAAAGATCGTGTTTTAGATAATATACAAAAATTATTAAAACAAAATCTTTCTTCAATACCAATCTTGTATAGTGAACATAGAGGACAAGAAAGTTTTTTAATTATTCCTGAATCTGATACATTTTTAGATCATTCAAGTAATGTTCATCTCAGGCAATATTCTACGACTATCGAATATAGACTTAGACGAGGTGGGGAATATACAAAAGATAATCATTTGAATAGACTGACAATGATAGCTGAATCAGTCAAAAGAATTTTATTCGATAATAAAAACTTTGAAAGCGATAGCACTTCACAATGGTATAATGGCATAGTGGATAGTGTAGAGTACACAAGAGATGAAGATGATGAAAACATTTCAAATGTTGCTATAACTTTTCAATGCAATGTAAATGAGGTAATATCATGAAATATAAATTAGTAAAAACAAGAGGATTAAGACTTCAATATGGTTATACACAAACACCAAACAGGGTTTGTAGAAAACTTATTCGTGGCGAAGCAGTAAACCTTAAAAAAGAAGAATTGGCTGAGTTAGAGTCGCTTGGTGTTCTATTAGAGCCAACAAGTAAACCAAAACCAAGCAAAAAAGAGGGAGAAATAGAAAATGGCAGTTAGTGGAAAAGTCTATTCTAAAAGCGGTTTTAGTATAGGTATAGTAGCAAAAAGCGGTTCAGCATTCACAACAGTAGCTTCTGCAAGCGGGGCATATAAATTGCTTCCAGTAATCAATGTATCATCACCCGTTCTCAATCTTGTAGAAAGTGGTGAGATTCGAAGCAACAATGCAGGAATGATTGAAACAGATAAAGATCAATTCAGAACAAGAAAAGGTGGATTTGTCACTTTGGATTTTGAAGTACCAGCAGAAAGAAATTTCATAACTAGATTACTAGCTAATGTATTACAAGATCATTCTGAGAATACAAGCGGAACAAATGTAATTCACACAATTGAAGCTTCTTCGAGTGCGTCTTTATCAAGACCAGACTTTACAACAGCTTCTAGTGCAGGTGTTCCAAGCTTGTTTGATATTGGGCTTTATTATCCAACATCAAATGAAGATAAAGCAATTACAAGTGCAGTTTTGCAGAACTTGACAATGAGCTTTGACATGGCAGACGGAAGATGTTTATTAAGTGGAACATTTTATTCAGGCTTTACAAGTGCAAATAAATTTGTCCAAGAAGAAAACTTGTCAAATGCAGTAGATGTTATTGCTTCATCATCAGCACCCGTCATTCCAATAGAATCAAATTTTGATCTTAAAAAGTTAGATGTGGACGGACAAACATTGACAGATGTGATTGTGCAAGCAGTATCTTTTACATTTGAAAACAATATTGCAAGAGTTGGTAGAGATGCCAACGGAGATGCTGAAAGTTATGCATTTGGTATTCCTTCAGTAAATATTACTGGAGAATTGACAGTGATGTATGACGGAAATGTAAATTTCGCAGACGGGAAAAATGTATTACAAGATTTCCTTGACGGGAAAACAGCAACTCTGAAATTACAGCAGGGGGACGGCACAGTCGATGCAGGCGAAGCTGGAGAGATGAACATTGAATGCGAGATCTTTTCAACAGCGGTTAATATTGACGCAAACGCAGATACAGGTGCAGTAATAACAATACCATTTAAGGTAGTTCAACCAACTGACGACAATGGAGATGCTAGTGGTACAGCATTCAAATTTGAATACAACGACAAATTTGCTTCGTCAACTTGGTAAAAGGGGGAATAAGTGAAAGTAGAGATGTTTGAGAGAGAATGGGAAGCAAAGCCCATTACATATAAACAAAAAAGAGAGTTGTGGCAGTTAAGTCTTATTGCTTTTAAAGAAGAGGGACAAGACGAAAAAGACTATTTTAAACTGATGAACAAAGTAGAAGAATTTTCAGGGCTAACTGAAAAAGACTTTACCGATTTATCTATGGGGCAAATAGACTTAGTATTGCAACAAGTCTTTACTCAATATATGGGGCTTGAAAAAAAAGACTCATAGGTCTTTGTAGCTATGTGTGGTTTTCCGCATTAGGTTTTCCACACATGGCATTAGAGTTTCCATACAAACGACAAAGCCCGATCTCTAAAAAAATGACAGTGTATAGAGATCTTGAACAGGTATGGCAAGAAATTTATCAATTAGTAGATAATTGGAAAGATAGTGATTATTCACTAGGTAGAAATTTGTATTTCTACTTACCATTATTTATGAATCCAAAATGGATTATTAGCGGAGATGAATCAACATTAATTACAGAATATAATTATGTAAAAGAATTTAATATACCGCTTGGCAGGGATCTTGACAGTGCAGACGCAGAAAAGCTAGAAGTGTTTGACAGAATTAGATCCGAAATAAACAATATAAAAATTTACATGAGCGAGAAAAATGGCAGATAAACATATAAGATTATTAGTTAGTGCAGAAGTAAAAGATGCTATAAACAAATTAAATAAAACCGAAAAAAGCACAAATAAGCTTGTAGGCAGTTTTAAAGGTTTAGCAATGAGAGCTGGGCTACTTGCAGGGGCAGCAGCTTTAGGTGCAGTAGTTAAAAGCTCAGTATCAACTTCAGCACAATTTGAAGCATTAGAAACAAGACTTGTTGCTTTGAAAGGTAGTGTTGAGGGCGGTAAAGAAGCTTTCCAAGCATTTAACCAAATAGCAAAAACAACACCATTTCAACTTGCAAATGTTGTTGAAGCAGGGGCTCAATTAGAAGCTTTTGGAGCAGATTCAGAAAAGTCTTTGAAAGCAGTAGCAGATTTAGCAGCCTTTATGGGTACAGACATTGTTGACGCAGCTAACGCATTTGGACGAGCTTTTGCTGGTGGTGCAGGAGCAGCCGATGTTTTGAGAGATCGAGGTGTATTAACACAAGTTAAATTAAAATCAGGGTTTGATGATTTATCAAAGCTGACTTTACCACAATTTAGACAAGCATTAGAGGATACTCTTACCGATCCTCAGGGTAATATTGCAGGTGCAACAGACTTATTGGCTCAGACATTTCAAGGTTTAGTTAGCAATTTTCAAGACAGTCTTTCACAATTACAAGACAGCATAGGGGATTTATTAGCCCCAGCTATTAAAAGAGTTATCAGTGTTTTAAAAACAGGTGTTGATGCTTTAACTGAACAATTCAAAAGGCTCGGAGAAACAGACCTTGAAACAACAATAAGAATTGTTAAAGATTTAGGCGGAGAAGTAGATGAATTAGTCTTGATTGCAAATAAAGCAAGATTAATAGAATTGAACCTTGAAATTGGTACAACTACAACTGAAGAAATATTACAAAAAGTTCAGGGCTTTGAACAGGGTATTTTAAATGCAGTACAGAGTCGAGCTAAACAACAAGAATTATTAAACACTTTATCAGAAAAAGAACTTGCTCAGATAGTTCCAATGAATAAAGAGGGTAAAACATTATTTGTGACCCGTCAACAACTTTTAGAAAGTTTGCTTAAAGGTAGCGACGAAGTTATTGCTAGAAACCAACAACAAATAATAGACCAAAAAGAAATTTCTTTACTTTTAAAAGAAAGAAATGATTTAGAAAAACAAAACAAAGAAATACAATCAGGCGACGGCGGGGACGAAGATCCTGTTGCAGTCGTAATGTCGCAAGAAGAAATTAAAACTGAGATATTAAAACAAGCAGCTGAAAAAAGAAAAGAGATAACTGAATCAGAAAAGCTTTCACAATTAAGCATCGAGGACTTTGAAGCAATTGTAGCTAATTTAAAGATTACAGAAGAACAAAAAACAGCTATAATTAAAGCTGAAACTGATAAAAGAAAAAAACTTGAACAAGAAGCACATCAAAAAAGAATAGAGCAAAATTTAGAAAGTGCAATCTTGCAGGGACAATCAGCAAAAGACGCAGCCATATCAGTAGTTAAAGCAGAAGTAGCAGAAGCTCAGGCAAGTTTAATTTCAAGTATTATGCAAGCTTTACCATTTCCAATTAATCTTGCAGTCGCAGCTGGTGCAGGAAGTATGATAGGTAAAGTCACGGATCGTCTTTTATCATTTCAAACAGGCGGATCTTTCATTACAAAAGGCAGAACAACATTACCTATTGGAAGCGGTGTAGTTGTGGGAGATAATGCCAGTGGCATGGAAAGAGTAGATATCACACCTTTACCAAGCCCAAATGATAGTCCAAGAAATATAACCATTAACATATCAGCCCCGTTAGTAGATGAAACAGTGGTTGATCATATTATTCCAGCAATACAAAGAGCGGAGAAACTAGGATTATGAACATAACAAAACAGACAGCAAGAGTACATTTAGGCAAAAGAATTCATGGTACTAAAAAAACAAGTACGAAAGATAGATTAAAAAAACGAAAAATAAAAATTAGGAGATATTAGAAAATGCAAGTTGGGAAAGATACAAAATTCACATTAAGTATCGAAACAGCAGTTAGTATTGCTGTATCAATATTTATGGTTGTTGGGCTTTGGTTTAATCTACAAGCAGACATTCAAGAAGCAAAAGAACTTCCTGAGCCCCCTGTAAGTAGAACAGAATATGATTTAAAAGATCAAATGATCAGAAATAGTATTATGAATACTGAAGAAAAAGTAGAAAAGTTAGAAGAAAAAGTAGATGACATTAAAGAAGATACAAGAAGCATTAATGATACTCTACTGAAAATGAACAATAATTAATATGAGGTACGGACATGAATTGGTTTTATGGTTTGGGATACTTGCTTGGTATCTGTTTGTGGTTATCGCCATTGCACTCTCAGGCAATTAATCTGAATAATTTTCAAGCAATACAATTAATGAGTCTTGAAGATTGTGCAGTAGTGCAGGTAAACGCAAGTTGGAATTTTGCCAACAGATTAGAAATTGAGAAGCTGAAAGATTGTTATGTTGCAGAAATAGATCTTGCAAACAAAAACATTGGAGCTGTTATTCAAAAAGAGTGGAACATTAAGACTGTGCCAACAATTATTATTTTTGAAAAAGGCAAAGAAGTAATGCGATTTGAAGCTGGTATATCTATGAAGTTTGATGAAAATGAGATCTTGAGAAAGATACGATTGGAAATAAAATAATGGCAAAAAGATTTAGGAAAGTAAGAAAGACAAAAGGCGGGACGCCAAAAAGATATTTGGCAGGTGTTAAAAATAAAAAGAAAGCTGAAAGAGAAATCAAAAGAACAGCTAAGCTTTATAAAGCTGGAAAGCTAACACCCGCAATGATGAACGAAATTAGCAGAAAGAGAGCAGCTCGTGGTAAAAAGAAGAAGAAAAAGAGGTAGTATTACCAAAAATTTAAAGAAGTATGCCAATAGAGGTTATTCTATGGCTACTTTAAGAAAAGTTTATAAAAGAGGATTAGGTGCATATTATTCGGCTGGAAGTCGATCTGTTTCAGCACATGCTTGGGCTATGGGACGAGTAAGATCTTTCGTGACAGGTAAAGGCGGAGCAAGAAAAGCAGATGCTGATTTAATTAGAGGTAAAAGAAAGAGAAGAAGATGAGCTTTACAAATACAAACTATGAAGCAAAACTATCTTCAAGTATGACAGAGAATTGGTTAGTTCAAATATTCAAAAATACAAATACAAATATTTTAACAACAAATACACCTGACTTTACATTTAGTTTTAGCGAAACAGCATATAATTCTATTAATTATTATCCAGCTATATTGAATAAGCCAAGCATATCTTACAGCTTGGACTTAAAATCTTTTTCAACAAAGACAGGATCTATTACATTAAATCTAGCTAATATTAATCTAGACGGGACAACTTTGCTTGAATTGCTTGGTAGTGATACAATTAATGGACATGTGAACATATTGTCGCAAATAGATCACGATAACACAGCAAACAATGCATTACAAATATTTAGTGGTAAAGTAAGCAGTTTTGCTTACAGAAATAACACTATTATTTTGACTTTAATAAGCACAAGACCATTTCAAAATGTTTCTGTGCCAAGTTCAAGAACAAGCAATGCTACAAACCCACAATATAATAACAGAAATATACCATTAGTATATGGGGAATATACACCAAACACTAGCTTCACTAATGGGCAAGATGTTTACCCGTGTCCATTTCTTAAAAATGACGGAGCAAATTTTTTATATATTGTTCCTCAGGGGACAACAGGAACTGAAAAGCTTGAGTTTTATGATAAAAGTATGAAAAGATTTATTGAGCTGACTGGTATGACAAGCACAAACAATACTATTGCTACTATTGACGGGGCTTCTATTTTGTCAGTACCAAAAAGCATGCAAAGGCAATTCAATATGCTTCCTGACGAAATAACCCAAACACTTGTAGGCTCAGGAGTAAGTTTAAGCTCAGGAACATTAGCACAAGCTTTTAATGGTAATACTGGCAATGGGGCAACATTTTCTCAAAGCTCAGGGTTTTCGGGAGATGCTAGAGGTGTTGTATTACAATTGAAAATGCCACAAGCAACAGGTAAAATAACAGCAATAACTTTGGGACTGTCAGGCACATATAGTCAAACTATAACAGGAAGCCCAGCAGGAACTGACGGAGCATTTTTTAATTTAGCAACTTCATTAAGCTCAAGCTTTGGATCAACTTCGGGAGATGTAGAGCTTGTAGGATCTTCAAGCAGTGGAGATAAAGTTGATAGAACAAATGAAGCTTTGGCAACTTCTACTGATATAGCTTCAATACTTGATAATGGTACTTTACCTGATGAGTTGTATTTAAGCTTTAAATTCAATGCTTCAGGGGACGGAGATTACACAAGCTTCAATGTTATATTGAATAATATTTTCTTAACTATTACAGCCGAAAATGATACAGCTAATGAGCCAATAGCTTCACAAGAATTTAATGCAGGTGTAGAAAAAGTATATTTAGCCAGAGATATTACCACAGAAAGTTTTAGGGCACACAGCGGACACGCAACATTATCGGATTTAAATAACCCTGTGGCAATACATAGAAACTTATTACATGATATATTAGGTGTTGATGATTATACAAGTGATGCTGAAATAGAAGCTTCAGGATTTAAAAATGTAGCTGAGCTGAGAGATAGTGATACTACTAATGTAGATAGCACAAGCACAGTGCATTGGCAAACAAGATTAAATGTTCAAGAGTCTTTAAACTTAGAAAGCATTTTACAAGAACTTCAATATGAGGGCTGTTTCTTTTTTGAATTTAGTCCACAGGCACAACAAACAAGCATAACAGGTGTTCACCCTTTAAGATATTTTACAATTAGAGATAACCCGACAGCTAATGTTGCATTATCACAAAATGATATTTCTGATTATGAATTAAGCATTACACCAGCTCAGGATCTTGAAACAAATATTTTAATAAACTATAAAAAACACCCAGCTGAAAATCAATTTTTAAAACAAGCATCATATGAGCTTGATGATCACGATGTTATATTTGATGATGTCAAAGAGCAAAAACAAGAAATAAACCTTAATCATTTATTTGATGCTGTTGAAACAAACGGAACTGAAAGAAATAAAAGTTGGTTAAATTTTAGAACTAAGCTTTTTGGTAATTATAAAACAATAGTAAAGTCAACTCTTGTTAATCCAGAAAAGTATGGTATGCTTCAAGTCGGAGATTTTATAGACTTTTCCTCTATTACTTTTGCAGATCTTGGCACACCATTTAGCGAAATATCAGATACTTTTGATAGCTTTGTTGCAATGCCAACAAATTTATTTAAAGAGTCTTGGAGTGGTAAAAAATTTATAATAACAAACTTAAAAAGACAGGTAGGTAAAGTGTCTATAATTACGAGGGAAATATGAGCAGTTATTTTATTTATGATTCAATTAATATGTATAGAAGTGATAATACTTCAAGTGAAGGTACTTCTGACGGAAGTACTTTTACACCAGGCACAGCCATTACAGATCACGAAAGAGCCAATGATGAAAATATTGGCACAGTGATTAGTGCAGTACAAAATAATGACGGGATACAATATGCCGTGGGGTCCACAGCAACAGCAGATGCAGCAGCTGTATATTTTACTGGAGATGACGGAGTATCAAGCGGAACAATAATTAATTTTCACATAAGTGATACAACAACTATTGGAGCAAGCAAAGGCACAATATCAGCAGTAAGTGGTGCAGGTTGGGCAGTTGCAGACCTTACAGAAACTTCAGGAACTAAATTTTATTCTATCTTTGCTGGATCTGTTTCAAATGTATCAGAAATTTTAATAGGCAAAAAACTATCTTTTGAAGTTGAGCCTGATGTTAATGTTCAATCGAATATTGATTATCAAAATTCAGTCCAAAGGTCTTTGGGCGGTGTTGAGTATGTATTGAATGTCAATCAAGGACAAGAGGTTATTACAATCAGTTTTCAAAACATATCAAACACTTTCAAAACAAATTTAACCACAATGCAAGATCATTTGTTAGGACAAAGAAAGAAATTTCTTTATTTTGACGGAACACTCTTTCATTGGGTTAGACTCGAACAGACACTGACATTCACCGAGATAGCTGACGGAAGATTTTCTACTCAGATTAGACTTCGTCAGCAAATTCAATAACCTGAAATACAAAAAAGCCCCATTAATTTGGGGCTTCTTTGTTTGAGGTATATTGACTTAACTAACTCTTGACAAAATAACCATAAACACATCTTGTTCCATTTCTAGTACAATCATGAGTGTCTTGTATTACTCCGTCAATTACTGCAACGAGATGCTTAGAAACGGAACAAATAATTTTACCGCTTGGCAACTCATTGGCTTTTAAATGCACTTTACAGCCAGAGCCGATGCCCATAGTTGGCACAAACTTAAAGCCCAGACTTTCAAGATAAGGTCTGAAAACTTGTTTGTAAACACCATTTCTAGCAGTACTTCCTCTTTTTTGTATATACTTTGCAACATAGTTTCTTTTACCCTTTGCATATTCTCTATTGGCTTCAGCCAAATCATAATATACTTTATCATAAGGCAAATCAGTTGCAATCGCAATAGCTCTGACAACACAATCTCCAGCATTACCTACAAAACCAGCTTTAAATCTACCGCCGTCATTATATTCCCATATTTTATCCATTTTTATTCTCGCTTTCATATTTGATTAAATCATTAACATCAGCGACATCTGTTGGTAAGATGCCCCATCTATTTTTTCTTTTATCATTAACCCAATGTAATGCACCAGGCTCATTACCTTCATCATCACAACTTATAAAAAATGTTGTGTCATCGTCTGTTGTAAATACTAATCCAGTCGCAGAGTCAACATCTTCATTATCCCATTTTTGCCAAGCTATCGCAACAATTTTTTTGTTAAGCAATAAGCTCTCAGCTTCGGAATACCATATTTTATTTTTTTTATATTCATTTTTATTCATTTTTTTCTCCATTTTGTGGGGGCTTTTCAGCCCCCGTTTATTTAATGTAAATTACCTCTATTTAAGAGTGTAATAGCCCTGTCGCAAATCTTGT
>LUMS01000078.1_pt1 | contig 32401 bp, 31 predicted proteins | sample 729711 | NCBI WGS metagenome assembly LUMS01 (sample SAMN03860298, study PRJNA289734) | marine metagenome | biome: seawater column; feature: ocean; material: water; isolation source: Red Sea water column Station 192 - depth 25m | place: Saudi Arabia: Red Sea | collected 2011-10-15 | depth 25 m | reverse complement strand
GCATATACTAATATGGATCTTCATACTGATGGTACTTATGTTAAAGAAAAAACTGATTGGTTATTAATGTTAAAAATGGAGGAAGAAAATGTACAAGGTGGAGAAACTGCAATGTTGCACCTTGATGATTGGGAACATTTAGATAGTTTAACTAATGATAAAGTTGGAAAGCAAAACTTCTTATGGGGCTCTCCAAAAAGTAAAAATGTTGACTATAAAGTAGAACATCCTGTTTTTTCAGAGGATGAAAATGGAAAACCACAAATTTCTTATATTGACCAATTTCCTGAGCCTAAAAATATGGAACAAGGACTATTTCTACAAAAATTATCAGACTCGTTAGAAGGTAGTCAAAAAAAGATTGTTATGCCTTTACCAGTTGGCTTTTCGGTAGTAGCAAACAACTATTTCTGGCTTCATGGAAGAAAACCATTTGTAGAAAATAAAAAATTATCAAGAGAATTACTAAGAATTAGAGGTTCTTTTTTTACTAATTAATTAATTTTAGTGATAATAATCACTTAGTTTATCATGAAAATCGGATTTATTGGTACAGGACATATCTCAAAATCAGTAATCAATGGAATACTGGGATCAAAATTAAAAATTAATAAAATAATTGTTTCAAAGAGAAATTCAAAAATTTCAAGTGAACTTAAAAGAAAAAGTAAAAAGATAAAAATATCTGCTGATAATCAGGATATTATAAATCAATCAAATTGGGTTTTTTTAGCAGTAACACCAAAGATTGGAAAAATTATTCTTCCAAAACTAAAATTTAAAAAAGGTCAAACGATAATAAGTTTTATATCAACTATAAAAATGACTGAATTAAAAAAATATATTAAAGTTAAAACCAAGATTATTAGAGCAATTCCTTTGCCTCCAATTTCTCTTAGAAAAGGACCAGTACCAATTTTTCCACCAGATAAACAAGTTAGAAATTTTTTTAATAAGCTTGGCACATCTGTTGAAATAAAAAATGAAAACCTATCACTAAATTTTTGGTCAACTTCATCAATGATGGCACCATTTTATGAATTACTACAAACTCTGAGTGAATGGTTAGTAAAAAAGGGAATTAATAGAAGCGACTCTCAAAAGTATATTACCTCGTTATTTATTGCTTTATCTGAAGATGCAAAAATTAATTCAAATAAAGATTTAAAAGTCCTTGTTAAAAATTCACAAACCCCAAAAGGTTTAAATGAACAAGCTGTTAAAGAATTAAGAAAACTTGGATTTTATAAATCTCTTAATAAAACAGCAAATAGCGTCTTAAATAGATTAAAAAAAAGTAAGTAAAATGTCCGAAAATATCTTACAGGTAAATAACCTTACAAAATTGTTCGGAGGACTAGCAGCAGTATCAAATTGCTCATTAAATATTAGATCGGGTTCAATAACTGGAATAATTGGCCCAAACGGTTCAGGGAAAACAACATTATTTAATTTAATAGCTGGAAATTTAAAATCTAATGATGGAGAGGTAATATTTAATGATGAAAATATTACTGATGTACCATCACATGAGTTATTTGGCAGAGGATTATTAAGAACCTTTCAGATTGCACATGAATTTTCAAACTTAACAGTTTTAGAAAACTTAATGATGGTGCCATCAAATCAAAGCGGAGAAAATTTATTAAATGCACTTATTAAACCTGGACTAGTTAAAAAAGAGGAAAAAATTATTAGAGAAAAAGCCTACGAGGTTGTAGATTTTCTTAATTTAACACATTTAGCCAATGAAAGGGCAGGAAATCTTTCAGGAGGCCAAAAAAAATTATTAGAATTAGGAAGAACTATGATGGTTGATGCAAAATTGGTTTTACTTGATGAAGTTGGAGCGGGAGTTAATCGAACACTTTTAAAAGATCTAGGAACTGCAATATTAAAATTGAATAAAGAAAAAAATTACACTTTTTGTATGATAGAGCATGATATGGATTTTATAAGCAGAATGTGTGATCCAGTAATAGTAATGGCAGATGGTTCAGTTTTATTTGAAGGAACATCTGATGAAGTGAAAAAAAACGAAAAAGTAATTGAGAGCTATCTTGGAAAGTCAAACTTAACAAAAAAAGAAAATTAATGGCATACTTTGAAGGAGCAAAAATGACAGCAGGTTATGGGGATGGACCTGATATTATTAGTTCATGTTCCATAACTGCCAATAGGGGAGAGATAGTAGCTATTCTAGGTCCCAATGGTGCTGGCAAATCAACAGCCATGAAAGCGATGCTCGGATTATTAAAATTAAAATCAGGCTCTGTAACTTTGAATGGTGAAGATATTTCAAAAATTAATCCTCAAGATCGAGTAAAAAAGGGTATTTCATTTGTTCCACAAACAAGAAATGTATTTGCTGAGTTGACTGTAAGAGAAAATTTAGAGATTGGTGGCTTTTTGACAGAAGGGAGTTTAGAAAATAAAATTGAGAGTATTTATAGTTTATTTCCAATTTTAAGTGAAAAAAAATCCCAAGTCGTCGGACAATTATCTGGTGGACAACGTCAGCAAGTCGCGCTTGGAAGAGCTTTAATGAGTGATCCATCAGTTCTTATGTTAGATGAGCCCACAGCTGGAGTTTCTCCAACAGTAATACCAGCGTTAGCTTATGGTTCACAATTAGCTTTAGGTGCTATTTTTGTTACTTTAATTTATGCAGTTTTAAGATTTGCTAATTTTGCAACTGGAGACATGATGTCTTTTGGAACAATGTTTGCAGTTATTCTAACATATTATTTTCAGTCTTTAGGTTTTGGATTAGGTTTTTTACCAACAGCGCTTTTAACAATTCCTTTCGCCATCCTTATGATGATTTTATATATGTTAATCATAGATAAATTTGTTTTCAGTTATTACAGGATAAAAAAAAGTCCTCCAGTTCAGTTTGCAATGGTTAGTGTAGGGGTTATGTTTGTCACTCAAGCCTTAATTAGAATAATCATTGGACCATCTGATAGAAGATTTTTAGATGGTGAAAAATTTATAATTAAAGCAACAGAATTTAAAGAAATGACTGGTCTTGCAGAAGGTATAACTTTAAAATCAACACAAGCAATAACAATAATCGTAACTTTAATTGTTGTTTCAATAATGTTTTGGTTTTTAAATAGAACTAAAACTGGAACAAGTATGAGAGCTTATTCGGACAATGAAGATTTAGCATTATTGTCTGGTATAGATCCTAAGAGAGTTGTTTTGATAACATGGGTCATTGCAGGAATTTTGGCTACTATTGGTGGAGTATTATACGGTTTAGATAAAAGTTATAGACCTTTTGTTTATTTTAATAATATGCTTCCAATATTCGCCGCAGCAATTGTTGGAGGTATCGGAAATCCATTTGGAGCTTTCTTAGGTGGATATGTTATAGCTTTTGCAGAAATATTTGTAACTTACGCATACAAAAGATTTATTTCATATCTATTACCTGAACATCTTGAGCCAGATTCTTTACTCCAGTTATTATCGACAGATTACAAGTTTGCAGTTTCATTCTCAATTTTAGTAATTGTTTTATTAATAAGGCCGTCAGGTATCTTTAAAGGAAAAGTAATATGAGGAATTATAAAAATGTCATCGCCGCATATTCAATCATGATATTTTTAATAATTTTGGTTGGGATATTTCAATCCTGGTCTATAGCATTAACTATTTTAAATTATTGTTTAATTTCTGCAGTTATGACAATTGGGGCAAATATACAATGGGGTTATGCTGGATTAATTAATTTTGGGATAATGGGATATACAGCATTAGGAGGATTAGCTGTAGTTTTAGTTTCGGTTGAACCAGTCAAAAAAGCTTGGCAAGTTGGAGGTTTAAATATTTTAGCTTGTATATGGATAATTGTTGCAATTATCTTTGTAGTTAAATTTATACTTAATAGATTTGATAAGTCTAAATTAAGAAATTACTCAGTAGCTTCTGTAATCTTGGGTGGAATAATTTTACTAAGAGTAACTGCTGCACCAGGGATAGAAGCTATAGAGTCAGTTGATCCAGCAAAGACAGGATTTCTCGGTGGCATGGGATTACCCGTTTTATTTTCCTGGATTTTCGGTGCGCTTTTGGCTGGCGGTTTAGCATTTGTCATAGGAAAGATCGCATTAGGTCTTCGTGCAGATTATTTAGCTATTGCAACATTATTAATAGCAGAAATTATCGTTTCAATTATTAAACATGAGGAATGGTTGGCAAGAGGTGTAAAAAATGTAATAGGATTAAAAAGACCAGCACCATACGAGATAAATTTACAAACTTCAGAGTGGTTTATAGACTTAGTTGCAAAATTTAATTCATCAAAATTAAATTTAATTAATTCAATCTCTGATAAGCAAGAAGCTCTAAATCAAATGGTTATTGATGCTTCATCGGTTTATGTAAAATTATGTTTTACAGGTTTATTTCTTACTGTTGTTATTATCTTGTTAATTGTGACACAGAAAGCCCTTTATTCACCTTGGGGAAGAAAAATGAGAGCTATAAGAGATAATGAAGAGGCGGCAAGTGCAATGGGTAAAAATATTGTTAAAGAGCATCTTCTTATTTTTATTTTGGGATCTGCAATTGTTGGCTTAGCTGGAGCTATGATGGTTACAAATGACGGTTTGTTTACACCAGGTAGCTACAGACCTATGAGATATACTTTTGTAATTTGGGTCATGGTTATAGTAGGTGGAACAGGAAATAATTTCGGAGCAATATTGGGGGGATTTGTAGTTTGGTTTTTATGGGTCGAAGCTGCTCCAATTGCATTATTTTTAATTAATTTGTTTACATCCCATCTGCCAGAAACTAATGCAGTGAGAGTTCACTTAATTGAAAGTGCTCCATATTTTAGATTCTTAGTTATTGGAATTGGATTACTTTTAATAATGCGTTATAGACCACAAGGAATTATTCCGGAAAAAATTATTAAACAATAATGTATTATATTTTATTAGGTATTGTTTTAGGATTAATATTTTATTTATCTGACAAATATTTATTTTAAAACCCCAGTTAAGAAACTGGGGTTTTAATTTCTAATTATCTTTGCTTTTTGTCTTTAAACTTTCCACCTTTTATTTCTTTTTCAATAAAAGATCCAAAAGCTTCACCAACATCTGTAAATTCAACAGCTGTAGCACCTTCATAGTTTACCGCTTTACCTTTAGCTAATAAATCAAGTGCTTTCTTTAATTCACCTGGATAAATTTTTGTTCCAGGAGCATTGGCTACTGACATTACATTTTTTTGAACAGTCATTCTGTCAGCTTTTCCACCAGCTTGCATTGCAAGCGTGATCAAGGCTGCCGCGTCATAACTTTCACCTGTGTAAGGACCTGATGAATCAATACCACCAGCACTAGCAACTTCTTTAAATATACCAGCACCTTTACCCATTGATCCTGGTAAAGATCCAAATGATTTATTTAAATCTTTTCCAAATCTGTCAGTAAGAGAGTCACCAATCATTCCATCTGAAAGAACAAAAGTATCAAATGATCCAGAGTCTAATGATCCTTGAATTATACTACCACCAGCTTGATCTAAGTAACCTAAAACAGCAAGAGCATCTCCACCCGCTGCTGCAAGTGTAGCTACTTCTGCACCATAGTCACCTTTACCTTCTTCGTGTGCTGTAACAGCTGTTACTTTAATACCATGAGCTTTAACTGCAGCTACATAAACATCAGCTAAACCTTTTCCGTAGTCATTGTTAGTATGAGTTACAGCTAATGATTTAACTTTTCTGTCCTTTGTAATATCCGCTAAGACTTGTCCTCCTCTAGCATCTGATGGAGCAGTTCTGAAGAAATAACCATTATCATTAAGATCAGTTAATCCTGGAGATGTAGCTGATGGTGAAATCATAACAACACCATTTGGTACGGCAACATTAGTTGCTATTGCACCTGTAACACCAGAACAATCAGCACCCATAATAGCAACAACACCACCTGAAACTAAACCTTCAGCAGCAGTTGTAGCAGCAGCAGAATCAACACAAGTTGAGTCAGCTCTTTCTACAGATATTTTTTTTCCACCAAGTAATGAGCCAGAATCTGATGCTTCTTTAAAAGCAAGTTCTGCAGAAGCAGCCATTGCAGGTGTTAGGGTTTCAATTGGACCAGTAAATCCTAAAATAATACCCATTTTAATTCCATGCCCATCTGAAAAAGCTTTTGAAGTAAAGCTTAAGATAAACACGAATATACCTATTAGTAATTTTTTCATATTTTCCCTTTAATTGTTAACAATTTATATAATCAAAATTAAATCCTATTAAATTATTATTTCAATGAGAAAATTATCTCAATTTTCGAACAAATACTTATAATTTTAACAATTATCTGTTTGGAGTGTCTGTCGCAATCATTTGACCTCTCACTTTTTCCCTAAAGTAAATATATACTCCAGCAGATATAATAACAGCTGCCCCAAGAAACGTTCTTGGCTCAGGTATTGTTTCAAATAATATATATCCCGCAATCATAGCAAAAATTATATAAGAGTATTCAAACAAAGATACAATTGAAGGTGAAGCAATACTATAAGCTGAAAAGACACAAAAGAAAGATATAGAAGCAACAACTCCCATTACAAAGACATATGGCCATGAAGCTGAAGGGTTAGTAAACCATTCTCTAACAATAAATTGTAAAGTAGGATCAGAAAAATTATTAAATTTTCCATCTCCACTAACTAGATAAATAATTAAACTTACAATAACCGCAAAAATATAAAGCAAAGTCATTTGAGTATAAATATTATCTTTATCAGAAGTATATTTTGTAATTGTCATCGAACATGCATAACAAAGTGCACAGCCAACAGGCGCTAATTTGAAAAAGTTAAATTCTTCAAGTGTTGGATTAAGTACAATTAATACTCCTATAAAACCTACAACAATTGCACTCCATCTTCTAATTCCAATTTGTTCTTTTAAAAAAAATTTAGCAAACATAGACATAAAGAAAGGACATGAGAAAAACAAAGCACTAACCATCGCTAAAGGATATAAGAATAGTTGCTTGTATTAAAGTTCTTCCCAAATATAACTCAAATAATGCAATATCTTCAAAAATGAACTTTATTAATGAGTCTTGAATGGAAAAAAAGGCCATTCCGGTCATAATAAACAAAATACCTTTTGTATTATCGTTTGTTTGCATATCGCACCTATATCAAAAAAACTTTAACCTTCATAATTAATAAGATACTCTAAAAAGTATTTATGGAAGATTTTAAACCAATTTCTGGTAGCTGTATTTGTGGAGAAATTGAATATACTATTAAATCTAAGCCTTTATTTACACATGCTTGTCATTGTAAAGATTGTAAGAAAATAACCGGATCATCTTTCGTTGTTAATACAAGTATTTTTGAAAATTCATTAGATATCAAAGGTGAGCTTTTAGAAAACAAGTTAATTGCAGGCAGTGGAAAAAGCTGCAAGGTTTACTTTTGCAAAAAGTGTGGTGTTTACATTTATTCTGACTATGAATTCGCTGTTAAAAGGATAAGTATCAGAACAAATACTTTATCTAATCCAGAGCTTTTTCCACCTCAAGCACACATATTTGTTAAAAGTAAAGATCCATGGATAAATATTGTAAACAAAGATATTTGCTATGATGAAATGTATGATCCTAAAATTGCTTGGCCTAAAGAAAGTTTAGATAGATATAAAGAATATCTCGAGTCTAATTAAGGATAAAGTCAGCTGCTCTTTCACCTATCATTAAAGTTGGTGCATTTAAATTACCACTAGTAATCTCTGGCATAACAGAAGCATCTGCAACTCTTAAATTTTCCAAACCATGAACTTTCAATTTTTCGTCAACTACAGCCATTTTGTCCACACCCATTTTTAATGTACAGGATGGATGATAAGCTGTTTCGGCTTTTGACCTAATATACTCGGTTATTTGTTCATCATCAGTTGCACTTTCACCTGGACCTATTTCTTTTCCAGCGTAAGGTTTCATTGAATCTTGACTTAAAATCTTTCTAGCTACACGAACACACTTAATTGTTTCTTTTAAATCATATTCATCTTCTAAATAATTAAATTGAATTTTAGGGTAATCGTATGGATTTGAACTATTTAATTTAATATGTCCTCTACTTTTAGGTTGATTCAAACTTGCGTGTAATTGATAACCATGTCTGTCAGGATCAACTAATCCATGATCGATTACAAATGCCGGAAAAAAATGAAATTGAATATTTGGATAGCTTTTGTCTTCTGAAGATTTGCAGAAACCACCTGCTTCTAAAAATGAAGTAGAACATGGACCACTTTTTGAAAGAAACCATTGAATACCAATTTTAAGCATATTTATTTTGTTAACATAAGAATAAAGTGTATCTTTAGTCTTACATTCTTGCTGAATGTAGGTTTCTAAATGATCTTGTAAATTTTGACCTACTCCCTCTAAAGAATGCACAACATTAATTCCTTTATCTTTTAAATCTTTTTCAGGTCCTACACCTGATAACATTAATAGTTGTGGTGAATTGATTGAACCCCCGCTTAAAACAACTTCTTTCTTAGCGTAAACCTTTGTGACTTTATTTTTGATATTTACCTCTATTCCAACTGCTTTTTTTCCTTCAAAAATAATCCTTTCAGCAAAAGAATTGGTAAAGACTTTTAAATTTTTTCTTTTTTTTGCAGGTTCTAGATAATATTTAGAAGCGCTAGCTCTTTGACCTTTATGAATTGTAATATCATACATTCCAAATCCTTCTTGATCTTCTCCGTTCATATCTTTATTTTTTTTATACCCTGCTTCGACTGAAGCATTAATAAAAGCACTAAACAATGGATTTTTGTTTTTGGATTGATTTACTGGTAAAATTCCTTTCCCACCTCTGAATTCATTCTCTCCTTCGGACCACGTCTCAATTTTTTTAAAAAATGGTAAAACATTTTCATAAGACCATGATTTCAAGCCAAATGAGGCCCATCTCTCATAGTCGTTTTTGTTTCCTCGAACATAAACCATTCCGTTATGTGCAGAACAACCACCTATCATTTTTCCTCTTGGGCAAAATAATCTCCTATTATTTAAATTAGGTTCTGGTTCCGAATAATATTTATAATTATATTTTGGATCATGCATTGCATACAAAATTGCCAAAGGCATATTAACCTTCCAAATATCACTAGATCCACCTGCCTCAAACAAGGCAACATTAAATTTCCCATTTTCACTTAATCTATTTGCAAGAACACATCCTGCTGTACCAGCTCCAACAATTATGTAGTCAAAATTCATTTACTTTTTAAGTTTATCTGCAAGTACTAATTTATCTGATTTAAAACTATTTTTATTTTCGTTAATAAAATCATCCATAATTTTTATTTTATCTTCTTCAAATTCTGTAACTTTTCTTTTTTCAAGATCGATATAAAGAGATATACTTTCTGTAGTTGCAGCAAGTTTTCCTGTTTTTTTTTCGATCATCTCACATTTTAAATGTAATCTTTTCTTATCATGATCAAAGAAAGTGCAATAAACATCAACTTCTTCATTTTCTTTAACTTCATTGTCGTAAGTTGTTCTTGTTTCAACCACCATTGTACTTCTTTTATTTATTTGTGCTTTAGCTCCACCCATATCAAATTTATTAAGCATTGTTTCCCATGCTTCATCAAAAATTAAAACATAATAAGCCATGTTCATATGCTCATTATAATCTGTCCAATCTTTTATTATTTTTCTCGAAGCTAAATGAAATGCCATTTTATTAGCTTTTATTTATTTTATCTGCTACTAACAATTTTCTTTGCATCTCTCTTAAAACAGGTCTTTCTATCAATTTACCATCTATTACAACTAAACCTGTGTTTGCTTTTTTAAATTGATCCATAATTCTTTTAGCTTTACTTATTTCTTCCTCTGTTGGAGTAAAAATTTCATTTAAAATACTTATTTGCTTTGGATGAATAGATCCTTTCCCAGTGAAACCTAAGTTTTTAACAAACTGTGCTTCTTTTTTCATTCCTTCCATATCTTCTAAATTTAAATAAGGAACATCAATAACATCAACTCCTTTACTTGCACCAGCATGAACTAACCTTGATCTTGCATAAACTAAATTCTCTAATTTGTTTTCCACTCTCAATTCTGCTGCCATATCCTCTCCACCAAAATATAAAGCAACTATTCTATCGCTAGAATGTGCAATATCATAAATACTTTCAAGAGCTTGATTAGTTTCCATTATAACATGAAGATCAGTATCTAAACCACAATCAGTAAGCATGTCATCAATAAATGTAATTTCGTCAGGTGTTTTAACTTTAGGCAACATGATAGCTTTAACCTTTAGTTTATTTGAAGCAATAGCTTCTAAGTCTAAAAGACCATTTTTAGTTCTTTGACAATTTAATCTAACAACTAATTCAACATCATTTTTTACTTCTAGTGACTTTAATGCTTCAATAGTATTTTTCCTTGCCTCGTCTTTATCTTTCATGGCAATTCCATCTTCTAATTCTATACAAACCATATCAGCTCCTGAAGCCAAGGCTTTTGGAAACATCTCTGGTTGAAGACCTGGTGTAAATATAAAGCTACGTCTAACCCTTAGTTTATTTAAGTCCATTTAATTTTTATTTCTTATAATTGTTAATGATATGATATTATATTTTACTAGAAATAAAAATGAACAATAAGGTCTTCATCTCATGTGCAGTTACAGGATCTGGTGATACAGCAAGTAAACATCCTGATTTACCTAAAACTCCAGAGCAAATTGCAAAAGCAGCAATAGAGTCTGCTAAAGCTGGTGCTGCAATTGCCCATATCCATGTTAGAGAGGAAGATGGAACTCCAAGTAGAAGACTCGAGCTTTATAAAGAAGTGGTTGACAGAGTGAGATCATCTGAAACTGATGTAATTCTTAATCTCACGACAGGCATGGGTGGTGATTTAGATATCGGCCAAGGCAAGAACCCTTTAGACTTTGGTCCAATGACAGACATGGCAAATGTAATGGAAAGAATTGCTAATGCAGAACAATTTCTTCCAGAAATATGCACACTTGATTGTGGAACCTTAAATTTTGGAGATAGTTCAGTTATCACAGTCAACACACCTAACGATTTAAGAAAAGCTGCAAAAAAACTTCAAGAAATAAAAGTTAAACCTGAAATAGAAGCTTTTGATTTAGGAAACATGTGGTTTGGTGCTCAATTATATAAAGAGGGATTATTAAGTGATCCACCTCTTTTTCAAATGTGTTTAGGAATTCCATGGGGAGCACCGGCAACACCATTAGCTATGCAAGCGATGAAAGATATAATGCCTAAAGAAGGTATATGGTCAGGTTTTGCAATATCTAAAAACGAAATGCCATATGTTGCTCAAACTGTAGTAATGGGAGGTAACCCAAGAGTTGGTTTAGAGGATAATTTATATTTATCCAAAGGTAAATTGGCAACAAATCCTCAATTAGTTGAGAAAGCTATAAGGATCGTCACAGATCTTGGTGTAGAGATTATGTCACCTTCAGAAACAAGAGAAAAATTAAAGCTTGTAAAACACAAGTAATGTCAAAAATTAAAACTGTAGGAATAGTTGGAACTGGTGTCATAGGAACTGGATGGATAATAAGGAATTTAGCTCACAACAAAATTGTTCATGCATATGATCAAAACAAAAATCTTAAAAATTATGTTTTAAAAGAAATAAAAAGAACTTCAAAAAGTATAAAAAAACTTTTTGGAAAAAAAATTTTAATTAAAAATTTAAAATTCTTTAATTCTTTGGAAAAGGCTCTTTCAAATGTGGATTTTGTTCAAGAAAGTGTATTAGAGAATTATAAAGTTAAAACTGATTTAATCCAAAAAATCTCTAAATATGTAAAATCAAATGTAATTATTTCTTCAAGTTCGTCAGGACTTTTGCCCTCTAAAATTTTTTCTAAGAGTAAAAATCCTCAAAGAGGCATAATTGGACATCCATTTAACCCAGCGTATTTATTGCCAGCAGTTGAAATAGTTCCTGGAAAAAAAACTACAAGAAAGTTTCTTTCAGATGCAAACAAATATTACAAATCAATCTCAATGAGGCCAATCATGCTTAAAAAAGAATTACCAGGTTATTTATCGGATAGACTTCAAGAGGCATTGTGGAGAGAGGGTCTACATATTATTAATGAAAATTATGCAACAACACAGGAATTAGATCGTGCAATAGAAGATGGACCAGGTCTTAGATACTCAATAATGGGCACCTTTTTAACCTTTCATCTTGCTGGAGGTAATGCAGGAATGAAACATATGTTAAAGCAATTTGGTCCAGCCTTAAAATTACCTTGGACAAAATTAAAAGCTCCAAAGTTAACAAATAAATTATCTGATAAACTTATATCAGGCACAAAAAAACAAGCTAAAGGTAAATCAATTAATATGCTTTCAAATATTAGGGACCAATATTTAGTTGATGTATTAAAAATTAGAAAAAAATATGAGAATAAAATTAGAAATTGATGAAAGAAAAAATTTTTATAAATAAAACTGGTGGATGTATCTGTGGAAATATAACTTTTAAGGTTAAGCTTGATGAAGTCCCTTTAGTTTTCAATTGTCATTGTATTGATTGTAGAAAAAAAATAGGAGGAATAATGACAATTATACTACTTAGAGATGGAGCAATAGATATAGATAAGTCTAAATTAAAAATTTATGAACATGAAGGTGGCAGTGGTAATAAAATTAAAAAACATTTTTGTGGGAAATGTGCTGCTCCTATTTTAACTTATGTAGAAAAGTATAAAAAATACTATTTATATGCAGGTTTACTAGACGATATTAGTTTTTTAAATAAAGCAGAGAACATACACTATAAAGAGTCTCATTTTCCATTTATGGAAATAAGCGAAAAAAATACTAAAGTTTAAATACTAATGCATTCTTAAAGTATTGCCGTCTACAGCAATTACTTGTCCTGATATCCTTGGTGCATCATTCGAAATTAAAAAGCTACAAATTCTTCCAATATCCTCTTCATAGACCCATGTATTCATTGAAGTCATTGAAACAAATTCTTTTTCTATTAATTTTTTTGAAACATTTAAAAATTTCGATTTATCCCTTATTACTCTACCCATTCTATCTCCCTTTATTGTTCCAGGACAAATAGCGTTTACTCTAATTTTAAATTTTCCTAGTTCCATTGCCAGTGTTTTGGTTATACCAACAACTGCCCACTTACTTGCACAGTAAGGAGATCTTAATGGAAATCCAAATATACCTGCGGTTGATGATAAATTTATTATAGCTCCACCTTTATTTTTTTTTAGCATTGGAATTGAATATTTTGAAAAATAAAAATGGCTAATAACGTTTACCTTTAATGTATTTTCCCAATCCTTACTTTTTAATTTTTCAAGTGTCCCAGTTGGCCCAGCAATTCCAACGTTATTTATAAGAGCATCAATTTTATTTGTTTTTTTTAATATTTTGCTAAAGAAATTTTTTACTTGGTTCTCATCCGAAGCATCACACTGAAATACAAATAATTTTTTATTATTGAGCTTGTGCTTCTTACATTTATTTAGAAAAGTTGAATTGATATCACAAAGATATACTATTGCACCTTTATCTAAAAATATTTTTGCCGAACTCCATCCAATACCCGAACCTCCTGCGGATATGATTATTTTTTTATTTTTTAAGGTTATGCTCATTTTTAATTTTAAAAGATAATTCAAACTAACAAATCTTCCAACTATTAATATGTCAACTAATAATTGAATTGAGCATTAAATTATTTTATATTGATATTGATTATGAACTCAATTTCAAAAATCTCAAAAAACGGGACTTATCTTCAAGTAATTTGGGATGACGGAAAAGAGAGTAAATTTAATTATATGTGGCTGAGAGATAATTGCCCTACAGCACACGATAAAGATTCTAGGCATCGAATGTTTAATATTTTAGATGTATCAGAAAATATAAACCCAAAAAAATATAATCTTAATAGCGATGGTAAATTAGAAATAGAGTGGAGTGAGGGAAATCATGTAAGCCATTATGATATTAGTTGGCTTAGAGAAAATTGTTACACAATTAAAAATAACGAAGAATACAAATCACCTTATCAATTATGGGATGGAAGTTTAGAAAAAAATATTCATAGTATATATATAGATCACAATGAAATTATATCTTCTGAAGAGGGATTAGTTAAATGGTTAGAGCTTCTTCATTATAAAGGAATAGCAATAGTTTATAATGCTCCAGTAGAAAAAAATTCAGCGTTTCCTGTTTTAAATAGAATTAGTCACACAAGAGAGACATTTTTTAAAACACCTTTTGAAGTTATAAATATACCAAAACCGAATAACTCAGCTTATACAGCTCATGCACTTCAAAATCATATGGATTTACCATGGTTTGAAAATCCTCCTGGATATCAATTTTTGCATTGTTTAGTTAATTCAGCAAAAGGAGGCGACTCTTCAGCAGTAGATGCATTCGCTGTAGCAGAATATTTAAAGAAAAACGATAAAGATACTTTTGATACGCTAACAAAAATACCTTTAAAGTTTAGAGACAAAGATTACACACAAGAAGCTCATAGAAGCTTTTATGGCACTGCAATAAGTTTAACAAAAGATGGTGATTATAATGATGTTAGATTTAGCACTGCAACCATGGACGCTTTAGATTGTCATCCAGATCAAATGGATAAAGTTTATAAATCTCATCATAAATTTGGAAAACTTTTACACGATGACAAATTTCAAATAAAATTTAGGCTAAGACCAGGAGATATATATACATTCAATAATAGAAGAGTGCTTCATGGAAGAACTGAATTTGATCCAAATTCTGGACACAGACACCTACAAGGTTATTACATGGATAGAGATGAAATTGTGGGTAGATTAAATTATCTTAAGAAATAAAAAAAAAGGGCTTTGAAAATCAAAGCCCTTTTTATCTAATTTATTTTAAAGTTATTATGGAAGCCAACTTTTCCATTTATCTGGATTATTGTCTAACCACTCATTAACAACTTCTTTTACATCTCTTTTCTTAATATCAACTTCAACTAACATTTTAGCTTGGTCAATATTTTGTAAAGACATTTTTTCAAAGAACTTCTTAGCATCAGCATGTTCTGCACTAGCAAAAGTAGCTGGGTTTCCGTAGTTCATCGTGTAATCTTTAGCCCAACCAGTTGCTGGCCATGCAGCAGTTCCACAATCTTTCCAGTTATTTGCTTCAGTGAAGCTGTCACAAGTTTTGTGTTCTGGAAGTTGTACACCAACCATATCATACTCACCAAAGAACCAATGTGGTGACCATAGATAAAGTAGGAATGGCTCTTTACGCATGTAAGCAGCTTTTGCTTCTGCGATAGCAGCAGCTTCTGTTCCAAGTTCATCAGCTTGGAAGTCTATTCCTAAAAGATCAAGTCTTTTTTGGTCATGACAGTTCCAACCTGCAACCGGACATCCAATAAGTCTACCTCTATTACCACTTTCAATTGTTGCAAATTTTGCTTTGTGTTTATTTAAGTCTTTCCAAGTTTTAATACCTAGTTCTTCAGCAGCATATCTTGGTATCCAGTAGTCTGACATACCGATTATTCCTGCTGTTCCAAGTAAGTCTACACTTCCATCACCATTGTATGTACCAACGACTTTACCTTCGTATATTAAGTCCTCTTTTAACATAACAGTGTCAGCTTCAGCGTAACTTGGCCAACTTTCGCAAGCGAAGTCTAACTCACCTGCAGCGATTGCTTCCCATAAACCAGTTCCTGAAGGAAATACAGTTTGTTTAATTTTGTATCCCATTTCTCTTTCAAGAATTGCTACGGCAACTTCGCAAGTAATTATCCCACCAGTCCAATCTGCTATAGCTGCGTGAAGTCTTTTGGCTGCATTGGCTTGACCAAAGCTTCCAATTAACAGAGCTACAGAAAGAATTAGTGCTGATATCTTTTTTGATAACTTCATTTATTTCCTCTCTTTTTAATTAATTAAAAACACATTTTAGATCAAAATGTATTGGTATGTAAACCACGCAAATAGTACTATTTGTCTTAGCTTATTAAGCCTAAAGCTTCTCTTTGTTTCTTAGTCCACGCAAGTGTAATTCTATCAATAATAATAGCCAGTAATACTATTCCGATACCAGCTGCTAATCCTCTTCCAGTATCTGATCTCGCAAGACCATTAAATACTTCTAAACCTAAACCCTTACCACCAATAAGTGGTGTAACTATTTGCATTGCAAAAGCCATAATTACAGTCTGATTAAATCCAATAACTAAACTTGGAATAGCTAACGGGAACTTAACTTTATTTAATGTTTGAATAAGTGTTCCACCAAATGATCTCGATACTTCAGAGTAAGTACCAGAAACCTGTGTTAAACCTAGTGATGTTAATCGAATTATTGGTGGAATTGAATATATTACAGTTGCAAGAACAGCTGACACTGTTCCACCACCAAAAAACATTAGAACAGGAATTAAATAACAGAAATAAGGAAGTGTTTGCATTGCATCCAACACAACGTTCTGAATATTTCTAAATCTTTCATTGTAAGATGCAATTATTCCAAGAGGAACTCCTATAACAAAACACAGCACTACAGACACAAGTACTGAGGATAAAGTTATCATTGATTGTGTCCATATTCCACATGCACCAATGAATAGAAGAAGTACTGCAGTAATTATTGCAAATCTTATTCCAACAGTTACATAACCTAAAGCCGAAAATACTGCTAATGTATACCACCAAGGTATTTGAGTTAGAAAAACATCTAAAGGTCTTAACAAATTTAAATAAACAAAAGCTCTTAAACCTTTTGCAAAAGAAATAAATCCTGGATTTACAGTCAGGCTTTCTACTGCATTTGTAATTGGTTGTCTTATTGATAATTTCCATTCTTTTGGAAATGTTCCTATTTCTAAAAAGTAATGATCTATAAATGCAATTAGAAATAAAACTAAAAAATAAGGAATAACATAATATCTTTTGCTAATAAATTCACCGATGTTTTCAGCTGTAGATTTATTAAAAATTGAAACTAAAACTCTAAATACTATTGCTATAGCAGATGTAACTGTTTGACATATGATTTTTAACATCTTATTTCCAAAACTTAACGGCATTTCTAAAATTTTTGCGATTTGATATTTTTCCCAACTTTGTGGAAGTAAATAAAATCTTTGAACATCTGAAGGAAGTCTTTCTACATCTTTACTAAACGCTAAACTAAATCTATCAAACATTATCGCCATAAATAAAATACATAGCCCACCTTCCATTGCCCAACCAACATCCAATCTTCTTATTGCTTGCCAAACTTGGCCACCAATACCTTCGGCACCTATAAAACATGCAAGAACCACTAATGCCAATGCCATCATTATTACTTGGTTAATACCCATCATTATACTTGGTAAAGATAATGGAATTTTAATTTTAAATAACAATTGAAGTTTACTTGAACCAAAGGAAGTTGCAGACTCAATAGTTTGAGCTGGCACTTGTCTTATACCAGTGTTTGTCAATCTTATTATTGGAGGCATTGCATATATCATTGTAGCTAATATTGCTGGGGCACCTCCTATCCCAAAAAAAAATAATGCTGGGAACAAATATACAAATGCTGGCATTACTTGCATAGTATCTAATACTGGCTTCATGAAATTTTCAAATCTATTACTTTGTGAACACAAGACACCCAGTATAAATCCAAAAAATACACATAATAAAACTGACAGACCCATCAATGCAACTGTTTGTAAGGATGGTTCCCACATTCCAGTTGCTCCCCAAAAATAAACTACAAAAGAAGAATAAATTCCCAATCTCAAGCCACCTGCAATAATGCAAGGTATTACAATTATTGCAGCTATCAAAATCCAAGGAGACTCAAGCAAAAAGTCTTCTAAAAAATAATAAGTTTCTTTTATATAGCTTGCTATAATTTTAGTGACCCATCTGTAATTTTTTTTTAAATAATCTTCTCCATCGTTCACCCAAGCTGTAAATGTAAATTTATCAGTGACTTCTTTAGGAAATTTTGAAGGCCCTTCACTTTGAGTAGATAGCCAGAGTGCTACCAAAAAAACAACTCCAATAATTACATAAGTTATTATGTTTTTTGATTGATTTGATTTATCTATTAAATCAGTTCTAGTAGCCATGTTCGCAAGTTAAAATAAATAATTTTACATTTAAAGTAAAATATTGTCTATTTTTGGGGTAATATTATTTATTAAAAATGGCTGTAGAACAAAAAATCACCTGTACAAATATATGGAAGTTATTTGGACCAGACGAAAAAAGAATTATTAAAAACCTTGATAAAAATTTAAGTATTAAGGAAGTTCAAGAAAAGACAGGACATGTTGTTGCTGTAAAAGATGTCAGTTTCTCAATTCAAAAAGGTGAAACATTTGTAGTAATGGGATTATCTGGTAGTGGAAAATCAACACTAGTTAGATGTATTTCGCGATTGATTGAACCAACAGCTGGCATAGTGAAAATGGATGATGTTGAAGTTACAAAAATGAGTGCAAGTGAATTATTAGAATTAAGAAGAAATAAAATGAGCATGGTTTTCCAACATTTTGGTTTATTTCCTCATAGAACAGTCCTAGAAAATATTGGTTATGGATTAGAAGTAAGGGGAACAAAAAAAGATATAAGAACAGAAAAGTCAATGGAAGTTTTAAAAATGGTTGGCTTAGATGGTTGGCATAATAATTATCCAAGAGAATTATCTGGAGGTATGCAGCAAAGGGTAGGACTTGCAAGAGCACTAGCTGTGGATCCTGAAATATTAATTTTTGATGAACCTTTTTCAGCATTGGATCCTTTGATTAGAAGAGAGATGCAAGATGAGCTTTTAAAGATCCAAGAAAAGCTTCAAAAAACTATGGTATTTATAACTCACGACTTTTTAGAGGCAATTAAAATGGGAGACCACATTGCAATCATGAAAGATGGAGAAGTTTCTCAAGTGGGTACACCTGAAGAAATTGTATCTAATCCGAAAGATCAATATGTTAAAGATTTTTGTGAAGATGTTCCTAAATATAAAGTATTAAGTGCAGGCAAAGTCATGAGAACTGAGTGCTGCAATGAAACAAAAAATTTATTTGAGAATGGAAAAGATAATATTTTAGATAATTCTAAAATTGAAAATTTGATAGATAGGCTAATTGATAATGATAAAACTTATCCAGTAGTTTGTAATGAAAGTGGAAAGCTATTAGGTGAGATAGATAGAGTAATAGTAATGAAATCTATGAGATCAAATCAATAAATTTGCTTATTACCTTCTATTGATTTCTTTTTAATATTATCTCTCCATATAATAATCATACCAGCAAAAATAATTACTATTACTCCAGGAAATAGTTGGCTCCATGGAGCTTCATTAAAGAAAATCCAACCAAGAATAAAAGATGACGGTATACCAAGATACTCAAATGAAGCTATTTTACTTGCTGAAATTAAACGGTAAGAATAAATAAACAATATTGCTGCTGTACCACCCAAAACTCCAGTCATTGTCATCAAAATAAAATCTTTAAAATTTTTAATTTCAACATGTCCTGTAGTTACAAAAAATAAAAGTAAACCACCAATGACATTAAATATTAATGTGTATAACTGAATTTTTGCAGTTGAATGATTGCCTTGAATGAATTTTAAAATTATGACAGTGAAAGCCCATGCTATAGCGGTTAGAATTGGAAAAATTGAGTACAAACTAAAAATTTCACTTGTTGGTTTCATTATCATAACTACACCAACAAAACCAATTATAACTGCTGACCATCTGTAAATACCAATTTTTTCACTCAATAAAATTATTGATAGTATTACTATGAAGAAAGGTGACGAAAAGGTTAGCGTCATTGCTGTTGCAAATTCCAGATTTACTACTGAGATAAAAATGAATACATTCATAGAAAGAAAACATATTCCTCTCAAGCAACTCAATATCAAAAACTTATTTCCTAAGTTTTTGAATATTGTTGAAAATTCATTTGTGAATAAGATCAATAATAACAAAGGTATAATTGCTGCTACATTTCTAAATAAAGTTAATTGAATTATTGAGTATTCATCACCTAAAAATTTAATAATAACCATGTAAAGATCTATACATAAAATTGCTAAGAGCATTGTAGCAATTGCTAAATATGTTTTTTTTAGATCTGTTTTTTCAGATGAAATTTTCATTTAATAATATTGAAATTAGTATAAGTTTTTAAAATATTATGCAAAATTTTAAGCTTAATGAAGAATTTTTATTAAATAATCAGGATTGGACATTCCCAACTTTTACAGCTTATGGACCTGGAAGATTTAAAGAAATTGGAAAGTTTTGTAAAAATTTTAAAATAAATAATGCATTAATCGTTACTGATAGTGGTAGTGTAAATTTACCATTTATAAGTGATTTACAAAATTTACTTAATGACTCAAAAATCAAATCAGATATTTATTCAAATATATCGCCAAATCCTAGAGATGATGAAATAGATTCTGGATGTAAAAAATTTCGTGAAGGCAATCATGATGCAATAATTGCAATAGGCGGTGGAAGTGCAATGGATGGAGGAAAAGCAATTTCTCTTACAGTTGATAGCGGTGTGCCTTTATGGGATTTTGAATTTGAAAAAGAGCCACCAAAACTAACTATGGAAAATCCTTTTCCAAAAATAATTACTATTCCAACTACAGCAGGAACAGGTGCTGAAACAGAAGTTACTGCCATGGTCACTCATCTTGAAAAAGGAATGAAATTTTGTTTATGGCATCCAGATGCCCGACCATGTTTAGCTTTAGTAGATCCAGAGCTAACTTTAAAATTACCAGCAAATCTTACTGCTTGGACCGGTATAGATGCAATGATACATGCAATTGAAGGTTATAGTGTTCCTATGTTTCATCCACTTTGTGATGGTTCTGCATTAGAAAGTTTAAATTTAATTTCAAAATCACTTTATGCAGCTGTCGAAGAACCTGATAATCTTTTAGCGAGAGGAGGAATGATTATTGGATCTTATTTGGGTGGAATAGCTTTCTTAAAAGGCCTAGGTTTAGTTCATGCAATTTCGCACATGGTTGGTGCTGAATATAATACTCATCATGGATTGACTAATGCAATTATACTTCCTGCAGTCATGAAATATAATTTACCTGGATTAGAAGAAAAAGTAAAAAGAATGTCAGAGGCTATGCAATTTGAAAACCATTCAATTGAAAGTTTTCAAGACAACTTAAATATAATTCTAGATAGATTAAAAATCCCTAAAGGATTAAATGAATTAGGAGTGCCAGAAGATTGCCAAGAGAGAATAGCAAAGAAATCAATGTTAGACCAAGCTTATGGACAAAATCCTAAAAAGGCATCATTAGATGAGGTCAAGACTTTAGTTTTAGAGAGTATTAGACAAGCAAGATAGGTTTAATTAAGTGCTTGAGAATTTTTCTGTCCATCAAATAATTTCAAAAATAAAAAAAAGAGAAATTAAAATAGTAGAGGTACTAAATTTCTATTTAGATAGAATAAAAAAATTCAATCCAAAATTAAATGCTATTATTTCACATATAGATGAAACAAAAATTACTGAAGAAGCAAAATTAAAAGATGAAAATTTTAATAGTGATAATGACAAAGATGATATTTATGGACTTCCAATTGCTGTTAAAGAATTATTTGATATTAAAAATGAGGTAACATGCTATGGATATAAAGAGTTATTAAAAAATATACCAAAACAGGATTCTTTATTAGTAGATAATTATAGAAAAAACCCAATTTTAATTGGTAAAACAAATCTCTCTGAATTTGCTGTTGGTTGTCATACTACTAACAGAGTTTATGGAGCAACTTCAAATGTTTATGATCATAGTAAGTCAGCGGGAGGGTCTTCTGGTGGTGCAGCAGCAGCTGTTGCAGCAAATTTAATTCCTTTTGCAGATGGCACAGATATGATGGGATCTTGTAGAAACCCAGCAGCATTTGCAAATATTTATGGATTAAGACCAACACCTGGTGCGATTGCAGAAGATAGATTTGAAATTAAAAATTTAAAAGATTTTCCTTTAATATCTACAACTGGATGTTTTGCTAGGACTCCCAATGACATGGAATTTTTATTTAACTATATAAAAGGGAAGAATGTAAAGGATAAATTATCTTTCGATCTTAAAGATATAAATAATAAAAAACTTTCAGATTTAAAAATTGGATGGTGCATTGATCTAAACGAACAATATAAGTATGAAGATGGAATTGTAGACTTATGTGAAAATATTTTAAAAAAATTACAGTCAAATAATTTAAATATTGAAGATTTAAAAACTGAAATTAATTCAGAAGAATTGTGGTATTCTTGGACAATATTAAGAGCCAAATTTTTGTATGAAAACTTTTTGTTATATAATTTAAAAAATTTAAATGAATTACCTTCTCAAGCATATTGGGAATATGAAAAAGGGAAAAGCATCAAAACAAACGATGTTTTAAAAGCAATAGAAATAAGAAATAAATATATGGATAAAATACAAAACCTATTTAAACATTATGATTTTTTAGCATTACCTTCGGCTCAACTATTTCCTTTTGAAAAGAACCTAAACAATCCAGAATTTATCAATGATAATAAAATTGACACTTATCATAGATATATGGAAGTCTATACATTATCAAGTTTGCTTGGTTTGCCAACTATATCTATTCCAGTTGGTTTTAATAATAAAGGGCTACCAATGGGAATGCAGATTATAGCAAATGTTAAAGAAGATAATAAACTAATTAACTTTGCCAAATCTTATGAAGAAATTTTTAACTTTTCAAAATTTAAACCAGAATTAACGGAATAATAATGACCAGACACCCTCATCATTTTAAAATTTCATTTGCATTAGCTATTGCTGCTGGTTCATGGGGAATTTATTGGTTACCTCAAAGAATACTAGAAGATGGAGGTTTGACTGGTGGCTGGGGAACAATATCCCAAATGGCAGTTGGAATATTAATATTATCACCAGTCGCAATTTGGAGAGTTATAAAAGGAAAGTCTATTGGATTGGAATTTCCTCTGACTGGTTTTTTTGTTGGAAGTGGATTTGTTTGTTATGCTCTTAGCTTTCTTCTTACTGATGTAGTTAAAGCATTAATCATGTTTTACATGATACCTGTTTGGACAACAATATTTGAAATTATATTTTTAAAAAAGAAATTTGGTTGGAAGAGGGTAATCACATTAGGTTTGGCACTAGGAGGTTTATGGATTGTATTCAGTCAAGAAAATATAATCCCATTACCTCAAAATGCAGGGGATTGGTTGGCTCTTGCTGGAGGTGCACTATTTGGTGCTGGTTTAATTAGAATGGAAATAATTAAAACAGATGGAGTCTTTCCAATTATATTCACATTCTTTTTTTATGGAGGTTTAGCCAGTATACCTATTGGGTTATTCTTAGTAGATTATTTAGGACCAGTTCCATCAGTGGAGGTTATCATGTCAATGTCCACTTTTTTATTACTTATTTCGATATTTTATTTTATTCCTACAGGGGTAATAATCTTTTGGGCTCCAAGTAAATTAGGAGCCGGCTTATCATCTATTTTATTTTTAGCTGAAATAATTGTTGGTGTTGTTAGTGCTAGTATTTTAACAAATGAACCTTTTGGTTGGAGAGAAACAATAGGTAGTATTCTAATAATTCTTGGTGGTGTAATTGAAGTTGTATATGTTCCAAAGTCAGAGAAGAAATTAGCATAATGGATATTAATGAATTATTGAAATCAAAAAAAAAAGTCTTCTTAGATGGTGGAACAGGCTCAGAAATTCAGAGACTTGGTGGAACTATGGGACCAGCTTTTTCTGGTTTAGCAAATGTTTTCTCACCAGAAATAGTAATCAAAGTACACGAAAGTCATATAAACGCCGGATGTGATATGATAACAACCAATACTTTTGGAACTGCAAGGCATTGTCTTGAGCCTTCAAATTTAGGAGATCAGACTATAAAAATTAACATTGATACAGTTAAGTTAGCAAGACAAGCAGTCAAAAATTCTGGAAAAAAAATTAAAATTGCTGGAAGCATGTCAACATATTTAGCTTTGGCTGAAAATGAATTTAGACCTGACACAAAATTTGTACCATCATTTGCAAAAGAAGAAAAAAATTATAAAGAACAAGCGAAGGTATTAAAAGAAGAGGGAGTCGAAGTGCTTATTCTTGAAATGCTTTTAGATATTGACCATGCTAAAATTTTGCTTAATGCAGCTTTGGAAACAGGTTTACCTGTCTGGGTTGGATTAAGTTGCTGCATAAGTAAGTTTGATGAAACCGTAGTAGGTAGAAATTTTAGAGCTGAAAAAGAGAGATCTATTATATATGACCCTTTAAAATATCCTGATGAGCCAAAATTCCTTCCTGAAGATAAAATTATAAATTTCGCTGAAATAATTAATTCACTCAAATCTATCGGTGGAGATGTTTATGGCATTATGCATAGTTGGTTTATTGATACAAAAGAGGGAATGAAAGTTTTAAAATCAAATTGGAATGGGCCAATTATGTTCTATCCAGAGATTCATAAATTTGACACTAGTACTATGCAGGCATTAATAACTGAAAATGAAATTGAATTTGTTGATAAGTGTTCTGAGTTAATAGACGATCAGGTAAAAATTATTGGGGGTTGTTGTGGCGTCACAGATAAACATTTAAAATCCTTGATAACAAAATTTTCTTAAATTAGTAATCTTTACTAATTATTTGGTCTATCATATTTACCATATCTTTTTTATATTTTTCATTTGTTGCAGATTTAGTCTCTAAGACAGAAAAAAACGCAGCAACAACTTTTGTTTTCAAATTTATTCCTAAAAATTGGCCCCCATACCCAGAGTGACCAATCCAGTTACCGCATTTCATTAATGAATTAACATAACAGACAAATTTATCTTTAGATAATTGAATGTATTTGGGTCCCTCACTATTAATAGTTTTACTCAAAAAAGTTTTAGAACCAATATTTTTTCCATTTATACCTTTTCCAAACCTAGAAAAAAGTAAACCCATTCTTAAAAAATCTCTTGTAATTAAACTTCCGCCTCCAGACATCCACGGTGTTCCAAATCTATCTGTTCCTATATACAATCCTTCTTCAAATCCTGTTGCTTCAACTGTTTCCAACAGCCATTGTCTTAAACTTTTTTTACTTACTTTTTCTACAATTAACCCAATAACATCGGTATTAGCTGATTTATAATGCGCCAGATCGGTATAATTTTTTAAATCTCTGCTTTTTAAAGATTTAATTGAATTTAAATATTGTTCCTGGCTTTGAATGTTTTTGCCTTTAATCGGCAGTCTCCATCCTCCCACAGGCTCATGTAAAAATGAAGACGAATAAGCTTTTGTATAATCTTCGCTATATAGATTTACAATGTTCATGTCTAAAACGTCTTTTACTTTTGCATTTGCATAACCACTGCCAATTTTTGGCAAGTAAAATGAAATTTTCTTATTTAAGTTAATTAGTTTTCTGTCTATCAGCTCTCCCACAAATAAATGTATAAACATTTTTGTAATTGACATAATTGTTTGAGGCTGATTTGTAGAAAAGTCCTTTGCGTACTGCTCGAATAAAATATCCTGATCTTTACCAACTATTAAAGAGCAAAAAGCTTTATTTTTAGTTACCTTTTTTACAGAAGATAATTTACCAATTCTCTTATTAATTTTTTTTTTTAATTTTAGAACAAAATCTGATCTAAGGTATATTCCATATCTATTAATTTTATATAAATTTCTAAAACCCAACCTCCTTTTATTTGGGAGATTCCATTGAGCTTTATTATCTTTTCTTGTAACTAATTCTGGATTTTTTTCTGAAATAATTTTTTTCAAATTAGTACTTTTTATCCAAACTTAAGAGATTTATTTTTCTCGTACTTTTGATGATAGCCTTCTGCTTTACAATAGTTTTTTTCTTTGGAAATCTTTGTAGTAACTTTTCCATCTAATTTCTCATTCATTTCTTTTAAAATTTTCTCTGCTGTATTTTTTTCATTATCATTATTATAAAATATCTCAGAGCGATATTGAATTCCTACATAAGTTCCTTGTCTATTCTTTTGAGTTGAGTCATGGAGTTTAAAAAATAATCTGACCATGTCTTCATAGCTTAAAATATTTTCATCATATTGAACTTTGACTACTTCTATGTGACCTGTATCCCCACCACAAACTGCTTTGTAAGTAACATTAGGATCATCACCTCCGCAATAACCACATTCGGTAGATAATATTCCTTTTATACCATCGTATTTAGTTTCGTCCCAAAAACAACCAATACCACCAATAAAAGTTTTCATAATTTTACAATATATTATTACTTCAAAATTGAAACAGCTTTTATCTCTTCAACTCCTATACCACAACAACCACCAACAATTTTTACACCTTTGCTAAACCATTTTTTTGCAACTTCCAAATAATCATTGGGTGAAAAATCATCCACAAACTTCCAATTTGGTTTTTCGTAATAGCCTTTGTTAGGGTATGCACCAATAACTCCATTATAATTTTTTAATGCAGTATCTAAAGCTGCACTCGTTGTTTTAATATCTGAGTGAGCAATTAAAATTGGCCCCTTATGTAATTTACTAAAATTTTTCAACGATACTTCTAAATCCTCGTAAATTTCAGTTTTATTCTTCACATCATCATAACCAAGTGTAATATTTTTTGTATTCTGATCTATTACACAGGAAATAGAAAGCCAAACAGGTAACTTTATATTTGAAGAACACTCAAGCATAGTCTCCACGATTTCTGCTTGAGATGTCATTGCTTCTAAAATTATTAAATCAACACCCTCATTTGATAAAATTTTAATATGTTCATTAAAACATGGCTTCATGTTCTTTGTTCCAAGTTTAAGAAAACTTCCATAACTCGAAACACTTCCTGCTAAACAGATGTTCTTTTTTGAATTATTAATTGCTTGTTTTGCAATTTGAACTGCTTGTTTATTAAATAATTCAATTGAGTCTTCATATCCGTGTTTTCTAAGAGAAATTGGAGTTGTAGCATAAGTATTTGTTGTAATAACATCAGCACCTGCATCAATATAATTTTCATGAACTTCTTTTAGAAATTCTGGGCTATCTACCGAACATTTTCCACACCAGAGGTTTTGATCCATTTTAGCTCCTTTTTTTTCAAGCTCAGCACCTATACCTCCATCAAGTAAAATAATTTTTCCTTCATTGATTTTTTCTTGAATTAAATTGTAAGACATTAATTGTTTGTGAAAGCACAAATTTTATTATTATCAAGATCTCGAATATAAGAATAGTAAACTCCAGAACCTTCTGGTCTTTCACCTCCAGCTCCTTCACTTTTTCCACCTGCCTTAAGTCCAATCTCATGAAACTTATCAACTATATCTCTAGATGATGTAATAAATGAAACTTGCGTTCCATTTCCATTTGTTGCCTCTTTCATATTGACAGGTTTGGTCACATAAAACTCTATAGTTCCATCGCCATTTTTTTCTGTGTAACCAGCACAAACTTCATCTTTATAATTTCTTTCTAGATTTAAAACTTTTAAGACTTCATCATAAAAAATTATTGCTTTTTCTAAGTTATTGGTTCCTACCATTACATAACCAAGCATTTTAATTTTTCCATTCAGTAATAGTTTTTACCTCTAGATATTCATGCAATCCCCAGGTTCCACCTTCACGTCCATTTCCAGATTGTCTATACCCACCAAAAGGAGTCCCAGAGTCAGCTGCTTTATGATTTACATACACAATTCCGGACCTTAATTTTTTTGAGACTCTTTTTGCCTTTTCATTATCCTCTGTTTGTAAATAGTTTCCTAATCCATATTCTGTATCATTTGTAATTTGGATAGCTTCCTCTTCATTTTCAAAAGGAATGATTGACAATACTGGTCCAAATATTTCCTCTTTAGCAATTCTCATATTATTATTAACATCAGTGAATACTGTTGGTTTAATAAAATAACCTTTCTTTAGATCTTCAGGTTTGTCAGGACCACCTGCTACTAAAGTAGCACCTTCTTCAATTCCACTATTTATTAAACTCTGAATTCAGGATATGCATCAGCAAAAACAATATTTCCACCTTTACCACCAAGTTCAAGACAAACTCTTTTTATAGTTTCAGCAGCATTCTTTGTAATTAATTTTCCAGCTCTAGTAGATCCTGTAAATGAGACCATATCAACATCAGGATGTCCTGACAGGTCAGTCCCAACACCAGGCCCATCACCATTCACTAGATTAAACACTCCAGCTGGAAATCCTGCCTCATCAATCATCTCTGCAAATAGCATTCCTGACAATGGTGCAATTTCAGATGGTTTAAGTACCATTGTACACCCAGTAGCAAAAGCTGGAATTACTTTTAAAGCAATTTGATTTATAGGCCAATTCCAAGGTGTAATTAATCCGCAAACTCCAATTGGCTCATATACAATATGATTAGTAGATCCTTTATCAAAACCTGGTTCGAATTCGAATTCTTTTAATCTTTTTATAAAGTCTTCGATATGACCTGCGCCAGAAGATGTTTGATTAGCTGAACACCAATCTTTAGGACAACCAAGCTCTGTAGTAATAGCATCAGTCATATCATCCCATCTAGAATTATAAATTTTTAATAATTTTTCTAATAAATTTAACCTTTCTTCTTTTGAAGTTTCTTTCCAAGTCTCAAATGCAGATTTTGCTGCTTTGACTGCAGCATTTGTATCATCAGAACTTCCAAGACTTATAATTGCACAAACTTCTTCTGTTGATGGATTAATAACTTCACATTCATTCTTGTTTACTGGCTCAACCCATTTGCCATTGATATAAAATTTTTTTTTATCGAGCATTTATATTTCAAAATTAATTTTTCTTATTATACGTTTATTTACTATAACCATTCAAGAAATTAGATACAGTTTTTAAATTTTAATGATTAATCAATATGTGGTGGTATATTGTATTTATGAAATCACAAAAAATAGAACCAAAGTTTGAAAATAACCAAAATCCACGTATTGGACTTATCGCTTTAGCAACCGATCTAGTGATTGAAAAAGATTTTATAAGTGTAATTAAAGATAAAAAAATAGATTTTTTTGTAAATAGAATAGAATGTTATAATCCCTTAACCAAAGAGAATTTGATCAAATATTAAAAATAAAATACAAGCAGCAAAACCTGAGGCAAAACTTTCAACACCAAGTACAGCAGCTTTGAAAGCATTGAAAAAATTAAATATTAAAAAACTTTCTATATTCACACCTTATAGTAAAAAAGTTAACGATGATGTTGTTGATTATTTTAAATCATCTGGTTTTGAAATCACCTCAAATTCATACTTTGATATTCATTCTGACATGGAGATTGGTAAAGTAGATCAAAATTATCTGTTTGATGTGCTAATAAATTTAGATGTAAGTGAGGCAGATGCTTTATTTGTATCTTGTACCGCTTTACCCGTACTTCCTTTGATACAAAAATTAGAAGATAAACTAGGAATTCCAGTTCTTTCAAGTAACCAAGCTTTAATCTGGGAGTCTTTGGAAAACATTGGTGAAAATAAATCTGTAAAAGGATTTGGAAGACTGTTTGATTAATTTATGTCCTTTTCAAAAGAAGAATACAAACAAAGACTATTAAAAGTTCAATCTCTGATGAGAGAGAAAAAAATTGATTTAATTATTTCTCACGACACAAATAACATGAATTATCTTACAGGCTACGATGCTTGGTCTTTTTATTATGCACAATGTGTATTAGTGCACGTTGATTCAAAAGAGCCAATTTGCTTTGTTAGAGATCAGGATGCAGGTGGGGCGTACATAAAGACCTATTTAAATAAAGACAATATTATTGTTTATGATGAGAGTTATATTCATACTTGGCCAAAACATCCCTATGATTACTTGACCAAAGTAATTAAAGAAAAAAAATGGGATAAACTGTCTATTGGAGTTGAAATGGATGCTCATTATTTTACAGCTTTTTGTTATGAAAAGATTAAACAGGGGTTACCAAATGCAAACATTATCGATTCTGATCGACTAGTTAATTGGGCTAGATTAATTAAATCTAATGCAGAGATAAATTATATGAAGTCTGCTGCTTTAATTTCTCAAAAAGGAATGCAAACTGCAATGGAAGTAATTAAACCTGGTACAAGACAATGCGATGCTGTTGGAGAAATTCAAAAGTCTTTATTTTATGGTACAGAAGAATTTGGAGGTGAATATTCTAGTATCGCAACGCTTCTTCCAACTGGAAAAGGTACATCTGCTTCACATTTAACAGCAACCCAAGATAAATTTATTGAAGGTGAAGCAACTATAATTGAACTTTCAGGTGTTTATAAAAGATATCACGCACCTATGGCTCGAACAATTTTATTAGGTAAACCTGATCAATTAAAAATAGATACAATGAATAAAACTATAGAAGCTTTACAAGCTGGAATTAATGCTACAAAACCCGGAAACACAGCAAATGATGTTGCCCAAGCCTTTTGGAAAATTTTAGATAAATATGGTATCGAGAAGAAATCAAGAACGGGTTACTCAATAGGTATTGGATATCCACCAGATTGGGGAGAGCATACTTTAAATATTTATAAAGGCGATATGACAGTACTTGAACCAAATGTTTGTTTTCATATGATTGCAGTAATGCAGTTTGGTGATTGGGGAGTAGAAGCATCTGAAGCAATCCGAGTTACCGACAAAGGTTGTGAATTATTCTGTAAATTTCCAAAAGAGCTACATATTAAGAACTATTAGCTATTGATAATTAACTTCTTAAATGTTTTAAACACTAGATGTCTAAAAATACAGAATTCGTTAAGTTCGATAAAGTTGACAAAAGTTACGATGGTAAAGTCTTAGTAGTAAAAGATTTAAATCTTAATATCTCAGAGGGCGAGTTCATTACTATGCTTGGTCCATCTGGTTCAGGAAAAACAACTTGTCTGATGATGTTGGCTGGATTTGAAACACCAACCAATGGTGAAATCTATTTAGATTCTAATCCTATTTCAAATATTCCACCACACAAAAGAGGAATTGGAATGGTTTTTCAAAATTATGCATTGTTTCCTCATATGACAGTTTATGAAAATTTAGCATTTCCTTTAAGAGTTAGAAAAGTTCAAAAAGATGAGATTGATAAAAAAGTAGATAAAGCTTTGTCGATGGTTTCTCTTTCAGGATTTGAAAGTAGGATGCCTGCACAATTGTCGGGAGGACAACAACAAAGGGTAGCGGTTGCAAGAGCTCTCGTTTTTGATCCAGCGGTAGTTCTAATGGATGAACCTCTTGGAGCTTTAGATAAAAACTTAAGAGAAAGTATGCAATACGAAATTAAACATATTCATGAAAATATTGGTGTTACTGTAGTTTACGTTACACACGATCAAGGAGAAGCATTAACAATGTCAAATAGGATCGCAGTTTTTAATGATGGTAAAGTTCAACAATTATCAAGTCCTGATAAATTGTACGAAGAACCAGTTAATTCTTTCGTTGCAGAGTTTATAGGTGAAAATAATACATTTGGAGGAGAAGTAACTGACATTTCAAAAGATGTTTGTAAAGTTAAACTACAAAATGGAGAAATTTTAGCTAATCCAGTTTCAGTAACTTCCAAAGGTGATAAAACAACAGTTTCAATAAGACCTGAGAGGGCATTGATAAATCCAAAAGATAAAATGGATAATAATCAAACGGGAAAAATCGAAGAAGTTATTTACCATGGTGATCACACTAGAGTAAGATTAGATCTTTTAGGTAATAAAGAATTTATTTTAAAAGTTCCAAATAGCTCAAACGAGTTAGATTTAAAATTAGGTAATGAGATTAAAGTAGGATGGAACAGTCAAGACGCAAGAGCTCTAGATCCTAAATAATTTCTTAAATATCCCAGTATTCCTATAACAAAATGGCCTGTTGACTCTGAATATCGTTTTTGTTGTACTTCGCTTATATAAATTAATTTATATTAAACGTTTAAACGGAGGATAAATGAAAAAATTAAGTAAATTATTACTTGCTCTTTCTTTTGCTCTTTCAATAACTTCATCTGCATTTGCGGTTACAGTAGCATCTTGGGGTGGAGCTTATACAGAGTCTCAAAAGCTAGGGTATGGTGATCCAACTGCAAAAGCTCTTGGTGTTGATATCAACTGGGTAGACTATTCAGGTGGATTATCTGAGATTAAAGCTCAAAAAGAAGCAGGTGCAATTACTTGGGATATTATCGATGTATTCGCATTTGATACTATCAACGGATGTGACGAAGGAATTTT
>LUMS01000139.1_pt1 | contig 33003 bp, 28 predicted proteins | sample 729711 | NCBI WGS metagenome assembly LUMS01 (sample SAMN03860298, study PRJNA289734) | marine metagenome | biome: seawater column; feature: ocean; material: water; isolation source: Red Sea water column Station 192 - depth 25m | place: Saudi Arabia: Red Sea | collected 2011-10-15 | depth 25 m | reverse complement strand
GGTCAACACCTATTTCCTACAACTGGCAAGCGAATTGTTATCACTGAAGGAGAACTAGATGCAGCCAGTTGTTACGAGGTTATGTCAGGTTGGCCGATGGTCAGCCTACCTCATGGTGCGGCAAGTGCCAAAAAAGACTTACAAAAGCAAATCCCATTCCTACAAGGATACCAAGAAATCGTCCTGTTCTTCGACAACGACGACGCAGGGCGTCAGGCCACTGAACTTGCCTCGGGAATACTCCCGTCCGGTAGAGTCAAGGTGGCTAGACTCGAAAATTATAAAGATGCTTCAGATGCTCTCCAAGCTGGGGATGCTGACAGTATCAGAAGAGCCATCTGGGATGCAAAACCGTACCGACCAGATGGAATACTAGACGGTAAAAGTTTATTCGATGTAGTAACTGAACCAACACCACCATGTGCTCACGAGTATGACTACTCAGGACTTAATGATATGCTACATGGCATTAGGTACGGAGAACTAATTACGATCACAGCCGGTACAGGCAGTGGTAAGACTTCATTTGTTAGAGACCTAGCATCTGGCCTTTGTAAGAAAGGTGAGACTGTAGGTGTACTAGAACTGGAGTCTAATACAAAACGTACAGCTCTTGGCTTGATGTCAGCAGCTGTAGGTAAAGCACTCCACATCGGAGAACACGAAGAAACAGAACTCAAGGAGGCATTTGATGCTACGCTTGCTAATTGGAACGTCTTTCTTTTTGATGGCTTTGGTAGCTTTGACCCAGATGTTATTTACAACAGGATCGAATACCTTGCCAGTGGACTGGAGTGTCGTGTTATATTCCTAGACCACCTCAGTATATTGTTGTCAGGACTTGATGGCGATGAAAGAAGAATGATAGATTCCACCATGACTAGACTACGTAGTTTAGTTGAACGTACAGGTATCACATTATTTTTAGTATCACATTTAAGGAGAAGCAACAGTGACAGTAATGCACACGAAGAAGGAGGCCGTGTATCCCTTGGACAGTTACGAGGGTCTCATTCAATCTCTCAGATTAGCGATAGCGTCATCGCTTTGGAACGAGACCAACAGAGCGAAGATAGTAACAACACAACAACTGTTAGAGTTCTTAAAAACCGTTACTCAGGAGAGGTTGGACTCGCTACCAGATTAGAATACGATTTATCCACTTGCAAATTTTATGAAACTAAGACCGATGAGCAGCCAGAGTTTGACGCAGCAGTCGACTTCTAGGCTTATCAAACCAAACCCACCCACTAGGAGAGACATTGATAAAGCACAATTCAGAGACAAAACCTATTACCCTCCTGTTCGACCTAGAAACAACACCAATAACAGCTAGGCATAAGGAGATCCGCTGCTTAGTCACGATGGACTATGATACAGGCGAGATCACCAGATATAACGACACAGGACGGACAGAACCTATAGTCAGAGGAGTTCAGTATCTAGAACTTGCTGACGCTATTATAGGACATAACATCATTGGCTTTGACTTGCCAGTGATAAAGCACATCTACCCTTTCTTTGAACCGAAGGGTACGATTGTAGATACACTTATATTATCAAGGCTATACCACCCTGACATGCTTACAGCAGATAAGAAGTCACAGGTCGAAGGTATGCCTACCAAACTGTATGGTCGCCACTCTTTGGAGTCATATGGCTACAGGTTGGGAGAATACAAAGGGAACTTTGGAGAGACTTCCGACTGGCTAGAATGGTCACAGGAGATGGAGGACTATTGCGAACAAGATGTTATTGTTACAAATAAATTATGCCAACATTTCCACCCTTACCTGATTGGGTCCAGCTAGAACATCAGGTTGCTACAATACTTACAAAACAAGAACAACATGGATGGTATTTCGACGAACGAGCAGCATACGAGCTCGAATCAACTCTCAGAGGAGAACTGGAAGAAGCTACAAAAATATTACGCTCAAAATTCGGGTTCGTTGCTGGAACAGTGTTTACACCTAAGCGAAATAACCGGACACAAGGGTACGTACAAGGATGCCCATTTACAAAACTTAAACAACTTAACCCCACCTCACGAGACCACATAGCATGGATACTGAAGACCCACGAGAACTGGAAACCGACACAGTTGACAGCGACGGGGAAACCGGTCGTAGACGAAACTGTATTAAAGGATATTGGGTCGGAGACAGCCCAGTTGTTTCTTCGATGTCTAGATATTACCAAGAAATTGGGGATGATCTCGGAAGGCGTGAACGCATGGCAAAAGCTTGTTACGACGTGTAACAGGATTCACCACCATTGTTCCGTCGCCACAAACACATTTCGATGTGCACACAGAAAACCAAATTTAGCACAAGTACCAAGTGACGAAAGATTTAGAAAACTATTTCAAGCTACACCTACTAAAGTTCTGGTCAGTGCCGATCTTAGTGGTATTGAGCTCAGGATGCTCGCCCACTATCTCGCCAGATACGATAAAGGACGATATGCTCGAATCCTTACAACAGGAGATATACACCAAACCAATGCCGACAGAATTGGAATCACTAGGAGACAAGTTAAAACTGTCACCTACGCCTTCCTTTACGGAGCCGGGAACATTAAACTAGGGAGGAGTTTTGACAAACAACTATCCGAACACAAAGCAGCCCAGAAAGGAGCAGATATACGTAAAGCTTACGTTGCTGCCATTCCGGGTCTTGCGGAGCTGCTACAGGCTTGCCAGAAGTGTAGCCAGAGAGGTTATGCAAACGCCATCGACGGTCGTCGTATCAGCGTTGACAAAGGGCATAAGTTTCTCAATTACCTCCTACAGGGATCAGCAGCGACAATCGCCAAAAGATGGATGGTCACCATAAATGAGTGCCTACCACCTGATGGACACCAGCTATCCTTCATACATGATGAGCTTAATTATGAATGTTATCCTCGTGATTGTGAAGAGTTAGCTAAATGGCTTGAGCTTGCAGCCACATTTGCAGGCGAACATTACCGCTTAAGATGCCCAATCGCAGCAGAAGCTAAGATTGGTAAGACTTGGGCAGACGTACACTAAAACCACCATGAACATATTAATAGATGCAGACTTCATAGTATATAAATGCTGTGCAGCCTGTGAAACAGAGATAGACTACGGGGAGGATGTTATATTTGTTACATCTAACTTCAGCGATGCTTATAAAGCAGTAACTAATGAGATTCAGAAGATAAGTTCTCAATTTTACAATCTTCATGAACCAATACTGTTCTTTTCGGACACCAAAAATTTTAGGAAAAAAATTTCCCCAGAATATAAAGGTCATCGAAATAGAAAGAAGCCTTGCGGATACAAACGTGTCATATCTAACTTACGTATTCAATACAACGTAATAACAATGAAAGAGTTGGAAGCTGATGATGCCATGGGTATCTACGCTACACAACACCCGGGAAATATTATTGTCTCTCCTGACAAGGATATGAAACAGATACCCGGGAAACTATACAACCTCGATGAAACATTCACGATTACACCAGAAGAAGGTGCTAAGTGGCATCTGATCCAGACCCTAGCAGGTGATCAGACAGATGGCTACAGTGGAGTGCCGGGGATAGGAGTAAAGAGAGCAGAGACTCTATTTAATAAGGAAGGTTACAGCTGGGCTACAGTTGTTAAAGCCTTCACAGATAAAGGACTAACCGAAGAGGATGCTCTGTTGAATGCAAGGCTAGCCCGAATACTTACAATCGAGGACTATGATACCGAACAGCAAGAACCCAAACTCTGGAGCCCCGAAGCTACCTATACCATTAACACTGGAACAGGACTTCAAGATGAGAGTGATTGAAGATAATTTACGTAAGCATTATCATAACAAGGAAGATGTAATCACTGTCTTCCTTGCATTACAACGCCAGAACTTTGCACTGAGCAATGCTCTGAAAGATTTTATAGAAAAAAGTATTATTATTTAACATGTCAGAACTAATCTCCCGCACTGGTCGGGTCCAATCTTGGTTGGATAACCCAGAATCCCGACTACCTGTTTCATGTACAACTTTCGTAGTCGAAGACTCAATGGAAGGTCCGAATGGAATCGAAGCAAGCTGGAGGTTTGCTAGTCATGCACTACGTTTTGGTGCAGGCTGTGCTATCCACCTGTCTAAGCTTAGACCAGCAGGGCATGAAAATGACAAAGGACTGGTTGCTACTGGACCAGTTAGCTTTGGTAAAATATACTCCGCACTTAATGAAACACTCAGACGTGGAGGAGCATACAAGAATGGTGCAATCGTACTGCACCTAGACCTATCACACCCAGATGTGGTAGACTTTATAACCGCAACAAGATCTGAACTACCATGGGTCAAGAGATGTGTAGACATCGACGATGAGATGTGGCAGTTTGCAGATCAAGATACAAAGGATGCCTTAATATATGGAATTAAATCAGGAGATGTCTGGCTCAATAAAATCAGACACGACCCCAATACCGGGGAGCGTATCTATGGAAACGTCTGTCTTGAAGTATACTTGCCCTCACGTGGAACTTGCTTGTTACAGCATGTCAATCTCGGTTCCTGTACTCTCGACAACTTACAAGAGGCTTTCGTACAGGGCATGTCCCAGTTGTGTGATCTCCATGGCCGGACAGGTGTTGGAGAATCTGGAGAATACCTTACCCCAGAAGTGGACAGACAGGTTGGGCTCGGAGTGCTCGGTCTTGCCAACTTCCTCAGAAGACACAACATTACCTACGCCGACTTTGGCGAAGCACTTAGACTCGTTAACCTTGGTCACTCCGCCAGCAATGAAGCAGGGATGGCTGCGTGGGCTTTACAACAAGCTATTTTCGAGGCAGCACAAGTAGCACATAATAATAATATGGTAAGGGCGTTCGCTATTGCACCCACTGCCAGTTGTAGCTATCGCAGTAGAGACCTAGACGGCTTTACATGTGCACCAGAGATAGCACCCCCAATAGCTAGAGCCGTAGATAGAGACTCTGGAACTTTCGGAGTTGAAAGAGTAAGATACGGAGACGTTGAGATAGCAAGTGAAGTAGGATGGGACGCTTACAAGCGTGTAGCAGACGAAATCATGACGATGCTCGATAGGACAGGTTTGCTTCATGGATACAGCTTCAACTCTTGGAGTGATGTTGTAACATATGATGAAGCATTCATAGAGACGTGGCTAAATAGTCCACAGACTTCTCTATACTATTCATTACAAGTGATGGGTGATGTACAGGATAAGTCTGATGCTTATGCAGCATTAGGTGATACTGACATCGAGAGTTACTTGGATGAGATATTAAGTGATAACAAAATAAAGTGCGACTGCGAACAATGAGAAAACATCCCTACACACAACTACTAGAAAGAAAAAGAACATGGACACCAGTCCAACCCACCAAAGGAGTAATTAAAGAAGGTGCTGAAGAAACCATCAAGCGTGCTCTCGCAATACGTCATATGGAGCTACCAGTTGGAGAATTTATTTCACAAGGCTTGGAGCGGACAGTCCCGCAAGCAGCGAGGACACTTCTTGAGTCAAACGTTAAAGACGAGATCAAACATGATCTCGCTTTGGGCTTCATTGTTGACGCCCACGGTGCTGATCCACAGGCCGAACTCGAAGCATTAAGGTTAAGAGATGCTTGGATTACACACCCTGACCACACTATCACAAAGGCACTCGTTGCAGAGCGAGCTATATTCTTTGTTCTACTACCTATGTTTCGCTTTCTTGGTGATGCTGCTCTTAGAACAGTATCAGCTGATATATCCAGAGATGAACAAATCCACGTGGCAACAAATAGTCTTGTATGTCGTGAGTTGGGTCTTGTTCCTAGTCCTTCTTTGGACAAACTTCGGAAAGCAACTATACAATGGGTATTACAACCACTAGGTATAAATACTACCGACAAATATTTGGACAAAAAATTTTGGCTGGATGCGAGTGATCGGTTAATGTATGAGGGCAAAGCCCCAGAATTTTCTGACACACAAGCAGCTCGCATGCCAGCTTTCTTTGAACATGCAAACACCAACCTCCCACAATATGCTTGAGCCCATCATTGGGCCGACACCTGAGTCTCTTCTGAATGAAATGGAAGAGACCTACCCACCTTTTACACCCCACCCAAAACAAGACATCGGTTCGATCATGTATCTAGCCGGTCAACGTTCTGTTGTTGAGTGGTATCGAGAACGATTAACCAAATGACAGAGCATAAATATCACCTAGCTATGCCAAAAGATGTACTTTATCTATGGCAAGACGTAGCACCTTTAATTAATAAAGGTTTAAAACATAGCAGCGGCGAAGCAGACGCTGAAGTATTTTTCCTACCTATATATCAGGGTCAACAACAGTTATGGATAGGATTAGATGGAAATAAAGGTACGATACCGGCTGTAATTGTATCAGAAATATTAAGATATCCATTAAAGACAGCTATGTATATACATATTTGGGCAACCGAATCTGGATATGATTACGACCCTTGGATGGAAGCTTTTGAAGAGATCAAAGATTCTGCACGTGTAAACGGGTGTGACTTTGTAGAAGCAAGAGCTCGTAAAGGTCTAGCTAAAAAACTAACAACCCGAAATGGCTGGACAGAAAAACAAACAGTAATTACAACAACACTATAGAAAAATGGGTAACCCTTTTAAAGCAGCAAAAAATCTAGCAAAAGATCTTACTAGACCTTTCAGACCTAAACCAGCAAAAGTCACTCACCATACAACTAGCGTTACAAACCCTTACAATGATTCGTGGATTCGTGAAAACTTTCAACAGTCCCAAAACCAGTTTGCTCAAGGTCAAAGTCAACTAGACGAGTTAACTAAGTTCATGAATGAACGCAGAGCAGCATTAAAGCAGCCACAAACTGTGTCTATTGGTGGACAAAATGTTAGACAAGACCAGCTCGGTAATTATTTACAAAGCCAAATAAATACAAGAGCATCAGATTTGTTTGGAAAGTTAGCAGAATACCAAACAGGGGTTAATAGAAGCCTTGGTCAGTTAGGTCAAGAAAGTTCAGCAGCAAGACAAAAACTTATGTCTACATACGATGCTAGATTAGCAGACATAATGTCAGCAGCTGGTCAACAAGATGCTAGATTATCAGCTCTAGGATCAGCAACAGGAGCTAATATGGAAGCTATTAGAGCACAGCAAGAAGCTTTAGCAGCTCAAGGTGAGCGTGCCAGAGCAAGCGAAGCAGCACTTCAAGCACAGATGGCACACGAGGCTGACATCAACAGAGCTGCTCAAGAACAAAATCAACTGACAGCTGGCGTTAAAGCTGATCTTAAACCTGCAAATAGATACAGGTATGGAACAGCTGGAAGTTTTAATCGTGCCGGACTAAGAATATCATCTCTTAATATATAACAATGACAGCTAAAGAACGTTATGATTATTTAGTTAGTGATCGCAGCCAGTTTCTAAACGAAGCAGAGGAAGCAACCAAACTTACCCTACCATATCTTATTAGAGGACACGAAGATCAGTCCAAAGGTATGAAGCAGTTGAAGACACCATGGCAGTCAGTGGGAGCTAAAGGAGTGGTAGCACTAGCATCTAAGCTATCTCTATCACTCGTACCCCCACAGACTAGCTTTTTTAAATTGCAAGTGGATGAGTCACAGCTAGGAGACGTACCTCCTGAGCTAAAATCAGAACTAGACTTATCCTTTTCAAAGGTAGAACGAACCATCCTTGATTCTATTGCAGCATCAGATGATCGTGTAGTAATACACCAAGCATTACAACATCTAGTTGTAGGTGGTAATGCTCTTATCTTTATGGGTAAAACAGGATTGAAACTTTTTCCTCTTAATCGCTACGTATTAGAGCGAGACGGCAATGGAAACGTAATTGAAATAGTCACCAGAGAACGTATAAACAAAAAACTAATAGAGAAATATCTACCTTCCAAGGAGATGCCATTAGTTACATCAGACAAACCAGAAGAACAAGAGTGTGATATATACACACATGTTACACGTGATAACAATAGATTCATCTGGCATCAAGAAGTAGAAGGCCAGATAATTAAAGAGTCAGAGAGTAAAGCTCCTGTCGATAGTACACCATGGATACCGCTACGTTTTAACACAGTAGATGGTGAAGCCTACGGGCGTGGTAGAGTAGGTCAGTTTATTGGAGATCTCAAGTCTCTCGAGGCATTGTCTCAGGCACTTGTAGAAGGCTCGGCAGCAGCTGCTAAAGTTGTTTTCGTAGTATCACCTTCAAGCACAACTAAACCTCAAACACTAGCGACAGCAGGCAACGGAGCAATCGTCCAAGGACGGCCTGACGATATCGGTGTAGTACAGGTAGGAAAGACAGCTGATTTCCAGACTGCCTATCAACTCATGGCTACCCTAGAGAAGAGACTGAACGAAGCATTCCTAATCTTGTCAGTAAGAGACAGTGAAAGGACTACAGCTCAGGAAGTACAAATGACACAGCTCGAGCTGGAGCAACAGCTTGGTGGTCTCTTCGGGTTACTTACAGTTGAGTTCCTAGTACCATATTTAAACAGAAAGCTGAGTGTATTCCAGAAGACAGGTGAGATACCACGTATACCTAAGGGTATGGTTAAGCCTATTATTGTAGCTGGTATTAATGCACTAGGTAGAGGACAAGATGTACAAGCTCTTGGTCAATTCTTACAAACTATTGCACAGACAATGGGACCAGAAGCTATTGCACAGTACATTAATCCTGATGAATTAATCAAACGACTTGCAGCTGCACAAGGTATAGATGTACTAAACCTCGTGAAGAGTATGCAAGAAATCCAAGGGGAACAACAGCAAGCCATGGAACAAGAAGCTGAAATGGAAGCTGTTAAGAACTCACCTCAAATGGTCCAAGCAACTGCTAAGATGGCAGAAACAATGGGACAACAATTACCACCTGACCAACAAGTATAATGGCAGAAACATTAACATACGAAAACACTCAAGAAACTACCACGATAGACAACCTCAACGCAGAGGAACAGGAGTCTCTCAAGGTAGGTGAAGCTATGGAGGAGGCACAAGATAGCCTCCTTGCTGGCAAATATAAAGACGCTCAAGAATTGGAGAAAGCTTATGTCGAACTCCAAAAAAAACTTGGAGAAGGCTCTGAACCTAGCGGAGATACTGAGCAACCTACGGACCAGACCCAAGAAGAAACACAAGATACAGAAGATAAGGACGAAACTAAAGAAGATACTACAGACTTTTCCTTCTTAGATACCTTACAGAATGAAGCTACTAGCGGAGAAGAATACACTAAAGAAACTTTAGATAAGCTATCTACTATGTCTACAGCAGAGATAGCACAGATGCACCTTGAATGGGTACGAGATGCTCAGACTAAATACATACCTAAGCCTCCAGATTTTTCGGACCAAGATGTTCAAGAATTAAAAGGAGTAGTAGGAGGAGATGCTAACTATAAAAATATGATAGACTGGGCTCAAACTAATTTATCTGATAAAGAGATACAGATGTTTGATGCTGTTATGGAAAGAGGAGATTCAGCATCAGCATTCTTTGCAGTTAAATCTTTAGCTTACAGATATAATGATACAATAGGAAAGGATGGAAACATGATAGCAGGCACAGCACCTAAATCAGACGGATCAGTATTCCGTAGTCAGGCTGAAGTAGTTAAAGCTATGAGAGATTCAAGATATGAAAGAGACCCTGCATATAGACAGGACATACAAAATAAACTTGCACGTTCAAACATTAATTTCTAATGGCTATACTCGACAAAAAATTTATTCGAGATCTAAAGATAACGAAAGCTTACGAAAAAGGTAAGCAAGATGCTAACTTAGTTAATCAGTTATTGATCGGAGAGAAACCCGGACAAAGCCCGGGTGATGATAGGACTAAAGATCCTTATGATAAGAACTGGCCGGGCAGAGGTACAGCTCCTAGACCAGAGGACAGACCTAACATACCTACTAAGTTAGCTAATTTAAAATCTTTTCCAGAAGGTGGTTTTACTACAACTAGTGGAGCTTTAATTGATGGAAGAAATGGTAAAGCTTATTATTATATTGACGGAATATTAGTTCCTGATGGTGACTTTGATCCAGATAAACATGGTATGATTATTCCTCTTGCACAGAAGCAGCTACAGATTAACCCTCAGATAGCACACGCTGGCCCGGGTCAATACTACACAGAAGAAGGTGAAGTCACAGACGTAAGCCCTTATACTTTTAATCGTAACACTACTGAACTGGAAGTACCATGGTTAAAAGAACAGTATAAGGAAAATGAACCTGAGTATGAGAAGAAACATATTGAGAATTACCATGATTTAAAAATTAAGAATGTTGGTGATCCTTTAGCTAATCTACCTTACCAAGATGGCCGTGCACCTACCAGACCTTTTCCCCGGTGGTAGACCTGACTTATTTATAAAAACTCGAGATCTTAAGAAAGACGCTTTGGAAAGGTATATACAAAATATAAATATGCCTACATAGTATAGCGGCGACCCGAATCGCATCGTCCTCGCCATATGTATACTACCCAACACGAACTTATGATTACTACCGAATACGGTAAACAAAATATTTTTCCAAACGAACCACCCATACAATTATTACCACAACAAAAACTCATGACACCAGAAGCAGAAAGATTCAATGGCTGGGCAGCAATGCTTGGTTTCGTAGCAGCTGTAGGAGCTTACGCTACAACAGGACAAATCATCCCCGGCGTATTTTAATGAAAAAAATTTTATTACTTGTAGCAGCAGCTGCAATATCCTCACCAGTTTTAGCTGGTCCTTATATTAACTTAGAAACTAAAGCTAAGTATACAGGTACAGATTACAAGTCAAGAGGAACTGACCTACACGTAGGTTACGAAGATAAAGTTAAAGATCTAGCTTGGTATGTCCAAGGTGGTAAGACACTTAACGCTGCTGATGGTTCAGAGTCAGACTCTAACTGGTCTGGTAAAACAGGAGCTAAACTACCTGTAACAGATAAGTTAGGTATTTATGGTGAGTTATCTTTTTCTCAAGTAGACGATGCTGATAACAACTGGGGCACTAAGTTAGGAACTAAGTTTACTTTCTAATTAAATGGCAACTATTCAACTTACTAAACCAACTAACAACTGGGAAAGTTTTTGTGAGTGGGTAACAAGCACAGAGAACCGCCTCTATGTGGGGTGGTTCGGTGTCCTTATGATACCTTGCTTACTAACTGCAACCACTTGTTTTATATTAGCCTTCATCGCAGCACCGCCTGTAGACATAGACGGCATACGTGAGCCTGTTTCCGGCTCCTTATTATATGGGAACAATATTATATCAGGAGCAGTCGTCCCCTCCTCTAACGCAATCGGACTACATTTCTATCCTATATGGGAAGCCGGAACTTTAGACGAATGGTTATATAACGGTGGACCATATCAACTCGTTGTCTTTCACTTCCTTATAGGTGTCGCAGCCTATGCAGGCAGACAGTGGGAACTATCATACAGACTCGGAATGAGACCGTGGATATTTGTTGCTTACACAGCACCTTTATCTGCTGCTCTTGCAGTCTTTCTTGTTTATCCATTTGGTCAGGGTTCATTCTCTGACGGTATGCCTTTAGGAATCAGTGGAACATTCAACTTCATGTTTGTCTTCCAAGCAGAACACAACATCCTTATGCACCCCTTTCATATGCTCGGAGTTGCGGGTGTGTTTGGCGGTGCTTTGTTTGCTGCTATGCACGGAAGCCTTGTTACTTCCTCAATCCTTCGGGAGACCACGGAAGATATCTCACAGAACTATGGCTACAAGTTTGGTCAGGAACAGGAAACTTATAATATAGTAGCTGCTCATGGCTACTTTGGTAGACTTATTTTTCAATATGCTTCTTTTAATAATAGCCGTAGTTTACATTTCTTTCTCGCTACTTGGCCCGTCGTTGGCATATGGCTTACCTCTATGGGAGTCTGCACAATGGCTTTCAACCTCAACGGTTTCAACTTTAACCAATCTATTGTTGACAGTAATGGAAAGATCATTCCTACATGGGCTGATGTATTAAACAGAGCTAACTTAGGCTTTGAAGTAATGCACGAGCGTAACGCTCACAACTTCCCATTAGACTTAGCTGCTATTGACTCAACGTCGGTAGCTCTAACTGCACCAACTATAGGATAATTATGCCAAAAGGTAAAGGTACTTACGGTACTAAAAAAGGGAGACCCCCTAAAAAATAATACCACGTCCGTTCATCGCATTTGCGACGCATGTCATCTAGTCATGGAACGGGGACTAGGTATCGGAGATTACTCATGACAGTAACTTACGTATATCGTGGTATAGAGTACACAAAAACAACCAAGTAATGGAGTACAAACACCAGAGCGAAGGTGGATTTGGCGTTGCTTATCCAGTCCAATTTTCACCTAAGCCAGAAAAAAAGAAAGAAGAAGAAAAAAAATCTGACGCACAGTTAGAGACTCCTTCTTACTAACAGCGTGGGGAGCACCTCAGAGTCGGACTCCCCCGCCCTTGGCATTAGCCCTTACGAGGATACCTTCTGCCGTCTAGACGGTGTGGATAGACACACAAAAAAAACTCGAGAAAAAATTTCAGTACTGAGAACGTAAAACAATACATTCTTATTAGAAATGGCTCATCAGTCAACAGGTAATAATACCTCATTAACCCGTCAGGGTCAATCAAACGCAACAGGCGACGCTAGAGCACTTTATTTAAAGTTGTTCAGTGGAGAGATGTTCAAAGGATTTGAGCACAACGCTATTGCTAGAGACTTGGTGATGAAGAGAACACTCAAGAATGGTAAGTCTTTACAGTTCATCTACACAGGACACACAACCGCTGAGTTCCATGTACCCGGAAGGTCAATACTTGGTAACAGCGACGGTGCACCTCCAGTAGCTGAGAAGACTATCACTGTTGATGATCTTTTAATCTCAAGTGCATTCGTTTATGAACTAGACGAAACATTAGCTCACTACGAGCTTAGAGGAGAGATCTCCAAGAAGATTGGATATGCTCTTGCTCAGAAGTATGACCGCTTAGTATTCAGAGCTATTGCTCGTGGTGCTAGGGCTGCTTCTCCTATCACAAAGTCTAACTTTGTTGAACCCGGTGGAACACAGATCAGAGTTGGTACAAACAACCAAGCATCTGACGCTTATGCTTCCGCTGCATTGATTAACGCATTCTACGATGCTGCTGCTGCTCTTGACGAAAAAGGAGTAAGTACAGATGGTAGAGTTGGTGTTCTAAACCCAAGACAGTACTACGAACTTATACAAGCTGTAGGTTCTAACGGTCTTGTAAACAGAGATGAGCAAGGTGACTCATTACAGAAAGGAAACGGAATCATTGAGATTGCAGGCATCAAAATCTACAAGTCAATGAACATCCCATTCTTTAGTTCTTATGGTACTAAGTATGGTTCTGCTTCCGCTACAAACCCCGGTGTTACATCACCCGGAAACACAGGATCTTTCGTCGGCGAAGCTGTAGAAGATGCTGCTGCTGATGTAACTGGAATCAACAACGAGTATGGTGAAGAGACAGAATTTGCTAACTCTTGTGGACTTATATTCCAGAAGGAAGGAGCTGGCGTTGTAGAAGCTATCGGACCACAGGTTCAGGTAACTTCAGGTGACGTTTCAGTTGTTTACCAAGGTGACGTAATCTTAGGTCGCCTAGCTATGGGTGCTGACTACCTAAACCCTGCTGCATGCGTCGAGCTTATTGCTGGTGCTGCTGTTGGTTCATCAGGTAACGCTGCATTCTAATGCGTACATATACGGAGGGCTTCGGTCCTCCTTTTTTTATTTATAATTATGCCTTTTCCAACCACAAATGCTACAAAAGAACTACCCGCTATAAATCAAATACTATCCACATGTGGGCAGGCTCCTGTAACCACCCTAGATCAAACCAACCCGGACGTTGCGATTGCTTATGATACGTTGTTACAGGTGACTCGTGAAGTTCAAGCTGAAGGCTGGACATTTAACAGTGAGTTTCACTACGAATTTACCCCTGACAATAACAAGGAAGTTTTAATTCCAAACAACATACTACAAATTAAACTATCTAAGAATGCTGCTAACATGCAGTATGATGCTATACGTAGAAACGGTAAGCTATATGATAGAATACATCACAGATATACTTGGGACGATCATCTTGAAGGTCTCGAATGTGATGTCGTATGGGAATTTGATTGGGTAGATATACCAGAACCAATACAAAACAGTATGGTATCAAGAGCAGCTACTATGGTGTCTCAGAGAATTGTAGGAGACCCAACACAGTACGAAATGCTACAACAACAAGAAGCGTACGCTAGAGCACTAGCTATGGAGTACGAAACCAAACAAGGACAGTTTACTATATTTGGACATCCTTATGACAAAACTAATTCCTACCCAGCTTATCAACCCTTTCATGCTTTAATGAGATAATGCCAGCAGTAACTCAACGAATTGACAACTACCTCGGTGGAGTATCTAGACAATCAGACGACAAGAAACTACCCGGTCAAGTCCGAGAGTGTCTAAATGGATACCCTGATCCTACCTTTGGTTTAACTAAAAGATCTGGATTTAAATGGATTAAAAACTTAGGTACAGGTACTACTTATGATGGTGGTAAATGGTTCTATATTGCTAGAACTACTGACGAAAGATATATTGGAGTAATAACTCCTAAACCTAGTAGTGGTTATGGAAGTATAGCTATCTGGAATGTAGATGGTACTGCATGTACTGTCAATATGGATACAAGTACAACTGTAAATGCTGTAAACTATCTTACAGGATCTAGATTAAATTACTCTATACTTACTGTACAAGATACTTCAGTTATTGTAAATAATTTACAGACTGCAAATAAAATACCTGATCCTACATTTATCGAAAAAACTCGAGCTACACTTATATTAAGTGAAACAGCTATAAATTCTACATATAGTGTAACTATAAATGCTGGAGGTGGTGCATCAGACCAGACATTTACTACAACTACAGGTGGTTCTGAAACTTATGATGGATTACTTACAACTTTAAAAAATGGTATTGATGCTTTCAGTGTATCAGGATTAACAGTTACCAAATATCAAGGCACACTTGAATTAAGTAGAGTAGTTAGTGGTACACGTACTGCATTTTCTATTACTGCTAAAGGTGGTGCATTAAACAACAAGCTAACTGTATTCCAAGATCAAGTAGATCACGTAGCACAGTTACCAATGCAATCTTTTCATAATCATGTAGTAAAAGTTATTAATACATCTTCTGATAAAGATACATACTTTGCTAAATTTGTAGCTGATGATGGTGTATCAGGAATTGGATTCTGGGAAGAAACACTTGACCCTAGTAAATCAACAGGTCTAGACGGTGCTACAATGCCTCATGAGTTAGTTAACACAGCTCTTAACCAATTTACATTTAGACAGTTTACATGGGATCCTAGAATTGTAGGAGATGATGTAACAAACTCTCACCCCAGTTTCGTAGGTCATAAAATACAACAAGCATTCTTTCATAACAACAGACTAGGTTTCTTATCTAATGACAATGTGTCTATGAGTCAATCTGCAAAGTATTTTAATTTCTATCATACTTCAGCTCAGATAATTACAGATGCAGACCCTATTGATATCAGCTCTTCTACTGTACGACCAGCTAACTTACACGCTATCGTACCTACAACCCAAGGTCTAGTGCTATTTAGTAAGAGTCAACAGTTCTTATTACGATCAGCAGATAGAGTGTTAACACCTTCAACTACTAACATTACTCCTATATCTAACTATGATGTAGACGAGCATATAGATCCAGTTGATATGGGTACAAACATAAACTTTATTAGTAAGACACCAAGTTACACACGTGTATTTGCGATGCTTACTAGAGGTCAGGATGAGAACCCACAGGTGCTTGACGTAGGACGTGTTGTAAACGAATGGATACCAGACTCTATTGATACTCTTATAGCTAGTCCTCAGAACCAGTTTATAGCTATGTCTGACCAGTCTAGTAATAAGATTTATTTTTATCGTACATATAGTGATGGTAAAGATACACTTGTACAGTCTTGGTTTAACTGGGAATTACCCGGAACAGTACAGTCTATCGCTATCGACACAGATGACTTACTAGCTGTTACAAAACAAGCTAACCAGTTTACATTATCTAAAGTAAGTCTAAGTCAGAGTCCAGAAGACGCTATTATTGTTAATAATGATGGACAAAAGATTAACCCCTGTATTGACTTATATGCTGCACCTACTTCTGTAGCTTATGATAGTACAAATAACTTTTCTAAATGTTATTTACCTTGGAACAATGTTACAGGGTTAACTCCTGTATTAATTATTAAAGGTACTACAGCTACTGGACAGTTTATTGAATCTGGATTTAGTTTAGAACCTACACTTGCATCTGATGGTGGTGGTAATTATTTTAAAGTTAATTTTAAAGATCTTACCAGTGTAGCCAGTGATGTTGTTATAGGATGGAAATATGACTTTGATGTTATATTACCTAAGACTTATTACTTCTTAGATGAGATGAATAAACGATCAGACTTTACAGCTAGTTTAACTATAGCTCGCATGAAATTCATTGTAGGATTATCTGGAATTATGGGTTTCAAGCTTAAGTCTAAAGGAGTACGTCAAGGCTCAAGACAGTATACAGGAGATGGATCTACTACAGCATACAGCTGGAATGAAGAAGATTTATCATATACAGATACAGACCAGATAAAGGTCAAACTAGACGGTGTTGTAACTACAGCTTTTACAGTTACAAACGATACAACAATTACATTTAACTCTGCACCCGGTAATGGTGTGGATATACTTATCTATTTAGATGAGTGGTATAATCTTAATGCTACTATCATAGCTGACCAATACTTAGCAAATGATATTCCTCTTGCAGGCTCTAAGACTTTTTCATTACCAATACATCAAAAAACAGACAACTTCCAATTAAGATTATTTAATGATTCTCCGTACCCTGTAGCATTAAATTCAATGATGTGGGAGGGACATTACTCACCAAGATTTTATAGGAGAACTTAACAAATGATATTACCAATAATAGGTGGAGCTCTTTTAGGAGGATTAGGTGGAGCTGCTGTAGCTTCTGGTGGCTTTGCTTTAGCATCAACATCTGCTTTAGTAGGAGCTGGTATAGGAGCTTCCGTAGGTGGACAGATTCATGGTGGTCAACAAGCTGCCAAATCTGCACGTGAACAAGCCGAGCTATCGAATGATGCCACAGAACGTCGTTATGTTTACGACATGGAAAAGTGGGAACTTGATAAAGAAACTATCATAGCTAACAGAGACTTTGCTATAGAAGAGATAGCTACTAAAGCTCGTAACGAAGGTCGTATTGCTGACTATACTGATGCTATGAATGCTAAGAGATATCAGCGTGATTTACAGATACGTAACAGAGAGCAAGCTTCAAATGAAGCACAATTTCAGAGATCAGAAGACGTCTATACAAAACAATTAAGTCTAAATGCTACTTCTTATCAAACAGGTTATGAAAGTGAAAGAAGAGCTTTAGAAGAAATATATACTGAACAAGCTTTTGATAAACAAGAAGCTTTCCTTGAGTCCTTATTAAAAGAAGGAGAGCTAAGAGCAAGAGGTATGAGTGGACGTACAGCTGCCAAAGGAGGTCAAGTTAATGCTGCTGATTTTGGTCGTCAAATAGCACAGCTTAACGAAGGCTTTGCAAGTGCAGGCAGAAATGCAAGAGCTGTATTTGAAGAACTAGCTACGGACAAAGCTTCAGCAGATTTATCTGCATATGCTTCACGTATGCTTGACCCCGGTTTCTTACCAATGCCACAAGAAGCATTACCTACACCAAGAGCTGAGTTTCTTTATCCAAGAGAACTCGAAGACTTTGACTTTGGACCACAGCCAGTTAGAGGAGCTATGGCTTCTCCGAATGCTGCGGCACAAAGAGTTTGGGGTAGTACAATATCAGGTATTGCTGGTTCAGTCGGTAACATTGCTATGGGGTTCGTTAAAAATTAACAATGGCTAAAATATCAAAATCACGGTATAAGTCCTACGGGCAGAAGCAAAGATTCCAAAATCGAGGTGACGTTCTCAGTGCCTCGATTGACAGAATCAGACAGCAACGTGAAATAGAAATCAATGGCTTAAAAACATTAGCCAATAATGAAGAGAAAAATGCACAACTTCAAATCAGAGGACTTAGAGCTGCTAATGATTCTCAGATTGACAATATAAACAAGATTAATAACTTTGAAAATAAAGTTACTGCAAATAGAGCAAGTGCTATAGAAGTACGTGCTGAGAGAGAAATTGATGCTATCTTAGGACGAGCTAAAGAAGCTGAAAAACAGCAGAAGTTTTATGAAGATTTTGCATCTACTCATTCAGCAAACTATGCTAAACTTGCACAAGGTTTATATGGTCTTGCACGTAAGAAACAAGGTGAGAGACAACTAGATAAACTAGATCCAAACTATATTGTTGAAGCTGGTGAGATCTGGACTAAAAGTGAGAAGTCTATAGAGAAGAACGCTAACACAGAAATAACTAACAGTGATACTAAAACAAATCCTTTAGATCCTGTTACGAAAAAAGAGATAGCTGTTCAAACTCTTAGTAGTAATAGACATTATCATAATGGTGTACTACAGGATGTTAAAAATAGTAGAGCTGCTATTAGTTCAGTAATACAACGTAAAGCTTTTGTTGAAGAAAATGGTGAGAGAAAAAGTTTACTTACTCCATCATTAGCTGTTAAAACTTATAGAGAATATGGCGAGGAAATTCTTAGGCAAACAGGAATACCTCGTCATTCTGCAACTGGTAGAGAGATAATCAAAACACTCGAAACTTGGGGTAGAGATGTAGCGGAAGTTCGTTACAATGCTAACCAAGCATTTACTGACCAAAACTCTATTATTAAAAAAGTAGAAATTATGGCTCATGAGATTAAACAAGCTCATGCAGCTGTTGATGACGAAGCAAAACAAGATCTATGGGATTATGTACAAACTTCCAACCAATCTCTTCACCATATTATACAAGGTGCTATCTATGAATCTAGTGATGGTAAGTTTGGTCTTAAGTCTTGGAATCCTCAGAAAGTAAACGCTGCTATCTTGGAGTATTTACATCCACATTTTAAAGATTTACCAGATGAAGAGCAATATGAAATCTTTGATAACATATTAAACTTTAATGCTGATACAGGTAAACTTACCATGATGGGTAATGAGACTGTAGGTATGCTTACCAGATCTAAAGAGTTACAAGAAAAGTTAGTTGAACTACAAGATCAAGCTAGAAAGCAAAGAGAAACAGATATTCAGAATAAACTGGATTCTGACAGACGGGACAAAGTAGCACCTTTCGATGCTGCTTGGGAAAAAGGAATAAATGGTGATTGGACTGAGTTCAATGCAATAAAAAATGACTACGTAAGAGTTCTTGAATCAGATTTACTTAAGAATACTCCTTATCAAACTGAAGGATATAACCGACTAAACTGGAACCCTAATGATTATGGTGAATTTAACACATATGGGAGTGCTTTAGGAGAGTATGTAGATGGTAATTTAGATACTACTTTAATTATTATATCAAACAATGCTGGTGGTAGAGAGATAGAAAGTGGCTACGCATATGATCCACGATTTAAAAAGATAAATAAAGCTGTACAAGTTATTAATAGTCTTGATGGAGATGTCGGGGCAATAGATAAAGCAGCTCTTGATATATACAAATTGTCTTTTGGCAAGACAGCTTTTAAAGATTCTCTTATAAATGAAGCTGATCGTAGAGTCATTACAGCAATTAAACATCATCTTATGCGAGAAATACTAAATGATGATTCAGATGATCCAGCATTTAAAGTTTTTACAAACGCAAGAAATACAGTTTCAGCTGCTTTTGAACTTGGTATAGAAAAAGAGCAAGGAATATATGCTGCAACTGAAGCATCTAATGCAAACTGGACACCAGCTGTTATAGATGCTAATGGTAAAGTTATAAAGAAAGGAGGTTATGGTGATAAAGGTGAAGGCTCTTCCAGACCATCAGTTTTAAATAATTTCGTTTTTCATAACTTTGATGATAGAATAGACTCTAGTGTAACATTAACTGCAAAGAATATATATGAAGAGTTTATTCAACCAAAATCTGCTAATCTAGCTGGTACTTTATCTAAAGAGTATTTACAACAAAATATTGAAGCTAATCTAAATGGTCCTAATTCTATTTTAAGTATTGATGAAAAAAATTTTATTGCATTAAATGCTTTTAGTGGAGACGCTGATAATAGAGCTATTAATAGTAACTTAAAAGTATTAATAACAATGGCTAGAAAACTAAATCCTAGCTTAACTACAAAAGATGTTATGGATATGGTTGTAAATGGTATAGCTGCTAATCCACAAGGTGGTTACTCTCAATTAGAAGGTAAAACTTACCCGATGGGATTAGATGACATAACTAAAAAATTAACAGGTAAATGTACAAAGAGTAATAGAAATAACTTTGCTCTTTGCTTTAATGCGTTGTTGAAACAAAATGGGGTCGATATCAACAAGCCATCATCAGATCAAATTCTTAACTTATATCAATGAATGAAGAAGAACTACTAGAAGAAGAAGAACAGAATCAGGTAATAGAACCAGAAATAGCTTTTGACTACTCTGATTCAAATGAAGTACAAAATATTACTACTGGTGGTAATTTCAATGCACCTTTTAAATCTAAAATAGGTAACAGTACAGTAGACTTGTCTGATAAAACTAACCAAGATAAAATGCTTGAAGAGTATGATACTTGGTGGAAGCATGGTTTAAACATGGGAATAGTTGCTGAAGATAAGAAAGAAGAACGTAATAAGATGAGAAATGATTGGTATTTAAAGTACCATAACATGGACTACGATACTTATTTAGGTGAAAAACAGAATGAACCTAAAGTAAGTATGTATGGCTCTTCTAATCCTATTGAAATATTAGGTGACACAATAGATGGATTACGTGCCCCCGGTATGGGAGCAGCTGATTTCGTTATGGATGCTGTTGGTCTGATGGGAGAGTGGGGTGACGAATTAGATGATAGATGGGATGCTGCCACAAAGATGGATGATCCTGTACATCAACAGATTCGTACACTTTCTTCTGTTATTATTCCTTCATTGATAACCGGTTATGGTACTGCGTCTTTAATTGGTAAGATACCTAAGATGCCTGCATTAGTAAAAATGTTAACTACTGCTGGTGCTTGGACATTAGAATCTCAAATTGTAAGTGGTATTAGTGATACAAGTGAAGACCATAGTTTGTCTGGTGCACTGGTACAGATGTGGCCCGGGGTCTTTGACGTTGGCGGACGCTTACCATTACCAGAACAGTTCATAACTTACGACGAAGATAGTCCTGAGATTAGACGAGAAAAGAATAGAAAGGAAGCAGCTGTATTATCGTTTGTTTCTACCATAGCTGGTGGTGCATTACAGATGTACAGAGCAAAACTGATGGGTAAAGCTGCACCAGAAAAAATGGAATGGTTCATACCTAAAAATGAAGCAGCAGAACAGTACAAACAAACATCAATGTTTAAAGGTACTGATGAAAATACTTTAATCAAGATACAAGAAATACAAACAGCTTTATCAACTAAGAAGCTCAGTAAACAAAATGAGAATGTTTTAATTAATGAGTTATTAGCTTTAGAAGATGACTTACGTAAGTTTAATACTTTAGATGGTTATGCTGACGAATCTAATATAAAATTAGCTGATGAAATTGAAGCAGCTAAACGAAGAAAGATTAAAAATCCAGATCAGCTTGAGTTAGACTTAGGTATTGATCCTGACCTAGATCCCGGACTTCTAGATCCCGCTTCTAAGACACGCCAGATCCCTCCTAGAGGCAATGTAGCCCGTAATATGGCTGATACTACCGCCATCAAGTTAGGCAACTCTACAGGCGATCCAGCACCTATTATAACAGAGGCTATGAGAGAGAAGGGTATGATGGTAGGTGACAAGTCTCGTGACGTTGTTATGGGTATAGCTGAGTCTGCTAGAATGTCAGGTGATTTTGACGCTATAGTAGATGGTTTTAGATATGATAACCAGCAAATGAACTCAGCAGCTTGGGGTATATTTCAAGATATTATATCTGCGGATAACGTTGAAGACGTAAGAAACTTATTCTTAAGTGATCGAGATGTTAAAAACATACTGTTTGGTACTTTTAAAGTTGACTATGTTAACGAAGAACAAGCTAGAGGTATCGCTTTTGCTATCAAATACCTAACAGACAGATTCCTAGGCTATGATATAGCTACATCATCTGCTCGAGTTATGGATACATTAGGTAGAGAGATTAGTACTTTAGCTGGTGCTATACAAGATTTTGCCCCAGACTGGTTAGATGATGATAGAGTTATAGGTGTCATACTGGACAAACTAAACTATCTTATGAATGAGTATTCATTGAATAAGTATATAGCTGGTTGGTCTTTACGTAATAAAAACTGGTTTAACGAAATACCAGCTGGTGATTTTGACACAGTTATAACACGTATTATAGATGAGTTTACAGTAGCTCAAAACTCTATACATGCTAAGAATAAGAAGTTTCTTCAAACTTTAAAAGGTTTAAAGCAGACTATGCCAGAAGCCCTTGAGCCTATGGTTGATGTGTTTAGAGCTACTGACGGTGACGTTAGTGACTTAGCTAAACTATATAAGTGGACTGAACAACAAGTCACACCTTGGGGTGCTCTTAAGAGTCCTAATCCTAAAGAAATGAATTTATTTGCTAAAGGATTATGGGCTAACCATATGAACTTTATGTTATCAGGAGCAGCACCAATAAATGCTACAGTTGGTAATGCTTATAATATTATAATCAAACCACTAACAAATACTCTAGGTGCTATTCCTTGGGCTATAGCTAGACGTGATGTAGATGCTGTGAAAAGACAAGCTTATTTCTTTGGTGCAGTATTTGAAACAAACAGAAGAGCTTTGAAACATGCGTTTAAGACTATGAAACAAGCTCATAAAGATCCAACAGAATTACTAAAAGCATATAAGAAAGACTTTAAAATTCAAGAAGATAAAGTAGGTAACATACTCAGGAAGATGAAAACTGTCTATGAAAAAGACAATAACGTTGGTATGAATTTTCAGATAGACTTGGCACTTGGATTAAATGACATAGGTCGCATCCCTGCTGCACGTTATGGTAGTACTGGTTTAATGTTTCCTGACGGTTATGCTGCTGATATGATGGGTACATACTCTCGAAGAATGCAAGCTTATGATGAAGTCTTATATGAATATGGTGGTCTTGATATCCCTGATGGTCCAGCTAAACTTTTAGAAGCTGAACGAAGATTAGCTAAGAGTACATTTGACTCTAACGATATTCTTCAAGATCCTATTGCTAAAGCTCTTGCAGGGGAAGTACAGTTAAACTTAGATGATGGTGTTTCAAGGTGGATTAATCAAGCAATTACAGCATATCCAGCTCTTCGTTATCAATTAACATTCCCACGTACACAGGTTAACTGGGTTAAAGCAGCAGCTTCTTGGACTCCTATTAGTCTAATTCCCGGCATGAATAGATATGCTAAAACTATTTATGCAAAAACTGATGAACAGATAGCCGCAGCTCTACTAGAACATGGTATAGATCTAACTAATACTCCAAACGCTAACGTTGTATTTCAACAGTTACAGCACGAGTACACAGGTAGATTAATGTTTACTGGCTTGTTATTTACGAGTGCATACAGCTATGCTATGGCTGGTAACATTAGAGGTAATGGACATTATAACCAAGAAACAAGAAGAAAACATAGAGACTTATATGGCTACCAACCTAAAACTGTTAAGATTGGTGATAAATGGTATAGCTATGAAGGTATACCCGGTGTAGAACAAACCTTAGCTATCTTAGGAGATATGGCATTATACTCTCATCTCTTAGGTCAACCTGTAGTAGAAGATATAGGTGGTAAATTAATGTGGACTCTTATGGCTTCATTTGGTCAGAATACACCTTTAACTAGCATTGAACCTATCATTGCTATTTTAAATGCTGACTTAAGTGGATTCCAAAGATTAGCTGCACAGATTACTAGATCATTCATCCCTATGTCTAGTGCATTAGGTGTCTTATCAAATGCTATTGATGGAGCTCAAAAGGATATTCAAGGAGAATACCTCGAGTATTTAATGAACAAGTTTCCTGTAGCTAAAAACTTCTTACCTGATAGTATTAATCCTTTAGGTGGTGGTAATAATGGTGTACAAGAGCCAGATCCTAACGATCCTTTACAAGCTATAAATTGTGCTATAAATCCATTTGCTGTTTGTGCACAACCCGGTGGAGACATGTCATACAAAACTCAAACTGGAGAAACTGTTACATTTGATGAAACAATGGATTTCTTAAGAATGATTAATTATACAGGTATATCTAGATTAAACATGGATTCTACTGGATCTTATAAGTATGAGACTGTTGAACGTAACAAGATTCTATCTTATATGGCTGAAAGACAACCTTGGCAACGAATAGCTGAGATTATGGTACTACCTGAGACTCGCAGACAAATCAAGGAATTTAGACAGTACAAAGATATGCACATCTTAGGTAAGAATGAAAGAATAGAACTTAAACTAAAACTTTTACCTTTCTTCAGAAAGATTGATAAAATAGTTCGTGAAGAGCAAAAGCTTGCCGAGGATCGTTATAAAATAGGTGAAGATAATATTATAGATCAACAACGAGCTGATTTTGAAATGGAACAAGGAAACACAAAAACTTTTACAGTACAATAACAACTAATTAATATGGCTGTTACAGAAAATTCGTATACAGGTAATGGGTCTCAGACCAATTACTCTTTTACATTTCCATATCTAAAGTCAACCGACGTACAAGTACAGGTTGACGCAGCCGTGACTACTGCGTGGTCATTTGCCAACGCTACCACGGTACAATTTAATACTGCTCCCGCTAACGGAGCCAAAATCAAAATACTTAGAGATACGAACGTCGATAGTCTAGCAGCCACCTTTTATGCTGGATCTTCAATTAAGTCAGAAGATCTTAATGATAACTATACTCAAAACTTATACAAAACTCAAGAGGTAGGAGCTAGGTTTTTCAGTAACACTGGTGGAACCATGACTGGAGACCTAACTCTTGCAGAGGACGTAGAGATAATTTTTGAGGGTGCTACAGATGACGCACACGAAACTAAGTTAACTGTAGCTGACCCTACAGCAGACAGAACAATTACTTTACCTAACGTAACTGGTACAGTAGTAACAACAGGAGACACAGGCACAGTTGCTACAGGTATGATAGCAGCTGATGCAGTTAACGGAACAAAGATAGCTGATGACTCTATTAACTCAGAGCACTATGTTGATGGTTCTATTGATACTCAGCATATAGCGGACTCACAAATTACAACTGCTAAGATAGCTGACAATAATGTTACAACTGCTAAAATAGTAGATGCAAATATAACAACAGCCAAGATTGCTGGTGATGCAGTTACACAAGCTAAAATACAAGCTGGTGCTGTAGGTAATACTAAACTAGCTAGTGATGCAGTGACTACAGTTAAGATTGCAGACAATCAGATAACTACAGCAAAGATAGCTAATGATGCAGTTACAGCAGATAAGATAGCTAATACTTCAGTTACAGCTGGTTCATATTCTGCTGCTGACATTACAGTTGATGCACAGGGTAGAGTTACAGCTGCATCTAGTGGAGCTATAGCTACAAGTGAAATAACTGACTCAGCAGTTAGTACAGCTAAGTTAGCAAACGATTCTGTTACTACAGCAAAAATAGCTAACGATGCAGTCACAGCAGCTAAGATAGCTACTGATACAATAACACAAGGTGAACTGGCTAACAGCTCAGTCGGCTCAGGTGAACTTGCTTCTAACTCTGTTATAACATCTAAAATTACAGATGCTAACGTAACAACAGTTAAAATTGCAGACTCTAACGTAACACTAGCCAAGTTAGCTAGTGATTTAAAACAGACATCTATATCTAATAGTGATGCTCAGTTACCAACATCTGGAGCTGTTGTCGACTATGTTGCTGCACAGATCGCACCTCTTGGTGGATTAGAAGTTATAGCAACAGATGCAGCATTTCCAAATGCACAGCCTCAAGCTGGTGTAGTAATATCTATAGCAGATGCTGGAGGTTTAGTCGTAAATGGATCTGGTACATCAACTACAGGTAGAACTGTAGGCGGAAGTACAGTAACTATTAATAATATCAACTCTCAATTTAACAACACTACTGTTGATAATGGAGTAGCTATGATGGTTAGTTCTACTGGCTCTGGTCAGATATACAACTATCATAAAGCAACACTTAAAGAAGCTGATTTACTTAGCCTTAGTGGTGATATAAATGATTTTGCTGAAAGATATAGAGTATCTAATACTGCACCTACTTCTTCTTTAGATGAAGGAGACTTGTGGTGGGATAGTGCTACAGATAAACTAAAGGTATATGATGGTTCTTCATGGGACGAAGTAGCATCTAGTGGTGACTTTTATATAAATACAATATCTAGTTATACAGGAACAGGAGGTAATAGTGCAACATTTGACGGAACAGCTTATAGGTTTGTCTTATCAAACCCCGGTTCTTCAGCTCAACAACATGTCGTATCAATCAATGGAGTCATTCAGAAACCTAATTCTGGAACCAGCCAACCCTCAGAGGGATTTGTTATTGATGGTTCTAGTATTATTTTCTCCAATGCTCCTGCTAGCGGCTCTGACTATTTCATCCTCACGCTCGGAACAACAGTAAGTATTGGTACACCAAGTGATGGTACAGTAACAGCTCCTAAGATTGCGAGTGGTGCTGTAACTACAGCTAAGATTGCAGATGATAATGTTACAGCAGCTAAGATATCTAATAACGAGGACTTTACTATTAACAGCGTAACTGTTGGTAAAGGTGCAAACTCTGTTGCTGGTAACACAGTTCTTGGAGAGAGTGCTTTAGATGCTTCTGTTAGTGGAGTTGATAATACAGCCATTGGTAAAAATGCTTTAACAGCATTAACTTCGGGAGCAGATAACACTGGTGTTGGTAAAGCTTCATTAGCTGCTTTGACTACAGGAAGTCATAATACTGCAATCGGAACTGAATCTATGGATGCACTTTCTACAGGTTCACATAATACAGGATTAGGTAAAGCTGCTCTTGGGTCTTTAACTACAGCAGATAACAATACAGCAGTAGGTTCTGGTACTTTAGGTTTAAACACAACTGGAACTAACAATACAGCAGTTGGAAGAAGTGCTTTAGTAGAAAACACAACTGGAGCCTCTAACGTAGCTATTGGTGCGTATACCTTAGATGCTAACACTACAGCTTCCGATAACACTGCTGTTGGAATGGGTGCATTAGGTTTAAACACAACTGGTGCAAGTAATGTTGCTGTTGGTAGAGGAGCATTAGACTCTAATACTACAGCTTCCAATAATACAGGTCTAGGTAAAGACGCTTTATATGCAAACACAACTGGAGGTACTAATACTGCTGTAGGAAAAGACTCTTTAGCGTCAAATACAACTGCTAGTGCCAATACTGCATGTGGTAAATCAGCATTACAATTAAACACGACAGGGGCAAATAACACTGCTGTAGGTAAAGATGCTCTTTATGCAAACACAACTGGTCTATCAAATACTGCGGTAGGAAAAAATGCTTTAATAGCAGCTACAACAGGAGGATATAATGTCGCCTTAGGTGCTGAAGCATTAGAGACTCAAACTAATGCTAATTATAACGTTGGTATTGGATATAGAGCTTTAAGACATACTACTGCGTCAGACAGTACCGCAGTTGGATATGCAGCATTAAAAGAAAACACAAGTGGAGCAGAAAACGTTGCAGTCGGAAAAAACGCTTTAGCTAATAATACTACAGGAGGTTCTAACAATGCTTTCGGTAGTGGAGCATTAGGTAACAATACTACAGGTAATAATAACACCGCCTTTGGTCATGCAGCTTTAGATGCTGCTGCAACCGCATCACACAATACTGCTGTTGGATATGTAGCCTTAAGTGATAACACCTCTGGAGCATATAACACTGCTGTAGGATCAACAGCTTTAGATGCTAATACTAATGGAGAAGAAAATACAGCAGTTGGTTATAACTCAATGGGAGCTAATACTACTGGAAATAATAATGCAGCCTTTGGTTTTGGAGCATTAAGAACAAATACAACTGGTGGAAGTAACACTGCAATAGGTAAAGTAGCTTTAGCTGCTAACACGTCTGCATCAAATAATACTGCTGTAGGTAGTTCAGCTTTAGCATCAAACACAACTGGAAGTATGAATGTTGCTGTTGGTGTCGAGGCTTTAAGTTCAGTAACTACAGGAGAAAAAAATATAGCTATTGGTTATCGTGCTGGAGAAGCTATTACAGATTCGGAAGATAACGTAGCAGTTGGACAGCAAGCATTAGAAGAAACCACGACTGGTGATAGAAATATAGGTATAGGTACAAGAGCTTTAGATAACAACACGACTGCTAGTGATAATATTGCTATTGGACATGAAGCTTTAAAATCGAACTCAAGTGGAGCCGATAATGTAGCAGTTGGTGGATTTTCCCTAGATTCCAATACGACAGGAACAGATAATGTAGCTGTGGGTAAATCTGCGTTAGGAAAAAACACAACAGCAAGTGATAATACAGCAGTTGGAAGAGAGGCTTTACTGAATTGTACGACAGGAGGTAAAAACTCAGCCGTAGGTAGAGGTGCAATGACTGATTTAACAACTGGAACTGGTAACTGTGCTATTGGAGAAAACGCTGCTGCTGATATAACCTCTGGTGCTAATAATGTAGCCGTTGGAATGGACGCTTTAAGGCTTGTTACTACCTCAAATGGTAATATTGGGATAGGTGAATCTGCTGGTAACAATATAACAACAGGTGCGGGTAATGTTTGTATTGGTACAGGTGCTAGTGCCACATCTGCAACTGCAGCTGGTGAATTTACACTTGGTAGTGTCAATATCAGTACTTTAAGATGTAATACTCAAACAATTAGTTCTCTATCAGATAAAAGAGATAAAACAAATGTTATAGATTTGCCTGAAAGCTTAGATTTTATTAATGCACTAAGACCTGTTAAATTTAAATGGGCTACTAGGGACGGTAATTCAAAAGATGATACTTTTGAACATGGATTTATTGCACAAGATTTACAATCTGCACAAAAAGAAAATGAAGCAGATTATTTGAAATTAGTTATGGATAATAACCCTGATAGATTAGAAGCTAGTTATGGAAAATTAGTGCCAATTCTTGTCAACGCAATAAAAGAATTATCAACAAAAGTCACAGCCTTGGAGGGCAAATAAATGGAAGAAAGAACAACCGATGAAGTAGCAGCTATTTTTAAGGCTGCTGGAGATAGCGTAACAGTTATCAACACCGCTAAGACATCAGATGAAACTACTGATGAATACAACGCCAAAATTAAGAGAAACGTTGAACACCTTGAGATAATCAAGGCATATAAAAAGTTAGATGGAACCACCTCCATCTGGACTTCTGAAAGTTTTACAGCTATAGATAAAGCAGTTGTTGACGGTAAGAAAGTCTACGGAGGCTAATTAATGGCATTAACAAAAGTTGATGATAGGGGTTTAAAGACTCCTATCGACCTCCAAGATAACGAGAAGATCCGCTTGGGAACAGGAAATGATTTAGAAATTTATCATGATGGAACGGACTCGATTCTTAAAGATACAAGAAATTCGGGTAATTTAAGAATACACGCAGATAGTATTGGTTTTAATGATAAAGATGTAAGTGAAACAATGTTGCTTGCAACAGCAGATGGTTCAGTAGATCTATATTACAATGGTAGTAAAAAGTTTGAGACTACTGCTTCGGGTGTAGATGTAACTGGAAACTGCACTATCACTGGTAATTTTAGAGGTAACGATGGCGTAATGTTAAATCTCGGGAATAGTGATGACCTACAGATTTATCATGATGGAGCAGATGACCGTATTGACTCTGGTTCTACAAACAGCATGATAATTGCAAGTAAATATTTGCGATTAATGAATCAAGCTGCTAATGAGACTATGGCAAAGTTTACTGAAAACGGAGCCGTAGAGTTAAATTACGACAACAGTAAAAAGTTTGAGACAACAAGCTCTGGTATTACTGTATCAGGAAGTGATACTACAGGTTCAATAATACAAGGTGATTTTCGATTAAAAACTGCTAGTGGAACACAACATATTGTATATGATGCTAGTAATTCAAGAATAAATTTTGCAGATAGTATTAATGCTACTTTTGGAGATGCAAATGATTTACAAATTTATCATGATGGTACGAACTCCATTATTAAAAACACACAGGAGGATCTATATATAGATTGTCAGAGTGATGATTTAATACTTAAAGCAGCAGATAATATTTTTATACAACCTGATAGTGGTGATAATGGTATAAATATTAATGGTAATGGAGCCGTAGAACTATATTACGATAACAGTAAAAAATTTGAGACTCAAGATACCGGAGCAAAAGTTACTGGCACACTCTCTGTTACTGGTGCAATATATACCGATAATGAGTTTAACATGACTGGTCAAGGTAATAAATTCATTGACACAGCTCATAAAGATCACTATTTATATTTCAGACGAATTAATGACGGAGACGGTGGACACGCTACTCATTGTACTGTAAATAGTTCTGGCGAATGGTCTGCAAATTTTAATGATACTTCTGATGAAAAATTAAAAGAAAATATTACTGCAATATCTGATGGAGCTATTAGTAAAGTTAAACAATTACGCCCAGTAAATTTTGATTGGAAAGAAACAGATAAATCTAATAATGTTAGTGGTTTTATAGCTCAAGAAATTAAAACAGTCTTACCAAATCTTGTATATGGCACTGAGTATGATCCAACAATTGTAGATGAGGAGTCACAACGTATAAAAAGTACAGGATATTCAGTTAACACAATAGGTATCGTTGCACATCTAACTAAAGCCTTACAAGAAGCAATTACTAAAATCGAAACACTAGAAACTGAAGTCGCAGCATTAAAAGCTGCATAAATATTAATTATGACAAAACCATCCACAGAACAATTAAAAGAAACTTTACAACAGTTAGTTAAACAACATAACGAAGCTATACAAGTTCAAAACCAATGTAAAGAACAGATAATAGCTATACAAGCTGTTATACAAGATAGAGAAGATGGAGATACCAACGATAGTACTTCCGCCGACTCAGAAGATTAAGACGGTAGAAATACCTTTACCTACAGCTGACGTACCTTATTATATTCCTATGGTAGTACCTCCTAGCGATCTACGAGATGAAAAGGGGGTAAAACCTAAGGCAACTGAAACAGAGACGCCACCAGCTCCTAGGTTAAACATTCCACCCTTACCACCTATACCTATACCATCGACAGAAGTATTAGTTACAACTAGCATAGCAGCTGTTACAGCAGTTGCCGCTACAACTTTTACACAGCCGATTATAGAAAATATAAAAAAGAAACTACAGAAGTTCCTACAAGGTAAAATAAATAAATGGAAGGAAAACCGCCAGAAGAAAAGAAAAAAGGACTCTTAGGTAAATTAAAAGATGCCGCAGAGGACAAAGAACATCAAATTGAAATACTTGGAACCTTTGTAAGATTAGGTGTAGTAGTTTGGTCTGGGTTTATCATTACTATGAACTACGTAGAATTACCGATGGTAAAGAAGTCTGGAAACAGCGATATCACTTTCGTAGCCAGCGTTTTTACGGGAGCACTTGCTACATTCGGTCTGACTACAGGCAAATCTAATGGTAATCCTAAAACACCAATAAACTGCCCAATGCAAAAAACAGACAAACCAAAACAATGAAGAAATGGATTCTTCTCTTAGCTCTGATATCACCCGGCATAGCGAGAGCAAACACAGTGACGCCTTCTTTCACAACAGGAAGTATGCAGTCAACAACTACAACACAACAAACAATAACAGAGGAGATAGTCCACGAAATCGAAGGTTCAGCCTCTTCATCTTGGAGTGGTACAAACATTACTGTAACTGGTGGAATAGGAGCAGACAACACAACCTATGCACCAACTACCAACGCAACAGATTGGGATTTACAGATAACGACCAGAGACGCCGGGACTATCGAAACTATAACAATAGATCGGGTAATCGAAACAGATTCAACTACCTCATCTTACTCTATCTTCTCTCAATAGGTACACCTGTACTTGCTGAAGGTGAGGATAACAACGTAAGTAACCCTGTGGCCGCTGCGACGGGAAATGTCACAAATCAAGCCGTCCAATTCCAAAACAATGGAGCACAAAGTAGACAGTATTATGGACCTAATATAAGTTGTAATGGCAGTACAATGACATTTCAACCTTTTTATATGGGTAATCATACTAAACCGTTTGATGAGTTTATGCAACCTAGCAGCTACACGTTGGCAGAAAACTGGGGGTTCCAAATTAATTTTATGGTACCTCTAGATAAGTCAGGTTACAAACAATGTAAAAAACTAGCTAAGCGTCAAGAAGAAAAGATGCGGCTAGAATATGAGATTACAAGAGCACACAAATGTGCAGATCTTATGAAAAAGGGTTTTATGTTTAGACCTAATGCACCTATGTCTAAGTTATGTCAAGATATAGTGCCTATAGTTAAAGCAAAACCTAAAAAAGAAAAGAAATTTAAATTATTTTAACACCAATGATTACTTTACTCAAACCAATTATTCTAACTTTTGCTAAGTCAGACTCAGTTAAGAGACTCATCGTAGATGTTCTTAAAAAGTTAGTCGCTTCTACCGATAATCAGCTTGATGATGCTGCAGTAGAGTTCATAGAAACTAAGATA
>LUMS01000031.1_pt1 | contig 33108 bp, 26 predicted proteins | sample 729711 | NCBI WGS metagenome assembly LUMS01 (sample SAMN03860298, study PRJNA289734) | marine metagenome | biome: seawater column; feature: ocean; material: water; isolation source: Red Sea water column Station 192 - depth 25m | place: Saudi Arabia: Red Sea | collected 2011-10-15 | depth 25 m | reverse complement strand
AAGCCACGAGTGGGTCACGAACACGACAGAGAACCGGCCAGACCGACCCTGCCAGCCAGCCCCGGGCCAGCCACTACCAAGACTCACAGCCACGAGACCTCGTAGCCTCCGCAGCGTGGACCTCGCCTTCTTCCGCCCCCTGCCCGACCACGAGCAGCCCCACGCGATCGAGCCGCTGGCGCTCGCGCGCAGCAGCTGGTCCGACGAGCAGGCGCACGGGGTGGCGGTCGCCGGGGCACTGGGGCGTGCCGCCGAGACCGTCGTACGCCGCCAGCGGCCCGAGCTGGTGCCGACCCGCGTGACCGTGGACCTGTTCACCCCCACGCGGATGGCCCCGACGTGGACCACGACCGAGGTCGTGCGCGAGAGCGGCCGGCTGATGCTGGTCGACGTCGTGCTGCACCAGGAGGCCGGGCCGACCGCCCGCGCGTCCACGCTGTGGCTGCGACCGAGCGAGGACGCCCCGGGCGAGACCTGGACCAACCCCGACATCCCCGAGGCCCCGCCGCTGGAGGTCGCTCCGGAGACCGACGAGCCGCACGTGCCCTTCATCCACAGCGGAGCCGGCTGGTCGCAGGACTTCCGCGAGCACCAGGACGCCGAGCGCAAGACCTACTGGAACACCGCGCCCTCGATCGTGCTCGGGGAGCCGGTGACGCCGTTCCAGGCCGTCGCCGCCTCGGCCGACGGCACGAGCCTGGCCGCCAACTGGGGCACCGCGGGCGTCCAGCACATCAACGCCGACGTCACCCTGACGCTCTCCCGGCTGCCCGTTGGCGTCACGGTGGGGTTGCGGACCCTGGACCGGGTCGAGCACGACGGCGTGGCCGTCAGCAGCTGCACCGTCTTCGACCGGCACGGCAAGGTCGGCACCACCCTGGTCACCTCGATGTCCAACACGCGACGCGGCATCGACATGGGCGGCAAGCGCTGGCAGGACGACCCGCGCTCGGAGCCCGGCGTCTGAGGTCACCGCACCCGGTGGCCCAGCCGGTAGGGAGAACCCGCACAGGTGGGGCGCCCGGCTGGTCCGGCGTGCCTAGGGTGGCGACATGGCCTCCCCGCTCCGCACCCTGACCGCCTGCTCCGCGCTCGCCCTGGCGCTCACCGCCTGCGGGGGCGACGACACCAGCGGCACCGTGCCCGAGGTCGCCAACACCTCCCAAGCGGCGGCGGTGGAGTCGGCGAAGGCCGCGGGTGCGGCGGTGATCGACGTCCGCACCCCCGAGGAGTACGCCGAGGCGCGCGTCGAGGGCGCCACCAACATCGACGTCCAGGCCTCCGACTTCGACGACCGGATCGCCGAGCTCGACCGCGACACGACGTACGTCGTCTACTGCCGCTCCGGCAACCGGTCCGCCGACGCGGCCGAGCGGATGCGCGAGGCGGGTCTCACGGTCGTCGACGGCGGGTCCCTGGAGGACATGGCCGCCGCCGGCTACCCCATGGAATGACCCGACTCCCCGTCCAGGACCGATCGAACCGGCGTATTGATACCCCGGCTCGGCGTACCGGATGGATCGAACCGGCGTATTGATGCGCCGGCTCGACGTGATCCCCCCAGATAGGGAGGGAGGGCCGGGCTACTCGTCGGTGGGTGAGTCCGGGGTGACGGTGCCGGTGGAGCGCCAGCCGCGCTCGAAGGGCAGCCGCCACGCGTGCGGGGCGATGAGCTGGTGGATGGCGTTGGGGCCCCACGAGCCCGGCTGGTAGGACCGCACCGGCGGCGGGTGCTCGAGCAGCGGCATCGACTTCGCCCACAGCTCCTCGATGCCCTCGGCGGTGGTGAAGAGCGTGTGGTCGCCGCGCATCGCGTCGTGGATGAGCCGTTCGTACGCCTCGAGCACCAGCCCGGAGGCCTCGGTCTCGTGGGTGGCGAACTGCATCGAGAGCTTGTCGAGCTTCATGCCCGGTCCCGGGCGCTTGCCGTAGAACGACAGCGACATCTTCGACTGGTCGGCCAGGTCGAAGGTCAGGTGGTCGGGGCCGCGAGCTTCTTGCGGGTGCGCAGGTAGAACGGCACGCCTGCCCAGCGCCAGTTGTCGATCTCGACCCGCAGCGCCACGAAGGTCTCGGTGTCGGAGTCGTCGGCGACCTCCTCCTTGCCGCGGTAGCCGGCGTACTGGCCGCGCACGACGTGGTGGGGCTCGATCGGCTTCATCGACCGGAAGACCTTGAGCTTCTCGTCGCTGATCGGGTCCGGGGCGAGCGAGGTCGGCGGCTCCATCGCGGTGAACGCCAGCACCTGCATCAGGTGGGTGACGACCATGTCGCGGTAAGCGCCGGTGGTCTCGTAGAACTTCGTGCGCCCCTCGAGACCGAGGGTCTCGGGGACGTCGATCTGCACGTGGTCGATGAAGTTGCGGTTCCAGATCGGCTCGAAGAGACCGTTGGCGAAGCGGAAGGCCAGGATGTTCTGGGCGGCCTCCTTGCCCAGGAAGTGGTCGATGCGGAAGACCTGCGACTCGTCGAAGACCTCGTGGACGCGCGCGTTGAGCCTCTTGGCCGACTCCAGGTCGGTGCCGAACGGCTTCTCCATGATGATCCGCGCGCGCTCGACGAGGTTGCCGGCCTGCAGCTGCTCCAGCACCGACAGCGCCGCCTTGGGCGGCACCGAGAGGTAGTGCAACCGCCGCTTGTCGTGGATGTCGCCGGGCAGCAGCGTCTCGACCCGGTAGACCTCCGCGGCCAGCGCCTCGGTGCCGGCGGACTGCGGGACGTAGGACAGCATCGCCGAGAACCCCGCCCACACCTCGTCGGTGAGGTCCTCGTCGGCGAAGTCCTCGCACGCCTGGCGGGCCAGCTTCACGAACTGCTCGGAGTCGAGGTCCTCCAGCGAGGTCCCGACGATCCGGGCGTCCTTGAGCAGGTCGGCCTCGAAGAGGTGCAGCAGCCCGGGCAGCAGCTTGCGCCGCGCCAGGTCACCGGTCGCTCCGAAGAGCACGACGACGGTCGGCTTCTCCATGTCCTCGACAGTAACCACCTCCTGTTGCGCGGCGGTGACGAGGAGCCTACGAATCGCCCTCCCTGGCGGGGCGGGCGAGCGCCTGCAGCAGCCGGGCGGCCTTGAGCTCCGCCTCCGCGTGCTCCTCGACCGGGTCCGACAGCACGGTGATGCCACCGCCGGTCCCGAGAACGTACCGTCCGTCGCCCCCGGTGACCAGGGACCGGATGACGACGCCGAGGTCCGCGCGCCCGTCGCCGGACACCCAGCCGAATGCGCCGGCGTACACCCCGCGCGGCGACGCCTCGACCCCCTCGATGACCTCCATCGTGCGCAGCTTCGGCGCCCCGGTCATCGACCCGGCGGGGAAGAGCGCGCGCAGCGCCTCGACCGTGCCGACGTCCTCGCGCAGCCGCCCGCGCACGGTCGAGACCAGCTGGTGCACCGAGGCGTAGGACTCCACCTCCATCAGCTGCGGCACCTCGACGCTGCCCGGCTCGCACACCGAGGCGACGTCATGGCGCAGCAGGTCGACGATCATCAGGTTCTCCGCGCGGTACTTCTCGTCCTGCGCCAGCCGCCGGCGGTGCTCCTCGTCCTCGGCGGGGTCGTCGCTGCGTGGGGTCGTGCCCTTGATCGGCTTGGTCTCCAGCACCCTGCCCCCCTCCCCGGTGGTCGAGACCGTCGCGTAGCGCTCCGGGCTGCTCGACAGCAGCCAGGCCCGCGCGCCGGGGACGTCGTGCTGGAGGAAGCCGGCGTACGGCGCGGGGTTGAGCTCGCGCAGCCGCAGGTACGCCGCCAGCGGGTCGAGGTCGCTGGGCACCTCGACCCGGTGGGTCAGGTTCACCTCGTAGGTGTCGCCGGCGAGCAGGCGCTCCTGGACGCGGTCGAAGGCCGCACGGTAGGCGGGTGGGATGGTCCCGACGCCCGCCTCGTCGCCGGCGCTCCTCGGTGGTCGAGCAGTGGGAGCCGCGTGCTCCACCAGCCGAACCCGCGAGGGCCGCATCCACACCGCGTCCGGCACCGCACCGGGGGCGTCGGGAGCGAGCCGCGCCGGCAGGTCGGGTCGGCAGGCGTAGCCGAGGTAGCCGAACCACTGGTCGCGCACGTCGCCCCCCTGCAGCTCGCGTGAGAGCACCTCGAACACGTCGTCGCCGACGACCTCCGAGCGCCCCGAGGCGTGCCGCGTCACCTGGCGGCGGGCGGCGGAGTAGGTCAGCGAGACGTCGTCGGGCTCGAGGACGCCGAGGATCGAGCGCCGCCCGGACCAGTCGCGCGCACCGCCGCCGTCGAGCCAGAAGCGGCGCGGCGCGGTGGAGCGCTGCCACGCCTCGAGCACCGGGTCGGTCATCGCCCCCTCCTCATGACGGACCACCTCGTGCCAGGAACCTCTCGACCAGGTGCCGCCCGTGCTCCGAGAGCACCGACTCGGGGTGGAACTGCACGCCCTCGAGCGGCAGCTCCCGGTGTCGCACCGCCATCACCACGTCGGGCTCGCCCGGCTCCCCGGCGCAGGTGGCGGTCACCTCGAGGCAGTCGGGCACGACCGTGGCGGCGAGCGAGTGGTAGCGCACCACGCGGAACCCCTGCGGCAGCCCCGTGAGCACGCCGGTGTCGCGGTGCGTGACCTCGCTGACCCGGCCGTGGGCCGGCGTGATCCGCTCCACGCGACCGCCGTACGCCGTCACCAGGCCCTGCATGCCCAGGCACACGCCCAGCACGGGGCGGGTGGCCCGCAGCAGCACCTCGCGCCCCACGCCGAAGTCGGCCGGGACGTCGGGGTGCCCCGGCCCCGGCGAGAGCACGACGTGGGTGTGCTGGAGGAGCACCGACTCGGCTGTCGTCTCGTCGTGCTGCACCACCCTGGGCAGCCGCCCGGTCACCGCGGCCACGAGGTGGACGAGGTTCTGGGTGTAGGAGTCGTGGTGGTCGACCACCACGACGTCGGGGACGGTCACGACGATGCCCGGGCGCCCGCCCGCTCAGCCCAGCAGCCGGGCGACGATCTCGTGCAGCAGACCGTCCCCACGCTGGGTCAGGATCGACTCGGCGTGGAACTGGATGCCGGTGTAGTGCGGCCCCCGCAGCACGTGCACGTCACCGGTCTCGGCGTCCGCATCGACGATGACACCCTCGGGCAGCACGGTGTCGTCGCCGACCCGGCCCACGAAGGTGTTGTAGAAGCCGACCCGCTCGGTGCGCCCGTCGACCTTCAGCGCCGACTGGGTGCCCTGGAAGACGATGTCCTTGTAGGCCAACGGCAGCCCCAGGGTGTGGCACAGCGCCTGGTGGCCCAGACACACCGCGAGGAACGGCTGCTCCCGCTGCAGCAGCCGCTCGACCGCCGCCCGCAGGGTCGCCATCTTGGGGTCGGCGTCGTCGCGCGGGTCACCGGGGCCGGGGCCGACGATCACCAGGTCGGCGTCGTCGAGGCAGCCCTCGGTGTAGTCCTCGTGCCGCACCACCGAGCTCTCCAGGCCGAGCACCCCGAGCACGTGGCACAGCATGTTCACGAAGTCGTCCTCGCCGTCGAGGATCACCACGCGCCGCCCCGCGAGCACCGGGTCGGGCTCGCTGTCGGCCTGGTCGGTCAGCCAGAAGGTCGACAGCCGCCGGTTGCGGCCGTTGAGCGCGAGCAGCACGTCCTCGTCGTTGACCAGGCCGAGCAGCTCCTCGCGCCGGGTCGCGGGCGCGTCGACAAGCCCGAAGGCCGACAGGATGCCGCCGGCCTTGGCGTGCGTCTCGGCCACCTCGTACGCCGGATCCGAGTCCCTCACCAGCGTGGCGCCGGCGGTGACGGTGAGCCGGCCGTCGGGCGTGACGTCGGCAGTGCGGATGACGATGGGGCTGTCGAGGACCGGCTCGCCCTCCGGGTCGCGCCCCAGGATCGCCAGCGCGGCGCCGTAGTAGCCGCGCCCGTGGGGCTCGTACTCCTTGATCAGCCGGCAGGCGTTCTCGACCGGGGAGCCGGTGACCGTCGCGGCGTACATCGTGTCGCGCAGCACCTCGCGCACGTCGCTGCGGGTGCGGCCGGCCAGGAGGTACTCGGTGTGCACGAGGTGCGACATCGGCTTGAGGAACGGCCCGAGCACCTGGCCGCCCTCGTGGCAGATGTCGCACATCATCTTCAGCTCCTCGTCGACGACCATGAAGAGCTCGTAGATCTCCTTCTCGTCGGCGAGGAAGGAGAGCAGGTCGCGCTTGAGGTCGGCCGCGGGCGCGCCGTCGGGCGCGGCCACCTGCTTGGGCAGCCGGAAGGTGCCGGAGATGGGGTTCATCCGCACCTCGCCCCCGTGCACGCTGACGTGCCGCTCGGGGCTGGCGCCGACGAGGTAGCGGTCGCCGGTGAAGAAGCAGAAGGTCCAGTAGGCACCGTGCTCGCGCTCGAGCAGCCGGCGGAAGACGGTCAGGGCCTTCTCGGCGCTCCAGTCCGCGACGACCGCGCGGTAGCGGCGGCCGACGACGAGGTTGGCGCCCTCACCCTGGCCGATCTCGTCGGTGATGATCTGCTCGACGACCTTGGCGTAGTCGTCGTCGTCGATGTCGAAGCCGCCGCGGTCGGCCAAGGCGACCTCGCCGTCGGGGATGGCGTCGAGGACCTCGGCGACGGAGTACTCCCGCTCCTCCTCGACGTCGACCACCACCAGCGGGGTGCCGTCGTCGTGCGCCTCGAAGCCACGCTCGGAGACCTGGCGGAACGGCACCGCGACGAGCCGGTCGCACGTGCGGCCGGGCGCGGGCGGACCCGACTCCAGCGGCACGTCCATGATCGACTCCGCCACCCAGCGCCGACCGCCGACCAGTCCGACGGTGTCCTTGCCGCCCACGCGGGTGGAGCGCCGGATCAGGGCCCACGCCTCGTGCCCCTGCAGCGCGTCGATCGCGGCACGGGCATCGGGGCGGGGCGAAGACATGGCTGAAGCCTAGGAGGCAAGCCATCGGCTGCGCCTCCGGGTTCCGTCCGTGGACCTGTCCCGACGGCGTGGCCCGACATGGCTAGGCAATCCCTACTCATGTCCCCTCGGTCCTGGGCGTCCCTACCCTCCGGTCGCCCCTCCCCACCCAGTCGACCCCAGGAGACACCCATGCCCCGTCCCACGACCCGGACCCTGACCGTCGCCCTCGGCGTCGGTCTCCTCGCCCCTGCACTGGCGACGCTGCCCTCGCAGGCCGTCGAGGGCAGCCAGGACCTCTCGCTCACCGACTGCGAGGTGATCCGGGACCCGTTCTTCGCCAACACGCGCGTCAGCGACGACGGCACCTGGGCGGCCTCGGTCAAGCTCGAGCACCCCTCGCCGGTGCCGGTGGGCAGCGGCCAGACGGCGAGCCTGACCCTGGGCGCCATCCCCACCGCTGACCTGCCCGAGGAGCTGACCAACGTCGACGTGTCGGTCTTCGTGCTGGTCGAGGACGGCCGCGGTTTCGAGTTCACCCTGCAGCCGCGCACCGTGCAGATCCCCACCGTGACGCCCGGGACCCCGCTGTCCCTCGGCGAGCAGGACGTCGACGACCTGACCTACGGCGACTCCGACCACTACGACCTCGCCGTCAAGGACATCACCATCGGCTTCTTCGGCGACACGTCCGGAGACACCCGCGAGTACTACGAGTACAGCTGCGACCAGCTCGTCAGCGGCGCCCCGCTCGTCAGCGTGGGCGTCTTCGACCCGGCGGCGCCCGCGCAGATCTTCGTGGACGCCTTCTCCGCGACCCAGGGCGAGTCGATCGGCTTCCGCGGCGAGGACTTCAAGAACACGGCGGGCCCGGTCACGCCCACCGTCGGCGGTGAGCCGGCCAACGTGCAGACGATCGACGAGATCGGCTTCTTCGACGGCCAGCTCGTCGTCCCCGAGTTCGCGCCCCCGGGCCAGCAGGAGGTCCGGGTCTCCTACCTCGGTGAGACCGCGACCGGGATCCTCACGATCGTCGCGAAGAAGGGCAAGGTGACCGCGACCAAGACGGTCAAGGTCGGCAAGAAGGTGGTCCTGACCGGCTCGCTGTTCAAGCCCGGCGAGAAGGTGACGCTGAAGCTGACGAAGAAGGGCAAGGTCAAGAAGGGGACCAAGAAGTCCTTCGGCACCAGCGCGGTCGCCGGCCCCGACGGCACCTTCAGCAAGGCCGTGAAGCTCAAGAAGGCCGCCACCGGGAAGTGGAAGGTCTCCGCGAAGGCCGCGAGCAGCGGGCGCACCGCGGGCGCCGGCTTCAAGGTCTCCTGACCCTCGGCGTACGCGCGCGGCAGGCGGACCGGACCACCCGGTCCGCCTGTCGGTCGCAGATCGAACTGGCCGCGCCGAGGTCCCCCCAGGAGCACTACCGTGCCGATCATGAGCACGATCGGCCGCGCCGAGGAGCTGCAGCGGCTGCGGTCGCACGTCCTCGAGCGCCGGCCGACCCTCGTGGTCGGGGCCCCGGGCACCGGCCGCACCCGGCTGCTCAAGGAACTCGCCGAGCAGCTCCGCGCCGACGGGACCGCCCACGTGCTCGCCCACGGGGCCGACGGCGAGGCCACCGTCACGCTGGCGCCGTTCGCGCGGCTCGTGGAGCGGTACGACGACGTGCTGCGCGTGGCCGAGGCCAACCTCATCGACCTCTACACGCGGCTGCCGGGCGCCGTGGCCCGCGACGGCCTGGTGGTCCTCGTCGACGACGTGGCCCTGCTCGACCGCGCCTCCCAGGTGTTGCTCGCCCAGCTGGCGCGCGCCGGGGTGCCCCTCGTCGCGACCAACGCCGACCTCGACTCCGTGCCCCGCGCCCTGCTCGACGACCTCACCGGGCCACGCGGGTGGGTGGTCGAGCAGCTCGGCCCGCTCGCCGACGACGCCGTGCTGGCCATGGCGGCCGAACACCTCGGCGACCAGCTGTCCGCCCCGTCGGCCGCCGTCCTGCTGCGGTACGCCGGTGGCAACCCGCTCGTGGTGCGCGAGCTGCTCGCCGGGGCCCGTGAGGCGTCCACCACCGGTCCCGACGGGGTGCGACTGGGCCGGCTGCGGGCGACGCCCCGCCTGCATTCGCTGGTCGGCCAGCGGCTGGAGCGACTCGACCGCGTCGCACGCGAGGTCCTCGAGCTCATCGCCGTGGCCGGTCCGATGCCGGCGAACACCCTCCCCCCGGTGGCCGTCGAGTATACCAATCAGGTCGATGCTGGCGAGTTTTGCGCCGGGCCGCTCGTCACGATCGTCCATCAGCGGGTCGCCGCCGGTCGCACCGAGGACGCCCTCGAGCTGTTGGGCAGGTTGCGGGGACCGGACGCCGACGCCCCACTGGCCCGCCTGCTGCTGGGAGCCGCCTGCTCGGCCGAGGGGTCGCTCGAGGAGGCCGACGCCCACCTCCGGGCCAGCCTCGGGACCGGCGATGCGCCGCTGCGGACCCGGGCGGCCCAGGAGCTGGGGCTGCTCCTCGCGGTGCGGGCCCAGCGGCCCGCGGAGGCCGTGGCCCGGGTCGAGGCCGTGGCTGCCGGGATCGACGACCCGTCACTGCGCCGGATCCTGGAGGGCGACCTCGTCAAGTGGCGCCTGATGGCCGGACTCCCGGTCACGGTGCTCCCCGGCGCGCCGCAGCCCGGCGACACCGACCCCGACGATGCGGCCCGCGTCAACGACGCCGTCATCGGCGCGATGATCGCCTCTCTCGACGGTGCCCCGTCCGAGGCGCGCGACCTGGTCGAGACCGGGATCTCGGCCCTCGCGCGCACCGACGCCGTCCCCGTCCACACCGGGGACCTGCTGCGCCTCTCGGCCTATCTAGCCGACGCCTTCGACGGCCGACTGGCCCACGCCGAGGAGGTCGCCCACGAACACCGACGGCGTGCAGCGCAGGTCGCCGACCCGTCGCTGGGCATGTGGGAGTACGCCACGGCCGAGCTGGCACTGCACGCAGGTCGCCTCGGTGACGCCCGGGTGCTGGTCGAGCGTGCTGTCCGCCACCTCGCCTGGCGCGACTTCACCGGACTGCGGCCCGCCACCGCCGCCCTGCGCGCCGTCGTCGAGTCTCGTGACGGCGACCTCGGGTTCGCCGAGCAGCTCGCTGCCGCGCTGACCGAGGAACAGGCCGCCGACGTGAAGGTCGGGCTGCACCTGGCACGGGTGCACGCCCAGCGTCACCTGGTCGCGGGGGACCCACGGTCCGCGGGTGACGTGCTGGCCGCCGCCGGCGTGCTCGCCGTCGAGCAGTCGCACCGGCACCTGGGACTGATGGCCCTCGACGACGCGGTCCTCGCCGACCCCGCCTCGGCCGCGGATCGGGCCGCGCTGCTGGCCGAGCACGTGCACCCCGACGCCGCCCTGGGTCCCGTCCTGCTGCGTCGTACGCAGGCCGTCGCGCGGGGGGACGCCGCCGCGCTCGTGGAGGCCGCCGAGGACCTCGCCCGGATGGGCCTGCCCGGACGGGCCGCCACCTCGCTGGGCCTGGCCCGGTCGATCCTGGAGCGGACGGGTCGCGGGGAGGCCGCCCGCAAGGCTCACCTGCGCCAGCTGACGCTGCTCGCCGACACCGGCGCGGTGCCGTGGCCGGGCACCAGCCAGCCGGCGCTGCTCTCGCCCCGCGAGCTCGAGGTCGCCCGACTGGCCGCGGCCCGCCTGCGCAGCAAGGAGATCGCCGAGCGGTGCGGGCTCTCGGTCCGCACGGTCGACAACCACCTCGCCCGCGTCTACCGCAAGCTCGGGGTCACCGGCCGCGACGACCTCCCCGCCGCGCTTGCCGCGCTCGCCGGGTCGGTGGAGGGCGGCCCCGTCGCCGGCGTACCGCTCACCCCGGGCGCCCCGTCGCCCTCGGGGGGAAACCCTCCGGGCTGAGTAGTTCTTGCTCGTAGCGCCCCGTGTTCCCTCTCCTCACGATGGCGCGCATGACTCCCTCCACGCTCCGCTCCCGTCGCACGCTGGCGGCCCTGGCCCTGCCGCTGCTGCTCACCGCCTGCGGCGACGACTCCGACCCGACTGCCGACGCCTCAGGAGCGGCCGAGGTCGTGGACGCCACCGACGAGGAGATCGCCGACGCCCTCGACTCCCTCGACGACCTCTCGATCGACACCGCCCTCGACGCGGTCGGCGACGCGGTCGTCATCGTCCTCGACGGCGCGACCGGCTACGAGGTCGACGGCGACGTCCTTCTCATCGACGTCGACGGCGACCCGCAGATGGCGATCAGCGCCCGCTCAGGGGCACGACTCCGGCAGGTTGGTCAGCTCACCGTGGTCAGCAGCTGCGTGGCACGCGTGAGCACGACGTAGAGCGTGGCCCGGCCGGTGGCCGACTCGTCCTCGATCTCCTGCGGCCGCACCACGACGATGCCATCGAACTCCAGGCCCTTGGTGTCGAGACCGGTCAGCACGACGACCCGGTCGTCGCCCGACGGCGTCACCGAGGAGTCGACGGCGGCGCGTGCGCCGGAGGCGTGCTCGGCGTGCTCGGGCCACGACGCCAGCCAGGCGTTGACCTCCGAGCGCCGGGCGGCGGGTACGACGATGCCGACCGTGCCGGCGACCTGACCGACGATCTCGCCGACCGCCTCGCGGGTGGCGGCCTCGAGGTCGGCCACGCCCTCGCGGACCACCGGCTCCACCCCGGTCGACCGCACGGCCGTCGGGAGGTCGGCGTCCAGGCCGACCCGGCGGGCGTAGTCGGCGGCGAAGGCGTAGATCTCCGAGGAGTTGCGGTAGTTGGTCGAGAGGTGGAACTCGTGGACCGGCTTGCCCTCCAGCGCCTCGGCCCGGGCCTGCGCGGACTCCGCCGGCACCGGCCACGACGACTGGGCGGGGTCGCCGACGATCGTCCAGGTGGCGGTGCGGCCGCGGCGACCGACCATCCGCCACTGCATCGGCGTGAGGTCCTGGGCCTCGTCGACGAGCACGTGGGCGTAGGGGTCGTCCTCGATCCTGTGGGTCGGCGGCTGCCACGCGCGGCCCGACGGGGCGAACTCGCGGTCGGCGGCCGTCATCAGCTCGGCCACGTCGTGGCCGCCCTCGAGCAGGCCGGTGTCGTCGAGGGAGGCCTCGTCGTCGGTGCGCTGCGGGACGTCGCCCACGGCGTAGCGCAGCTCGTCGAGCAGCGGGACGTCCTGGATCGACAGGTCGCTCGCCCCGGCCCACGACTTCACCAGCAGCCGCTGCTCCTCGTGGCTGAGCAGCCCCTCGGAGACCCGGGCCAGGAAGTCGGGCTCGCGCAGCCAGCCGAGCACGTCGCGCGCGTCCAGCGGCGGCCACCAGTCGGCCACGAACTGCAGGAAGCGCGGGTCGTCGAGCAGGTCGTCGACCATCTTCTCCTTGCCGCGCTCGCGGCCGCGCTCGCTGCGGACCTGCCGCCACATCACGTCGAGCAGCGCCTGCGGCACCCGCGGCAGCTGCCGGTTGCGGCGGCCCTGCGACATCAGGCCGCGGCGGACCCGGCCGAGGCTGCCGCGGTCCAGGGTCAGGACGTCGTCGTACCAGAAGATTCGGAAGTCGGTCGGGCTGCCGGGCGCCTGCTGGCGCGCGGCCCGGCGCAGCACCTCGGCCATCCGGGCCGAGCCCTTGACCTCGGCGACGGTCGGCTCGTCCTGGCGCGTGGTGCGCACGCCGTCGACGACCTCGCCGAGCGACCGGAGCGCCACCGCGGTCTCGCCCAGGGAGGGCAGCACCCGCTCGATGTAGCGCATGAAGACACCGGAGGGTCCGACGACCAGCACGCCGCCGGTCTCGTAGCGGCGGCGGTCGGTGTAGAGCAGGTACGCCGCACGGTGCAGCGCCACCACCGTCTTGCCGACCCCGGGGCCGCCGGAGATCGCGACGACGCCCTTGGCGGGCGCGCGGATCGCCTGATCCTGCTCGGCCTGGATGGTGGCGACGATGGAGTGCATGGTGCGGTCGCGGGCGCGGGAGAGCTGCGCCATCAGCGCACCCTCGCCGACGATCGGCAGGTCGAGACCGTGGGCCTCCATCGCCTCGCCGTCGAGCAGCTCGTCCTCGACCCCGACGACCTTCGCGCCCGCGCAGCGCAGCACCCGGCGGCGTACGACGTCGTGCGGCGTGGCCGCGGTCGCCTGGTAGAACACCGCGGCGGCCGGGGCGCGCCAGTCGATCAGCAGGCTGTCGCGGTCGGCGTTGCGCAGCCCGATGCGGCCGACGTAGCGCGGCTCGGGGTCGACGTCGGGGTCCATGTCGAGGCGGCCGAAGACCAGGCCCTCGTGGGCGGCGTCGAGCTGGGCGATGCGCCGGGCGGCCTGGAAGACCATGGCGTCGCGCTCGACCAGCCCGCCCTCGTGGCCCAGGCGTCCGCGGTCGTGGCCCTCGCGGGCCAGTCGCTGGGCCGCCTGGGAGGAGGCCGCGAGCTGGACGTAGACGCCGTCGACGTACTCCTGCTCACGCGCGATCTCGGCTGCTGCGAGGTCCTCGGTCACCGCGTCCTGCTCCCTGTCCACCGGGCCGCCACGGGGGCGACGGCACGCCTGCTGCTCTTCCTGCTGCGACGCCTGCGGGGCGCGGGCAGCAAGCACCCGACTTTACCGGTCCCGGGGCCGGGACCGTGACCGGACGGGGGCCCTGGGACGGCCGCCGCGGGTGTGGGGCTTCTCACCCACCGGCACGCCCGCGCGGCGACGCCGTGGACCGGCTCCACGAAGCGGTACTCCGTGGTCCTCCTCGCTACCATCGGCCACCGGCCCCCCGGAGCCCACGTCGACGAGGACGTCCTCCGTGCGTCGGGCCCGAACCCCCCTGCACAGCCCGCACGACACGCTTCCCCGCGAGGACCCAGGACCGACGTGAGCCAGCCCAGCACGCCCGCCCGTCTGCACCGGACCCTGCCCGTGGTGGCCGTCCTGCTGGCGATCGTCGCGACGTTGGCGCTGGCCGCCTCGACGATGAGCAGCCCGGCGCCCTCGGAGGACCCCCTCAGCGTGAGCGCGACCGCGCAGGCGCCGGTGGAGACCCCCGGGGACGAGCGGCCCAACATCATCTTGTTCTCCACCGACGACCAGCGCCTCGACGAGATGGTCTTCCTGCCGAAGACCAACGAGCTGATCGGTGCCGAGGGCCTGACCTTCACCGAGGCGCTCACCCCGCACCCGCTGTGCTGCCCGGCCCGCGCGGAGCTGATGACCGGCCAGCTCGCCCAGAACAACGGCGTGCGCACGAACTTCCCGCCCCAGGGCGGCTACGAGGCCTTCGACCCGACCTCCACGATCGGCACCGACCTCTCCGCCGCCGGCTACAACACCGCGTTCCTCGGCAAGCCGCTCAACGGCTACCACCACAGCTACGGCCGCGACCCGGGCTGGACGCTGTTCAACGCCACGAGCCACGGGTTCGCCGACTACTACAAGTTCGTGCAGTACGACAACGGCGAGCTGACCCGGGTGCCCGGCTACTACACCGACTACCTGTCGGAGAAGGCCGTCGAGTACGCCCACCAGCTCAGCAGCTACGACGCGCCGTTCTTCATGTGGGTGAGCCACTTCGGCCCCCACCCGGCCAAGGGCCGCGAGGGCTGCCACGACGCCTCCTGCAAGAACGGCCCGCCCAAGATGTCGCCGGGCTACCGCGCGATGACCCGCCTGACCGGGCAGCGCCCCCACGAGGCCGAGGCCCAGGCGCTGGCACGCGACATCATCTCGAGCCCGTCCTTCAACGAGCGGGACGTCTCCGACAAGCCCCACCTCATCCGCAGGCAGTCGCCCGCCGCGGCGCGCAAGGTCGTGCGCACGCAACAGGCGCGGGCCGGCGCGCTGGCCTCGGTCGACGACGCGCTGGCGCAGCTGGTCGAGCAGCTCGAGGAGGACGGCGAGCTCGACAACACCTACATCGTCTTCATCACCGACAACGGCTACCAGCTCGGCGAGCACCGCTGGTTCGGCAAGACGCTGCCCTACGAGGAGAACCTCCGCACCCCCATGCTGGTGCGCGGCCCCGGCATCGAGCCCGGCACCACCACCGACTCGATCGCCACGATCGTCGATCTGGTGCCCACCTTCCTCGAGATCGCCGACGCCGAGCCCGGCCGCCTCCTCGACGGCGTCTCCCTGCTCTCGACGTGGCGCGGCGAGACCGACGAGCCCCTGCACCCCGGCGGCGTGCTCATCCAGGGCGGTGCCTACAAGCCGGAGACCGGCCCGCGGGGCTGGCTCTACCGCGGCGTGCGGACCGCCCGCTACACCTTCGTCCGCTACCACGACGGCTTCGTCGAGCTCTACGACCGCGCCAACGACCCCGACCAGCTGCGCTCGGTCGCCGGCCAGCCCCGCTACCGCGCGCTCCAGGCCGAGCTGGCCCGTCGCACCCGCCTGCTGCAGGACTGCGCCGGCCCCAAGCCCTGCAACCGCACCTTCGGGCCGCTGCCGCACCTCGGCCGCTGACCCCGGGACGGGGTGCCGCCGGCGTACCTCGGTGATCCGGCAGGATGCCCGCATGAGCGAGCAGCCCCAGGTCCAGGTCACGTACGCCGTCAGCGACGGTGTCGCCACGATCACCCTCGACTCCCCGCACAACCGCAACGCGCTGTCCCGGGCGCTGGTCGGCGGGCTGTTCGAGGCCCTCGAGCGGGCGGCCGAGGACGACTCCGCCCGCGTCGTGGTGGTCGCCGCGACCGGCTCGGTCTTCTGCTCGGGCGCGGACCTGTCCGAGGCGGCCTCGGGCTCCATGGAGCAGGGGGCGCTGGAGATCGTGCGGCTGCAGCGGGTGATCCTGCTGCACCCCAAGCCCGTCGTGTGCCGCCTCCAGGGCCCGGTGCGGGCAGGCGGCACCGGCATCGTGGCCGCCGCCGACGTGGTGGTCGCCGCGGAGGGTGCGACCTTCGCGCTGACCGAGGTGAAGCTGGGCCTCGCGCCCGCGGCGATCTCGCTGACGGTGTTCCCCCGGATGACCTCGCGCGGCGCGGCGCTGCGGGCGCTCGGCGGTGAGGTCTTCACCGCGGCCCAGGCGCAGGCCGACGGCCTGGTGACCGAGGTCGTGCCCGCCGAGGAGCTCGACGAGTCCGTCGACCGGGTCACCTCCTCGCTCGCCACCGGCGCCCTTCAGGGTCTTCGCGAGACCAAGAAGCTGCTCAACGCCCCGCTCGTGGAGCACCTCGACGCCCACGGCCGCGACGTCGCCGCCCTGTCGGCCCGGCTCTTCGGCAGCGAGGAGGCCAAGGAGGCCATGACCGCCTTCCTCTCCCGCAAGCGCTGACGCCGAGCCGGCGCATCCTTCCGGAAGGACACGCCGGCTCGACGTCACACCAGCCGGAATCCGGGGCGGCTCCGAACCACCCCCATGAGCACCCCCCACAACGGACGACCGGGCGGACGACTGACCTGGGCGGGCTTCGGCCTGCTCTCCACCCTCGCGGGCACCGCCGCCGGTCACCTGGTGGCCAGCCTGGACCGGATCGACTCCTCCCCGGTGCTCGCCGTGGGGTCGACCGTCATCGACGCCACCCCCACCCCCGTGAAGGAGTGGGCGATCCGGAACTTCGGCACCGCCGACAAGCCGATCCTCATCGGCAGCGTGATGGCGGGCGTCCTCGTGCTCGCCGCGGTCGCGGGCCTGCTGGCCCGTCGCCGCCTGGCCCTGGGCCTGGCCCTGGAGGGGCTGCTGGTGGCCGTGGCCACGGCTGCCGCCCTGACCAACTCCGGCGCGACCGCGGGTGACGCCGTCCCCGGCATCGCGACGGCCGTGGTGGGCCTGGGCACGCTGGTGCTGCTCGCCCGCGCCGCCTCCCGGCAGGCGCCCGGCACCGCGGACGGAGAGGACGACGGGACGGACGGGAGGGCCTCCGGCAGCAGCCGTCGCGGCGTGCTGGTCGCCGCTGGCGTCATCGCACTGGCCGCTACCGTCATGGCCGGCGCCGGGCAGCTGATCCGCACCCTGCGCGCCCGACCCGAGGACGTCACGCTCCCGACCCCCGACGACCCTGCCGGCGCCTTCCCCGACGGCCTGGACGGCCAGGTCGACGGCATCAGCCCGCTGCGGGTGCCCAACGAGGACTTCTACCGGGTCGACACCCGCCTGGACACGCCGGTCGTCGACCTCGAGAGCTGGACGCTGACGATCGACGGCGACGTCGACCGGGAGGTCACGCTGACCTTCGACGACCTGCTCGAGATGGAGATCATCGAGCGCGACATCACGCTGACCTGCGTCTCCAACTCGGTGGGCGGCGAGTTCGTCGGCGGTGCCCGCTGGCTCGGCGTGCGGCTCACCGACGTGCTCGACATGGCCGGCGTGGGCAGCAGGGCCGACCAGATCCTCTCGACCGACTTCGACGGGATGACCATCTCCACCCCGCTCGACCTGGCCACCGACGGCCGCGACGCGATGATCGCGATCGGGATGAACGGTGAGGCGCTGCCCCGCGCCCACGGCTTCCCGGCCCGGATGGTCATCCCCGGCCTGTACGGCTTCGTCAGCGCCACCAAGTGGGTCACCCGCCTCACCCTCACGACGTACGACGAGGCGTCGGCCTACTGGACCGACCGCGACTGGGCCACCGACGCCCCCATCAAGATCTCGACCCGGATCGACACGCCCAACGCGCTGGACCGCCTGCCCGCGGGCGAGGTCGTGATCGGTGGCGTGGCGTGGGCGCAGCAGCGTGGTGGCGTCGACCAGGTCCAGGTCCAGGTGGACGGGGGGCCCTGGCGCGACGCCGAGATGGGCCCGGACGTGAACAACGACTACTGGCGCCAGTGGTTCTTCCGCTGGGACGCCGAGCCCGGCTCCCACGCGATCGCCGCCCGCGCGATCAGCGGCGACGGGACCACCCAGACCGCGGTGCGCGCCCAACCGTTCCCCGACGGCGCCTCGGGCATCCAGTCGCTGATGGTGACCGTCGAGTGAGCTCCTGAGCAGTCCTGGGCGGCCTCTTGCACCACGACAGTGCCCCGCGACGAGCCCGGATCCGCCCTGGATCCGGGCTCGTCCCGCGCTCAGGACCCCCTCGCGGGCGCCGCGGATGGACCCCCCGGATCGCCTGATGTGACCCGGCTCACCGAGATCGGCCAATCCGATCCCCCCACTGCCCCGAATGACCCATGTAAGCCAAGCCCCCAGCAACACCGAACAGAAAGGCACTTCTCATGAAGCGCACTGCTCTCCGTCGCACCGGCGCCGGTCTCGCCGCCCTCGCCCTCTCCGTGGGCATGGCCGCCTGCTCCTCCGAGGACGACTCCGCCGAGGACACCGGCACCGAGACCTCGGCCTCCGCCAGCGCCGAGACCGAGACCGAGGCGTCCGCGGGCGACCAGGTCTTCGGCCCCGCCTGTGACGCCGTCCCGACCTCGGGTGCCGGCTCCTTCGACGGCATGGTCCAGGACCCCGTCGCCACCGCCGCGTCCAACAACCCGCTGCTCGGCACCCTGGTGACCGCCGTGGGCGAGGCCGGCCTGGTCGACACCCTCAACGACGCCGAGGCCCTCACGGTCTTCGCGCCCACCGACGACGCCTTCGGCGCCATCCCGGAGGAGGACCTCAACGCGGTCCTCGCCGACAAGGACACCCTCACCTCGATCCTGACCTACCACGTCCTCGAGGGCCAGATGGGCCCGGACGACGTGACCGGTGAGCAGGAGACCCTGCAGGGTGGCACCGTCGAGGTCGAGGGCGACACCGACGGCATGACCGTCAACGGCGCCAACGTGCTCTGCGGCAACATCCCGACCGCCAACGCCACGGTGTACGTCATCGACACCGTGCTCATGCCGTCCTGATCCCACCCTTCCGGACCAGTACGACTGACAGGGACAATCGACACCATGAGTGACCCGACGTCCCTGCCCACCGGGGCCCCACTCACGGGGGCCCCGGTCGGGCCGGACCTCTCCGAGCTGCTCCGCGCCAGTGCGCGCGGGGACCAGGCAGCCTTCGCGCAGCTGTACGACGCGACCGCGTCGCGGGTGCACGGGCTGGCCCTCCGGGTCGTGCGCGACCCGGCCCAGGCCGAGGAGGTCACCCAGGAGGCCTACCTCGAGATCTGGCGGACCGCCGCGAGGTTCGACCCCTCCCGGGGCAGCGCGCTGAGCTGGCTGCTCACGCTGACCCACCGCAAGGCGGTCGACCGGGTCCGGTCGGCCGAGGCGGCCTCGCGCCGCGACACGACGTACCACCACCAGAACCAGCCCGTCGACCACGACGTCACCGCCGAGCAGGCCAACGCCTCGCTCGAGGCGCGTCGGGTGCGCGGGGCGCTCGCCAGCCTCACCGCCGTCCAGCGGGAGGCCGTCGAGCTGGCGTACTTCGGGGGCTACACCCACACCGAGGTCGCCACCATGCTCGAGCTCCCCGTCGGGACTGCGAAGACACGCATCCGCGACGGACTCATCCGACTCCGAGACGCCATGGGGGTAGGCCAGTGAACGACGTGCACGCCCTGAGTGGCGCCTACGCGGTCGACGCGCTCGACGACATCGAGCGCGCTCAGTTCGAACGACACCTCGTCGAGTGCGCCGAGTGCCGGGGCGAGGTCGACTCGCTGCGCGCCGGCGCCGCGATGCTCGCCGACATCTCCCCCGTCGCGCCGCCCCCGGCGCTGCGCGACCGGATCCTGGCGGAGGTCGCCACCGTGCGCCCGCTGCCGCCGCAGGTGGTGGAGGTGCGACCCAGGCGCCGTCGATTTCCAGCCCTGGTCGCCGCTGCGGCTGCCGTGGTAGCCCTCGGCGCCGGCGGCACCCTGGTCGCCACCCAGCCGTGGTCCGACGAGCCGAGCGTCAGCTTCTCCGCCACCGAGGCAGTGCTCCGTGCCGACGACGTCGAGCGCTACGTCCAGAAGTTCGACGACGGCTCCAAGGCCACCGTCTACCGCTCCAAGGAGCTCGGTCAGGCGGTCCTGGTGACCGAGGGCATGGCCGACCCCGGCGAGGGCAAGGTCTACGAGCTCTGGCTGGACCACGACGGCGAGATGGTCGCCGCCGGGTTCATGCCCAAGGGCCCCGACAACACCGTGCTGCTCTCCGGTGATGCCGCGGCCGCCGAGGGCGTCGGCATCACCGTCGAGCCCGAGGGCGGCTCCGACGAGCCCAACCTCGACACCGCCGTCGTCTTCGTCTTCGACGCCTGATGGGTGCCCCGCACCCGCCGCGCACCGTCGCGGTCGTGGGCTCCGGCGTGGCCGGCCTGGTGGCCGCCTACGTCGCCTCCCGCACCGCGACGGTCACGGTCTACGAGGCCGCCGACCGCCTCGGCGGGCATGCCGACACCCACGACGTCGTCGACCCCACCGGCACCCGGCTGGGCATCGACACCGGCTTCATCGTCCACAACCGACGCACCTACCCGACGCTGCTGCGGGTCTTCGCCGAGCTCGGCGTGGCCACGCAGGAGTCTGAGATGTCGATGTCGATCCGCGACGACGACTCCGACCTGGAGTGGGCCGGCGCCCTGGGTCGCCAGGGAGTGATCCCGACCCGCGGGCACCTGCGCCGACCGGCGTACCTGCGGATGCTGACGGAGATCCCGCGCTTCCACCGTTGCGCGAAGGCCCTGCTGGCCCACGGCGGCACGATCCGCCTCGGTGCCAAGGTCACCTCGCTGCTCGAGACACCGGGCGGCGTCGAGGTCACCGACGGCAACGGCGAGGTGTCGACGTACGACGCCGTCGTGGTCGCCACGCACCCCCACCAGGCCCTGGCGCTGCTCGCCGAGCCCACCTCGGCCCACCGCGCGGTGCTGGGCGCGATGCCCTACGCCCCCAACACGGCTCTGCTGCACACCGACACCTCGCTGATGCCCCAGCTGACCCAGACCTGGGCCTCGTGGAACTTCATGCGCCCCAGCGCCTCGCAGACCCGCCCCGACGGCGGCGACGGCGTGGTCGTCACCTACGACCTCACCCGCCTCCAGCGCCTCCCCACCGACACCCACTACCTCGTGACCCTCGGCGGCGAGCACCTCGTGGACCCGAGCACGGTCATCGACCGGATGGAGTACGAGCACCCGCTCTACACCCCCGAGTCGGTCGCCGCGCAGGGTCGGCTGCCCGAGCTCGACACCGACCGGGTCGTCTTCGCCGGGGCTTACCACGGCTGGGGGTTCCACGAGGACGGTGCGCGCTCCGGCCTGGCCGCCGTCGAGCGGCTGGGACTGACCTGGCCCGAGCCGGTGGTCGAGCAGCGAGGAGCGCCAGCGACGAGCGGGCGTCGAGACCTCACCACCCCAGCGCTCTACCGCACCACCATCAGCCACACCCGGCGCGAGCCGTGGACGCGCACGTTCACCCACCGCTCCCACACGTGGATGGTCGACGTCGACGAGCTGCCCGACCACCGTCCGCTGGCCTTCGCCCGCGGCACCTTCGAGGCCCGCGACCACCTCGGGTCGCCGGACCGCACGCTGCGGCAGAACCTCGAGGCGTTCCTGGCCACCGAGGGCGTCACCCTCGACCCCGCCGGTCGGATCCTGCTGGCCACCCAGCCCCGCGCGTTCGGCTACTGCTTCAACCCGATCAGCGTCTGGTGGTGCCTGGACCACCTCGGCCGCCTCGAGGCGACCGTCGTGGAGGTCCACAACACCTACGGCGACCGGCACGCCTACCTCGTCGACCCCGACGAGCAGGGCCGGGCCAGCACCGACAAGGCGATGTACGTCTCGCCGTTCCACGGCACCGACGGCCACTACGAGCTGGCCGTGCCGCTGCCCGGTGAGCGCCTGCAGGTTGCGGTCACCCTGCACGCCGAGGGGACGAGGTTCAGTGCGTCGCTGACGGGACACCGGACCGACACAGGGACGTTGCGTTCGACGTCGGCAGCCCTGCGAGGCTCGGCGCTGATCCGGATGCACGGGATCTGGCTGTGGCTGCGCCGACTGCCGGTCCGACCCCGCCCCACCCACGCCCAGCTGGCGGTCCAGCCCACCCGCCGTACCGCAGATCTCCCCGCCGATCACGCAGCCGTCCGCACCCCCGAGGAAGGCCCCCGCTCATGACCGAGGCACCCAGCCGCCCGACCACCCCGCCCGACAGCGCCCGCTGGCCGGGCCTGGACGCACCCGTCACCGGCCCGCGCACCCGCGTGAGTGCCTCCGTCGCGCGCAAGCTCTTCTGCGGCGCCGTGGAGCGGCTCGACGTCACCGTGCACCTCGAGGGGCGCACCCTGGGTCGTGGTGGCCCGGAGATGATCATCCACCGCCCCGAGGAGTTCTTCGCCCGGGTCGGCCGCCACCAGCTGATCGGCTTCGGCGAGGCCTACCTCACCGGCGCGTGGGACGCCCCCGACCTCGGTGGCTTCCTCACCGTGCTGGCCGCGGAGATCTCCGACCTGGTGCCCCGGCCGCTGCAGGCGATGCGCTCCCTGGTCGTCAAGCGGCCGCCGCGCACGCAGCGCTCGAGCAAGCAGAACTCGCGCTCCAACATCGCGCACCACTACGACCTGTCCAACGACCTGTTCCGCCTCTTCCTCGACGAGACGCTGAGCTACTCCGCGGCGTTGTGGGACACCTCGGTCAGCACGGTCACCGACACCCTCAACGGCCAGCCGTCCAGCCGCCTGCAGGCCGCGCCTCCGGGTGCGGTGTCAGCCGACTCGCTCGCCGAGGCGTCCGGGCGCAAGATCGAGCGGCTGCTCGACGCCGCCGGCGTCACCGAGGGCAGCAGCGTGCTGGAGATCGGCACCGGCTGGGGCGAGCTGGCCATCCGCGCCGCACGCCGCGGGGCGACGGTCCACTCGATCACGCTGTCCTCCGAGCAGCTCGCGCTGGCCGAGGAGCGCATCGCCGAGGCCGGGTACGCCGACCAGGTGACCGTCGCCCTGTGCGACTACCGCGACCTCGAGGCACCGGTCGGCCCGCACGGCGCCACCGGCTACGACGCGGTCGTGTCGGTGGAGATGATCGAGGCGGTCGGCCACGAGTACTGGCAGACCTACTTCGAGACCATCGACCGGGTGCTGGCACCGGGCGGCAAGGTCGCCATCCAGGCGATCACGATGCCCCACGACCGGATGCTCGCGACCAGGAACACCTACACCTGGATCCACAAGTACATCTTCCCCGGCGGCCTGCTTCCCTCGGTCGAGGCCGTCGACGAGGTCACTCGCGAGCACACCTCGCTGCGCCTGGTCGAGCGCTTCCAGTTCGGCTCGCACTACGCCGAGACCCTGCGGCTGTGGGACGAGGCGTTCCTCGAGCGTGCCGACGAGGTCCTCGCCCTCGGCTTCGACGAGGTCTTCCTGCGGATGTGGCACTTCTACCTGGAGTACTCCCGCGCCGGCTTCGCCTCCGGCTACATCGACGACTACCAGCTGCTCTGGGAGCGCCCGTGACCACCACCCAGCAGTCCTCCGCCACCAGCGCACCGACGCAGGGCGTCGCCCAGCGGCTGGCGGCGGTCCTCGAGCCCTTCCTGAACGGTCCGCTGCCCGTGCGGCTGCGCTGCTGGGACGGCTCGGAGTTCGTGCCGCCCGGTGATCCCGCGGCCTCGCCGGTGGTCGAGCTGCGCTCGCCCGACGCCGTACGACGCCTGCTGTGGCACCCGGGCGAGCTCGGCGCCGCGCAGGCCTACGTCACCGGCGAGCTCGACGTGCTCGAGGTCGACGGCTGGGACCTCGACAAGGCGTTGACCCACTCCTTCGCCGTCGCCGCCGAGCGCGGGCTGTCCGGAGCGCGCATCCGCCCCGCCGCGGTCGTCGAGGCGCTGCGCACCGCCGTCGGCATCGGCGCGTTGGGCCGTCGCCCCGCCAACCCGGCCACCCAGGCCGACGTGAAGGGCCGCCTGCACAGCAAGCTGCGCGACCGGTCGGCGATCTCGTTCCACTACGACCTGTCCAACGAGTTCTACGAGCTGATCCTCGAGCCGCAGATGGCCTACTCCTGCGGCTACCACTCCAGCCCGGAGCAGTCGCTCGAGGACGCCCAGCGCGCCAAGCTCGACCTGGTCTGCACCAAGCTCGGCCTCGAGCCGGGGATGCGGATGCTCGACGTCGGCTGCGGCTGGGGCTCGCTCTCGCTGCACGCCGCGGAGCACTACGGCGTCCAGGTCACCGGCGTCACCATCGCCGCGGAGCAGAAGCGCTTCATCGACGCCCGGATCGCCGAGCGCGGCCTGTCGGACCGGGTCGAGATCCGGCTGCAGGACTACCGCGACGCCGTCCCGCCCGCCGGCCGGGAGTACGACGCCGTCGGCTCCCTGGAGATGGGTGAGCACGTCGGCCAGAAGAACTACCCGACGTACGCGCAGGTGCTGCACGACGCCGTCCGCCCCGGCGGCCGGGTGCTGGTGCAGCAGATGTCGCGGTCGGGCAAGTGGCCCGGCGGCGGACCGTTCATCCAGTCCTTCATCGCTCCCGACATGCACATGCGGCCCGTCGGGGAGACCGTCGCGCTCCTCGAGTCTGGGGGGCTCGAGGTGCGCGACGTCCACGCGATGCGCGAGCACTACGTGCTGACCGTCGCCGGGTGGCTCGAGCGCTTCCGCAGCAACCGCGATCGGCTCGTGGCGCTGATGGGCGAGGAGGTCTACCGCGTCTGGGAGCTCTACCTCGTGGGCGGCTCGATGTCCTTCCGCGACGGCCGGATGGGCGTGGACCAGATCCTGATGGTCCGTCCGGGTGCTGCGCACACGCTGCCGGCGGTGCGAGGGTTCTAGGCGTGGACGTCCTCGCCTCGCTGCTCCTCGCCCTCGGGTGCGTCGTCGCCTCGATGACCCTGGCGGCGCTGCGCGCCCGCCAGCTCGGGGTGGTCGCCGTCGTCGACGTCGCGTGGGGCCTCGGCTTCGTGCTCGTCGCCGCGGCCACGACCCTGCTCGGCGCCGCGCTCGGCACGGCCGAGTGGCGCTCCTGGCTCGTGCTGGCCCTCGTCGCCGTGTGGGGTGGCCGCCTGGGCTGGCACGTCCGGTCCCGCGCGATCGGTGAGCACCAGGGCAAGGAGGACCCGCGCTACGAGCAGATGCTCGGTGGCTCGCTGGCCGAGGTGGGCCTCGGCACCGCAGTGCGCCGCGTGTTCGCCGTCCAGGGCGTGGCGCAGTGGTTCGTCGCGGTGCCGCTGGCCGTGGGCGCGGTGCTCACGGTCGAGTGGGCCTGGGTCGTGTGGCTCGGGGTCGCGGTGTGGGCGCTCGGGCTGTTCTTCGAGGCCGTCGGGGACCGGCAGCTGGCGGCGTACAAGGCCAGGCCGCGCGAGGAGCGTCCCCCGGTCATGGACCAGGGGCTGTGGGCCTGGACCCGTCACCCCAACTACTTCGGCGACGCGTGCGTGTGGTGGGGCCTGTGGCTGGCCGCCGGGCTCGCGTCCGGCTGGCTGCCGGGCCTGCTGACGGTGCTGTGCCCGGTCGCGATGACGGTCTTCCTGCGCAACGTCACCGGCGCGAAGCTGCTGGAGAGGACGATGTCGCAGCGTCCGGGCTGGGACGAGTACGCCGCCCGGGTCCCGCTGTTCTTCCCCCGCCCGCCGCGTTCCTGACCGAGGATGTGCGCATGCCCACCAGGGCTGCCGGGTCAGCTCGGTGGACCGCAAGGAGATCGGCTGCCCCTGCCACGGCAGCCGGTTCTCCGCCAAGAACGGCTTCGTGCTCGCCGGCCCCGCCACCAAGGACCTGCCGCCGATCGCCTTCGTGATCGAGAAGGGCGTCATCTACCTCGCCTGAGGCGGCGCTGTCCTGTCTCTCACCCCGCCCCCCCTCGGCTGGCCGCCTCACCCCGAGGTACCTGTGCCGCACGTCGTCGGCGTGGCTCACTGGAGCCATGACTTCGACGCGTTCTGGCAAGGCCGTCCGGACCATGCACCTCGCGACGGCCGGGTACGCCGTCTACTGCCTGGTCAAGCCCGAGCACCTGCGGGAGGCGATCGGCTCCAACGACACGATGTGGGACACCGTCGCCCGGGTCTTCGGCGTGCGAGACCTCGCCGTGGCCGGGGTGGGGCTGCTCGGCTCGGCGACCGCGACGCGCACGGCGCTGGCCATCCGCAGCGCCATCGACTTCGGTGACGCGGCGCTCCTCGGGGCCACCCTCGACGGCGAGGCACGCACCAAGGCCGTCGGCGTCGCCGCGGGCTGGGGCCTGCTCAACCTCGCGGTGCTCGGCCGCTCGCGCTGACCCTCCTCAGCTGCCGCCGGTGCCTTCCTCCTGGCCCTCCTGCTGACCCTCCTGCTGCTTGCGGCGCTGCTCGGCCTGGTAGCGGGCACGCTGCTCCTCCGCGCGGGCCCGCACGTCCCGCAGGAACGCCTCGTCCTTGGTCGGGTCACTACTGCGCATGCGCCCCGGGCGGTCGTACTCCGGGAAGGCGCTGGGCGGCGGGGTCGGCTGCGGACGGCCGGCGACGAACCACGCGATCGAGCCCAGCAGCGGGAAGAGCAGGATCATCACGATCCACGCCCACTTCGGCAGGTTGCGCGGGTGCGTCGTGCCGATCGCATCGACCAGGCAGAAGACCGCGAACGCGAACGACAGGACCCCGAGGAACAGCTGCACCTTGACCACGGGTGAAGTGTCCTGCCGCACGGGCCTGCTGTCACGCGAACGCCCGGCGCAGCGCGCGCCGTCGGGCACGCGACCGGGGCCGCCACCTGCACGGTGACGGCCCCGGCCGTTGGGCTGCTCCCGACGACGCTGTCGGGCTCACGGACGTCGACTGCGGATCAGCCCAGTCGGAGCACGACCTTCTCCGAGACGCTCCGCTCGGCGACGTCGTCGCCCAGACGGACCGCCTTGAGGGCGTGCCGGCCGGTGCCGAGCTTCAGGGTGACCTTGAGGGTGCCGTCGTCCTCGGCGGTGACCTCGAGGACCTCCACGGTCCGGCCCTTGTCCTTGACCTTCACGGTGCCGGTGCCCGGCTCGCCGGCCACCTCGACCGAGACCGTGACCACGGCCTTGCGCTTGTTCTTCGCCTTCGCGCTCAGGCTGGTGCTGGACTCCGCGAGCGGCTGCTCGACGTCGATCGTCTCGCCCTCGGGACCGGCCCACTGCAGGGCCTGTGCGGCCTGGCTCAGCCCGCCCTTGGGGTGGGTGCGGAAGAACACCGAGGTGCCGAAGACCATCGCCTTGGCGCCGGTCTCCTCGTCGACCGAGGAGACGACCGAGGCGAGACCGGCCGCACCATCGGGGCCGTTGGTCTCGCTCGTCGCGCGCCAGTGGCCCGCCAGGAACGGGTCCTCGGCGTCGTAGGACTGCGCCACCTCGACCCCCTCACCGAGGTCGGTGAAGGCGTAGGCCGGGTAGATGAAGGCGTAGTCCTGGGCGTACGGCGCCAGCACCGAGTCCTCCGGGGTGTCCACGGCGACGATGCCGTTGCCCGAGCGGTTGCCGCTCACCACGGTGCCCGAGAGCAGACCGAAGGAGGCGGCGGAGTCGAAGGCGCTGTTGCTGTCACCGACCAGCCCGCCACCCTCGGCGAGGAAGGCCTCGACCGCGGCCCGGGCCGCGGAACCCTCGGCCGGCGAGAAGGAGCTGGACACCCAGAGCACGTCGACGTCGTCGAGCAGGCTGGGGTCGGCCTCGAGCGTGGAGGTGGACAGCTGCACCAGGTCGTCGAAGCCGAGCTCCTCGAGCGAGAGCCTGTCGTCCTGGTTGCCGACGTAGCCGATCGACAGGTCCGAGAGCGGCTTGGAGCCCTCGTCCTCCACGGCGGCCAGGTCGGCCGGGGTGGCCGGCTCCAGCTCGATGCCGAACTCCTCGGCCGCGGCGCTGGCCGCGTCGTGGTCGTCGGCACCGACGACCACGGAGCCGTCGGCGAGCATCACGACCGGGACCGAGTCCTCCAGCAGCGCGTTGAGCGCCCGGTGGTCGGCCACGCCGGCGACCTCGAAGGTGGTGGCACCGGCCGGGACGTCCAGGTCCGGGGCGGTCGGGGCCTGGATCAGGGTGGTCGCGCCCAGGGCGGCGTCGGTGACCGAGCCGACCTTGTCGACGTCTGCGCCCCACAGGTAGGAGTAGCTCCACGCGGAGACGTCGTACATCGACGGGACCTTCTCGGAGATGTCGTCACCGAGGTCCAGCAGCACGTTGGCCAGGCCGCGCAGCGGCTGGTGCATGTCGACGACGTACGACCCGGCGGGGTACGTCGTGCCGCCGACCGTCGTCGGGGCGTCGAGCGTCCCGACCTCGATGTCGTGCAGGAGCAGCTGCTCCACGAGCGAGCGGGCGTCGCTGGCCGAGCGCTGGTCCTCGCCGACCGGGATGACGTAGGCGCGCGGCAGGTCCACCGCCTCCTGGTCGTCGGCGACGTCCCACAGCTCCTTCCAGGAGTCGGGGCCCTCCACCGCGGCGACGTCGGCCTCGGTCAGGGCCGTCTTCGGCTCACCGGCCGCACCACGACGGAACACCTCGATCTGGCCCGAGATCATGTCGCGGGCGTTGGTGGTGTCGTTGATGTAGTCCACGATCGAGGTCATCGTCTGGTAGGCCACCGCGGTGTTGACCTCGGCGCGCTCCGGGGTCTGCCGCCCACCCGAGGCGCCGCGGGTCAGCGGCAGCTCGACGGTGGAGGTGATGGCGCCGTAGAACGCGGCGTACTGCGCGGTGAAGATCGGCGGGAAGTCGTCCCAGCCCGACGGGGTGTCGCGGTAGGGGATCTTGATGTGCGCGTCGGCCTCGTCGCTGATCTCGTCGACGATGGCCCCGGTCTCGATGTTGCGGTAGGTGTTGCCCGGGATCGCGGCGGCGACGACGTCCTCCTCGATCTTGAGCGCCATCTCGTAGTTGTGCGGGAGGTAGAGGTCGTACTCGTAGTTCGAGCCGTGCGGCGGGCCGCAGGGCTCGACCTGGAGCACCCGGGTGTAGCCGTGGAAGTCGGCCGCGTAGACCGCCTGCAGCGCCTGGGCGGTGCGGATGTAGGACTGCGCCTCCGGCGTGCGGTTGGTGATCAGGTCGCGGTTGGGGTCCAGGCCCAGCGAGGTGGCGCGGGTGGCGTTGGTGCGGCCGTCGGGGTTGAGCGAGAGCGAGAAGTAGAGGCGGTTGTTGCGCAGCGTGCTGCCCACCTCCGAGAGGGGCGCGGTGGCGAGGTGCTCGATGAGCTGCATCGCCGCGTCGGTGCCCTCCCACTCGTTGCCGTGGATGTTGTTGGAGATCCAGATCGGCGTCTTGTACTGCGCGAGCAGCTCGGCGTCCTGGGCCGCGGCGGCGGGGTCGTTCTTGATCTTCTCCCGCCACGCGGTCTGGCGGGCGGTGTCCTCGGCCCGCTCGGGCGCGGTGACGGTGACCAGGTAGAGGTCGCGTCCCTCGGTCGACTGGCCGACCACCTGGGTGCTGACCCGGTCGCTGCCGTCCATCAGCGCCATCAGCCGCGGCGCGAGGTCGGGGTGGGTGAGCAGGCCGGGGGTGTCCGCGGCGTCGTCGGGGTTGTCCCGGTAGAGCCGCAGCTGCGGCTGGTAGGGGTAGGAATCCGGCATCTCCAGCACGTCGCCGGAGGCCACCGAGCGCGCCGCGGCGGAGCGCGGGGAGAGCAGCTCGGCGGTCCGCAGCGGGTCGACGCTGGAGGCGGTGCCCTTGCCGCGACCGGAGTCGGCGGCGGCACCGGCGGGCGCGGAGGCCGGGTCGGCCACCGCCGTCCCGGTGAAGGTGAGGACGGAGGTCGCAGCCACCGCGAGACTGGCCAGCCCCGCCATCGTCCGTGTAGATCGCACGTCTTCTCGTTTCTCTCGTTCCAAGCCGCAGCGTCTTGCGCGGTGGCGCCACTGTGCCGGACGAACGTTCTTGCAGGACGCATTGAAACGTACAATTAATGCACCGTCTCATGGTGTGGTCCGATGTCCTGCCCCATGCCCCGCAGGGTGTACGACACGGACGGGTCCCCCCTCCCGGATCGTGGCCTGCGATGCTGGTCTCGTGAGCATGCCTCTTACCGGTGGTCCGGAGCACGAGGGCTACGAGCTGACCCGGCTGGCCAGTGCGGACAACTTCCGCGACGTCGCGGGCACCGGCTACCCGACGTACGACGGTGGGCGGCTGCGCACCGGCGTGCTGTTCCGCTCCAACGAGCTGCAGCTCTCCGACACCGACGCGGGCTCGCTGGCCGGCCTCGGCATCCGCGACGTGCTCGACCTGCGCGACCACCAGGAGGTCGAGGCGCACCCCGACGTCGAGGTGCCGGGCGCGACCTGGACCCACGTGCGGGTGCCGGGCATCCCGATGGACGACGTGGCGACGCTGACCTCGCGGGAGGCCGGTCTGGCCACGATGAAGCGGGTCTACCGAATCTTCGTCGAGGACGAGGGGGCCCGAGGTGCCTTCGGGGAGCTGCTCGGTCGACTCGCACGCGCCGAGCACCCGCAGCTCTTCCACTGCACCGCCGGCAAGGACCGCACCGGCTGGGCCAGCGCGCTGCTGCTGCGCGTCGCCGGCGTCCCGGAGGCGACGGTGCTGGAGGACTACCTGCTCACCAACCGCTTCGACGGCACCCGCATCAAGTACCTCGCGATGGTCCGCGAGCACCTGGGCGAGGAGAAGGTCGGGGTCTACGAGACGGTGATGGTCGCCGACGCGGCCTACCTCGCCGAGGCCGACGCCGCCGTGGCCGAGCACTTCGGGGACCTCGCCGGCTACCTCCACGACGGGCTCCGACTGGGCGACGGCGTGCTCAGCGGCCTGCGGACGCGGCTACTGGCCTGACCGCTGGCCTGACCGCTGGCCTGACCGGGGCCTCCGGCGGCCGCGTGGGTCAGTCCCGCGACCAGACGTACGGCGTCGTCGTGGTGATCGGGAGCAGCCCGCTGCGCTCGAGGATCGGTCGCGACATCGGCGTGCAGTCGCTGTGGAGGTAGACCGCCCCGAGCTCGAGCGCCGTGCGGGCACGGGCGGCGACGAGCGCGCGGTAGATGCCGCGGCCCCGCCAGTCGACGTGGGTGCCGCCGCCCCACAGGCCGGCGAACTCCGTGCCCGGGACCACGTCGAGCCGTCCGCTGCAGACCACCTGGCCATCGGCCGTTTCGGCGATCCAGAGCCCCGTGCGCTCCGGCGCACCGGCGTACGCCGCCAGCCGCTCCTCCACCTCGCGCGGTGGGTGCCCGAACACCTCGGCCTGCAGCAGCCCCGCGCGGGTCACGTCCTCGCGCAGGTCGCCGCCCTCGCCGGCGCGACGGACGACGAGGCCGTCGGGTAGGTCGACCGGTCGGTCGAGCAGGTCGGCCCGGCCGACCATGACGGTCTCCTCCTCGTCGGCGACGAAGCCGTGGTGCGTGAGGATGCCCAGCAGGTCGGCGCGGTCGTGGCCGCGGGTCTTCCACTCGACCTCGGTCACCGTGGTCTCGTCCTGGAACCACGCGAGCGTGTCGGCGACCAACGCCTCGAGCTCCCCAGCCGTCAGACCTGAGAGGTCGCGGCCGGAGACGAACCCGGAGTCGCCCCACCGGGCGCGCACCAGCGGGCCGTGCCGGTGCCACTCGGTCGCGTCGGCGACCTCGGCCTCCATCCGCAGCTGGGCGTCGTACGCCGCCAGCAGCTCGGTCGCGGTGCTCATCGTTCATCCGGGGCCGCTGGTGGGTCCTGCTCCTCGTCGGGCTGCGGCTTCGTCCGGCGCAGGCCGGCGGCCCGCAGGTCCTCGGTGCGCAGCGCGGTCGTGGGCGGCTGCTCGCGCAGCTCCTTCAGCTCCGGCGGCGAGGGGATCTGGTCGGGGACGTGGTCGGCGAAGTGCACGTCGATCACCTCGTTCACCTTGTGGCGCTGCGAGCGCACGTAGTAGGTGTAGGCCCGCTTGTCGGCCGGGGTGAGGTCGACCCGATCCGTGAACAGCGTGAGCAGCGCACGGGGGTAGAGCCGGCGTGCCAGGACGACGTTGATCTCCATCGCGAGCACCCCCATGAAGGCGGCGATGTAGATGACGCCGATCAGTCCGAGGACCAGCGCGAAGGTGCCGTCCATGCCCTCGGTCTCGCTGAGGACCGCGGTGACGTAGAGCGTGCCGAGGAACTGCAGCGCCTGGAACATCAGGGCCAGCGCGAAGGCACCGGGAGCGGCCTGGCCGAAGCGCAGCCGGCGCGCGGCCGCGAGACGGAAGAGGTAGGTCAGGACCAGCCCGATGACGAGGACCGAGCCGATCCGGATGCTCCAGCGCAGGTTGCCGCCGGTGCCGAAGGTGTCGGTCTCCGAGGCGATCGCGGAGGCCACCGAGAGCGCGAGCACGGCGGCGCCCGCGGAGACCAGCAGCACCAGGCTCTTCAGGCGCAGCACGATCGGGTTGGGGCGTGAGTTGCGCGGCACCGACCAGGCGATGTTCTGCGCGTTCTGCAGGGCCTGGCCCAGGCCCAACGAGCCGTAGAGCGCGGTCGCGGCACCCACGATCACCGCGGTGCGCGAGCCGGTGAGGCCCTCGGGGCGCCCGAGCTCGTCGCCGATGATGGGGAACTGCCCCAGCGCGGAGGTCAGCACCGCCTCCTGCAGCGCCGCGTCGCCCTGGAGCAGGAAGCCCAGGATGGAGGTCGCCAGCAGCAGCAGCGGGAAGATCGCGATGAAGCCGTAGTAGGTGATGATCGCGGCGAGGTAGGGGCCCTGGTCGTCGACGTACTTGTAGAACACCGCGATGGGCACCGACAGCGTGGGGTGGCGTCGCTGGAAGGCGTCGAGGCCCTTCGAGATCCGTCCCACGGGGGTCGACGCTATCGGTAGGGACCCCGCTCAGCGCTCAGCGCACCGGCTGGCGCAGGATCGTGTGCAGCTTCGCCGGCTCCACGCGACGAGCGTCGCTGAGGTAGATCTCGTGGTGCCGACCGGTCAGGGAGAGCCCCCGAGCGGGCACCTCGACGTCGTGCAGCTCGGCCAGCAGCGGGCCCTCGTCGTCGTAGGAGCCGACGTGCAGGCGCTGCAGGCAGCGGCCCTCGTCGAGGGTCTCGAGCCGCAGCCGCTCGAGCAGCGCCGCGGGCACCTTCGCGGCGGCCTTCCCACGCGCTGTGTCGACGAGGTCTGGGGGCACCCAGTCGGGGACCAGGATCATCGCGGTCCAGTGCCATGCCGACTTGTCGCGCCGGGTGGTGAACGCCGCCATGTCGTCGGCCCACCACAGCGCCTCCAGCGGCGGCACCACGTAGTCGCGCCCCAGCTGCTGCAAGCTGCCGAACTTGGTGGCGTAGGCGACGGGATAGAGCACCGACAGGGCCTCCGCGTACGCCGCGGTGTTGGGGTCACCCTGCCCGTCGACCATCAGGTAGCGCATCGGCGGCACCACCAGGTCGCGCCAGGCCCCGCGGGTGGCGCGGTAGGAGTCGAGCTCCTTCTTGGGGTCGACCTTGCCCGCGCTCATCGCGCCGCGCTCACTGTGTCACCGGGCCGGTGTAGCAGAGCATCGGCCCGTCCTCGGCGCGCTCGACGTTGAC
>LUMS01000072.1_pt1 | contig 33185 bp, 42 predicted proteins | sample 729711 | NCBI WGS metagenome assembly LUMS01 (sample SAMN03860298, study PRJNA289734) | marine metagenome | biome: seawater column; feature: ocean; material: water; isolation source: Red Sea water column Station 192 - depth 25m | place: Saudi Arabia: Red Sea | collected 2011-10-15 | depth 25 m | reverse complement strand
ACATCATACTTAGATAAATCTTTGATAACAAAAAAAAATTTAAAGATTGTTTCGGATTTAAATAAGATTGCAATTAAAAGAGGGCAATCTTTATCTCAAATGGCAATCTCTTGGGTTCTATCAAATAATTATGTAACATCCGCTCTAATAGGAGTTAGAAATATTAATCAATTAAAAGAAAATTTAGAAAGTCTAAACAAACTTAATTTTACAACTTCTGAAATGAAAATAATTAATAAAACCGCAAAAGATGGTAATATTAACATCTGGAAGCAATCAAGTTCATATTAAAATGCATATTGGTATTGATTTAGGTGGAACCAAAACAGAGTCAATCATTATTGATGAAAATGGAAAAGAGCTCGAGAGAATTAGGAGAACAACACCAAAAAATTATAATGGAACTTTAGATACAGTATGTGAACTTGTAAATTATTTAGAAGATAAATACAAAAAAAGTTGTAGTGTTGGTGTAGGCTCGCCTGGAGCTTTATCAAAAGAAACAAATTGTATAAAGGGTGGTAATTCAACCTGGTTAAATGATAGGCCTTTAAAAAAGGATATTGAGCTTAGGCTAAATAGAAAAATATTTCTTGAAAATGATGCTAATTGCTTTGCTTTATCTGAATCAATTGATGGAGCTGGTCTTAACCATGAAATAGTATTTGGAGTTATAATTGGAACAGGTGTTGGTGGAGGATTAATTATTAATAATAAAATTGTTAATGGATTTAATAACATAACTGGGGAATGGGGACATAATCAAATGCCAATAGGAACAAATGATAAGTGGAAAAGGCACGATTGTTATTGTGGTAAAAAAGGATGCATTGAAACATTCCTATCCGGTCCAGGGTTTTCAAAACATTTTTACGACATTCATAAAATAGAATTAGATGCTAAAATAATTCAAGAAAATGCAAACAAAGGAGATGAAAAATCTTTAGAATTTGTATTTCAATACTTAGATTACTTAGCACGAGGCTTATCCACTGTAATTAATATTGTTGATCCTGGTGCAATTGTTATGGGTGGAGGTGTTTCCAATATGAAGCAGATTTATGGAAATATAAATTCAAAATTAAAAAAATATGTATTTAGTGACACTGTAAATACTAAAGTTTTAAAAAATATTCATGGAGATTCTAGTGGCGTAAGAGGAGCTGCAGATTTAGGAAGATCTAACGATACAATATAAATTTAAATAATGAAAAAATATAAAATCGGTTTTATTGGAATAGGTTTAATGGGATTTCCAATGGCTAAAAATCTTCTAAAATCAAAATATGAAGTTAAAGTTTTTAATAGAACTAAAAATAAAGCCATTAGACTAAAAAAATTTGGTGCGAAAGTATGTAACTCTCTAAAGGAAGTTGTTACGGACCAGGATCTAATAATTACCATGTTGTCTGATGATAAGGCTATAAAAAAAATATATTTTAATTCAGAATTTTTAAAAAATTTAAAAAAAGGATCTACCGTTATAGATATGAGTTCTGCAAATCCTAAAACAGCAATTAATTTATCAAAATTATTAAAAAAATATAAAATTAATTTTTTAGACGCACCAGTTTCCGGAGGCACCAATGGCGCAGAGAATGCAGAGCTCGCCATAATGGTTGGTGGAGATAAGAAAGTTTTTTCTAAAAATTTAAATGTACTTAAGAAATTAGGCAATCCTGTTTTAGTTGGAAAAAATTCCGCAGGTCAAATAGCAAAATTAGCTAATCAAATTATAGTTGGAATCACAATAGGATCTGTTGCAGAAGCAATTAAACTATCACAAAAAAATAACGTAAATCCAATTAATATTCTCAAAGCATTGAAAGGAGGATGGGCTGACAGTAAAGTATTGCAAACTCACGGACTAAGAATGATCAAAAATGATTTTAAACCAAGAGGAAAAAATTTTTCGCAATTAAAAGATATGAATAACATCCTTGATTGTGCGAAAAATAAAAAGTTAGAATTACCTTTATCTAAAATAGTAAAAAAAATGTATAATAAACTTGTTAAAAAGGGTTTAGGTAATTATGATCATAGTTCGTTATACAAAAGCTATAAATAATTATTGGAGATGAAATGAAATTACTAAGAGTAGGAGAAAAAAATAAAGAAAAGCCAGCTATATTAGATAAAGATGGAAAGTTGAGAGATATATCCAAACATATAATTGATTTAGATCCAACTCATTTAAATTTTGAAACATTTGAAAAAATTAAACAAATTGATTTATCATCACAGCCCGAGATTTCAAATAATACAAGAATTGGTTCATGCATAACTAAACCAGGAAAATTTATTGCAATTGGATTAAATTTTTCTGACCATGCAGCGGAAACTGGAGCAAAACCACCAACAGAACCAATTGTATTTATGAAAGCCACTAGTTCAATCAATGGACCAAATGATGATATTGAAATTACAAGCTATTCAAACAAACTAGATTGGGAAGTTGAGCTAGGTTTAGTTATTGGAAAAAATGCTAAAAATATTCCAGAGAAAAATTCACAAGATTATATCTTAGGCTATTGTTTAGTGAATGATGTAAGTGAGAGGGAGTGGCAAATAGAAAAAATGGGACAGTGGGTAAAAGGAAAGTCGCACGATACATTTGGTCCTGTTGGTCCATATCTTGTGACCAAAGATGAGATTAATGATGTAAACAACCTAAATATGGAATTAGATTTAAATGGTGAACGAATGCAAACGGGTAATACAAAAACAATGATTTTTAATGTAGATCATATTGTTTCATATGTTAGCAGATATATGTCTCTTCAACCTGGAGATATCATTACCACAGGAACACCCCCAGGAGTTGGAATGGGAATGAAGCCACAAAAATTTTTAAAAGCAGGTGATGAAATGAGGCTTTCAATTGAACTTCTTGGTGAACAAAAATCAAAAGTAGTAGCAATTTAATCCAAATATAATCTCTTTTTTGATATAATAAATTGTGATCAAAAGAGACCTATACTACGAAAGAATTCCTACAAAATCATTAAGAGAGGATGTTAGGTTTTTAGGAAATTCATTAGGAAATGTAATTAAAGAACAAGAAGGTAAAAGCTTTTATAATCTTGTTGAGAAAATTAGAAAGTTATCAAAAGCAAATAAAATCCAAAAAAAATCATATAAAAAAATTTCTAGTGAAATAAAAAGTATTAATCCTAAAAATACTTACAAGCTTGCAAGAGCATTTAATCATTTTATGAATTTTATAAATCTAGCTGAGTCTATTGATGCATCTAGACAACTAAACCAATATGAAAATAAAAGAGACGGCAAAAATCAAAAAAATATTTTTATAGAAGAAATTTTTGAGAAATTATTTAAAAATAAAAAAATTAATAATAATAAAATATATAGTTTTGCAAAAAATTTAAATATTGGAATAGTTTTGACAGCCCATCCAACAGAGGTCAAAAGAAGAACTTTAATTCAAAAATACCATAAAATTACAGAAATACTTGAGGATAGAGAGTTATTTAAAGATCACTCTTCAAAAATAAAATCTTTAAATAAAAAAATTCATGATGAATTTACCATTATCTGGAATACAGATGACTTAAAAAGATCAAAACCGTCTCCAGCCGATGAAGCGCGATGGGGTCTTGCAATAATAGAGGATAGTCTTTGGGAAACTATTCCAAAAGTCTACAGAAGACTCAATGATATATTTTTGAAAAATATGGGTAAAGGTTTGCCAAAAAATTTTAATCCTATTGAGTTTGGATCATGGATGGGAGGTGATAGAGACGGAAATCCAAATGTAACTTCAAAAGTAACAAAAGAAGTTTTGTTATTATCAAGATGGGAAGCGGCAAAATTGTATGAAAAAGAACTTACTAAATTAATTAGATCATATTCAATGAAAAAGTGTTCAAAAAAAATTCAAAAACTTACAGGAAAATCATTTGAACCTTACAGAGTTTTCTTAAGACCTTTAAGAGATAAAATGCGATTTACTCATCGAGCAATTGAACAGTTTATAGTGAACAAAAAACCTTTAGACTATAACAAATTGCTAAACTCAAAAGAAGAAATTTTAAAACCCCTTAGAATTGTCCGTGAATCTTTAGAGGAAAATCAAAGTGAAAATATCGCAAGCGGTGAATTATTAGACTTAATGAGAAGAGCAAAATGTTTTGGAATTAATTTAGCAAAACTAGATATTAGACAAGAATCATCTAGACACTCACAATTAATTAATGAACTTGTTCAGAAAAAAAATAAACACAATTATTTAAAATGGAGTGAGGAGGAAAAAATTAAATTTTTATCATCTAAGATGAAAAAAAAATCCAATTTCATCAAAAATTTTAATTTTAAAAATAAAGAAAACAAAGAAGTTTGGTCAACATTTAAAATTTTATCTGAAGAGCCACCTGAATGTTTGGGGGCTTATGTTATTTCAATGACATCATCTGCATCTGACATTCTCTCTGTTTTATATTTGCAAAAAGAAGCAAATATTAAGAATAGATTAAGAGTTGTCCCATTATTTGAAACATTAGATGACTTAATTAATGCAAAATCAATAATGGCCAGCTTGTTTTCATTAAAGTGGTACAGAGATTTAATAAAAAATAAACAAGAAGTCATGATTGGATATTCAGACTCAAGCAAAGATGCTGGAAAAATTTGTGCAAGTTGGCATCAATATAAGGCTCAAGAAGAAATTATTAAAATTGCAAAAAAATATAAAATAGATGTTACTTTCTTTCATGGAAGAGGTGGTTCAGCGGGTAGAGGTGGAGGCCCAATTCAAGCTACTTTAAAATCTCAGCCGCCAAATACAGTTAATGGAAAAATTAGAATAACCGATCAAGGAGAAGTTATTCAGCAGAAATATGGATATCAGCCTTTAGCAATTTATAATTTATGTAGCTATATAGGAGCGGTAATGGAGGCAACATTAACCCCACCGCCAGTCCCTAAAAAAGATTGGAGAAATCTAATTGAAAAAATGTCTGATATTTCAAAAAGTTCATATAGAAAAAATATTAATCAAAGTTCAGATTTTATTAAATATTTTAAAACCGTTACGCCACATGTGTCTTTAGGAAAACTTTCAATTGGATCAAGACCGTCTAAAAGAAAGAATATTGATAATATCAAAGGTTTAAGAGCAATACCCTGGGTATTTGCTTGGACACAAATAAGACTAATGCTCCCAGCATGGCTTGGAAGTGCAGAAGCTTTAAGATATTCATCGATAGAAAAATTTGAGAAAACACTAATAGATATGGAAAAAAATTGGCCTTTCTTCAATTCAATGATGGATATCTTGGATATGGTAATTTCAAAAGTGGACCCAGATATTTCAAAAATATATGAGGAGTATTTAGCAGACAAAGATTTAAAAAGAGTTGGAAAAAAACTTAGGTTCCAATTCGAAGTTATTAAGAAATTAAATAAAAAGATTACGCCAAAAGAAATTATAAATGAAAGAAAAAAATTTAGATCAGGAGTTATTGTAAGGAATATTTACACAGAAGTTTTAAATATAATTCAAGCAGTAGTTATGAATAAAATTAAAAACAAAAAATTAAATTCAGATAAAAAAAATGATCTTAATGATGCATTATTAACATCTATTGCAGGTATTTCAGCTGCAATGAAAAATACTGGTTAAATGATAGAATTATTTGTTGCATTTGGAGCTGGATTGATAAGCTTTTTGTCTCCATGTGTACTTCCATTAATACCTGGATATATATCTTATATTTCTGGAAGCTCTTTAAATGAGTTATTAGAAAAAAAAACAATTAATATATTCCCTATAGTTTTATTTACTTTTGGTTTTTCAATTGTTTTTATAAGCTTTGGAGCTACCGCAACTTTTTTAGGTTCTTTAATTTTAAGTAACTCTTTTGAATTAAGAATTATTGCAGGAAGTATAATAATCATTTTCTCCCTTCATATTATGGGATTAATTAATATTAAGTTTTTAAATTATGAAAAAAGAATTAATACTGAGATTAAATCAGGAAATTTTAGCTCAATATTAGTTGGTATGGCATTTGGATTTGGATGGACTCCATGTATTGGACCTATTTTGGGATCAATATTAGCTTTAGCTTCAATTGAGCAAAGTTTGAACCGAGGCATATTGTTACTTGTGTTCTATTCACTTGGTTTAGCACTACCATTTATTGCATCAGGTTATTTGATTCAACGTTTTATGGTTGTTACAAAAAATCTAAAATCAAAAATGATAACTATTTCAAGAGTTGGTGGAGGATTATTATTGATAACAGGAATATTAATGATTACAAACCAGTTGCAAGCTTTAGGATTTTACATATTAAAGTATTTTCCTATACTTCAAAAACTTGGATAAAAATGAAAATATATCAAATCGATTGCAGTGCTAGAAAAGAAGGTTCTACCTCAAGGATGCTTGCAAAAAAAATACTTGATAAAGTTAAAAAAGATAATGATGAGGTCATTTATAGAGACCTAGATGACGAAATGCTTTTTATATCTGGCTTAACTGAGTCTGGAATGAAAATTCCAGAGAATGAGCAAACAGATGAACATAAAAAAATGTTTGAATTGTCTGATAAGTTAGTATCAGAGTTAAAAGAATGTGATGTAATTATTATATCAGTGCCAATTTATAATTTTGGCCCACCAGCAACCCTTAAAGCTTGGGCTGATCTTGCAGCCAGAGTAAAATTGACATTTAAATACGGGGACGACGGAAGAAGAAAAGGTTTATTAGAAGATAAGCAGGTCTATTTAGTAATTACTTCTGGTGGAACAAAAATACAAGGGCTGAAGAAAAAATAAAAGAATTATTTAAAGATTAAATTTTCTTTTTAAATGTCTAAGTTTACCTTCTGTACTGTCGAAATCAATGTAGCATCCTTGTAAATATCTATCACCTTCGTTAACATCATACTTTGTTCTTCCATGAAGCAATCTATGATTGTCCATCATTAATAAATCTCCAGTTTCTAATTTAAATTCAACTTTATATTTATCAGAGTTATATAATTCAGAAATTTTATTTCTAGCTTTATAGAATAAATCCAATTTTGATTTTTCTAATATCGGAGCATAATCTAATCTTGGACTAAATCTAACTTGTTTAAAATTATTTTTTTCATCCAATTTAATTAACTCAGACATATCTTCTAGAACAACTGTTTTGTCTATAAATTTAAATTTTACTTTAACTGAAGATAAAATTTCATAATATTCTGGATAATCCTCTTTGATTTTTTCACTTACTGTGTAACCATCAACCAAGGTAGAATTTCCTCCACTCACATTATTTGTAATACAATGCAATAATTGAACACAAGGAACTGGTTTTCTATACGGATTATCTGTATGTGGAGATAATGCTAATGATGTATAAGCCAAATCATTTGGATTAGGTACAGATCTTACATTAAAAAATTCCCCAAAATTTGTTCTTCTGACACTGCCAATTGAATTTGCAAATTTGATAATAAAATTATCTTCAGTCGGAACATTAGTCAAAACTACAAAACCATATTTATAGAATGATACTAATAAATCATACATGATTTTTTTTTCAAAAATATCATTTTCAAATTTAAATTTTTGAAAATTATTAAAATTTGAATCCCATTTAATTTTATCAATTGAAATAGGATCAAGATTTTGCGATTTATACTCATTTAATATTTGATCTTCTTTTATTTTATAATTGGTTCCATCATTGAAAAATAAATTAAGTAATCCATCTTCATTCTCAATTTTTTCTATATCAATGTTAGTATTTATAGAATTTGGATCAAATAATCTTTGTTGATTTCCTTTATCCAGAGCATCTTCGTTATTTATTCTTTCTCTAAGCCAAAATGGATGTATTTCTTCTTTATTATTCCCACTATTTATAAATACTTTTTTAGAATCGATTTCTATTTTCATCTATCTGGATTCTTCTATCAAATTCTAAAATTTTCAAGATATTTTATTTGAACTAGTTGTATATTTTAACTATTACTCATCAGATAAATGACCTTCAAAAAAACAAAAGATTTCAAGATTTATTACACCTTTTTGAATAAGCTTGCTAAGGATTTAACTAATTTTTATTACACTAAACTTAACAAAACTTTTACAATTAATAACAAGTTAAAAGGTAAAGGTTATGATCCCGTTACCAGTGCTGATAAAGCTTTTGAAAAATTTATAAGAAAAAAGATTAATGATAAGTTCCCAGATCATCAAATTATCGGTGAAGAGTTTGGAGCAAAAAAAACAAAAAGTCTATTTTCATGGATAATTGACCCAATTGATGGGACAAGATCATTTGTCGCTGGAAATCCTACATGGAGCAATTTAATTTCTCTAAATTATAACGACGCCCCTATAGTTGGTTTAGCAAATTTTCCAAGAATGAAAAGATACTATTTAAATCAAGATGATAAATCTGCTTTTGTGTTTGAAAATGGAAAAAAAAGAAAATTAAAAGTAAACAAAAAAATAAAATTTGATTATTTGAAATTAGCTGCTGCTTTTCACGGAACTTTATCTTTTCAAAAACAAAAAAAAATAATGAAATTTATCAAGAGAATGCAGTTTCCATGTTTCGATGCACTAACATATTGCCAATTAGCAGAGGGAAGACTAGATATTGTAGCTCAATGTGCAAACAAAATTTGGGATATACATCCGATAATACCAATTATTAAAGCATCAGGTGGAATAATTACTACATGGGATAATAAAGATGCTTCATTAGGTGGAAACATAATTGTTTCAAATAATTTATCAAATCATAAAAAAATTTTAAAATTACTCAAGCCAGCTACATGAAAAATATAATTGTTCTTCAACACATTAAAATTGAGGATCCTGGTTATATTAAAGATTTAATGTTAAAGGATAAAGTTCATATTAAAACTGTAGAACTTGACGAAGGAGAAAAAATACCTGATGATTTAACTGGATTTGATGCAATGTTTTGTATGGGCGGACCAATGGATACTTGGATGGAAAAAGATTACCCTTGGTTAATAGAAGAGAAAAAAAAAATCAAAGAATTTGTAGTAGACTTAAATAAACCATATTTAGGTTTTTGTTTAGGTTGTCAATTATTAGGAGAGGTAGTTGGAGGTAAAGTAGTTAAATCAAAAAATCCAGAGATAGGTATTTTAGACATTAATTTTTTAAATAGTAAAAAGGACGATTTATTATTTAAAGAATATCCTGATATTATTAAATCACTCCAATGGCATTCATATGAAGTTCAAAATCTAGAAAATAATAATGATATAACTCTTTTAGCGTCATCTCCTGAAACGAAATACCAAATTTTTAAATACAAAAAACATGCTTACGGTATTCAATTTCACATAGAGATAAAAGATACCACTGTAGGAGAATGGGGATGTGTGCCTGAATATAAGTCTGCTTTAGAGAGTCAGTTAGGACAAGGAGCTCTTGATAAATTTGATAGTGATGCGAAAGACAACATTCAATCTATGAACAAATATTCTAAAATTCTTTACGAAAACTTCAAAAAAATAGTGAATTAAATCACTTTAGTTTACATAATTAATAAGTTAGATTTTTATTTTAATAATATAGGAGAGAGAAATGAAGTATGGGTATTTTATAAAAATTTTATTGGCTTTTTTTCTAGCTTTTGCTCCAACACAAGCGTTTGCAAAAACTATTAAATGGTCAATGCAGGGTGATAGTTTAACACTTGATCCTCATGCTCAAAACGAAGGTCCTACCACTCAAGTATCTAGACAAGTATACGAAGCTCTAGTTACTAGAGGATTAGATATGAAAATTGGACCTCAACTAGCAACAGAGTGGAGAACTCAAGGTCCTAATACTTGGATCTTTAAATTAAGAGAAGATGTTAAATTTTCTGATGGAACTCCATTTACATCTGAAGATGTTGTATTTAGTATTTTAAGAGCAAAACAAAGAACATCTGATTTTAAAGAATATATAAGTACAGTATCAGGTGTAAAAGCAGTTAATGACTACACAGTAGAAATTACAACAAGTAAACCAAATCCAATTCTTTTAAACCAACTTTCAAACATTTTTATAATGTCAAAAAAATGGAGTGAAAAGAATTTTGCAGTTATGGCGCAGAACTGGGATGCTGGACAAGAAACATTTTCAGCTACAAATGCTATGGGAACTGGACCATTTAAAATTACATTAAGAGAACCAAATACTAAAACAGTTTTCAAACGTAATAAAAAATGGTGGGGTACTATGAAAGATGACAAAGTAACAGAAATTCATCTACTACCTATAAAAAATGCAGCTACTAGAGTTGCAGCTCTTTTATCTGGTGAAATTGATGTTGTTACTGATGCACCTGTGCAAGATTTAGCTAGAATTAAAAATTCACCTGCTCACAAAGTTGAAAGCACTGCTCAAATGAGAACTATATTCCTTGGTATGGATCAGGGAGCAGATAAACTTAGAACAGGTAATACAGGTGATAATCCATTCAAAAAGAAAGCAGTTAGACAAGCTCTTTATCAAGCTATAGATATTGAAGCTATTAAGAAAAAAGTAATGAGAGGTTTAAGTGAACCTGCTGGAATAATTACTTTTCCAGGTGTTAACGGATACACAGAAGAACTTGATAAAAGACTTCCTTATGATGTAGCTGCTGCAAAAAAACTTCTAGCTGATGCTGGATATCCGAATGGATTTGAAGTTGAGCTTAGATGTCCAAATGACAGATATGTAAATGATGAAGCTATATGCACAGCTGTTGTTGGTATGTTAGGTAAAATCGGTGTTAAAGTAAATTTATTTGCCCAAACAAAAAGTAAGCACTTTAAAGAACTAAAAGATAATCAAGGTGACTTTTATATGTTAGGTTGGGGAGTTCCAACTTTAGATAGTCATTATGTTTTCCATTACTTATATGAAAGTGGAGCAAGCTGGAACAGAGTTAACTTTAGTAACTCTGATGTAGATGCTGCGATAAGAGTTATGGAAGGTGAAGTTAACCTAGATAAGAGAAATGCTGCGATAGCTAAAGCTTGGAAAATAGTAAAAGATGATATTTCTTATCTTCCTTTACATCACCAAGTTATATCTTGGGCTGCAAAAAAAGATGTTAATGTTCCGATAAGACCGAATAACGAGCCGTTATTCCGTTTTGCGAGCTTTGACTAAATAATTTATTACAAGCCCTTTTTAATTAAAGGGCTTGTATAAAAATAAAATTTCATAAATTGATAAAGTATTTTTTTAAACGATTGTTTCAATCTGCAATGGTTATGCTTGTCGTAGCTTTTGTATCTTTTTCTCTTTTTAATTTTGTAGGAGACCCAATAAATAACATGGTGGGTGAGGAAACATCAGATGAAGAAAGAGCTGAGTTAAGAGAAACCTTGGGTTTAATGGACCCAATTCATGTACAATTTACTAGGTTTATAATTAATGCCTCTAAAGGAGAATTTGGAATATCTTATCAATTAAGAAGACCTGTATCAGAATTAATCATTGAAAGATTACCTGCAACAATTGAATTAGTTTTAATATCTGCTCTAATTGCATTGGTTTCTGGTACTTTATTGGGAGTATATACAGGCATAAAAAGAAAAGGTTTTTTGAGTGATTTTATCTTAGCAGTTTCTTTATTAGGTGTTTCTCTTCCAACTTTTGTAATTGGTATTTTATTTATTTATCTTTTTGCAGTTATATTAGGCGTTCTACCATCGTTTGGAAGAGGTGAGGTGGTAGATCTAGGATTTTGGTCGACAGGCTTTTTAACCATATCAGGTTTAAAAGCAATTATATTACCATCAGTTACTTTAAGCCTTTTTCAAATGACTTATATAATCAGACTCGTTAGAGCAGAAATGATGGAAATACTTCAGACTGATTACATAAAGTTTGCAAGAGCTAGAGGCATTAATGAAAAAAGCATTAATTATAAGCACGCACTTAAAAATGGACTAATTCCAGTAATAACTATTGCTGGTATAAATATTGGAACATTAATTGCATTTTCAATTATTACGGAAACAGTATTTCAATGGCCAGGTATGGGATTTCTTTTTATTCAAGCTGTTCAGTTTGTAGATATTCCAATTATGTCAGCATATTTAGTATTTATAGCATTCGTTTTTGTAATGATAAATTTTATAGTCGATATCTTGTATTACTTTATAGATCCAAGAATTAGAGTTAAAGGAGATTCAGCTAGTGGATAATAAAGCTTTAACAACTTGGGATAAAATAAAAGATAGTGAAATTTATTTTAGTTTTATAAAATCTCCTACAGCAATAGTTTCATCGATTTTATTAGCAATAATATTTTTCTGTTCATTTTTTGTAGAATTTATTACACCTTATAATCCATTCGACCCATCTTCTTTATCTTTAATGGATGCATTCACCCCACCATCTTGGACTAGCGAAGGAAAAGTAGAATTTTTACTTGGTACTGATGGACAAGGAAGAGATATGTTATCGACTATTCTTTATGGATCTAGAATATCTTTGATTGTTGGTTTCTCAGCAATTTTATTTAGTTTAATTTTAGGAGTTGGATTAGGTCTTACTGCTGGTTTTTTTGGTGGTAAGTATGAAATGATTGTTATGAGATTAACTGATGTTCAGTTAACAGTTCCAAGTATTTTGATGGCACTTCTTGTTGATGGTATTGCGAGAGGTATAATTTCGCGTGAACTTCATGACGAGATGGCAATATATGTTTTAATTTTTGCAATTGGTATTTCAGAGTGGCCACAGTTTGCAAGAGTATCAAGAGCAGCAACTTTAGTTGAAAAAAATAAAGATTATGTCTCAGCATCAACAATTATTGGAGTTTCTAATTTTATAGTAATGTTTAAACATATTCTTCCAAATATTATGAGACCAGTACTTGTTATAGGAACTATAGGTCTTGCATTAGCAATAATTGCAGAAGCCACATTGAGTTTTCTAGGTGTTGGCGTTCCTCCAACTACTCCTTCTTTAGGAACATTAATAAGACTTGGAAATGACTTTTTATTTTCTGGTGAATGGTGGATAACTTTTTTTCCAGCAATATTCTTAGTTGTTTTGGCTTTTTCCATTAATCTATTAGGAGACTGGATGAGAGACACTCTTAATCCTAAATTGAAAAAATGAGTTTTTTAAAAATACAAAATTTAAGTGTAGATTATAAATTGAGAAAAGAGACAGTTCATGCTGCAAAAGATATTAATATTGAGATAAAAAGAGGAGAAATTGTAGGATTAGTTGGGGAATCTGGGTCTGGAAAAAGTACTGTAGCAAATGCAATAATTGATTTAATTGACGAACCAGGGAAAGTATCTGAAGGATCAATTTATTTAAGCGACATAAATATTCATGAAAATAAAAAAAATATTCTAAGTTTAAGAGGAAAAAAAATTGGATTTATTTTTCAAGATCCTCAGACATCTTTAAATCCTATCTTAACAATTGGACAACAACTTATTGAAACAATCCAAACTCATTTAAACCTCAGTAACTCAAAAGCAAAAGAAAAAGCAATAAATCTTTTAAAAGAAGTAGGCATAAAAGATGCTGAAAAAAGATTTAATGATTATCCTCATCAATTTTCAGGAGGTATGAGACAAAGGGTTGTTATATCACTTTCTCTATGTTGTGAACCAGAGTTGTTAATTGCAGATGAGCCCACAACTGCACTTGATGTATCAATACAATCACAAATATTAGAACTTATCAAAAAACTGACTAAAGAGAGAAACTTAGCAGTTATATTAATTACACATGATATGGGAGTTATAGCAGAGACTACCAATAGAGTTGCTGTCATGAAAAATGGTAATTTGGTAGAATTGGGAACAACAAAGCAAATATTAACAGAGCCAAAAGAAACTTATACGAAAAGTTTAGTTAGTTCTGTTCCTCCAACAAATAAAAAAATATCCAGATTTAAAATTATAGAGAAAGAAAGCAATAACCAGGAAAACATTAATTTAAAAATTTTAAACAGATGGAATAAAAGAGAGATTTTAAAAAAAGATTTAGTTCAAATAAAAAATCTCTGTAAAACTTTTAATGAAGGTTTTTTTACAGAAAAATCTCAAAATAATGTATTAGCAGTTGATACTGTTTCATTTAATATACAAGAAGGAAAATCTTTTGGACTTGTTGGTGAAAGTGGCAGTGGAAAAACTACAATTGCAAAAATGATTGTTAATTTATTTAAACCCACCTCAGGTGAAATTTATTTTGATGATGTATGTATTAATAATATAAAAAGTAACAAAGAATTACTTAAATTTAGAAAACAAATTCAAATGATATTCCAAGATCCGTACTCTTCGTTGAATGGTAGGCTTAAGGTTAAAGATATCATTGCTGAACCTATAAAGTTACATGATGCAAATATTAGCTCTAATGAATTAAATGAGTATATAAATGATCTCTTAGACTCTGTGGAGTTATCCAAGTCTTCAGCCGAAAGATATCCTCATGAGTTTTCAGGAGGACAGAGACAAAGAATTTCTATTGCAAGAGCATTAGCAACAAAACCAAGATTATTAGTTTGTGATGAGCCAACATCTGCTTTGGATGTGAGTATTCAGGCTCAAATACTAAATTTACTTAAAGATTTACAAGAACAACTTAATTTAACTATCCTTTTTATAAGTCATGATCTACCAGTTGTTCGACAAATGTGTGATGATATTGGAGTTTTAAGGAATGGAAAACTATGCGAGGTGTCTGAGACGGAAGAGTTGTTTAAAAATCCAAATCATGAATATACTAAGGAATTATTAAGATTAATGCCTAAAATAGAAACAATTTACAATTAAGGAGGTGAAATGGCAGTTTTTAATATGATTGAAGAAGCTGATGCTACAGGAAAAGTGAAAGAGGTATTTGAAGATATAAAAAAGAAGAGAAATACAGACTACATAAACAATTTTTGGAAAATGTTAGCCAACAACCCAGAAACTTTAGAGAGAACTTGGACTTCTATACAGCAAGTGATGAAAAAAGGTGCTTTGGATGAAATGACAAAAGAGCTTATTTATGTTGCAGTTTCAATGACAAATAGTTGTGAGTATTGTATTAAATCTCACAGTATCGCTGCTAAATCTAAAGGTGCTACTACAGAGATGTTAAGCGAACTTATTGCAGTTGTTGCAATGGCAAATGAAACTAACAGACTTGTTGAATCATATCAGGTAAAAGTTGACAAAGTTTATGAATGATAGAGCCAAAGCAATATTAGATTTTTGGTTTGATGATATGGTCGTTGAAAAGCGATTTAAAAGAGATGATAATTTTGATCAATTGATTAGAGACAAATTCAAAGATGATCATGAAAAAGCTACTTTAAATGAATATGATGATTGGCAAGATGAACCATTAAGCACTCTAGCTTTAGTTATTTTATTGGATCAATTTTCAAGAAATTTATATAGAGATGATAAAAAAGCTTTTGAGTTTGATCATAAAGCAAGACTGATTGTAAATGATGCAGTCTATAACGGGTATCTTGATCAAATGGATGAATATCAACGTTTTTTCATGCTATTGCCATACATTCACAGTGAAGAAGTTATAGATCATGATAGAGCATATAAATTGTTAGATAACTATTTATCTAATCATCCAAACTATAATGAGATAAAAAAATTTTGGAAAGATCATACCGCTGCAATTAAACGATTTCATAGATATCCTCATCGAAATAAAGTTATGGGGAGAAAATCTACACCAGATGAGTTAAAATTTTTGGAGAGTCCAAATTCCTCTTGGTAATTATTCTATTGGATAATCCCAAGCATCTCCACCAATTACCTTTGATATAGCAGAAAAATCTTTCGAACTGTTTCCATCCTTACAAAACTTTGAATATATTTCTAATGCCATCTCTCCTAATGGAGTAGATGCATTTGCATTTTTAGCACATTCATTTGCAAGTTTTAAATCTTTGTTCATCATACCTGCAGAAAAGCCTGGCTTATATTTATTGTTAGATGGAGTTCCTTCAATTAATCCAGGTAAAGGTGGATAAACTGAAATAGGCCAACTATTTCCGGAAGCATTTTTCATAATTTCATGAACTTTCTTTATATCTATATTCAATCTTCTTGCTAACATTAATGACTCTGAAGCAGCAATCATTGTTATTCCAAGAGACATGTTGTTACAAATCTTTGCACCGTTTCCGCTTCCTATCTCTCCAGCATGATAAATATTTTTACCCATTAATTTTAAAATAGGTAAAGCTTGATTAAATGCATCATTTGATCCACCAACCATAATATTTAAAGTTGCTTTTTGTGCACCCATCACTCCACCACTTACTGGTGCATCAATCATCTTAATACCTTTTTCATTTGCTTTCTTTCCTATTTCTTTAGAGGTATCTATATCGATTGTTGAACAATCTATTAGTAGACAATTTTTAGAAACTTTATCTAGAACACCATTTTCTTTTAAATAAACTTCTTTTGAATGTTTTCCCTCGGGTAACATAGTGATTACTACAGACGTTTCACTATTGATTAGTTTTCCAAAATCCTTCTCAACATCAAGATTATTTTCAACTGCTTTATCAATCATTTCTTTAGAAACATCAAAAACCTTAACCTTTTTCCCTGCGTTCTTTAAATTACAGGCCATTGGGTTTCCCATATTACCAACTCCTATAAAAGCTATATTTTCACTCATATGACATCCTCTCTATTTAGTAATTTTTTCCACTAATTTATTAACCAACGGTGCAACAAAAGTTGTTGCAACTAATGCAACTGGCAAACTAATAGACCAAGCTTTGAAAAATCTTTTATAATAAAATTCATCATAACCTGTATTTATAAATGTAATAATTAGGGTCATTAACAAACTCATTCCTAAACCCATAAAAAAAACGAAAAGAATTTTAGAGAATTTTTTTGGAAACATTATTTATATTTGTCTTCAATATCGTAATATTCGTTGAAGCCAACTATATCTCTTAAGTCTGAAAATTTAGAAACATTTTTATTATAAACTTTATTTTTCATATTATTCAAACATTCTTGCATCGTTTTTACTGATGCACTCATTAGGGTTAGAGGCATTACAGCAATTTTATAGCCAATTTCCTCTATTTCATTAATTTCTAATAATGGGGTTTCACCATCTTCGATCAAATTTAACATATGATGACCTGGAACTTCTTTGATAATTCTTTTCATATCTTCTTTATTTTTAACAGCTTCAATAAATAAAATATCAACACCAAGTTTTGAAAATGATTGCATTCTTTTAATTGCATCATCTAATCCTCTAGTTGCTATGGCATCAGTTCTTGCCATTATTAAGATATCTTTATTTCCATATTCTCTTGCATCCACCGCAGCTTTAATTCTTGAGTTTGCCTCATCAAGATCGACAACATCTTTACCCTTTGTGTGACCACATTTTTTTGGCCACTTTTGGTCTTCAATCATCACACCAGCTGCTCCTGCATCCGCATATCCTCTTACAGTTCTAAATACGTTCACTGAATTTCCATATCCAGTATCCCCATCAAATATTATTGGAATTGATGTAGCATTACATATATTTCTTACTTGTTCTGCCATTTCAGAAAAAGAAATTAAACCTGTGTCCGGCATACCAAGCTTTGTAGATGAAACACTGAAGCCAGACATAAATCCAACTTTCAAACCTTCTCTTTCAATTAATTTTGCTGATAATGCATCAAAGCATCCAGGCATTACAATTATTTCTGGTCCATTTAATAATTGTCTTAATTGTTCTGCTTTATCTTTTGATTTTATTTTTGAAAACATATTTATAATTTAAAAGGTATATATAATGCTAGGTCAGGGAATAAGTAAATAACAAATACTGTAAATAACATTATAATGACAAAAGGTATCACACCTTTAGCTATTTCTGACATTTTTGCTTTACCAATTGCTTGGAGAACATAAATATTTAGTCCAACAGGTGGTGTAATTAATGCACACTCAATCATTAGTGTAAAAATTATTCCAAACCAAATTAAATCAATATTCATTGCAGCGATTGAAATCGAAAATATAGGCATCATGATTAAAATTAATGACAGGGTTTCCATTATAAATCCTAAGATTAACAAAGTAATACAAACAACAAGTATAAATAAACCAGTCTCATTAATATTAGTAACTATGAAAGATGATAAATCTTGAGGAATTCTATAAAGAGAAATTGCTTTACCAAAAACTTTAGCTCCTGCAATAATTATAAATATAGTAACTGTAGTTTTCATTGTCTCCAAACCAGCTTCGATAAAACCTTTAAAATCTAATCTTTTTTTAGCCACAACATAGATAAATGATATTAAAAAACCAATACCACCTGCTTCTGTTGGTGTATAAATTCCAGCATAAATTCCACCTAGCATGATGAAGGCCATTAATAATATTGGCAAACCTCTTTTTGTGTATTTAATTTTTTCTTCTAAAGTACTGGATACATTTTGAACTTCTTTATTAAAAAATTTCACGTAAAAAACTGAAAAGATAATAAAAAATAATGCTAAAACTATTCCTGGCCCAATTCCTGCAAGAAACATACTTAGTACAGACTCTTCAACAACAAATGCATAAACAATCATTGGAATTGATGGAGGAATTAAAATCCCTAAAGTTCCACCCGCTGCCAAAATACCTAAAGTAAAGTTTCTGTGATAACCTCTATTAATCATTGCAGGAAATGCTACAGTTGAGATTGTTGCTGCAGTAGCCACTGATGATCCAGATATAGCAGCAAAAATACTGCAAGAAACTATAGTTGCTATTGCTAAACCGCCTGGAAAATTTCCAACCCAGCTTTGAGCAAAATTAAAAAGATCTTCTCCAACACCTGCTTTTAATAATATATTAGACATCATCAAAAACATCGGAACAGCTAATAAAATAAAGTTATCTGCCACACTGTAAAAAGTTTGTGGGATCATTAAAGGAGAAATATCTCCAAATAACATTAAACCCAATCCTATAGAACCTAAACCAAATGCTATTGGCACTCCTAAAAAAAGCACAAAAAATAACAAAAATAAGATTATTGCTACTGTCATTTAATTATATCTTTGATGTATTTAGGTACTTCGAAAAGCACTCTTAATACCAAAAATGCAAAACATAATGGTATCGCAAATTCTGTAAGAAAGGATGGAACATCTAAAATTGTAGAGCTTGTTCTTCCAACTTTAAGAGAGTCGTAAGCAATTAACCATCCATAATAAAGTACAAATCCACTAAAAATTAAAATGAATATTGCACTTATTAAATCTAATATCTTTTTTCCTTTATCTCCTACTTTGTCATATATAACTGTTATTCTGATAAAATCATTTTTATGAAAAGTATAAGTTAAAGCTAAATAAGTAGCCCAAATTTGTAAAAATCGAGAAATTTCATTTACCCAAATAGTAGGTGAATTAAATATGTATCTCATGATAACTTCATAAGAAACTATAAAGCCTATCATAATAAATAACGCTGAAGCTAAATAGCCAGAATATTTTACAATTTTGTCGTAGGTATTCATTTGAAAACCCCGCACTTAAGTGCGGGGTATTTATACGATTTAAAGTTTGTTTGCAGCTTTTACAAGTTGATCACCAACTCCACCAGCTCCACCTGTTCTAGAAATGTAATCATCAATAACAGATGACGATGCTTTTTTAAGAGCAGAAACTTCAGAACTACTTAGGTTTACAATGTTCATTCCATTTGCTTTTGCTTCTTTGTAAGCGCCAGCCTCGATGTTAGCCATGTCATCTCTAACAGCTTTTTCAGCTACTTTTGATGCTTCAGCTATAGCGTCTCTTTGTTTTTGAGTTAATGAGCTTAGCCATTTATCATTAGCAACAACAACGAATTCGATATCGCCATGATTTGTAACTGTTAAAGTATCCATTACTTGATATAATTTTCTAGATTTTACACCAGATACACCAGTCATACCTGCATCAACTGTATTTCTTTGGTAAGCTAAATATTGCTCAGATCCAGATATTAATGCTGGTTTACCACCTAAAGAACTCACAAAAGCTCCAAGTGTTTTTCCAAATACTCTAATTTTTTTATCTTTAAAGTCAGCCGGAGTTTTCATCGGACCACCATTAGATAACATTATTGCTGATCCATAAGCTTGATAATAAAGTGGAACTGCTCCAGTCTTTGCTATTGCAGGATCAAGGATAGCTCTTATCTCAGATCCAGCTTGAGTTGCTTTTCTTACTTTTTGTTCTGAGTCAAATAAGAATGGAAGATAGAAAACATCAACTTCAGGATTAGTTCCTGCAAATCTTGTTATAGATGCAACACCAGCTTCGATCGCTCCTGAACCTACAGCTTGCGGAACCTCTTTATCTTTGTAAAGTTGTGCAGAGTCGTAAATCTCTACTTTAATGTCTGATCTTGATTCTAATTCTTTTTTAAATACCAAAAGGTTCTGACCTAAGTGAGCCTTTAATGGTAATTGAAGTGTAATTCTCATTTTTGTTTCTGCCAAACTTGCACTGGCAAAAGAAACGAAAATTAGAGAAAATATTATTCTTTTAAAGATTTTCATGTTATTTCCCTCTTTTTTGTTAAATGAGACTATTTAAGTCGACTTTAAAATTAAATACAATATTAATAATCATCAATGAATTGGATAATTGTAGCTATTTCTGGGGCTTTTTTTCAAAATCTTAGATCAACTTTACAGAAAAAACTTAATCAAAAAGTATCAACTATTGCATCTACATATGTAAGATTTGCTTTTGCATTACCATTTGGGACAATTTTATTTTTTTTGTATTTTCAAGACTTAAATGTAATTCCTGAAATCCTTAGTCAAAAAAAATTTATATTTAACGTATTATTAGGTTCAATTTTCCAAATAATTTTTACATTTGTTTTACTCTATTTATTTAGATTTGCTAATTTTGTTGTTGGAACTTCATTAAGTAAGACTGAAGTTATTCAGGTTGCGATTTTTGAATATTTGATAATAGGGGACAAATTAAATAAATTTGGAATAACAGGAATTATTGTATCTACAATTGGAGTAATTATACTATCGATTAAAGATTTAAGTTTATTTCTAAAAAACTTATTTTCAAAAACAACTTTAATTGGTTTATCCGCAGGACTATTCCTAGGTTTAAGCGTTGTATATTTTAGAGCAGCAGCATTAACATTGGAAAATTTTAGTAATAACTTTGAAAAAGCTATAGCAACACTATTTTTTGGTCTAGTTATACAAACAACATTAGTTACTATTTATTTAATTATATTTGAAAAGTCACAGTTTAAAAAATTATATGAAAACAAGTATGAATGCTTGACAGCTGGGTTAGCTGGATTTCTCGCAACATTATCTTGGTTTTATGCTTTTACGTTAATACAGTCTTCATTTGTTAGAGCTATCGGCCAAATAGAATTATTATTTAGTTATGTGTCTTCAAAGTATATGTTTAAAGAAAAAGTCAAAATTACAGAAATTTTAGGGATAATTATATTTGTAGTAGGTGTACTAATTTTATTACTTAATAAGAGCTAATTAATTCTTCCAAGATAATTAACCATTACAACGCCAATAATAATTAAAAAAATCCCAATTAACCCATACATATTTGGTATCTGGTTATATTTAATCATACCGAAGACTAAAATAGCAGCCACTGTTATCCCACTATAAGTAGCATAAGTAAAACCTACTGGTATCATAGACATAGCTTTTGCAAGTCCATACATAGTTATACACATAAAAGCTATTGATAATATCGTTGGAGTTAATTTTGAAAATCCATCTGAAATTTTAGCAAAACTATTTGCAGCTATTCCTGTTGATATAGCTAATACTAAATAAATATAACCAGATAATGGTTTCATTTATTTGTTCCTAATAAGTTAACTATTAAGACACCCGATATAATTAAAATCAATCCAATTATTGTATAAAAATTTGGTACTTGATTAAATTTTATAACACCAACAGCAGCTGTTGCAATTATACATAAGCCTGCAAAAGAGGCATATGTTATTCCAACTGGTATACTTTTCATAACTAAAGACAAAGTATACATGCATCCAACAATTGTTACTGCTGTGATTATACTAGGTATTAATAATGTAAAACCTTGAGCACTTTTAGCAAAACTGTTAGATGCTGTTCCAAGAATTACTGCGATTAATAAAATTATATAAGCAGTTATATTATTCATTTGCCTTCGACCATTTGATTGCATCTTCCATTCTATCATCTCCCCAGAATATTTCATTTTTTACAACAAATGACGGACTTCCAAATATTTTATTTTTTCTAGCTTTTTCTGTATTTGATAAATAAATATTATTTATTTCCTCAGAGCTTGCCTCTGAAACAATCTTTTCTTTATCTAAGCTTAGTTTTTCGCAGATTTCACTCAAGTTGGGTTCAACAGCAGGCTCTTTTCCTTCTTGAAACCATCGTTTATACGTAAGCTGAACGTAATCTACACCCCAGTTATTTTTTAAACCTAATATTGCAATTTTATTAGCTAAATCAAATTCTGTTAAAGGGTAAGGGACTGGTGTTTTGGCAAAAAATCCATAATTTTTTGCTCGTCTTTCTATGTCTCTCCACATGTAATCTACTTTATTTTTTTTTTCTTTAGGAAAGGGAACATTGTTCATTTCTTTCATTATTGCTCTCACACTAAAAGGAGTCCAGTTAAACTTAATTTGATGTTGTTTTTCTGCTTCTAGTGCTCGAGTAACCGAAAGATAAGTATAAGTACTTCCAATAGAAAAATAAAAATCTATGTTGTTCACTTATTTTGGCATTGGCGTTGCGCCAGTTTCTAAACTAATCATTTTGCCATCTTTGTATTTGTAGACTGCCATAACTGCTTCTACATTACCATCATCAAATGTTACGAACGCATGGTGAACACCAACTTCATCATTTTCATAAACAATTCTAGTTTTATCTTGCTTGATATCACCACTCATTGCCCATTTGATAACATCACCTTTAGTTAAAACACTCCCTGATTTATGCATTGTGAATTTAAAATCATCATGCAAAAGTTCGTTCATTGCTGCTTCATCTTTATTTTTAATTGCAGCACTATATTTTTCTAATATTGACATTTTTTTCTCCTTTATGCTCCTTTAATTATTAATGTATTTGATACTGTATTATCTAATCTAATTTGTCTGATAGGTTTATATATTTCTGAATTGTACCACTCAAAAACTTTTTCATAAGATGGGAATTTAATTACAACAGTTCTTGGATATTTCCACTCACCTTCAATGACTTCATTTTCGCCACCTCTTATTATGTACTCGCCACCAAACATTTGAGCAGTTGGAGGAGCTTTTTCCAAATACTCTTTGTAATTTTCAGGATTTAACACATTAATATTTAATATGATATATCCTGAAGGCATTACAAACCTTATTACAAAAATTATTACATATCTACTTTATTTAATTCGTAGACACTGTAACTTTCCATAACTTCTTTCATAACTGGAGCTGATACTGGATTGCTTCCATCTATAAAAGCTTTAAGAGCAGCTTTATCGGTCACAAAAATTTTAAACATTACTGTTTTTTTGTCAGGTGCAACTGTTCCAATTGTTTTTGATACATTTGCAACTTTCGATCTTTCTGCCATACCAGCATCTGATTGCATAAAGCCCATAAATTTTTCTAACATACCTTCTTTTAAATGAGCTACTACTAGTGTTTCTGTTTCCATATTTTATCCTTTCTTTATATTGATTGTTTATCCACTAAAATTTTCCATAAAATCTTCATGCATCGGTGTAACCTTTGCTGAATCTAAATCCACGCCTGCTTCAGCTCTTGCTGCATGAAGTTCTTTGTCATTTTTAAATGCTTCAAAACCTTCCATGGTTGCATACTTAACGATTACAGTAAATTTTGTAGGGTCTTCTTTTGATACACCTGCAAAAATAATCGTAGCACCAAATCCTTTAATTTTTTCAGCATTCGCCTTTACCATATTCATCCAAGATGAAAATGATTTTATATTTTCTTCTATTTTTATGATCATTTCTTTTTCCTTTTTATTTTACCGGTGTCATAATTTTCTGTCCTTCGACACCAATTGCAACTACAATCGCTTTAACTGGAACATTTCCAATATTTTTCGACTCGTGTACAATTCCAACATCTTCAACAAATGCATCACCAGCTTTGAATACTTGGGTTTTTCCTTCATGAATTAATTCAATTTCACCTTGCTGAATCATAATTAGAACTGGAAATGAGTGCGTATGAGGAGTTACTGGAGCTCCTACAGGTACAGTAAATTCAAAAGCTGTTATTTTTGCTTTTCCTGTAGGGTATACAATATCATTTCCCATTCCTGTTTGACTTGTTGATAAAATTCTCTTTACATGGCTATCTGCGTAAACATTAGCTGTAAATAAACTTAAAATTAATACTAAAATTGTTTTTTTCATTTTTTTCTTTCAGTTAGTTCAAATTATAAGTACCAACGATTTGATTGTAAGATTGTACAACTCCATCTTTAGCTGAATCAATTTGCGCATAAGATGTTGTTCCACCTCCAGAAATATTCTCATATTTCCCTGTTCCACTTACAAACTTCCATCTTAATATTTTTCCCATTACGCCTTCGTAATGTGTTGTTGTAGTACTACCATCTTCAAATTTGTTTATACAAACGCCTGTCTCAAAACCTTTTCCTTTAAGTCCAACAATTGATCCAACACAATATGATGAAGATCTGTCACCAAAAGTTGTTCCCTCAATAGCTTTATTACCAATAGTTCCTTCATATATTATCGAAAAATTGCCTTTATCATCACCTATAACTTTAGAAGTGCCAGAGAAAAAACCAGTTTGTTTAATTTGTCCTTGCTCAGCAAAAGCTGTACTCGACATAAATACGAAAATTAAAATAAAATATAATTTTTTCATAAACTCTTACTTCTTAATTGCATTGAACATGCTTAGTGTGTCATCAAACGCAATAAATAATGTCAGTTTACCATCATCGCCTACTTCAAAATAATGACCAAAAATAGTATCCATGCCATCTGCCTTAGCAGTTGCTTTAACAAACACTTTATTCCCCTCACTAATCATCATATCAGGGGTTACTGAAAAATTACTCCAAAGATTTGGAACTTGCATCATGGTTTTCATATATGCCTCTTTGCCTTTATGAGTTCCTGACATTGGATGCTTATCCCCAGGATAAATCCAAGTGATATCATCATGTACCATTTCCATAAATCCCTCCATATCTCCTTTGCCAAAAAGTTCATATCCTTTTTTAACTACTTCTTTTGCGTCCATAAAATTTCCTTAATTTTTTAATTATTATTATTTATTGTAAGTTAAAAATGTAATGGTTTTATTACAGTGCTGATATGCGTTATTATATCCAATCGGGATAAGGTAAACCTTTTTCAATTAAAAAAGGTTTATTAAACATCTTTGAGTTGTATCTGTCTGATTTGTCGCAAAGAATAGTGACAATAGTTTTTCCTGGGCCTAGTTTTTTACCCAATCTTATTGCGCCTGCAATATTTACTCCACAACTTGTTCCAAGACTTAAACCTTCATTTTTGATTAAATCATATAGTATTGGCAAAGACTCTTTATCTTCAATTGAAAAGGCTCCATCTATTTTTGCTTCTGCAAAATTAGCAGTTACTCTGCTGGATCCAATGCCTTCAGTTATTGATCCACCTTCAGCTTTTAACTCACCGTTTTCAATGTGATTGTAAAGAGAGGATCCCTTTGGATCTGATAGATAAATTTTTATATCTTTATTTTTTTCTTTTAAAAAACTACTTACTCCACCAATTGTTCCCCCAGTTCCAGAAGAACATACAAATCCATCAACTTTACCTTCAGTTTGTTCCCATATCTCAGGACCCGTTGTATTATAGTGACCTTTTGAGTTTGCTGTATTATCAAATTGATTTGCCCAAACAACTCCGTGATTATTTGAACTTTTTAGGTCTTCAGCCATTCTAGCAGCAACTTTAACAAAGTTATTTTCATCTTTATAAGGTTTTGGTGGAACTAATTTTAAATCTGCACCAATATTTCTTAATGTATCTTTTTTTTCTTGAGTTTGATTATCATTCATTACAATAATCGTTTTGTAACCAAGTGAATTTCCAATAAGGCATAAACCAATACCAGTGTTTCCTGCAGTTCCTTCTACAATTATTCCACCTTTAGATATTAATTTTTTTTGTTCAGCATCCCTTATTAAAGCAAGTGCTGCTCTGTCTTTTACAGATCCTCCTGGATTTAAATATTCGGCTTTACCATAAATGTTACAGCCAGTTATTTCAGATGCAGCTTTTAGTTTTATTAAAGGAGTATTTCCAATTGATTGGATAAAATCATCCTTGTAATTTTTCATTATTCTTTTTCCTCATTGCCATTTGTAACAGCATAAGGTTTAAATTCTTCAGTTGCTGTTCCAACATTCTTAGCAGGTATTCCTACCATAACAGCATTTTCAGGAACATTTTTTGTTACAACTGCATTAGCTCCAATTCTTGCATTTTTCCCTACAACTACAGGCCCCAAAATTTGTGCCCCTGAACCAACAACAACATTATCATGAAGAGTAGGGTGTCTTTTAATTTCTCTTTGATCATTGGAATTTATGCTTGGAGATATTCCACCTAAAGTAACCATATGATAAATTGTTACGTTATCTGCAATGTCAGATGTTTCACCTATAACAACGCCCATACCGTGATCAATAAATAAATTTTTACCTATCTTAGCTCTTGGATGAATTTCAATACCAGTTAAAAATCTTGAAAATTGAGAAATTATTCTTGCGATAAGATCGAATTTTGCAGTAGCAAAAAAATTTGCAATTCTGTGAAAAAATACAGCCTTAACGCCAGGGTACGTTAATATTACACTTAACTTAGATCTTGCTGCTGGATCCCTATCAATAATTGATTGCAAATAGTCATTCATAGACTGCCTATATAGTTATTAATGTTGGAATTTAAAGTTAATTAATATTGTCTAAAGTAAGCCCTTTTACATTAGCTGGCACTGCGACATCCATCATTTTTGGATTTGCAAGATTTAGATTATTCATTATATCCGCGTATTCTTCCTTTGAACTTACTTGTAATCTTGGATTATTATTTTTTTCATTTTCAATAGTGGAAAATTTCTTGCCATTATAATCATGAGCTGGAAATACGAGAGTTTTTTCGGGTAATTTTAATAATTTATTAAATATAGAATCATAAGCATCGTAAGCATTACCATTTTGAAAATCTGTTCTACCACTTCCATTTATTAAAAGTGTATCTCCAGTAAAAACTCTATCATTCATCAAAAAACTATAAGAGCAGTCAGTATGACCAGGAGTATAAATTGCTTGAAGTTCAACTTCTTCAACTTTAATTTTTTCACCATCTTTAATTCTTAGATCTATCACTTCTGATTTAGATTTTTCTCCCATAACTCTTATACAGTTTGTTCTTTTATTTAATTCATTTAATGCTGAGATATGATCAGCATGAATGTGAGTATCAATTACTTTTACAAGTTTAAGATCTAAATTATTTAATATAGTTGAATACTCATCAGAATGTTCAATGACTGGATCAATTATTAATGCTTCTCTACCTTCACCACTTGCAATTATATAAGTGTATGTAGAAGATTTTTGATCGAAAAGTTGTTCAAATATCATAAATACCTAACTTTATAAAAGTTTGCTTAGTAAAACAATCTTTCATATAATATTTTTTTTATAAGGAGGAGACAATGTTAAAAATAAATAGTATGTGTCCTGATTTTCAAGCTAAAACAACTGAAGGAGATATTTCTTTTCACGAATGGTTAGGTGATAGTTGGGGAGTTATTTTTTCACACCCTAAAGATTTTACACCAGTTTGTACTACAGAACTTGGTGCTTTAGGTTTAATGAAAGATGAGTTCGATAAAAGAAATGTCAAAGTAATTGGTTTAAGCGTTGACGGGGTAGAGGATCATAAAAAATGGTTAGATGATATTAAAGATGTATCTGGTACAAAACCAAATTATCCAATTATTGCTGATGAAGATTTAAAAGTAGCAAAATTGTTTAATATGTTGGAAGCAGATGCTGGAACAACCTCAATGGGTAGAACTGCAGTTGATAATGAAACTGTAAGAACTATTTTTGTAATCAGACCTGATAAGAGAATTGGATTATATCTTACATATCCTATGGCAACTGGAAGAAACTTTTTAGAGATTTTGCGTGCAATAGACTCTATGCAGCTAACAGCTAAACATAAAGTAGCTACTCCTGCTAATTGGAAAAAGGGAGAGGATGTTGTTATTTTGCCAGCGATTAAAGATGACGAAGCTAAAAAAATATATCCAGATGGATGGGAAACTGTAAAACCTTATCTAAGAAAGGTTCCAGATCCTTCTAAGTAAATTGGATAAAAATATTTTAAACCGACAATCTCAGCATTGGGAAACTAATTTCTCAAATAAGCCTGAGATGTTTGGTTTAGAACCAAGTTTACCTGCAAAAAAAGCTTTAAATATTTTCAAAGAAAATAATTATTCTAAAATTGTTGAGCTAGGAGCAGGTCTAGGAAGAGATAGCATTTACTTGCTTGTTATTCACATATGCTTTATTGCATGGCTTTAACCCAGAAAGATTTGGACAAACTTAATAGCGAAATTCATAGAATTTTAAAACCTGGAGGATTAAATATTTACACAGTCAGAAATACTGATGATGGAGACTATAAAAAAGGAATTCATAGAGGAGAAGATCTATACGAAATAGATGGTTTTATTATTCATTTTTTTTCTAAAGATAAAATACTGAATTTAACAAATGGATTTAAAAACTTAATTATTGAGTATTTTGAAGAAGGATCATTTCCGAGAAAATTATACTTTATTTGTAATAAAAAAAATTAAATTTATTTTAAACTTTTATATTTTTTCATACAAACTTGAGCTAACAAAAGATTTGGATCAACAAATATTTTAGAGTCTTTTGCTTTTTTAAAAGATTTGTATGAAAAAATAGCTATTGGTAGTTCTGTACAACCAAGAATTATTTTTTTACATTTTTTTTTCATTAAAAATTTAACCGCTGGTCTTAAAGCTTTTTCAGCATCTTTTACTTTACCTTTTTTTACATATTTAATAGCAGTATTTACTGAACTCTTTTGTAATCTTTCACTCGGACTTATCAAATTATAATTTTTTTCAAAATACTTATGGTAGATTTTTGTGTCTAAAGTAGCTTCAGTACATAATAATCCTATAGTTGAATTTTTCTTAAATTTTTTTTTTGTGTTTAAATATACCTCTTTTGGCATACTAAGAAATGGCACCGATATTTTTTTTTGAATATCTTCATGCCAATAGTGTGCTGTGTTACATGGCATTACAATAAACTTGCATTTATTTTTTTCAAGCATTCGACAACCAGCAATTAATTCTTTTAAAACATTTTTGTATTGCTTTAAATTCTCTGCTCTTCGTGGTGTATTTGATTTATTATAGAGGACAAACATCGGATATTTTTGATCTAATTTTCCTCTGTTTAATTTTGCAAGCTTATCACAAAAGTCTAAGCCCGCTTGAGTTCCCATGCCACCTAATATTCCAATCATAATTTAAATAATATCTTCTATATTAAAATTCAAAACATCTATATAGATATTTAAATAACAGCAGAAATATATTATCGCTAAATATGAACAGAAATTTATCCTTACTTACGTTAAGTCAGATATTTGGTTTTACCACAGCAACAATAACAGTATTTCTTAGCGGAATAGTTGGTTCTCAAATTAGCTCAAATCAATCTTTATCAACCTTACCAACCGCTTTATTCGTAGTTGGAACAGCAAGCTTTACTGTTTTAGCGGCAAATATTATGAGTAAAATTGGAAGAAGAAATGGTTTTGTCTTTGCGGCTATCGGAAGTTCTTGTTCAGCACTACTTGCTGCTTTTGCAATTAGTCAGAAAAGTTTTAATTTATTTTGTCTATCTTGCTTAATTCTTGGAATGGGCGCTGCATTTAATCATCAATATAGATTTGCAGCAGCTGAAAGTGTTGAAAAAGACAAAATACCAAAAGCAGTTTCTACTCTCTTGTTAGCAGGAATTGTTTCTGCATTTTTAGGTATAACTCTTGCAAATTACACTAAAGATTTAATTCAAGATCAATTGTATGTTGGTTCTTATCTTTTGCTATCTGTCCTATCTTTTATGCCTGGAGTTTTTTTATTTTTTTTTAAAAATGTAGAAAATGTTCAGGAGGATAGTCTAAAGGAAGGAAATGTAAGAAATCTAAAATCTATAGTATTACAACCAAGATTTTTACAAGCAATTACTGCAGCTGCTTTTGCTTATGCAGTAATGTCATTTTTAATGACAGCAACACCTTTAAGTATGCATGTTATGGAAAATATGAGCTTAAAAGAAACTGGGTTAGTATTACAATTTCATGTAGTTGCAATGTTTTTACCGTCGTTAATAACAGGTAATTTAATAAAAAAATATGGACACAGTGCAATAATTTATGGTGGAGTTTTATTTTTTTTTATTACAGTTCTTTTAAGTTTATTTGAACAGACATATCTTAATTATATGCTCTCATTAATTTTTCTAGGTCTTGGTTGGAATTTTTTGTTTATATCAGGTACCAGCTTAGTAGTTTTGACTTATAACAAAGAAGAAAAATTTAAAGTACAAGGGATAAATGATTTAATTGTTTTTTCAACTATGGCTTTGGCCAGTTTATCTGCTGGAATTTTACTAAATTCTATTGGATGGAAAATGATGAATATTATTTGTATACCTTTTTTAATATTAATTATTTTAGTAAGTTTTGTTGCTGATAAAAAATCAGTTTCTTAAACATGTCTTTCCTTTTTTTAGGTTTTTTGACGGGCTTAACATTAATTTTTGCAATAGGACCTCAAAATGTTTTTGTAATAGAGCAAGGACTAAAGAAACAATATATATTTTTAGTTTGCTTAGTCTGTGCATTATCTGATTTGATTTTAATTTTCTTAGGTATCTTTTTATTTAATTATTTTTCTAATTATTTTAATAATGTAGTGGAGCTGATTTTAAATATCCTTGTAATTATTTTTTTATCTTTTTTTATTTATGGAAAAATTAAAGAAATATTTAAATTTAGATCTTTAGAATTTAAAAATAATGTCATAGCACAGAGCTCATTTAATATCTTTATTAAGACCTTAGGTTTTACATATTTAAATCCTCACGTATATTCTGATACAGTATTTTTTTTAGGAAATTTCTCAAAATCCTTTAATATTGAAAACAAAATTTACTTTGGAATAGGCGCTTCTATAGCTTCTTTTTTATTTTTCTTTTCTTTAGGATACTTATCTAAGATTTTTTCAAACAAATTAAATAATAGAAGCTTTTGGAAATACATAAATATTTTTATTATAATATTTATGTCAGGTATAGTTTTTTACATTATTAGAGATATTATTTATTAAAGATTTTTTTTGATAATTTATTAACCTTTAAATGGTTCCCATCAAATCCGTATTGAGTGTGATATTTTCCAGGAAATGCAACACATTTTATGTCTGCACTTAAAGCAGAATTTAAACTTTCTTCTGTATCTTCAATTGCCACACATTCGTCTGAGTTAATATTCAAGTATTTTAAAGCATAATTATAAATATCGGGATATGGTTTTTCTCTTAATATGAATTCATTATTGCCGATAAAATCAAAATCTTTTTTTTCAATTCTTCCTCTTAACGAGTTAAAAATAGAATTGATATTGTTACTCGTTGTTGAGCTAGCAAGCCCAATTTTTATTTTGTTCTTTTTGCAAAATTGAATTATTTCTTTTACACCGTCTCTAGGTTCAACTTTGTGTTTGTTTAAATATTCATTAAAAATTTTGGTTTTTAAATTTCTTATTTTTTTTCCGTCTATTTCAACACTAGTATCTTTTGCGTAATCATTGATTCTCGTAGTTCCACCTGATTTTGACAATAGTTTTCTGTATATATCTTCATCCCAAAACCAGTCTAATCCACTTATTTTAAAAGCTTCATTAAATGCATCTCTTTGAAGATCTGATGTCTCAGCTAAAGTTCCAATAGAACCAAATAAAACAGCTTTGTAACTCATTATCCCTTCACAGCACCAGCTGTTAATCCACTGATTACTTGTCTTTGGAAAAACATAACTAACATAAATAAAGGAGCAGTAGCTGAAACAACTGCTGAAACAGCCCACATCAAATTACCTTCATGTTGATTTGTTCCAAGATAAATTTGGATTTTGGGTACCATAGTATGATTTTCCTGATTTAATAAAAGAGCTGTCACTGTAAAATCATTATACGCAAGCATTAAACTAAATAATCCAGCTGTTATTACTCCAGGCCACATAACTGGCATAATGATATGTCTAAATGCTTGAAAATAAGAGCAGCCATCAATTAAAGCACTTTCATCAAGTTCTTTAGGAACAGTTTTAAAAAATGAATACAATAACCACAAAGTAAATGGTTGATTTATTGCAACAAGAACAACGATGGTCGTCGGTAGTATTCCCCAAATTTGTAATTGAAAAAAAGGAAATAAATAACCAGAGACTAATGTAATATGAGGCATTGCTCTAAAAATTAATGCTGCAATTAAAATCCAAAATGCATAATTTCTTGTAGACCTAGATAAAGCATAAGCTCCTAAGGTCCCAAGGAACAAAGAAATGGTTACAACAAAAAATGTAACTATAACTGTATTCCTAGATGCTTTCCAAAACTCTCCTTCAGTCCATGCTTGACTATAAGCATCTGTTGTAAACTTTCCTCCAGTTTCTAACAACGTATTGAATGCCGTAATAGCATACCACCAGTCGGCTCTTGAAAAAAAATCAGCTCTTACTTTAAATGACCCCCAGAAAGTCCAAATAAAGGGAAAGCATGCAACCAAAAGCCAAACTATTATAAAGGTTGTATTAAAAATTTTTAAAGCATTTGATCTTTTATCAAGTCCGTATTCCATTTATCTCGCTGTCCTAAATTCCTTCCATGTTCTTATTAAAACTGGTGCTAAAAGTATGGCTATCCCAACAATTGTCATCATTGAGGTGGCTGCGGCCGAACCAAATAATATTACTTCCTCATTAACGAGGTTATCATAAATTAACCAAGA
>LUMS01000131.1_pt1 | contig 33274 bp, 32 predicted proteins | sample 729711 | NCBI WGS metagenome assembly LUMS01 (sample SAMN03860298, study PRJNA289734) | marine metagenome | biome: seawater column; feature: ocean; material: water; isolation source: Red Sea water column Station 192 - depth 25m | place: Saudi Arabia: Red Sea | collected 2011-10-15 | depth 25 m | reverse complement strand
GGAGATAATATTTCTCCTTCAAGAATAGAGGCAAAATTAGATATTGAACCTGAAATTGCTCAATCAATGTTATATGGGGATTTCAAAAATTACCTAGTTGCAATTTTGGTGCCTAATAAAGATTTAGCCTTAGAATGGGCAAAAGAAAATAATGTTGAGGGTGATTTAAATGAAATAATTCAAGATTCTTCATTTAATAAAAAAATGAAAGAAGTTGTAGATAAAGTCAATAAAAGCCTTTCTAGTATTGAGCAAATAAGAAAATTTATTCTCATTGATCACGAGTTTACAATTGAAAACAATATGATGACACCTTCCATGAAAGTAAGAAGGTTTAAAGTAAAAGAGATGTATGGAGAAAATTTAGAGAAACTATATTAAGTTTCTCTTTTATCGAATTTTTCTTTTTGTTCAGAAGTAATTTCAGTTTGAAATTTTGTTTTCCACTCTGAGTATGGCATACCATAGATCATTTCTCGTGCTTCATCGTATGAAATTGAAATATTTTTCTTTTCTGCAGCACTAACATACCATTTTGAAAGACAGTTTCTGCAAAAACCTGATAGATTCATTAAATCAATATTTTGTACATCTGTTCTATTTTTTAGATGATGAATCAATCTTTCTGCAACATCAGCAAGTAATTCTCTATCAAAGTTTTTGGTCATATTACGTAAATAAATTATATAAATCTTTTTTTGTGCTATATATATAAAAATTAATGAAACGTAACAGAAAAGCTAAAATTTTAGCTACGCTAGGTCCTGCATCACATGCGTCATGTATATTAGCTGACTTGCAAGGACCCAAATTAAGAGTGGGCACATTTAAGAATACAAAAGAAAATTTAGTCAAAGGTCAAAGTTTTGTATTAGATCTTTCTAGTGAGCCTGGAGATAATAATAGGGTTAACTTTCCTCATGAAGAAATTTATGATTTTTTAACACCTAATTCTATTTTATTAGTAAATGATGGAAGAATAAGATTACAAATTGTTGAACAAAAAAAAGATAGTTTAATTACAGAAGTTTTAAATGATGCTGAAATCTCAAATAACAAAGGTGTAAATATACCTGATGTAATTCTTCCTATAGACGCCCTTACCAAAAAAGATAAATCTGATCTTATGAAGGCATTAGATATGGGAGTTGATTGGGTTGCACTTTCTTTCGTGCAACAAGCAGAGGATATACACAAACTAAAAAAAATAATTAACAATAAAGCACTCGTGATGGCGAAAATTGAAAAGCCTTCAGCAGTAAAAAATATTGATGATATTATAAATGCTGCAGATGGAATTATGATAGCTAGAGGTGATTTGGGTGTTGAAATGCCAACAGAACAAGTTCCGATAGTTCAAAAAAATATTATTAAAAGATGTAGGCACTTTGGTAAGCCAGTTGTTGTTGCTACACAAATGCTTGAAAGTATGATTGAAAATCTTGTGCCAACGAGAGCTGAAGCATCTGATGTTGCTAATGCTATTTACGACGGAACAGATGCTGTAATGTTATCTGGTGAGTCTGCTGTTGGAGCACATCCAATAGAAGTAGTAAGAACGATGAATAAAATAATAGAAAATGTTGAGAATGATAAAAATAATTATGATTTACAAATTACTCAAGAAAATATTGATGATGTTGATAATACAGATGCAATAACTTTAGCAGCTTACTCAATTGCAAAAAAATCAGATGCAAAAGCAATAATTACATTTTCTGTAAGTGGAAGAACAACGACAAGAATGGCTAGAGAAAGAGCACCAGTTCAAATTGTTGGTTTATCTCCAAATATTAATACTACAAGAAAAATGCAATTATACTGGGGTGTAAACTCCTGTCATACTCAAGAAGATGCTCAAAATGCACAAGATATGGTTAATATTGCATGTTCAATTGCAAAAAATAAAAAATTAGTAAAACCAGGAGATAACGTAGTTATCTCGGCTGGTGTTCCATTTGGAAGTGCTGGTACTACTAATCTGCTTAGATTAGCTGAAATAATTGCTGATAAAGATCTTAAGTAAGCTTATTACAAGCTTCTTTTATTCTGTTGCACGCATCTTCTAGAATTGCATCACTAGTTGCATAAGATAATCTAAAATAAGGAGATAATCCAAATGCTGCACCATGCACTCCTGCTACACCTTGATCTTCTAAAAGGTATGTCATGAAATCTTCATCATTGGAGATATGTTTTCCATTTGGTGTCTTTTTTCCAATTATACCCTCGCAATTTGGATAAACGTAAAAAGCTCCTTCTGGTTTTTGACATGTAATTCCATCAATATCATTTAATTTATTCAATACTAAATCTCTACGTATCAAAAATTTTTTATTATGCTCGTTTATAAAATCCTGCGGACCACTTATTGCTTCAACTGCAGCAGCCATTGTAATTGAAGAAGTTGATGTTGTGCTTTGTGATTGTATTTTGTTCATAGCAGCAATAATCTCTTTTGGAGCTCCACAATATCCAAGTCTCCATCCTGTCATGCAATATGATTTTGAAACACCATTAAGTGTCAAACATCTGTCTTTCAGTGAAGGTTCAATAGAAGCAAGAGTATGAAATTCTATGCCATCGTAAACAATTTTTTCATATATATCATCACACATTATAAGAACATTAGGATATTTTTTTAAGATAAGTGCTAAGTCTTCTAACTCTTTTTTTGAATAAACTGAGCCAGTCGGATTACTAGGACTATTTAACATTAACCATTTTGTTTTAGAGTTTATATTTTTTTCTAGTTGTTCTGGTGTAATCTTAAAATTTTGTGATTGAGGACACTTAACTATCACGGGCTTCCCTTCTGCTAATAAAACAATATCTGGATAACTAACCCAAAAAGGAGCTGTTATAATGACCTCATCTCCTGGATTAATTGTTGCCATCATAGCATTATAGATAATGTGTTTGCCTCCGACACCGCATATGATTTCATCTAATTGATAATCAATATTATTATCTTCTCTGAATTTTTTCTGAATTGCTTTTTGTAATTCTGGTGTACCTTTACCTGGTACATATTTTGTTTTACCCTCTTCCATCGCTTTACTAGCAGCATCTCTTATATTTTTTGGTGTGTTAAAATCTGGCTCACCTGCTGCAAGAACAATTACATCTTTACCCTCGTCCTTCAAAGCTTTGGCTTTGACATTTATACCTACAGTCATTGAAGGTTTTATTTTACTTAGTCTATCTGCAACAAAATTCATTTAAATTATAAAATGTTCAATAATTAGACTAGCACAAGTTAACAACAAAAGGTACCAACTGCTTCATGGATCTTTTTTGAAAACATTGTTAAAGTTGGGACACTAAAACTGCCGCCACCTATACCAATTGTTGCAGATAAAAAACCAATAGAAGAGCTTATTAAAAAATTAATTATATTAGACGATGGTATATCGTTGCTTACAACAATTGGGCTTTGTTGAAACAGCATATTTAATGAAATCAAAAATGCCAGAATTACAAAAAGAATAACTAAACTCTGTCCTGAAATAGCACTTGCTGCAAGTGAACCTACAATTGATCCTATTATTATTCCAATTGCCCATTTTTTTACAATTATCAAATTTGTATTTTTAAGCTTAACATGGGATCTTATGGAAGAAATTGAAGTAAAACAAATTACACCAAGAGAAGATGCTACAGCAACATGCATGACAATTTCAGAGCTGTAACCAAGATTAAGTAAAATAAAGTAAGTTACAGGTACAATTATTATTCCACCTCCAACTCCTAATAATCCTGCAATAAAACCAGAGACTAGACCTGTTAATAAAAAAATAAATACTATTGAAGTCAAATAAATTACCGTATTTTAAGTTTCATTAATGTAGTAAACAATTTAATATAAAAGTAAATAAGACTATGAAACATGTACATTGGATAGGAACTGGACTATCTTCTATACCAGGAATTAGAAGATTAGCTAAAAATTTAGATAATTTTACAGTATGGAATAGAACATTAGATAAGGCTATAAAGAGTATTGACCATGTAGATAAAAACAATGTGAACGCAAAACAGTTTGATGTTGATTTATTATTTAACGAAACAAATCCAGGTGATATTGTTATTTCTCAACTACCAGCAAACAAACATTTAGAAATAGCTAAACTTTGTTTAAAACATAAATGTCATTTTGCATCTACTAGTTACCTTAATCCAGAAATAAATATGCTAAATCCAGATGTAAAAAAAGAAAATTTAGTATTTATCAATGAGGTCGGTTTAGACCCAGGTATCGATCATTTTTTTTCTCATTTACTTGTCAGTGATCTTAAAAAAATCTCGACTGGAAAAACAGAAGTGGTTTATGAATCATATTGTGGGGGTTTTCCAGCAATTCCAAATGATTTCAAATATAAATTTAGTTGGTCTCCAGCTGGAGTAATCAAAGCCTTAAACAATGATGCAAAATATATAACAAAAGGTAAAATAAATACTGTAACTCCTTACAAATCTATTAGTTCTTATTCAATATCTGGTGAAAATTTTGAAGCTTATCCAAACAGAGATTCAACACCATATGTAAGTGAATACTTGTTTGATGAGAAATGGAAAGTCAAAGAGTTCGTAAGAGGAACTTTGCGACTTGATGGTTGGAAAGAGGCATGGCAAGATATTTTTTCAATGCTTGAAAATAGATCGGATAATATAGAAGCTGAAATCAATGAAAAAAGTGAAGAATTATTAAAAGATAATAAATATTTACCTGAGGAAGAAGATCGCGTTGTACTTTCTGTAAAACTTAAAGCTTTTGAAAATGATAATAAAATTTTCGATAGTTCTTATTTTCTAGATGAAAAAGGAAGTGGTGAAAATACTGCAATGGGCAAACTTGTATCGATTACTTTATCAGCTGCGATTGATCTAATTTTGGATAATAAAATTGAGTCTGGTGTTAAAACTGCACCACATAAAACAGAAGACATAATGTATTTTTTTAAAATTTTAAAAGATTATAAAATTAATATCCAACAAGAGAATGGATAATCAATTAACCAATATTGGTATTGTTAGAGAGTCTAGAAATGATGAAAATAGAACTCCTCTAGTCCCAGAACATATTAAAAAATACAAAGAAAGCAATCCAAATATTAATTTCATTATTCAGCCATCAAATAGTAGATGTTTTTCTGATGAAGAATATGAATTATGTGGTGCTAAAATTAATGAAAATTTAAATGAATGCTCAATCATATTCGGAGTTAAAGAAATTGATCCCAATATTTTAATTAATAATAGGACATATCTTTTTTTTTCTCACACTTTTAAAATTAATAAACAACAAAAAAATATTGAAAAACATAAGAAAGACCTACTCTTATCAATTTTAAATAAAAAAATTACATTGATTGATTATGAAAATATCAGAGGTAAAAATGGTACAAGATGTTTAGGTTTTGGAAGATTTGCAGGTATTGTTGGTTGTTATAATACCTTAAATTTATTGCTTAAAGTGCTTGGAAAACAATCTCTTGCTAGTGCCTATAAAATTAATGATTATGAAAGATTAGTATTAAATTTAAAAAATTTATATTTTCCTAAAACTAAAATTCTAGTTACTGGTGATGGTAGAGTTGCAAAAGGAGTAATCGAACTTTTAAATCTAACAAACATTAAAGCAGTATCAAAAAAAGACTTTTTGGAAAAAAAATTTGATCAACCTATTTTTTGTAATTTAGAAACTAAAGATTATGTTACAAATAATTCTTCCACCAACTTTAACCTTGAACATTTTATTGATAATCCTCAAGATTATTCTAGTTCTGCATTACAATATTTAAAAGAAACTGATATACTTATAAGTGCACATTACTGGGACCCATCTTCTCCAAAAATATTTGAGAATGAAGACTTAAAAGTTTTACAAAATCTAAAAATTGTTGGCGATATTACTTGTGATATTAATGGCTCTGTTCCAACTACAATACGATCAACAACAATTGAGGAGCCAAATTATTGGATTGAAAGATATACTTTAAAAGAAATAGATGAAAATAATGATGGAATTGCTGTTATGGCAGTTGATAATTTACCATCTGAATTACCACGTGATTCAAGTACAGAATTTAGTGAAGGTATTATCAAAGAAGTTCTTCCTTTTTTATTAAAAGAAGATGATGGAAGAATATTAAATGGAACAATAACAACAGATGGTAGTTTTTTAGAAAAGTACAATTATCTAAATGATTATATTAGAATCAATGAATAAAGCAGAAAAAAAACATCATCTCTCTTCCGAAATCACAACACCTTTTAAAATTGTCAGTGATTTTAATCCAAGTGGTGATCAGCCTGAAGCAATTAAAAGTATTGTTAAAAGTCTAAATGAAGGAGAACAAGAACAAGTTCTTTTAGGTGTCACTGGATCAGGTAAGACATTTACAATGGCTAAAGTAATTGAAAAAGTCCAGAAACCTACTTTGATAATGGCTCCAAACAAAACATTAGCGGCACAACTTTATGGCGAAATGAAAAATTTGTTTCCAAATAATGCTGTTGAATATTTTGTCAGTTATTATGATTATTACACACCAGAAGCATATGTACCAAGGACTGATACATATATTGAAAAAGAATCTTCAATAAACGAACAAATTGATCGTCTAAGACATTCAGCTACTAGATCTTTAGTGGAAAGAAGAGATACAATCATAGTAGCATCAGTTTCTTGTATTTATGGTATTGGATCAGTTGATGCTTATTCTTCAATGTCTTTTACTTTAGATAAAAATCAATCAATAAGTAGAGAGATAATTATCAGAAAGTTGGTAGAACTTTTATACAAACGTCGTGACATGGACTTTAGAAGAGGTAGCTTTAGGGCTAAGGGAGATATTTTAGAAATTTTCCCTTCTCACTATGAAGATATTTCTTGGAAAATATCTATGTTTGGAGATGATATAGAGAGTATAACACAAGTGGACCCACTTACTGGAGAGAAGCTCGGAGAACTTGAACAAATAAGAATCTTTGCAAACTCTCATTATGTAACCCCAAAGCCAACAATAAAAAAAGCAATTACGATGATTAAAAATGATCTAAAAAAACAATTAGAGATTTTTGAAAAAGAAAAAAAATACTTAGAAAGACAAAGGTTGGATGAGAGAACTACATTTGACTTAGAAATGATGGAAACTACTGGAAGTTGTAGTGGTATTGAAAATTATTCTAGATATTTGTCAGGAAGACAGCCGGGAGAGCCTCCTCCTACACTTTATGAATATATTCCAGAAGACTCTTTATTGTTTATAGATGAAAGCCATCAGACATGTGGTCAAATAGCAGGAATGTACAAAGGTGATTTTTCTAGAAAATCAACTTTAGCTCAATATGGTTTTAGACTACCAAGTTGTGTTGATAACAGACCTTTAAAAAGAGAAGAATGGGATGCAATGCGTCCACAAACTATATTTGTAAGTGCAACACCAGGAGATTATGAACTTGAAAAGACAGGTGGCACCTTTGTTGAACAAGTAATTAGACCAACAGGTTTAATTGATCCACCTATTGAGATAAGGCCAACTAAACATCAAATTGATAACTTAATTGATGAATGTAAAAAGACTATAGATAAAGGTCATCGTGTTCTAATCACAACACTTACAAAAAAAATGGCCGAAGATCTTACTGAATATATTAATGAAGAAGGATTAAAGGTAAGGTATCTTCACTCTGATATCGATACATTAGAAAGAATAGAAATTATTAGAGATCTAAGACTAGGAGTTTTTAATGTTTTAGTAGGAATAAATCTTCTTAGAGAAGGTTTAGATATTCCTGAATGTGCTTTAATGGCTATATTAGATGCTGATAAGGAAGGTTACCTTCGTTCTAGAACTAGTTTAATTCAGACTATTGGTAGAGCTGCAAGAAATGTTGAGAGTAAAGTCTTAATGTATGCTGATAACATTACCACTAGTATGAAAGAAGCAATCGAAGAGACAGATAGAAGACGAACAAAACAACTAGAATATAACAAAATAAATAAAATTACGCCAATCAGTATTAAAAAGAATATTCAAGAAATAATTGAGAACACAGCTGAACAAGATCATGTTACAGTTGAAATTGATAATGCTAAAGAATTAGTTGGTAAGGATCTTAATAAACATATTAAAAATTTAGAGAAAAAAATGAATGAATTTGCTTCAAAACTTGAATTTGAAGATGCAGCAAGATTACGAGATGAAATTAATAGATTAAAGGCAAAAGAAGTGGGTCTTTCTAATAAAGTTTTGCAGTTTAAAAAGAATTAATGGATATTGTATTTTCAGAAACTAACCAAACTGGAATCATTAAACTAAATCGTCCTAAAGCTTTAAATGCTCTCAATTTAGAAATGGCAAAAAAATTCCATGACAAATTATTAGAATGGGAAGAAAAAGATAATATCTTAAGAGTATTGTTAGTTGGAGAAGGTAAACATTTTTGTGCAGGAGGTGATGTAAAATCTCTTGTTCTTGCTGGAAAAGAAAACTCTTTAAAACATGATTTTTTTAAAATTGAGTATAAACTTAATTATTTAATAAGCCAATTTAGTAAAGAATTTCTTTCAGTTTGGAATGGTGTAGTGATGGGGGGCGGGGTTGGTTTATCAATCTATGGTGATCACAGATTGGCAACAGACAATTCAAAATTTGCAATGCCAGAATCTGCAATTGGCTTTTTTCCAGATGTTGGCGGAAGTTATTTTTTATCAAATCTTCCAGGTAACATTGGTAAGTATATTGGTTTAACGGGTGAGGTTTTAGGGTTAAATGAATTAATTTTTTTCGGATTAGCAACTCACTACTTTAAAAGTAATAAAATAGAAGATGTTAAAGAAAAATTTATTACAAGAGGAGAAATTTCACACGATAATTTTGAAGTAAAGAATGATACATATCTAATTAAAAATATGAATTTAATAAATGAACTATTCAATGGAAATATTCAAACAATCATATCAAATTTAAAAAGTCATAACTCAGAGTTTTCAAAAAAAATTTTAGATATTCTTTTAGTTAAATGTCCAATGAGTCTTGCGATAAGCACTAAACTTATAGATGATGCAAAAGGTAAACCGTTAAAAGAATGTTTAGAAACTGAATTTCAATTAAGTCAAAAAATAGTATACCGTAGTGACTTTGATAATGGTGTAAATTCTGTGCTAATTTCAAAAGATCATAATCCTATTTGGGAACCATCAAAAATAGATGAAATAAATATAGAAGATCTAGATTTTTATTTTGAAACTCATACTGAAAATCTTTATCTATAATATTACAAATGAGTAATAAAATTCCTACTTCTGCAAAAGTAGTTGTAATAGGCGGTGGTATAGCTGGATGTTCTGTAGCTTATCATTTAGCAAAATTTGGATGGAAAGATGTGATCTTGCTAGAAAGAGATCAATTAACTTCTGGAACTACTTGGCATGCAGCAGGACTGATTGGTCAGATTGGTGCATCAGCAACCATTACAAAACTTAGAAATTATTCGTTAAATTTATATAAAGACCTGGAAAAAGAAACAGGATTAGCAACAGGTTTAAAGCAAAACGGCTCTTTAACTATTGCAACAACTAATGATCGATTAGAGGAATTAAAAAGGCAAGCTACTTTTGCTCAAAGATTTAATATAGAAGTTAATGAATTAGAAAAAAATCAGATTAAGGATATTTATTCTCTTATAAATACTGATGATGTTGTTGGTGGAATATTTATTCCAAAAGATGGTCAAGCAGATCCTGTTGGTATAACAAATGTTCTTGCTAAATCGGCAAAAATGTATGGTGCTCAAATATTTGAACATTGTTCTGTAAATAAAATCCTTACTAAAAATGGATCAATAGAAGGTGTAGATACAAAACATGGAAAAATTAAATGTGAGTATATTGTTCTAGCATCTGGAATGTGGTCTAGGCAGATAGCAAATGATATTAACGTTAGTATACCGCTATATCCAAATGAACACTTCTATATATTAAGTGAGCCATTAAAAGAAATTTCTAAATCACTTCCAGTTCTTAGAGATTACAATAATTGCTTATATCTAAAAGAGGATGCTGGAAAAATTTTAGTAGGAATTTTTGAGCCTAAAGCTAAACCTGCATTTACTGATACGTATAAAGTGCCCAATGATTTTTCTTTTGGAGAACTACCTGAAGATTTTGATCATTTTGAACCGCATTTAAAAAATGCTATGAAAAGAATACCAGCCCTTGAAAATGTAGGTATAAGAAAATTCTTTAACGGTCCTGAAGCTTTTACTCCAGATACAAATTATCTTTTAGGAGAAACACCAGAAATAAAAAACTTTTATGTTTGTTGTGGATTTAATAGTATTGGTATTCAGAGTGCTGGTGGTGCAGGTAAGGTAACTGCAGAATGGATGATGAACGGTGAGGTTAATGATGATCTTTACTCCTTAGATATTTCAAGATTTGAAAAATTTCACTCTGAGACAAAATTTATAACTGAAAGAGTTACTGAGTCATTAGGAGATTTATATGCAATGCACTGGCCTTACAAACAACATAAATCTTCGAGAAATATTAAACTACTTCCTTTTCATAATGATTTGAAAAAAGAAGGGGCATGCTTTGGTCAAGTGGCCGGTTTTGAAAGACCAATGTGGTATGCTCTAAATGGTAAGAAACCAGAATATGAGTATAGTTATGGCTATCAAAATTGGTATGATGCAGCAAAGTATGAAACAATAAACACAAGAAAAAACGCTGGTTTATTTGACTTAAGTGCCTTTGCAAAATTTGAAATTAAGGGAGACACTGCCTTCGACGATCTTCAACGATTATGCTGTAATAATATTAAAAATTATCCCGGTCATACAACTTACACGCAAATGCTTAATTCAAATGGTGGCATTGTTGCCGATTTAACAGTTACTTGTATTGATACTAATTCTTTTCGTATTGTAACGGGTTCATCTGTGAGAGAACATGATAAAAAACATATTTCAGAAAATTTAAGTAAAAACACAACTTTAATTGATATCACTGAAAGTTTAGCTTGCTTTGGTATTTTTGGTCCTAAAAGTAGAGAAATTCTAACAGAAATATTTGGAGAACATTTTTCAAACGACAAGTTTAAATTTGGAACTGCTAAAGAAATATCATTGAAAAATAATAAATTAATCTTCCAAAGATTATCTTTTGTTGGTGAACTTGGTTGGGAAATTTATGTTCCTATAAATATATCTAGAGAAATTTATTTAGAGTTAGTTAAAGTTGGAGAAAAATATAACCTTTCACATGCTGGTGCCCATGCACTAGATATCATGAGAATGGAAAAGGGATATTTACATTGGGGTCATGATATTTCTCCAGCTGAAAACCCTTTTGAAGCTGGATTAGAATTAACTGTTAAATTAAATAAAAAAACAGATTTTATAGGTAAAGAAGCTTTAAAAATAAAGAATAGAATTAAAAAGAAACAACTAACAAATTTTGTTTTAGAAAAATCTACGCCAGGAAATCCTCTCTTATTACATGATGAGCCTATTTATTATAAAAATAAAATTGTGGGAGAAACAACTTCTAGCAATTATTCATTTTGTTATAATAAAAATATGGTTTTTGGATATATAGATTCAGAAATAGATTTAAAAAAATTAAATGGCAGCAATTTTGAAGTTGAAGTTGCTAAAAATAAATATGTTATGTCTGTTCAATTTAATCCATTGCATGATCCTGAAAATAATTTTACAAAAATATAGTTTTTTACGATCTAATTTATGAAAAAAATTAGATTATTTTTTTCTATAGTAGTAATTATATTAATAATTTTATCTATCTTTATTTATATTTTTCTAAATAATTTTGAAAAAGAAAAAATAATTAGTGATATCGAGAAGAAATTAGAAATTAAAATTAATGAAAATAACAAAACTAAAATCAATATTTTTCCAATTGTTAAGCTTAACACAAACTTAGAAATTAAAGATTACAAAAATAATTTATACTTTGATAATATTAGAATTGATATTTCTCAGCCCGTATTTCAAGTTTCAGGAAATCTAAATATTCTAATTGATAATTTGAATATTAATAATATTAATTTTAGTGAAGTAAATATTAATGGAAAAGTAAATTATATTGAAAATTATCTTAAATATAGTGATAATTTAGAAAATTTATTTGACTCAATTTATAAAATTAATGGAAAAATATTTTTAGAAACAACTAATGAAGAAAAATTTCTTATTTCATTTTTAAAATTATTCTTTGAAAAATTAGAAAATCAAAAAAATCAAAAATTCGCATTTTCTGAATTAATAAATGCTTTTGGTAATGAAAGTTCTAATTTTAAAGGCGAAATAAATAAAAATAAGAATATTTTAGAAACTAGCAAAATAGAAATTAGTAATAAAAACAACAGAATTCTTATAAAAGGAGAATACAATTACAGTAATAATTTTATAGATATTATTTTAAACTTATCTCAAAATAATGAAATATATTTAACTACTTTGATAAAAGGAAACTTAAATAATCCTAATATAAGTTTTGATAAAAATTCAAAATTTTTTCAAAATTCAAACTCAAATGAAAATAATATAATTGAAGAAAGTGTCATTCAATTTTTAAATAATTTTTTTGATTTCAATGATTGACTTATTAAATATAGTTAGCAGTGTGTTTGGATATATCCTTTTTGGATTTTTTGTAAATAAATTACAAATACTTCCAAAAAAATATATTGATTATTTTGATTTTACAGGTTTCAACATTTTTCTGCCTTTAGCTTTAATTATATATTTTTGGCAAGTCTCATTTCCTCAAATTAATTCTATTGGCCTGATCATCTCATTTTTTGCTTCAGGAATTTTTATATCCATGACTGGATTTTTAATTGGCAAACAATTTTTAAATTTTAAAACAGATGACTCTGCACTTTTTGGATTAGCTGCTTGTTTTGGTAACACAGTAGCAATGGGAATACCTCTTATGTATGCAGTTTTGGGTCCAATAAATACAATTCCTTATATGATATTAGTTTTTTTTCATGGTATTGTTCATTTTAGCTATACTGTTATTATAATAGAAGTTTATAGAAATAGACAAAAAAGCATTGTCGAAATTTTTTATCAAATATTATTAGGTATAATTAAAAATATTGTACTTTTTGGAATGATAATTGGTATCATTCTTAATTACTCTAATCTTATTGTTCCATCTATTATGAAGCAGCCTTTAGATATTTTTGTAAACCTTGCTCTTCCAATGGTTCTTATTTCTTTAGGTCTTGCATTAGGAAATTTTAAAATTAGAGAAAATATTTATGGCGCAATACTATTAACTATCTTAAAAAATTTTATTCACCCTATAATTGCATTTTGTTTAGCGAATTTTATACTAGAGCTTGATAATCTCTTGGTAATTATTGTTACTATGGCCGCAGCTTTACCAAGTGGGTCTCAGTCATATTATTTTGCATACAGATATAACTCACTAAAAGCTGTAGTTTCTTCAAATGTAGTATTAAGTACGTTTGTTAGTTTTTTTACACTGTCTTTATTATTAGTATTTTTTGATATTACGTAGATTGAGAAATAAACGATTGTATTCTCTCTTTTTTATCCATAGTTTTTACACTAAAAGGAAAAATCTCTAACATCTTGTCATATACATCAATTGCCTGTTGAAACTGACCCTGATGAATAAAAATTAAACCCATTCCATCTAGAGCACCAAAATGTCTTGGTTCTAATTCAAGAGTTTTAATGATGTCTTGCATAGATTGATCAAAATTACCCATCATAAAGTGAACTGTAGCTCTTTTATTCCAACCTTCAGCAAAATTAGGATCTTCTTCAATTAAATTATTAAAAAATCTAATTGCTAGTGGATAATTTCTTAAATTCATAGCTTGAATACCCTTCTCAAAATATTCAATTACTTTTGGATCATCAACTTCATACCATATATTCCAAATGTCAGATATTAAATCTCTTATCTCATCCTGATTTTCAGTCTCATTTAATTTTTTAAACAAATTATTTAGCCGTGGATCATTTTGATCTGCTAATGCTATCTTACTAGCAAACAAAAGACTTATACTGACAATTAATATTTTAGAGATAACTCTCATATTTAAATGATTTTTCGGATAGATTTCTTTTCTTTTCATGCTTTCTCGTTCTCCCTGTTACTCTAGTTCTCCATAACTTAAATGATCTAGGTTTCAGATTTGTTCTCATTATTTTTATAACCTCTGATTCGGTTACACCGTGAATTCTTTTTATTTTTTCAAAAGAGGTTTTATCGCACCAGGCTAATTTAATAATATTATCTATATTCTCCTGCATATTATGAATATAGTTCTCTATTAATTAAATTCTAAAAAAAATGATTGATTTGTATTCATCACCTACCCCTAATGGTCGAAAAATTAGCATTATGCTTGAAGAATTAGGTGTGGATTTTAATCCTATTTTAATAAATTTAGATAAAAAAGAGCAGTTTAGTGAAGAGTTTTCAAAAATATCTCCTGCAAATAAAATTCCTGTAATTGTAGATAATGATAACAACCAAACAGTATTCGAATCCGGGGCTATCCTTCTTTATCTGGCAAAAAAATATGATAAATTTCTAAATAAAGATAAGTATTGGGAAATAATACAATGGGTTTTTTTTCAAATGGCTTACGTTGGGCCAATGCTAGGCCAGGCTCATCAATATTTATTTTATCATCCTGGTAAAAGCAAATTTGCAGAAGATAAAACAAAAGGCTATGCACAACATATATATTCAATTTTAGACACATCAAATAAATTTGCATGATTATCCAAATGTGTTGAGATGGTAGAAACAAATATCAATAAGACCTGCTGTTATTAAAGGGTATAATTCTCTAGGTGAATTTTATGAAATTCCTAAGCCTTAAGCGTTGTAAAATAAAACTGAGCCTGCGGTTATAATTAAAAGGATTGCTAAAAACCATTCAACAATTATTTTTAATTTTTCATTATTAAGATATTGTCTGATAACACTTCCTCCATATGCCCATATACTAATAGAAGGAATATTTACTACTGTAGACATAATGACCATAAATAGTGTTCCAATTATTATATTTTCATCTTTTGGATAATATAATGTTACTGCAGTTGAACAGATTACCCAAGCTTTTGGATTTACAAATTGAAACAAAATTGCTTCATGATATTTTAATGGTCTTGATCTATCTTCAGTCTTTGAAATATTTAAAGACCCAAACATTTTATATGCTAAATAAAGAATGTAGCCTGCTCCAACATATCTTAAAATATCATAGAGTATAGGATAGGTAATAAACAAAGATCCAAGACCGAGACATACAAGTGCTAATTGCAAACCATGACCAGAAGGAATGCCAAAAATATTAGGTATAGATCTTATAAATCCAAATTTTATACCTGATGCAGTTAAAATACTATTATTTGGACCTGGAGTTACGTACATAATAAAATTATACACTGCTAAAGCAGCTATTAATTCCCATGTAATCATTTTTTAATCTCTAAAATTTACAAATTGGACTGGTATACCTATCTTAGCATCCTCAATAAGCTTCATTACACTTTGTAAATCATCTTTTTTCTTTCCTTCAACACGAAGTTCATTCCCATTGATCTTTACTTGAACTTTTAATTTAGAACTTTTGACATCAGAAGTAATTTTTTTACACAGGGATTGCTCAATTCCTTCTACTAATTCATACGTCTGACGAATTTTATTCCCCCCAGCTTTTTCCATATCATTTTTTTTTAAACATAAAGGATCAACTTTTCGTCTAACAAAATGAGTAACGAGCATGTCATTTACTTGACCAGCTTTCATTTCATCATCAGTAATAACAACTATAGTATTTTCTTTTTTTTCAATTGAAGTATCTGATCCTTTAAAATCGTACCTAGTAGTAATTTCTCTTGTAGCATTTCCTAATGCGTTATCAATTTCTTGATGATCTAATCTGTTTACAATATCAAAACTAGGCATTTATTTAGTTTATTACATCGTCATTTATATCTGGCAACTGTTTTTTAGTGCTTAATCTTCCTAATTTTTTCATCTTTTCTACTTTTTTAGTCAAACTTCCTGAACCATCTTGCAATCTTTGTTTAGCTTCATCCATTTTTGATTTAGCTAAATCTATTGACTGATTAGCTTTTACAAACGACTCATATACACTGACTGTTTTATCATAAATATCTGATGCAGCTGATGCTATATCTTTTATTGTTTTAGATTGTTTATCAACCCGCCACATATTTTCTACAGCTTTAAGTAAAAAGGGTAAAGTTGATGGCCCAACAATAATTATTTTATTGTTCCATGAATCTTCGATAAGTTTATTTGCCTCATTATATAAAGTAAGTAATGCTGGTTCTATTGGAACAAACATTAAAACATTATCAATTGTATTGATTCCATATATTTTTGAATAATTATCTTTACTCAGACTTCTAATCGAAGTTTTTGTTGAATCCAAAAATTTTTTCAAAAATATCTTCTTTTGTTGATTGTCATTTGTATTAGAATAATCATGCCAAGAATCTAAGGACACTTTTGAATCTATAATTATGTGTCTATTACCTGGCATATGAACAATTACATCGGGTTTTTGTAAATTGCCATCTTCATCTCTAAAAGTTTTTTGAGTTGAGTACTCTTCTCCTTCTCTTAAACCAACACTATCTAAAATATTTTTAAGTACAAATTCTCCCCAAGGACCTTGTTGAAGCGCACCACCTCTAATTAATGTATTTTCAATTCTATCTTGAGCTAAATTAAAATTTTGTAAAGATTGCTGAATTGATTGCATGTGATTTTTTAAGGAAGTAAGATCAGTATCATCTTTTATTTCAGAACTTTTTGTTTTGCGAAGAAAAAATAAAATTGATAAAAAACCAACTCCAGATAAAAAACCAATAATGAAAACAAATATAAGATTTTCAAACATCACTATTTAGATAAGATATAAATATATTATCAAATATCTAGCAATTTTCCCAATAGATACAAATATTAAAAAAAAAGTAATATTATATTTTACTGTACCTGCTGCAAATGCGATTGGATCTCCAATAATAGGTACCCATGAAAATAATAATGACCATTTTCCATACTTTTTGAAAATATCTGTAGCTTTCTGTAATAAGTATTGATTTACTGGAAACCAAGGTTTCTTAATAAGAAAATTTACAAAGTAACCACATATCCAACTGATTAGAGATCCTAAAATATTACCTGCTGAAGCAAAAAATAATAATAAAAATGGATTATACTTATTAGATAATAATAGTGCTGATAAATATGTCTCTGAAGCAAAAGGAAAAAAAGTACCTAAAGACAAACAAAAAATAAATAATGATGAATAGATCAAAGTATTTCTTATTGTTAATTTATGTTATTGTTATGTTACTTATCAATTTATGAACGATTTTCCAAAAGAAGAATTTATTTCCAGAATTGAAAAAATACAAATACATATTGAAAAAGAAAATATTGATGCTGTTATTATAACTTCACCGTCAAATTTTAGATATTTCACTGGACTTGATAGTAATTTTTGGGAAAGTCCTACAAGACCCTGGTATTTAATTATTTCAAAAAAAAATCCAATTAAAGCTATAATACCATCTATTGGTATTACAGCTATGCAAAACACATTAGTCAATGATATCGAAACTTGGGAGTCTCCAAATCCGAAAGATGAAGGAATATCTTTATTGAAAAAAAACATCAAAAGTTTTCCTAAAAATTCAAATATTGGTTTTGAATTAGGAAATGAAACTTTTTTGCGAATGAGTATTAACGATTATCAGGATATTCAAAAAAATTTATCAGAATATAATTTTGTTGATGCTAGTAAAATACTTTGGAGTATAAGAAAAATAAAATCTGAAATAGAGATCAGTAATATTAAAGAAATTTGTTCTATTACAAGTAAGGTGTTTGATAATTTTCCTGAAAAAATTAATTTAGGAATGAGTGAAAAACAAATTACATCAATATTTAAAAAAGAATTAATTGAGGGTGGTGCAGATTATATTCAATATATGGCGTGTGCTTCGGGACTTAATGGTTATAATCAGATTATCTGTAACCCAACAGAAAGGGTAACTAAAGATGGTGATATTCTAATTATTGATACCGGTGCAACTTTAAATGGTTATTTTTCAGATTTTGATAGAAATTTTGGCTTTGGAAGAATTCACAAACAAGTTCTAGATGCATATAATAAATTGTGGGAAGCAACTGAGAGAACTTTAGAAATTATAAAACCTGGAACTAGTTGTTCAGAAATATATTCTAAATTATCTTATAGTTTAACAACTAACAACATATCAGTTGGAAGGATGGGTCATGGTTTAGGCTTACAACTGACTGAGCCGCCAAGTATTATGAAAAATGACAAAACATTACTTGAGGAAAATATGATTATAACTCTTGAACCATCAATAGAAATGGACGAAAATAAAATATTAGTACAAGAAGAAAATTTATTGATAACTAAAGATTCCTATAAACTTTTAAGTACTAGAACTCCTGAAAATTTACCTATTATTAATTAGTTAAATAATTGATTCAATTTTAGGCATAAGTCTAATTAATTCCTTCGTATATTCATGCTCAGGATTATTAAACAATTCCTCTGTATCTTTTGTTTCACAAACAGCACCATTTTTTAGTACAATTATTCGGTTACACATTTGGCGAATTACAGGAAGATCATGGCTAATAAATAGCATAGTGAGATGAAGTTCATCTTGTATATCTTTTAATAAATTCAATATTTGAGCTTGTATACTTACGTCTAATGCAGAAGTTGGTTCATCACATATTAATAATCGTGGTCTTGTTGCCAAGGCACGAGCAATAGATATTCTCTGCCTTTGCCCTCCTGAGAATTCGTGCGGGTATCGATCTAGAGATTGTCTGGTCATTCCCACAATATCTATTAGGTCATAAACGTTTTGTAAAAGATCATTATTGCTAATATTTTTTTGAAAAAATTTAATTGGTTCTGCAATAATATCCTTAACTTTGAAACGAGGATTTAGAGATGAGTAAGGATCTTGAAAAATCATTTGAATTTGACCTCTACTATTATGAATTTGATATTTTTTATTTGAATTATATAGAGGTTCATTATTATAAATTAAATTACCTTTATTAGGACTAATTAATCCAGTAATAATTTTTGCAATAGTTGATTTACCTGAACCAGACTCTCCAACTAATCCAAGTGTCTCACCTTCGAATAATTCAAAAGATACATTGTCGACAGCTTTAACTATTTTATCATTCGAACTTTTATTAGAAATAAATGAAAAACCACTACCTAAAGAATTATCATCAAAAACTTTTGTCACTTCCTCAAGTTTTAATAATTTTTGATTTTTATTTTCCCTTATGCCCCATGTTTTAATAATATTTTTAGTCAAATCCTTGGAACTAGATGTTATTTCCTTACCATCGGGGCTAATCAATTTAAATCTATCAATTTTCTTATTTGTTGGTGGCACTGAAATTACTAAGCTTCTTGCTTCTGTTGATTTTGGATTTGTTAATAATTCTTTAGTCTCACCTTGTTCAACAATATGTCCGTATCTCATGACAATAACTTTATCAGTCGTCTCTGCTATGACTCCCATATCATGGGTAATAATTATAACACCAAGATTTCTTTTCTTTGTAAGATCTTTAAGAAGTTCTAATATTTGATATTGAATACTTACATCTAAAGCTGTTGTTGGTTCATCTGCAATTATTAAGTCAGGTTCACAACTTATCGCTAAAGCTATCACAACTCTTTGACGCATACCGCCACTAAATTGGTGTGGATAGTCTTCAATTCTTTTTTCAGCGTTCTCTATTCCAACCTCTTTAAGTAGTTGAATTGATTTTTTAAGTGAATCTTGATAACTTAAATTTAAATGAGCCTGAATAGTTTCAATTAATTGATCTTTTATTTTAAATAGAGGGTTTAATGAAGTTTGAGGGTCTTGAAAGACAAATCCTATTTTTTTTCCTCTAATATTTTGAATTATTTCTTCATTACTTCTTAATTCAATATTGTCTATTTTTATTGAGCCATCTGTGATTTCACCTGGAGGATCAATCAAGTTAATTATCGCATTTGCAATTGTAGATTTTCCAGATCCAGACTCACCGACAATTCCTAATATTTCGCCTCTTTCTAAAGAAAATTCTACATTTTTGCTTGCAACAATAGTTTCCTTTCGTGTTGGATAACTTATGTTTAAATTTTTAACTTCTAAAAAACTCATCTCTTTTTTAATTTTGGATTTAAAGCATCTCTCATCCAATCCCCTAATAAATTAATTGATAATGCTAAAACAATTAAGAAAATTGCTGGAAAAAAAGTAATCCACCACTCACCTGAAAATAAAAAATTATTTCCAAACCTTATTAGAGTCCCAAGGGAAGGTGTTGTTGGTGGAACGCCAACACCTAAAAAACTTAAGGTAGACTCTGTAATAATTGCAAGTGCTAATCCGATTGTAGCAATTACTAATATAGGCCGAAGTATATTTGGTAAAATATGCTTAAACATAATTAATATATTTGATAATCCAATAATTCTTGAAGCTGAGACATACTCTTTATTTTTTTCAACTAAGGTTGATGCTCTCGATACTCTTGCAAACTGAGGCCATTCTGAAATACCAATGGCGAAAATCAAAACATAAATTGCCATTTCGTCATGCATTGATTGTGAGATAATTGCCCTTGCAATACCATCAACAAGTAAAGCCATTAAAATACTTGGAATAGTTAACTGCACATCTGTAAGGCGCATTACAATAATCTCATACCTACCACCAATATATCCAGCTGTTATTCCAAGAAAAACTCCAAGTATCATTGCAAAAATTATAGATGCAAAACCAACGATCAGTGAAATTCTTGAACCATAAATCATTGTTGAAAACATATCTCTTCCTTGCTGATCAGTTCCTAATATGAAGCTAAAACTTCCTCCCTCCGACCATACTGGTGGGGTAAAGGCATCCATTAAAGAAACTGATGCTGGATCAAAAGGATTATAAGGTGCAACTATCCCAGCAAATACAGAACAAAAAAGTATAATAAAAAATATTGTTGAAGAAATTACTGCTAATTTAGAATTAAAGAAACTGTATCCAATATCAGTATCGTATATTTTATTGTACGTTTTAAGTAGCATTTTAACTACCCTCTTCCTTAAGCCTAATTCTAGGATCAATAAAATAGTATGTGATGTCTACAATAAAATTTATCATAACAAATATAAAAGCTACCATGATCATATATGCTGACATTATAGGAATATCGACAAAGTATACTGCTTTGATAAATAATGACCCCATGCCTGGCCATTGAAAAACTGTTTCTGTAATAATTGAAAAAGCAATTAATGTTCCGATGTTGATACCTGTAATAGTAATAACTGGAATTAATCCATTTTTGAGCGCATGCTTATAATTAATAACACTCCTTTTTATACCTCTTGCTTTTGCAAATTTAATATAATCTGTTTGTAAAATTTCCATCATTTCAGCTCGAACTAATCTAATCACATAAGTCATTTGAAATAAACTTAACGTAACAGATGGGAGTATCAGTGCTTTTAAACCAGAAGTAGTTAAAAATCCTGTAGTCCAAAAACCTAATTGTGTGACTTCACCTCTTCCAAAGGATGGAAGAACTCCTAAAATTACTGAAAACAAATAAATTAACATTATTCCTATAATGAATGTAGGTAATGAAACCCCTGCTAGAGAAATCACAAGAATAATATTAGAAATAAAACTGTCTCTGTGAATACCAGTATATACACCCAAGATAACACCGCTGATGATTGCAATTAAAGCGGAGACAAAAACTAATTCTAAAGTTGCAGGCATTCTTTCTGCAATTAAGTCTGAAACTTCTCTTTTTAATTGGTATGATATTCCAAAATCACCTTGAATTACATTTCCTATAAAACGTGAAAATTGAACGTAAACAGGATCATTTAAACCCAATACTTCTCTAACCTCAGCACGTCTTTCATCTGAAGCATCTTCTCCAGTCATACTATTTACTGGATCACCAACAAAATTAAATAAGGAAAATGAAACAAAAGCTACAACAATCATTACAAGAATAGATTGAAAGAGTCTTTTAAAGAAATAGCTAAACATGGTTTAATTTCTGGCCAGATTACTGGCCAGAAAATATAAAAATTATTAGTTTACGTTTGCAAATCTAAATAATGGCTCGTTGTTCATTCTAATTGGAACATCGACATTACTTTTTGATGCTTGGTTGACAACTTGGTGATGTAAAGGAAGATATGTTACATCATCTTGAGTAATATCCCAAGCTTCAGCAATCATAGCATTTCTTTTATCTTGATCTGTTTCAACACCCATTGCCGCTACTAACTCATCAACTCTAGCATTACTGAAATTAACTTTATTCCAGCTACCAGCACTATCAAATAAGTACGAGTATACGTAATGACTATCAAAAGTTGGAACACCCCAACCTAACATGTACATGTCACTTGTCATACCATTTGCGTCACCTTCTTTAACTTCTGAGAAGTGTTGACTTTTAGTTTTTGCATCAAGAGTTACATCAACTCCAATTTTAGCAAACATACCAATTGCAGCAACACAGATTGCTTCATCATTAATATAACGATCATTTGGACAATCTAGTGTAACCTCAAATCCATCTGGATAACCAGCTTCTGCTAATAGTTTTTTTGATAGCTCTGGATCATAAGGTAATCTTTCATCACGTGCAGCTGTATGACCGTTTACACCAGGAGCAGTGATAATTCCTGCAGGAACACTTTGTCCTCTCATTACCTTATCCTTAATAGCTTCCATATCTAAAGCATGGTACATAGCTAAACGAACTCTTTTATCTGCAAAAGGATTTTTACCTTTGATATTAGATGAATTTAATTCAGCAGAACCTTGATCCATTCCAAAAAATATTGTTCTATTTTGAGGAGTCATTTTTACACCATGTCCAGCAGAAGATTTGATTCTCTCAATATCTTGAACAGGAACAACGTTTGTGTAGTCAATTTCTCCAGATAGAAGTGCTGCAACTCTTGTTGCATCATTTGCAATAGGAAGTAATTCAATAGTATCTACATTGAAAGTACTATCATCACCCCACCAATCATTATTTTTTTCAAAAACAGTTCTTACGTCCTGTTCTCTAAAAGTAATTTTGAAAGGTCCAGTTCCGTTTGCATTAGAAGCACAATAAGATGTTTCACCTGCATCCCAGTTGTATGAAACTTCACAACCATTTGCTTTTGCCCAATCTTCAGACATAACAAATATCTGAGTTAATTGATTTAAAAGAATTGGATTTGGTCCATCTGTTACAATCTGAACTGTGTGATCAGTTAATGCTGATGCTGATTTAATGCTTTTAATTAAATCTACCATATCAGATGGAGCAGTTTTTGCTCTATTGATACTAAAAGCAATATCACTAGCTGTTAAATCTGATCCATCATGAAATTTTACACCCTTACGAATTGTAAATATCCAAGTGTCATCAGCAGTTGTTTTCCATGATTCAGCAAGCTGAGGAAGTATTTCCATATTAATACCTGGAGTTACTAAACCTTCATATACTTGACGCGAAACCATGTGAGTTGGTCCTTCGTTTTGTGCATGCGGATCAAGAGTTAAAGAGTCACCAGGCATTGACCATTTAATAGTGTTTGCAAATGCTGGTGAGAAAATACCCATGAAAAGCAAAGACAAAACAATGCTTAAAGTCTTTTTCATATTATTTCCTCCATAGAAATTTGATGGTAGACCCATACAACTTCAATGGAAATATTCAATATTATTAGTATTAATAAGTGCTATATTTTGTCATAATTATTAGTATTAATTTAGACATACCCTTGGAGGAGGCTTGATATAGTGAAAAAAATAGAGAAGGCACAAGAGATCTCTAGAATACTAAATCGTATATACAGAAAAGTACCTATTCCTCTTAACCACAAAAATAAATTTGAATTAGTTGTAGCTGTACTTCTTAGTGCTCAATGTACAGATGAAAGAGTTAATCAAGTTACACCAATACTATTTAAAAAAGCTAACACAGCTATAAAAATGACAAAAGTGCCAAAAAAAACAATTTATAATATTATTCGCCCTTGTGGTTTGGCACCTCAAAAATCAAAAGCAATTTTTGAACTATCAAGAATTCTTGTAAAAAAATTTAAAGGCAATGTTCCAGAAAGTTTTGAAGAATTAGAAAAGTTGCCAGGTGTTGGTCACAAAACAGCCAGTGTTGTTATGTCTCAAGGATTTGGTCATCCAGCATTTCCAGTTGATACACACATTCATCGTTTAGCTCAACGTTGGGGTTTAACAAATGGTAAAAATGTTGTCCAAACAGAAAAAGATTTAAAATATCTTTTTCCAAAAAAATCTTGGAACAAACTTCATTTACAAATAATATTTTATGGAAGAGAATTTTGTCAGGCAAGAAGTTGTTATGGTTTGGAGTGTGAAATATGCAAGGTTTGTAATCCAAAGAGAAAAACGCCTATTAAAACAAAAAAGTAGTAATTAAAAAGGCTGAAATACAACAAGTATAAGTATAAAAATCAATATTACTGCTGGCGCTTCATTTGTAATTCTAAAAAACTTAGTGGAGTATTTATTTTTATCATTTTTAAAATCATTAAGACATTTTAAACAAAAAAAATGATAGCCAGATAATAAAATTACAAATAAAATTTTTAAAAGCAACCAAGTATCAATACCCACATAATGTGTAAGTGTAAAACCTGATATCCACGTCACTATAAAAGCTGGAAACATTATTATTCTGTACAATTTTCCTTCCATTAGTTTGAATGTTTCTGAGGTTTCTTTTGTAATTTCAGGATTAGCATGATTTACAAACAAACGTGGCAGATATAAAAGTCCAGCCATCCAAGCTATGATACTAAAAATATGAATAACTTTCAGAGTATTAAATAACATTATTTATTCCCATACCGCGTGAGGAGGCATTGACATTAATATAGCATCAACATTCCCACCAGTCTCTAGACCAAATTTTGTACCTCTATCATATAATAAGTTAAATTCAGCATAGCGACTACGCTTAACTAATTGTATCTTTTTTTCCTCTTCATTCCACTCCTCATCCTTAAGTGCAATTAAAGTATTTTTGATAAACTGATGAAAATAAGTACCTACGCCTTGGACAAATTCAAAATCTTTTCCCCAATCGCCAGTTTGAAGGTAATCAAAAAATATTCCTCCAACACCTCTTGGTTCGTTTCTATGTTTAAGAAAAAAATAGTCATCACACCATTTTTTAAATTTAGGATAATATGATTTATCATATTTATTACACAAAACTTCTAAACCACGATGATATTTTTTCTCATCCTCAAATATTACACAAGGTGTAATATCCATGCCTCCACCAAACCATTCCTGAGTGGTTTTAATAAATCTTGTATTAAAATGCATAGAAGGAATTTTAGGTGAAACAGGATGTAATACAACACTGATGCCGGTTGCATTATAATTTGGATCTTCTTTAGCACCCGGAATAGCATCTCTCATATTTTCGTTAAATGTCCCAGAGACGGTAGAAATATTTACTCCACCTTTTTCAATAATATTACCCTTAATTTTACTCATTTTACCACCACCATCACCTTTGTGATCCCAGTTACTTATTTCAAATTGATTTTCATCAATGTTTTGAATAGTTTCAACTAAGTTATCTCGTAATTTTTCAAACCATTCTTTTGCAGTATTAAATTTGGGATCAGCAATCATAATGGCCAACCTTGAGTATGTTTTTTTATCAGATTTACAAAAACGTCTATGTGATCATCGTGATCATTCAAGCAAGGTATATAATGATAATTTTCTCCACCTGACTCCATAAAATATTCTTTATTTTCTTCTTCAAGTTCTTCAAGTGTTTCAAGACAATCACTACTGAAACCAGGAGATATTATATGTATATTTTTAATCCCTTGTTTTGGTAATTCTTTTAATGTTTCACTTGTATATGGCTTTAACCATTCCTCTCTTCCAAATCTACTTTGGAAAGTAGTCATTATCTCATCATCGGATAATCCCATATGTTCTTTAACAAGTCTTGTGGTTTTAAGACAAAAGCAATGATACGGATCACCATTAGTCAAATACCGTTTTGGTATACCATGATAACTAAAAATAATTTTTTGTGGTTTTGAAGTTTTTTTCCAAAATGACTTTATTGAATTTGACAATGCTTCAATATAATTTTTTTCTTCAAAGTACTGATTGATAAAACGCATTTCAGGTATCCAACGCCATTTTTGCAATACATTTGTTACTTCATCAAATGTACTACCTGTTGTTGCAGCACAATATTGTGGATACATAGGTAGAACTAATAATCTTCTTACTTGTTTTTTTTGAAGTTTTAACAAAGCATCTGGAATAGATGGATTGCCATAACGCATCCCAACTTCAAAAACTATATTTTCATTTTTTGAAGAAAAAGATGATTGGATTTTATTTAGTTGTCTGTTTGCGATATCTAAAAGTGGAGAACCCTTATCAGTCCAAATTTGTTTATATGCTTCTGCTGACTTTGATGGTCTTATTTGTAAAATTACTAGCTTCAATATAATTTGCCATAAGATTTTAGGTAATTCGATTACTCTAGGGTCTGACAAAAATTGATTAAGATAAACTTTTAGTTCTTTTTTATTTGGAGCATCTGGAGTGCCTAGGTTAGTAATTAAAACACCAATTTTTTCTTTACTCCCGTGCTCATAATCTTTTTCACCTATATATTTAACCATATCTATTAGCTAAATTCTTTTCTGATATTTTCTATAAATAAATGAACATTTTTTTCTGGAGTATTTTTGTTAATTCCATGTCCAAGGCCACAAATCCAGCCATTAAGATTTTCAATTGATTTCATTTTTTCAATAAAATCTTTTAAATCATTAAGAAATGTATCTGTTTCACTCAACATTAATTGTTCATTGAAATTTCCTTGAATAAATCCATGTTTTTGATTTTCAAACATAAATTTAAGATCTATTGTGTGATCATAGCCAAAACCAGCAAAGGGAAAACTGATGATAGAATTTAGATCTGTTAAACTCTTACCTCTTGAATAATAGCCAAGTTTATTTGGAAAAGAAATTGCAATCTCTTCCAAAAATTTTGAATAAATTTCATAAAAATTTATTTTATCTAAATCATACAAGGAGCTATCAAAAATCATGACAAGTTCAACACCTGCATCTAATTGTAATTGAATATTTTTCTTAAGAAGAGGTAAAAGAATTTTTGAAATAAATTCTAAATTCATTTTAGTGTCGATTAAATCAGAGTTATTATTTCCAAATGCATATTTTGATAATGTCCAAGGTCCACCAACAAATCCAATTAAACTTTTATTATTTGGCAATTTCTCTTTTGTTATTTTTATAGCTTCAAATTGAAATTGCATATGCTCAATGCCGCGATCAATATTACTATAATCATTAATGTTTTCTGAATTTATATAAGAATTAAATTTAGGTCCTGGGTCAAACTTTAATTCTAAACCAAGTCCCTCCAAGATAAATAAAATATCACTGAATAAAATTGCAATATCGTAATCAAACTCTTGTATTGGACCAAAAGCGACTTCTGCGGCTAGATCTGGAGTTTTACAAAGTTCTTCAAAAGTATATTTTTCTTTGAGCTTGCGATAATGCGAATGGTACCTTCCAGCCTGTCTCATGAACCAAATGGGTGGTGTTTTTTGAATATTTCTTTTGAGAGCATTTTCGAATAAAATATTTGTCATTTTTAGGCTTTTAGTAATTTTTTCTTCCAACTATCATAAGATAGCTCAACAAAAAGATTTTTATCATTACCTAATATTTTACTAATCTCATTGTAAGTATTTCCTGGGCCACAAAAATGATATTTTTCTATAATTTTAGGATATTTATCAATACTCGCCTTAAAAGCTGAACTACTCATCCAATAAAAGTACTTTTTCTTTTCTATATCTATTTCAAAATCGATAGACTCCAATTGATACGTTTCAATTTTATTTTTTATCGAACTTTCAGGAGATTGAGAATGAGTTAACTTAACCCAAGGATTATTTGTAAGTGAATTAATATCTTTATCAAAATCCTCACCAAGACCATCTGAAGTTCCATTAACCCAAATACCTCTTTCAGATAAATTTTTCCATGTTCTTAAACCACTAGTCCAAATAACATTATTTGATTGGATTTTTGACTTATCTGGGATTGAGCTAATTCGTGAAACATAAATACATTTATTTTGTAAATTATTTATATCATCAACATTTTCATTTAATTGTTTTCTAGAAAATATTTTATAATTTTTTAAATTTTCAGGATAAATTTCATCTGTTGTATTACTAGAAAAACTTATATCTTTTGGATCAATAAAATCCCAGCTCTCAAAATGATTGCCATTTTCATCTTCACCTCTTTTAGATACAACTAATCCTAATTTATGTGAGATGTAAGATACTCCTATTTTTTGGTGACATCCTCCTCCATAATTTTTTAAAATATTTCTTTCTTGAATAACATTTGAATAATCTTTGGAAAAATTAATATCATTTAAAATTTCGTTAAGTTTATTATCTTTAATTCTTGTTTCAATCGCTAGAGCTCCTTGTCCAGGAGAACAAGGGTTTATAGACAATGGTAAAACAGACCATAGACATTCGTTAATATATTTTTTTAGAGTTGTTTTTAATTCATTAAATTCAGAATAATTATTTAAAAGTAATCTATCAATTGCTGCCTTAGCAACAATGAAACCATCACTATTAGGATCTTCCAAAAATTTTTTAAATCTAGTGGGTATGTTACCTCTTATATTTTCAAAGCAAACTTCATCAAACTTTTGTGGAAGATAATTTTCAATAAAATTTTCTAAATTATATTGTCTTCGAGGTGATGAGCAAAGAATAGTAATTTTCTTACTATCTAATGTTATGTTTTTTTTTAAGAATAATATATCTCGTTTATCAGCACGTTTTAATGTAGCAGCAATTTTAGTTTTCTCACCAACTTCAATTGGAAGATCCTTCCAAGAATGGACAATTAAATCACATTTGTTATTTATTAATTCATCTCTTAAATCATTAGTAAAAACACCTTCTGTTGGCATTTCAGAAAGAGGTGTTTTTAGATCTTTATCTCCTGAAGTACTTCTTGTTAAAAATTCTATTTCTACAAAAGGATGTTTTGATTGCAAATAATCGGAAAATTCACGTGCTTGAATTATTGCCAAGTCACTTTTTCTAGATAAAATTCTTATTTTCATTACTTATATTTCTATAAATAACACTATATTGTAAAATTGGTAATGGTTGAATTTAAAGGTACAAAATCTTCGTGGGGCTTGGTTGCAAAACTTTTTCATTGGTCATTAGCACTTCTTCTTTTTTGGCAAGTTGCAACAGGGATTAGCCTTCATAATATGGAATTTTCTCCTCTTAAAATGGGTTTTATTATTACTCATAAATTTTTTGGCACCTTAGTCTTTAGTTTAGTTGTACTTAGATTAATGTGGAAATACATATTTAATACTCATCCGAAATATGAAAATATTCCTTTATTTCATAAATTGGTTTCGAATTTAGTCCATTTTGTACTTTATGGTTTAGTTATTCTTATTCCTATTCAAGGTACCTTTATGACATGGCTTGGAGTAACAGCTCTTTTTTCACTTCATATTGCAGCGGCGTTGTATCATCGATTTATAATTAAAGATAAATATGGTGTCTGGAGGAGAATGTCTTTTAGTAGAAATAAGGTGTGACAATTCATTCAATTAAACACTTACAATTAAAGATTGGGTAAGATATCTAATATTTATGCAATACAAAAATTTCTTTAAATCTGAATTAAAAAATTTAAAAGATCAGGGTCTTTATAGGGACTTTAGAAACATAGACAGACCTATAAAAAGTTTTCCAAATGCAGATGAAAGTTTCAAAAATAAAGAAAGAGAAGTCGAGGTTTGGTGTTCTAATGACTATCTGAACATGAGTCAGCACCCAGAAGTCGTAAATGAAATTGTAAAAACACTACTTGAATATGGATCTGGTTCAGGTGGAACAAGAAATATTTCTGGTACATCAACCTATCATACTGAACTTGAAAAAAAACTGGCAAATGTTCACAATAAAGAAGCAGCATTAGTTTTTGCTTCTGCGTATACAGCAAACCAATCTACTTTATGGACTTTAGGAAAAAAAATTAAAAATATTGAGATATTTTCTGATGAATTAAATCACGCATCTTTAATACAAGGTATTAAGAATAGTGGAGCTAAGTGTCATATATTTAAACACAATGACATTGATCATTTAGAACAGTTACTAAAAGAGTCAAATGTAGATAATCCTAAGTTAATCGTTTTTGAAAGTTTATACTCTATGGAAGGTATAAGATCGCCTATAGTTAAAATTGTAGAGTTAGCAAAAAAATATAACTGTATGACATATCTGGATGAAGTTCATTCAGTTGGACTTTACGGTGAAGAAGGTAAAGGTATTGCAGTAGAAATGGGAGTTGAAGATAAAATAGATATTATTAATGGAACTTTAGCAAAAGCATATGGTCAAATGGGAGGTTATATTGCAGCTAGTTCAGAAATAATTGATTACATTAGAAGTTTCGCTCCAGGTTTTATTTTTACAACTTCAATCTGCCCATCAATTGCTGCAGGAGCAGCTAAAGCAATAGATATTGTTTCTCTGGCAGAACAACTAAGAATAAGAATAAAAGAAAATGCAGCTTTAATAAGAGAAAATTTAGATTCCTTAGCAATCCCTTATTTGGATACAAATTCTCATATTGTAGCAGTATTAATTAATGATCCTTTTTTATGCAAAAAAGTGTCTAAAGATTTAATTGATGATCATGGTATTTATGCACAACCAATTTTTTACCCAACTGTACCAAAAGGTTTAGAAAGACTAAGAATAACTGTTACCCCAAAACATAGAAAAGAGCATATCGAAAAAATGATTAAGGCTCTTGATACAGTTTGGTCTAAAAATAATTTACCAAGAAAAAATATTAATAAAGTTACAGCAAATATTTAAGTTTTAATATTGATATCAATCTGCCTAGCAGCAAAACCATAATAAACTACAGCTAAAGTTATTATGAAACCTCCAATTATTACAGTTGTACTTGGTACTTCATTAATTCCAAAAATAGGAAGCCAAACCCACAGAACTCCTCCAACAACTTCCATTAAAGATAAAAGTGCTAGCTCAGCTGAGGGTAAGTATTTTGCTCCAAGACTGTAAAGTATTAAGCCGGCTGCAACAATTATTCCATGAAGTATACTCAAATAACTATTTATTTCAGGCATCAGAATAAAAGGTTCAAAAGAGAAGCCTAAAATAAAGAACGCAAATATTGTACAAAATATTCCCGCTAAAACAACAGTTGTGAATTTTGGTGTTTCAGGTTTCCATCTTATTGTTACCGTGTATAATGCAAAACCAGTTGCAGAAATAAATCCTATTATTGCACCTAAAGCAGTTCCAGAAATACTGTCATTTATAATCATTACGCACACACCTATAAATGCTACAACCATTGCAATTAATGTTGATCTTTTTAGTATTTCGCCAAGAACAAAATAACCAACAATGGCTGCAATAAAAGGCATCGCTGCTAACATAAATAATGTTACGGCAGCCGTAGTCATAGTAATAGAAAAAATGAACCCAGTAAAAGCTGTTGCTAGAAATAAACCTCCAAGTATAGATGGTATTCCTATTTTGAGAAAATTTTTATAAAAAGCAAAACCTTCACGAAAAAATAAATATATAAGAAGAATAATTGAAATTGTTAAACCTCTATAAAATAAATATTGAAAAACATATTGATGACCATCCACCATATATCTAACAGTCAACGCTCCAAAACTCCAAAAAATTCCAGCAAGAAAAACTACACTATCTTTACTTCCTGAGATTTTAAAATTAACTTTATTATCATCATTTTTTTGTATTTCAGATACGTCTGACATTTTGCAACTGGCAATAAAAAGAAATAAAATAATTATTGGCAACTGCCTATAGAACCAAGAGCACATTTTTTACCATCTATCCATATAGCATTTGACAAATTTGCTTCATCAAAAATTGCACCTGAAATATTAGCACCAAGTAGATTTGCCTCATATAGATTTGCACCTTTAAAAGTCGCTCCAAAGAGATTAGATCCCTCAAAGTTTACTTTTGCAAGGTTTGCATTATCAAAGTTAGCATTATTACAATTAGCTCCCTGTAAATTTGAAGCATATAAATTTGAATTACTGAAATTTGAGAAGATAAAATTACCAATAGATAAATTTGAATTATTAAGTTGAGATTTTTCAAAATTAGATAAAGATAAATTAACTCCTGACATTTGAGAATTTGCCAAACCAGTACCAGAAAGATCGAGATTTTCTACAAAATTACAATTAGTCCAATCCACCTCATTTGCTGGTTGATCACTGCATGCAGCAAATACAGAATATGAGCTAAAGAAACTTAAGACAAATAAAATTAAAAATCTCATATTTAATTTTTATGATCAGTTTATGTTAAATTTAAGGCAAATTAGCGTGAAGTGAGTTTTAATTCAATCCTTCTATTTTGCTGTAGATCGCTCTCGGTTTCTCCATCACTTATAGGAAAAAACTCTCCATATCCTGCAGATGCTAATCTATTTGGTGGAAAACCAAGATCAAGAAGAAGTTTTAAAACTGTATTAGCTCTAGCTGAAGATAATTCCCAGTTAGAAGGATATCTAATTGTTTGTATGGGTTTTTTATCAGTGTGTCCTTCTACCATGATAATCCAGTCAATATCTGAAGGAATATCATTAGTAGTCTCTTTTAAAGTAAGGCCAATTTCACTTAACTTTTCTTTACCAGATAGTTGTAAATCTGCTGAAGCAGAATCAAATAATAGCTCTGATTCAAAAATAAATCTATCTCCTACAATTTTAATGTCTTTTCTATCACCTAAAATAGATTGTAATTTTCCGAAAAACTCAGATCTATATTTTTGGAGCTCAAATACTTTCGATGTAAGGGCTTTGTTTAACTTTTCACCTAGCACCTCTATTTCTAAATCTTTAATCAAAGCCTGGCTTTCGCTAGCTTCTAAAGCATCATTAAGTAAAGCTATTTCTTTTTG